>Ga0209631_10000886_pt1 | contig 39955 bp, 38 predicted proteins | sample COG_08_FD_184752 | JGI IMG/M metagenome (GOLD analysis project Ga0209631, IMG submission 184752) | Pelagic Microbial community sample from North Sea - COGITO 998_met_08 (SPAdes) (version 2) | ecosystem: Environmental > Aquatic > Marine > Neritic zone/Coastal water | place: Helgoland, sampling... | reverse complement strand
ACCCCGCCCGCTGCCTTAACCAAGCGATATTTAACCTGCTCTGCCGGCGGCCCTCCGCGCGTTTGCAGCGCTTCCTGCAAGAAGTGAACCCCTAAATCCGACGGGATACTATCAAAACCGCAGGTATGAACAATTTTTGCGCCACTTTGAACCGCCTCATCATGGTGCGCATCAATCATTAACCGCATCCACTGGACCTCTCCGGTCAGATCGCAGTAGTGCGTACCGGATGCCGCGCAGGCACCGACCAGCAAACTGCCGTACAGCGCATAAGGCCCCACCGTGCTCAGCACGACCCGCGTCGAGGCAACCAAGGCGTCAAGGGACCCTCGATCCGAGCCATCCGCTAACAAATACGGAATCTTGTCACAACCAACCTCATCGATAACCGCCTGGAGTTTATCCGCATCGCGACCCGCAATGGCCCAGGTCAACTGATCCGTCTGATTGCCATAGGTTTGATATAAATACTCAACAACGATCTTTCCAGTGAACCCGGTCGCGCCCCATACAATGACATCGAATTCGGTTGGGCTTGCGTTCTCCTCGTCCATACTTGCCTCCAGCGGTGATTAGGTCTTGTATTCCAAACTGCAGTATACGCCTTATCAACCGTCTCCGGCGCGCCTCGGGTCAGGATTCTTTGCCGACCAAGGAGCGCGCCTGAGGCAGATCCACAAAGCACCCAAAACGGCGCCAATTGGCGAAGGTCAAGACCAACAATGCCGGCGCCTTCGAGATAATCCCAGCCACCATTTCGCTGACCCTGAAAACCCTCTACAGTACCGGGACAAGCCTCGTTTAATCTAGGAGACGCTTCATGCAAGCGCGAACAACACAAGAAAGCTGGTCTGTCTCAAAACCCGCGGTGCGCGGCGCCAAAGGTATGGTTGCAAGCCAACACTACTTAGCGACCGAGGTGGGGCTCGCAACGCTAAAAGAAGGCGGCAACGCCGTTGATGCAGCGATTGCCACTGGCTTAATGCTTGGCGTCGTGGAGCCCTGGATGAGCGGCTATGGCGGCGGCGGTTACTTACTGGCCTATCTCAAGGCCGAAGACCGAGTCGTGCAGGTTGAGTTTGGCATGCGGGCCCCCTTTGCCAGTCATGCCCGTGATTACCCGCTCGCTCAGGATGGCAGCAACAACAGTGATGCCTTCAATTGGCCAAAAGTCATTGATGACCGGAACATTCATGGCCCACTGGCCGTCGCGACGCCCGGCTACCTAAAAGGCATTGAACTCGCAGCCCGGCAACTTGGCACCTTGCCACTCAAGGCACTCATCGAGCCGGCGCGCCAGCAAGCCCTTCTCGGCTTACCCATTGACTGGTTCGCCAGTCAGAAAATCAACCAATTTGCCCGGGGATTGCGAACTTACGAGGGCACCCGATCGGTTTATCTCAAGGATGGCTTACCGCCAGCGGCGGACCTGGAAGGCCAAATAACCCACCTGCCCCTACCCCACCTTGCGGAGACGCTTAAGGCCGTTCAAGACGAGGGCAGCAACGCCTTCTACCAAGGCGCTCTGACGCGGCAACTTCTCCAGGACCTCAGTGAAGCCGGCAGTAAGATCAGCGCGAAAGACCTTGCGCAATACGACGCCGCGCTGAGCGCACCTTTGCACAGCCAATACCGAGGCCATGACATTTATAGTGCGGGACCGCTCACGGCCGGCCCCAGTTTAATCCAAGCCCTGAAGACCTTTGAGAAGATGCATCCCGCCCTTGCGGAATCGCCAGATCCGGCCGCCTACCTTGCGATGGCGCAAGCGCTGCAAGCAACCTATGCCGACCGGCTCGAAAACCTGGGCGAAGGCAATTTAAGTGGGAGCACCACGCACATTTGTACGGCAGATTCCGCGGGCAACCTGGTGAGTTTGACCCAGACCATTATGTCGGCTTTTGGCGCCCGAATCTTATTGCCCAACTCCGGCATCCTGATGAATAACGGCATGATGTGGTTTGATCCAAGACCCGGTGGCAGCAACAGCGTTGAAGGCGGCCGCAGGCCGCTTTGTAATATGTGCCCAACCCTTGGGCGCAGCCAAGATGGGCACTGGTTTGCGGTTGGCGCCTGCGGCGGACGAAAAATTTTTCCCAGCGTGTTTCAGCTGGCCATTTTCTTATCCGACTATGGCCTGACAGTGCAGGACGCAGCCCACCAAGGCCGGATCGATGTCTCTGGCACGGAACTCGTAACCTTAATGGCAGAACTACCCGAGCCAATTCGAACCCATTTGCAGCAGAATTTAAGCCAGACTCGGATCCGCCCAAACGGCGTCTCACCGAATCACTTTGCCTTACCACAAGTGATTCAACGGTCCCCTAACGGCGAGCTCGAGGGCGCCTGTTTTATACCCTCGCCCCATGCCAAGGTTTCCGCGTTCTGAAGTGCAACCAGCCATTCAGCAAACGCGAGGCTCAATCGGTTCAGGGCCGCCGGCTCAGAGTTGGTTAAAAACACAAGCCCCGACTTTGCGCCTCGGTGAAAGATCATCTCGCTGCGCATACCGCGGAGATAGCCGCCGTGATGCGTGAACCCATCGATGCCTGAAAAGGCAAAGACGCGCCAACCCAAACCATACCCCGCTTTGCTGATTCTCGGGTCATTGGGATAGTGATTGTCCGGCGGATCATTGGCAATGTAGCGACCTTGTAACTGCATAATAGGCGCGCGAGGAACCCCCTCAATCAAGCCCAAATGGGCCAAGAGCCACTGCTGCATATCGACAATACTGGCATTCACGCCCGCCGCCGGCGCAACCTTATAATAGCGTTGGTTTCGAGGGACGACGACCCATCGGTCCGCACGCATGACGTGTGCACTGGCCAATTGATCCCGCCGAGAGGTGGCCCGTCCAACCGAGGCAGCCTGCATGTTCAGCGGCGCAAAGAGCCTTTCCTCGACAAACTGGGCGTACGGCATCCCCGTTGCTTGCATCAAGACATCCCCAAGCAGACTGAACACCACATTCTGGTAGCTATAACAGGCACCCGGATCACACACAAACGGTACTCGCTGCAACCGATTCAGAATGTTGTTATAACTCACGACATCCTCAACTAGATTCGTGTAAGCATGGGGCATCAACCCCGAAGACTGATTGGCGAGATGAAATAGCTTGAGCTTTTGGGCGCGCTGCGCATCACTCCAATTGAGCTCGGGCAAAAGCGTCATCACCGGGGTGCCCCATTGCAAACGCCCATCATGCACCGCGAGTGCAGTAGCAGCCGCAGCGAAAGACTTCGATAAACTGGCCAATTGGAAAACGGTTTCGGCGGTTATTGGACGAATGTCCGTCATCGATTGAAAGCCAAACAGCATCAGCGGCCTGACGTTACCTTTCACAACCAACACGGCCGCCGCACCCGGGAGATCCTGAGCCTGCGCCCGGATCCTGGCTTCAAATCTCTGAATCGAGATTTCAAGGGATGGCTCGAACGGATGCGTCGGCTTTGCTCGAATGCCTTGAGCGCGATCACTTTGAGCGTCGGCAGGCGCCGTAAAAGCACTTAGCGCCAAAACCAACTGCAGACCCAGCTTTGGCCACTGAAACCGGCCTTGATTGCGCGCACCGCGCGCGCCTTGCGGACGCCTTTTAGCGTATTGCTTGGTCAAAGCTGGCGATCGGCTACGGTTTACCGCTACTATCGACTCGAAGGACAAAAGCCTTGCAAGGATGATTAACGTGGGACTGATTGTGTTTGGGGTAGGATTTGGCTTAATCATGGGTACCGGCTTGTTCTTTTTGGTCATCCGGCCCCTGCGCCGTGAGCGGCAAGCCTCAAAAGCTGCTGATTCCGAGCCCACGCAGTCCCTCGAAAATAAAAAACCCCCGACCGACCCAGAGCTTTAAGCGCGCATTCAGGGCGGCGCGCCTAACGCAGCACCAATGCAACCTCAGCCTCGCTTTCATCGAATTCAATCACGCCCGATTCGACGGCACGATCCGTCAAACTAGGTGTTGCCAGTCCCGTCTCTGAGATCTTTGCGGTCACGATGATTTGATCAAAATCCGCAATGGATAATCCCGCCATCATTGCCATCGACTCATCTAATACGACCTGCAACGGCAGGTCAGATACTGTACGCTTGACCACCGCAAGGGGCATGGGTGGACCTGTTGCGGCTCTGGCAAAAACATAGACGGTTAACGCCGAATCCACATCCAGCGCGGGATCCTTCGTCACCGTGACTCGGACGCGTCGAGGGTTCAAGATCGGTGGCTCGTCCTGCCTCACAACCGGTGCCTGATCTGTTTCAACCACCTCAGCGGCCGCCGGCAATCCTTCTAAAACCGTCGCAATCAGCTTTGCCCGCTCCCCATCCGCGAAGGTCAGCGCCCGTTCAAAAAACCGTTTGGCGCGCGCGGTATCTCCGCGCTTAAAAGCTTCCATGCCTAATATTTCGAGCAAAGACACGCTATTCGGCTTGAGCTCGACGGCGCGCTCAAACAAGACGCTAAGGTCTTGCGTTAGTTGCCGTCCTTGCTGAAGATAACGCGACTCTGCCAGCGCAACCGCCAAATCGCCATCTTCCGGGTACCGCTCGGCAAGCGGTGTAAAGATTTCAACCGCACGATCAAAATCCCCAAGGGTGAGTTGTAATTGCCCCAAGTAAAATCCAACCTGTTCGTTGTCGGGCGACAAAGCTCGAATCAAGTCGAGTTCGCGCACCATTGCTTGCAAATCCGCTTTCGACCGAGGCGTGTCTCGATTTTGTTGCAGGCTATCGGTAAAGGTGAGCTCGGTGAGCGCACCTTGAGACCAACCAACGTCGCTGTACCAGAGCGTGCTCACCGATCCTAAAAAGAGCACACTCATAGCAAACACGAGCTTTGATCCGCGCGCTGCGCCTTGGGCTCGTTGCACTGAATTCCCCGCTGCTAGGAGCGGCCCAGCATCTTCCAAGAGCACCAAAGATTGATCTTCGACCTGACCTGAGTATTCCGCTTCGGTGATTTCCCCGGCGGATAACGCCTGTGCTAACTCTTGCAACCGTTCTTCATGCAACTGCAAGTTGGCTGCGGCTTGCGCGAGGGCCCCTTCGTCCTCACGTTTGAGCGACCACCACAGCGGCAAGACCACAAAGACGGATGCGATCAGCAGGAGCCCAGAGGCTAACAACCAAAAAAGCGATATCATCGATCCATCAACCGTTTGAGGCTTGCACGGTCTGCCTCGGTCAATCCTTGTCTTGCCTTACGGGACGAGGCGCCCATCGACCACCAAACACTTAGGCCAATCAGCGCCAAACCAAGGGGTCCCAGCCACAGCAGCCAGGTTCTTGCAGTCCATCGCGGCTCATACAAGATGAAGTCGCCATAACGCTCGAACATAAACTGTTCCACTTCGGCGTCGGATTTGCCTTCAATGAGTAGGCGCAGCACCGTTGCGCGTAAATTTTGGGCGATCATCGCATCCGATCCGGCCAGATTGGTGTTCAAGCATTGCGGGCACCGCAGCGTCGCGATCAAGTCGTAGTAGCGTGCCTTGATCGTTTCATCGGGAAACGCTTGGGCTTCGATCGCGGCTAAACTCGGGGCACTTAAAATCCAGAGAAAGCACCCTGCCAAAACCCAGCGACTGCTCATGAGGCATCCTTTAGGTCTTGAATCAACGGCGCGAGGGTTTCTTCAAACACCTTTTGGGTGACAACTCCAACGTGCCGATACCGGATAATGCCGTCGGCATCGACGACAAAGGTTTCTGGCGCCCCGTATACGCCCAGATCGATCGCAAGCGTCCCGGTCTCATCCACAATATGAAATGCGTAGGGGTCGCCCCAACGCTTTAACCAGGTGCGCGCTGCAGCCGAGTCGTCATTGTAATTTACCCCGATGATGCGCAGACCCGTTGTTTCAAAAATTCGGGTGAGTTCCCCATGTTCTGCGACACAACTCGGGCACCAAGTCGCCCAGACATTCAGCAACGAGACCTCACCGGTTACATCCGCCGCGGTGAGCGTTTGGTCAGCTTGCATCAGGCTTGGCAACTCGAAATCGGGCATCCGGTCATTGAGTTTTTGCGAGGGCAAGAGATGTGGATCTGACAATTGGAAACCAAACCCCAGCAGCACCACGATGCCTGCGAACACGAAAACCGGGATCAGCACGCTTTGCTTAGCCATTGGCTGGCTCCAAGCGGGGGGCAAGCGACGTTTTTCGCGATGCACGTGCTCGCGGCACTCGGTAACGGCGATCAAAAATCGAAATCACGCCGCCGAGCGCGATCAACACGCCGCCAAACCAGATAAATCGTACCAAGGGCTTAATGTGCACCCGCACCGCCCAGGCACCATTTTCTAACGGCTCACCCAGCGCAACATAGATATCCCCCAACGAGCGCACATGGATATCTGCTTCGGTCATAATCGACTGACTGGCAAGATACCGCCGCTTTTCTGGGAATAAGGTGGTGATCAGCTCGCCGGCGCGGGACACCTCAACCCGTCCTTGATCCGCGACATAATTCGGGCCTTGAACACTGTTTGTTCCATAAAACCGCACCTCATAAGCCCCTACCTGAGCCCGATCACCCGGCGCCATGTATAGATCCGCCTCTTCGCTCAACATCACCGTTGTCACAATACCCAGGGCTGTCACCGCGATACCCGCGTGTCCCAAAACCATGGCATAGACCGCCAGAGGTTGGGTCAACAATCGACTGATGCGGTTCGATTTGCGCCGCACCCGTCGATAAAGCTCATACCCTAGATTCAGCAGGATCATCGCCGCAAGCCAGGCAACCCCTAGGATCCAAAACTTAATGGGCCCCATGACCAGGGAAAGCCAAACCGCCGCAACAAGGGCAATTGCTGAGAAAACGCCTTGGCTCGCAGTCAGTAGGGATCGCGCTGTCGCCCACCAACGGCTGCGATGGCTCAAAATCATCAGCGCCATGAGTGCCAACATTAAGGGGACAAACACCGCATTAAAATACGGTGGCCCGATCGAGATTTTGTCGCCACCGGTCAGGGCTTCAAAACCCAAAGGGTAAAGCGTGCCAAGCAAAACCACCGCCGCGCTTACAGTAAGCAAAACATTGTTGCCGAGGATAAAACTCTCTCGTCCTGAGCGTTTGAAGGTCACTCGACTGCGCAAATCCCAGGCCCGCGCACTATAGAGCAACAAGGATCCACCTATCACTGGCACCAAAAACATCAAAATCGCCGCGCCGCGTTCCGGGTCCACTGCAAAAGCGTGCACCGATGTCAAAACGCCGGAGCGCACCAAAAACGCGCCGAGCAAACTAAACGAGAAGCCAAAAATGGCCAGCAACACCGTCCAGGACTTGAACACGCCGCGTTTCTCGGTTGCCGCCAGCGAATGGATCAAGGCGGTTGCGATCAACCAGGGCACAAAGGAGGCATTCTCGACCGCATCCCAAAACCACCAGCCGCCCCAACCCAATTCGTAATAGGCCCACCAGCTCCCAAGGGTTATGCCCATCGTCAAAAATGCCCACGCCAAATTTGTCCAGGGCCGCGACCAGCGCGCCCAGCTGACATCCAGGGTATTACCCCAGAGGCTGGCGATGGCGAACGCAAAGGGTACCGACAGCCCAACATACCCCATGTAAAGCAGCGGCGGGTGCACGATGAGTCCGAAGTCCTGAAGCAGCGGATTCAAATCGGCGCCTTCTGCAGGATAAAATGGTAACGCGCGCTCAAAAGGATTCGAGGTCAACAGCAAAAACAGGTAAAAGCCAACGCCTAAGGCCGCAAGGCAAATTAAAACTCGCGCGCGCATATCGGTGGTTAACGGCGCAGAAAATCGAGCGACCATCATGGTCCAAATCGACATGACAAGGGTCCACAACAGGAATGACCCTTCGTGCGCGCTCCACAGCGCTGACACCTTAAATTGCAGGGGCAATCGCGTATTGGAGTGATTCGCCACGTACTCAACTGAAAAATCGTCGGTGACAAAGGCGTGAATCAATGCAAGAAACCCGAGCAGCGTAAACACAAATACGCCGTAGGCAAGACTCGACGCCGAGGCCATAAGCTGGGCGTTATTCTGCTTTAAGCCAATGCTTGGCAGTACAACCTGTAAACACGCCAAAAGGCAGGCGATCACAACGCAAAAATGACCCAGCTCAACAATCATGGCTGCAAGGCTTCCAGTTTGGTCGCGTCCAACGCCATCGCGACTTCCGGCGGCATATACTTTTCATCATGCTTGGCGAGAATTTCTTCGGCGAAGAACACCCCGTCCTGGCTCAGAGCGCCAGTTGCGACAACTCCTTGGCCTTCCCGGAACAAATCCGGAAGGATCCCAATATAGCGAATCTCAAAAGCGGCGCCTGCCAAATCTGAAACGGTGAAAGCAACCTCGAGCGACCCTTCGGAGCGCCGAATCGAGCCGGCTTCTACCATGCCGCCAGCCCTGACGCGGGCACCAATTGGCACCTCGCCGTCAATAACCTGCACCGGCGTGTAGAACAAATTAATATTGCTGTTCAATGCCTTTAGAACGAACGTCAGTGCCAGACCGACGCCCGCTAACAGGCCTAACACTAACAATAACCGATTTCGGCGTTGCGGTTTCATTGCCCCGAATTTCACAGCTTAAGTCTCCTCTGAGCGCTGCACCGAACCCTGCCGGCGTAACCAGGCTCGGTGTCGACGGGACTCAGCCAAAAGCAAACCACCGAGCGTCAGCGCCGTGAGGCCATAGGAAGCGAAGACGTAAATTGCGTAACCACCCATTTCTAAGAAGGCGGTTATCGTTTCAAAATTCATTGTTTGATCATCTGCTGGACCCAATCGGTGCGAACTTCTCGTTTTACGAGCTCATGACGCAAACGAATCAGCCAAGCCAAGAAAAACCAGGCATAAAAACCGACGACCATCATCAAAAGGGGGCCCCACATCGAAAAGGGCATTGCGGGCCGCTCAGTCAAGGTGAAACTTGCCGGCTGATGCAGCGTGAACCACCAATCAACACTATATTTTATAATCGGAAGGTTCAGCAGCCCAATCACGGCTAAAACCGAGGCCGCCCGACCTGCGCTCTGGCTTTGACCCGCGGCGTTTCTGAGCGCGAGCACCCCAGCGAACAAAAAAAATAAAATTAGCGTCGACGTTAAGCGCGCATCCCACACCCAATAGGTTCCCCACATCGGTTTTCCCCAAAGCGATCCAGTTGCCAACGCTAAAAGGGTCACGCAAGCACCAATCGGCGCCACGGTTTGAACGGCAGCATCGGCGATCTTGAGCCGCCAGATGAGCGAAATGAGCGCCATAATCGCCATCATGGCATAGCTTGATTGCGCCAAAATCGCAGCTGGCACGTGGACATACATAATTCGAACGCTTTCGCCTTGCTGGTAGTCAGCAGGCGCAATCAACAAGCCCCAGACCACGCCACACCCCAAAATCAAAACGCTCGCCAATGCCAGAACGGGTAACAGCGCGCCGCTGCGATGGTAAAAAAATTTGGGGCTACCCCATTGATGAAACCAACGCCACACGATCAATCTACCTTAAAAACTTCGGCTATAATTGTAACAGGTCTGCCGCCGTAGACTCACCGGCTCACCGCTATTTTTGCGACGACCGCCGTTGCAAAGGGCAGCGTTACAACTGATAGACACAGCAAGGCAGCCAGCATGTAGCCATAAAACGCCTCGCCCCCCGTCGTCGCCCACTGCGTACCAAGAATTAAGGTTGGCACCAAAAATGGGGCGATCAAAATCGGCAGCAAGGCACTGCTTTGATTCAACCCGACCGTCAGCATGGCGCCCAACATACAAAACAAACTCAAAATCGGCGATCCAAGGACCAGCGAAGCCATCAGCCAAACAATCCGATCTAAAGGCATCGCCAGCATCGCGCCTAGGATGGGGGCCATCAGCAGCAGCGGCAGGGCACAACTGACCCAATGCGCCATACTTTTGACCAAGCACATCCACCACAGGGGGTAGTCGCTCAGGACCATCTGTTCCAGACTGCCATCTGCATAATCGCTTGCCAGGCTTTTGTCCGCAGCCAGCAGGCACGCCAGCAAGGTCACCACCCAGATTAAACCAATGCCCAGGGGTGCCAGCTGGTCAGGGTCTGGGGTAATCGCCAACGGAAACAGCGCGATAACCAATACGGCAAACATCAATGACTGAATGGCCCCAGCGGGAGACCGAAGCAGGATTTTTAGCTCTCGCAATAACAGCGTCATAACTCGGCCTTCAGATGCAATTGTGCCGCGGAAGCAAACTCTGGAATGCCTTGATGACTGCTAAAAATCAAAGTGCCACCAGATGCAAGATGCGCCTGACAGACCTCGGACAAAACAGCCCGTCCAGGCGCGTCCAGGGCACTAAAGGCCTCGTCCAATAGCCAAATCCGAGCTGAGGTTAACATCAACCGCGCCAATGCGACTCGCTTCTTTTGACCTTCGGAGAGGGCTGCGCAGGGCTGATCCAGCCCAGAGCACAGCTGAAATCGGGCTAAAGCCGCCGTTAGCGGCCCTTCCGCCTGCTGAATATCGTTGAGTTTGAGCAAAAAATTTAAATTTTCAATTGGCGTTAATTGATCATTCACGGCATACCGGTGCCCCAGATAGAGCGGGCGCCCTGCGTCCGCTAAGATCACCCGGCCTTCATATTCATCAAACAACCCGGCCAAAATTTTAAACAAGGTCGTCTTACCGGAACCGTTTTCGCCCACGATTTGCAAGGCTTGCCCAGGCAGGACCTTGGCATTTAAGTCTTTGAAAAGAAACCGATCTTGCCGAAAGCAGCTTAAGGATTCGATCTGCAGCATTGGGCTTTCTCTTGGCTCATGAGTGCAGTATACGATGCGATGCACTCAATGTGATCCATGATCCGATGGAAGTTTCGCGTATACTGCCGCTTCATTTTATGAGTAATCTCCATGTTGTTTTCCAGCGCCACCATCTTAAGTTTTTCAGACACCCTACCGGAACACTTTGACGACCTGCTCGCCAATGAGGCCTTCGAGCCCTGCAGCGCCTTCAGTCAAAGCACTTTTGGCTGGGTTTCCCCCCTGCCCGACGGCTTCACGGATCTTACTCGTCGATTTGGCAACCGGGTTTTATTTTGTGGAAAACGCGAAGAAAAAGTGATTCCGACCAGCGCACTGCAAGAACTGATCTCTGAAAAATCGCATCACTGGACCAACCTTGAGGGTCAAAAACCTTCCTCAAAACAACGGCTCCAATTTAAAGAGGCCGCCCTGGGTGAGCTTTTACCCAAAGCCCTAAGCAAACACCGACGGATTCTCGGTTACATTGATCCAGCGGCTGGACTCCTGGTGATCAATAGCGCGTCTGCCACCGACGTCGACACATTTTTAAATTACCTTCGGATGACCCTTGGCACGCTTGCAGTGACTCGCATCGAGTCCAAACAATCGGCGGGTCAGTTGTTCACGCAATGGCTGAAAAGAAATCAGCCGCCGCCCGGTTTCGAGCTTGGCAATGCTTGCGACCTCTTCGACCCTGAAGACGGATCGAGCATTACTTGTCGAAAAGTCACCCTTCAAAGTAAAGAGATTCTAGCCCACATCGATGCTGGCAAACTCTGCAACAAGCTCCGGCTGACCTGGGATCAGAGCCTGGCCTTCACTTTGGATAAAGATTTGGTCCTGAGCCAGATCAAATATGAGGCCCTTGTCGAGCAGGCCGATGATTCAGACGGCCTTGAGCCAGAAATTGCAGCCCTTGCGGAACTCGATGCGCAATTTGCACTGCTCAGCCAGGAGCTGGCCCAACTGTATCCGAAGTTAATTTCCGTTTTCAAGTAGGCATGAACCATGGTGCATCCCGTTTTGCCCTGTAACCGTTAAACCAGTGCCCAACGTCTGTAACCCACTAAGGCTAGGGGCGCAATGAGCACACAGGCGCTCAGGTAGACCAACCAAAGCCATCCAAAACTGAACAAGAAAAAACCGGAGGACAAGGCCGCAACCGCCTGCATTGCAAAGACGATAAAGTCATTGCAGGCCTGAACCTTAAACCGCTCGTTGGCTTCATAGGTTCGCGTTAGCAGGGCCGTTCCGCCTAAATACATAAAGTTCCAACCAATCCCCAGCAGCACCAGCGCCCACCAGTAATGCATCAGGTGCCGCCCCGCAAACGCAACCGCCAAACACAAAATTAAAACCGCCGCGCCCGCGGTAATCATGCGCAAAGGTCCGTAGCGGTCCAATAAAATGCCGCTCACCAACGACGGTAAAAACATCGCCATAATATGGCTCTGAATGACCCAAGCCGTATCAAGCAGACTGAATTGATCCAAGTGATGCATCGCAACCGGTGTCGCCGTCATGAGCAGACTCATAATGCTCCATGCCGACACGGAGGCCACAATCGCAATTTTAAAATCCAGTTGTTGCGCAATTTGCCACAAGGATCGACCGCCTTGACCTTCGACTTCTGACTCAGACCGGTCTGGGACATACCCGCATAGGACCATTCCAGCGCCGGCCATTAAGACTGATAACCCTAAAAAGGATCCTGCATACACCGCGCTGGGTACAAGGTCCTGCAGCAGCGTCGCGGTTTTCGGCCCAAGATACGCCGCCACCACACCGGCCAACATCAAAATCGATAGCGATCTACCGAGGCGCGCTGCCGGAACCGATTCGGCCACGGCAAACCGGTACTGCTGAACGAAGGCATTATGACTTCCAATCAGGAAGGTCGCGGTGCAAAACAGCCAAAAAGCACCGAGCTGAACGGCGAAGGCCGCAAGCAAACCGGCAATCACTGCATAGCTGGCCGCGAATAAGAATCCTTTGCGCCGACCAAACCGGCGCATAACGAAGGAGGCCGGAATGGTCGACGCGGCGGTGCCAAGGATCATCAACGCAACCGGCAGGGTGGCAAGACCCGGCGAAGGCGCAAGCTCGGCGCCAATAATGCCACCAAGCAACACAACAATTGGTGCACCGGTCTGCGCCATACAGGCGGCTAGGGTTAACACCACCAAAGTCCGGTTCATTGCGTTTCCTTTTAGTTGGTCTCAACAACCTAGGCAGCACTCAGTGCAAAGCTCACAGCGCTCGAGCTTTGCTTGAGTATGTCCGGATTGCTGGTTTGAGTAAATGTGTCCGACGTGGTTCAATTTCGACCGCAATAGGAGATCGATATGTCACTTTTGAATGACTCAGGGTCATCGGAAACCAACCCGGTCGACCTGATCATTGTTGGCGCTGGATTCGCAGGGCTCTACGCCCTGCATCGTGCGCTGAACAGTAACCGGTCTGCCGTGGTGTTAGAACGCGGCGGTGATGTTGGTGGAACTTGGTACTGGAACCGCTATCCCGGTGCGCGCTGTGATGTCCAGAGTATGGAGTACTCGTATTCCTTTGACGACGCCCTGCAACAAGACTGGTCCTGGAGTGAGCGCTACGCCGCCCAGCCGGAAATTTTACATTATGCCAACCATGTAGCAGATCGGTTCGCCCTGCGACCCCACATCCGGTTCGATACCCTGGTCGTGAGCATGACCTTCTTAGAATCCCTGGATCTCTGGCGTTCCGAAACGGCCGCAGGCGACGTTTTGTTTAGTCGGTTTTGTATCATGGCAACCGGATGCCTTTCCTCAACCAACCTGCCAGACTTTGAGGGCCGAGATGATTTTCAAGGCGAGGCGTACCATACCGGTAACTGGCCCCACGACCCCGTAGATTTTACGGACAAACGCGTCGGCATCATCGGAACCGGCTCCTCGTCAATTCAATCTATTCCAATTATTGCCGAGTCGTGCGCGCATTTAACCGTCTTTCAAAGAACGCCAAATTACTCCATTCCCGCCCACAACGGGCCGATAGACGAAGGCTACGTCCAAGAAATTAAACAGCATTACGGCGACTTCAGAGCACTGAATAAACAAATGTTTGCTGGGTTTGGCGCCCATCAATCCCGCTGGGAGGAATCTGTTTTCGACCTCGATGAGGCGGCTCAATCGCAGCGTTTTGAAGCACGGTGGCAAGAAGGCGGGCTTGGTTTCAGCAGCAGTTTCAGTGACACTGGCAGCAACCTCGAAGCCAATCAAATTGCGGCAGAGTTTGTCCGTAACAAGATTCGAAGCACCGTAAAGGATCCCGAGACTGCCGAGCAGCTTTGCCCAGATCAAGTGCTCGGTTGCAAGCGGGTTTGCGTTGATACCAACTATTACGAGACGTACAACCGTGCAAATGTTGACCTTGTAAGCGTCAAAGATCACCCGATTGAGCGCATCACGCCAACGGGCTTGGTGACCAACGGCCGGTCGTATGACTTTGATCTGTTGATTTTCGCCACCGGATTCGATGCGATGACCGGGACGCTTCTCAAAATCGATATCCAAGGTCGGGCCGGGGTTACCCTGGCCGAGAAATGGTCCGCCGGACCGATAACCTACTTAGGATTGGCGATCGATGGATTCCCAAACTTTTTTACCGTTTCAGGGCCAGGCAGCCCGTCCGTGCTGTCAAACATGATCGTCACAATTGAACAACACGTTGATTGGATCATGGCGTGTCTGGACGCGATGCAACAGCGCCAAGCCAGAACAATTGAAGCGACCAACGCAGCCGCGGCAGACTGGGTCGAAACCGGCAATGCGATCGCTGCAGGTACGCTATTTCCGACCTGCAACTCTTGGTACCTTGGCGCGAATGTCCCAGGCAAACCCAGAATCTTTATGCCCTATGTCGGCGGCTTTCCGAGTTATGTTGAGATTTGCGAAAACGTTAAACGTAAGGGGTATCAAGGCTTTGTCTTTTCCAACTAGATTCTTCGACCTACAAGCTCAACACCTTACAGCCGACTTTTGGCGGAACGCCCTATGATGGGCGCCTTTGACGCCGTTTTAATGCTTGCTGGCGATGCTGACCGCACCGCGCCGAGTCTTACCCAACTCGCTGATCAGGCTGCTGAGACATTTCACACAGGCTTAACCAGCAGTCTCATCACCACCGGCTGTTGCCATCATACCCTTGATTTATTCCCGGGTAGAACCGAAGCCCAGTGCCTGCGCGATCTTCTGATCGAGCGGGGTGTACCCAGCAGTAATCTTTTCACGGAAGAACGATCTGCTGATCTCTTGGGCCGGATCCATTACGCCCAGCAACAGCTCCTGTTGCCCTGTGCTTGGCATCACGTGCTGCTGCTTTGCCCGGGCGCCGATTCCAACCCGCGTCGACACCGCATTGAAAACTGCTTCGATCAAGCCTTTTCGATTCATTGGCAGGACAGTTGCCTTGAGCCTTCACAAAACCAACGGCTGGATCTTGAGGCTTTGGTTCAGCTACCGGATCACCTTATTTCTGATCCTAACCGCCTCCGAGATGCCCTCAAGCCCGTTAAAGCACGGGGGCTGCCGAGCTCGCTAACGGACCAAACGGCGTCTTAAAGCGCCGCTCAAATAGTGCGCTCGGCAGCCCTAGCCGAACAAACCCTGTCGCCAGGCCCGGGCAACAAAAATCAAATCAAATCAACTCATAATATCGTCATTATGCGAGCGTGTTTTTCTCGTTGGGACGGTCTTGAGCCGTGCGTTCTGATCGACCCTTTGCAGCCAGTGAAAGCACTTCAATCGAATCAAGCGCCAAAAGCTTGAAACAGACTCGGCACCGGCCGACCCAACTATCGCGTGACAGCCCCCGTTACCATCCCCTATGATTTTACTTTTTGGGAGAGAATCCAATGCTTTCGACAACCCTGCGCTTTATCATCAGCTTCACAGCGGTCTTTGTTGGCTTTTTGATCCAAATGCCCCAGAGCCTCGCCGACGAAACACTCGGACTCAAAGGCCAGGCTGCCATCACCCAGGATGTTCACGCGACCCATGAGGCTGAGGGCTCTGAAGAAACGATCATGATCCAGATTATGAGCGATGAGGATACGCGCGCGCCATCAGAGCGGAAAATCAAAGTGATTCGAGCCGGATCGGCCAATGCTTTGGATTCAAACGCGATCCGTCGCCTCTTACAAGATGAACTCCGCGATAAAAACCTACCGCCGGAGGTCATGGCCGCATTGAATGAAGCGCTCAATGAAGACAGCGCGCTAAGCAACATGAACGTTGATGTCATCGTTAATGATTCGGGTGGTCATCATGTTGTCCTACGCGATTTCAACCCTTCCGAGCCGGGTATGGACCCCCGAATGCGACCGAATCCAGGCCTTCGTTGGCGTGAAAAAGCGCCACCTGAACCCACGCAGCTCTCCGAAAAAGCCGCTGAGTGCATTTTAAAGTCGCTCACTAAAGTCACGACGGAATCCGGTACGCGCCTGCTTCGAGAAGCCTGTCAGGCCGCCTATCCGGATAAATGATCTTCTTAGCTTAGGTAAATTGTGACCTGACCAACACCCTCACGATCGATGGTCGGTTGATACTTCGCTTGGGTTTTCTCAAGCGGCAACACATCGGGAATATAGGGTTTTGGCGCGCCAGCGACTGGCGCTCGGCTTCTGCGCACCAACGCTTACGCAACCCCGACACCAATACCCGAACCCCGATTGCGGCCAAATTGAGCCTGTCTCGCGCGTTCAACCCATCTTGTTCGTTGTCTTGAGGTAATCGAGGAGACGCTCGACCAGCACCAGCGTCATTTCAATTTTGCTCAGCAGTTCAATCCGACGATCAATCGCCGAGCTAATATTGCCAGAGGACCGCAAACCGTCGATTTGCTGGCAACATTGGCTTAACTGTGAAAAACCCAGCATTGCAGCCGTTGGCTTTAAAGCATGCGCCAAATCAACGACTTGTTGCGCCGACGTGCCGCCCGGCTGCGCCGATATCAGCGCGCGACTCAAACTTGACTTGAAGGCCTCGCTGAGGTCCATCACGAGCTCAACGCCCATTTCCTCAATCAATAGATCGATCTCTGGCTGCGCACCTTCAAAGAGGGATTTAGAAACGGTCGCAGGGTTTTGAGAGCCCTCAGCTGTTGGGCTTTGAGAGCCCTCAGCCGTTGGGCTTTGAGAGCCCTCAGCTGTTGGGCTTTGAGAGCCCTCAGCCGTTGGGTTTTGAGAGCCCTCAGCCGTTGGGCTTTGAGCGCCCTCAGTGCCATGGGAAGCGCCTGTGGCGCCCGGGGCCACATCGACAGCTTCGAGCGACGTAGGCGCATCGAGCCCTTCTGGCATCCCCGTTTCAAACGCCAATCGATTGACGCTGCTCATCACAGCGCCTGAATCTGCCAAGGATGCCGTCTTGATCGATGAGGGCGACGGCGCATATTGTCGAGCTAGGGTTAGCAATTGTCCTACTGAAAAAGGCTTGCTGAATAGTCCGGTAAACAGTTTGATCACCTGGTCACTGCCCGCAAAATTTAAGGACGCGCTCATGGCATAGGCCGGTACTCGAGCTAACTCCGCAGAAGATGCTCTGATGGCTTGTAAAACCTCATCCCCATTCATGCCGGGCATATTAATATCCAAGAGAAATAAATCAGGAACGCCATCAAACTCCGATAAAAAGTTGAGCACGCCTTCGCCATCGGCGAACCCATGGACGGTTGCCCCATAGCGGGGCAATAGATTCTCGACAATTATACGGTTTGCCGCCATATCGTCTGCAACAACCACCTGCATTCCAATCAGCACCTGATCAACCTCTTGAACCATTGCGACCGGATTTTCGGCCGCAGTGGATTCGAGCGGCAAGGCTATCGAGAACACCGTGCCACCACCTTGACGGGCTGCGACATCAATCTCACCACCCATCAACTCAGTCAGATTTTTGACAATGGTCAATCCAAGCCCGGTGCCGCCAAAGGTTCGGTCGTGTTGATCATCGCTCATCACAAAAGCCTCAAACAACGACGCCATCCTTTCTTCCGGTATGCCAATACCCGTATCCATAACCGAAAATTTTAAAACCGGATCGATCGTGATCTCAATCCAGACACCGCCCTTCTTGGTGTACTTAATGGCATTCGACAACAGGTTATTCAGAATCTGTCGAATCCGGAAGTCATCACCCTTGAAAAATCGCTGCGCTATGTCCTCCTCGTAGTGCAGGTTGAGCGTGAGTTGCTGACCTGAGGCCATGGGTTGCATCAGGGATACAACCTCCTTTGCCAAGGCTACGGGCGAAAAAGCAACTTTCTGCAGCACCATCTTTCCGGCTTCGACCTTGCTGTAATCCAGCACATCGTCGATGATTTGACGCATAAACCCGGCGCTGGTAATCGCTGTGCTCAGCAACTTTTGATCACCGCCAACGCTGTCCCGACTCAAAAGCTCTAAAATGCCCTGGATACCATGCAGAGGGTTTCTAATTTCATGGCTAATGGTTGCAAATAAACGTTCTTTTTGCTGGATCTCGCTCGCCGCTTTTTCAGAGGCCTCACTCAACATTTGATTTTGGCTTCGAAGCGCTTTCATCAACTCTTGGTTTTCCCGGGTAAGTTGCTGTGCCTCAATCAATTTTCGAAGACTGATTTTGAGCGAATCATCAACCCAAGGCTTTTCGATGAACTGCGAAAAACGACCTTGGTTGACGCCGTCAATAACCAGTTTCAGGTCTGCATTGCCCGACATCAAAACCCGTGCTGCCGCAAAGCCACGGTCCTGCACCGCCCCAAAAAACGCAAAACCATCCATTTCCGGCATTCTCAAATCAGACAGAATTATGTTCACGTCTTCTTGATCCAAAATTGAAAGTGCCGCCTCACCCGAGTCTGCCGTCAAGATACGGTACCCTTCTCGTCTTAACAGTCGCTGCAGCGCACTCAAGATCCGCGGCTCATCATCGACCAGCAAAATTACCGGTAGGCTTTCTTCAACAGGCGTCATCATGAACTTGATCCTGAATTCGCAAAAAATTTCTCCGCTCTCATGATTTCTCGGCTCTCATAATTGTACTGATTAACTCAGGGCTTAAAAAGAACTACCCTTGCAACTTGGTGGGCTTTTTTTACGCGCAGCCCAACCTATCTGGTGTAGGATCGAGTCATGATTCAGTCAGGATGCTCTACATGCAACAGCCCCTAAAACCCTTTACGCTTGCAGCGTACTCAGGTGTTGCACTCCCCATGGCCGCAATGGGCATGCCCATTGCCGTCTATCTACCGAGATTTTACAGCGAGGGCTTAGGACTTTCCTTAATCACAGTGGGGCTGATCTTCACCCTCGCCAGAATCTGGGATGTTGTCACCGACCCCGCTATGGGCTATCTGATTGACCGCTTCGAAACGCGCTGGGGGCGAAGAAAGCATTGGATTGCCCTGGCCGTACCCATCCTCGTAGTCTCGGTATACCAGGTTTTCATCCCATCACCGGAAAACGTCAGTGGCGGGTATCTTCTTTTTTGGCTGATTATGCTTTACGTCGGCTACACAATGATGGCCATATCGCATCAATCTTGGGGCGCTGAATTAGCTGACAGCTATGACGATCGGACGCGACTCTTTGGCTGGCGTGAAATATTCGTAATTGGCGGCATGACGATCGTGCTCGCGCTGCCCGCGCTACTGGAATCCACTGGCGTCGACGATCAGCGCTCCAAAGTCGCTAGTATGGGATGGTTCTGTATTATCCTGTTCCCACTGCTCGCCCTACCAACCCTTACTTTCGTTCCCGACAAACGTTCTAGCGGCCGAAGTGCTTTGTCGATTAAGGCACAAATCTCGCTGCTGATGTCGAATCAACTGATGTGGCGATTGCTTGCGGCTGATTTTTTAGCGGGCTTTGGCACCGCTGTGAGCGGCGCACTTTATATCTTTGTTGCCAGCAAGTATTTTGAACTGCCCGGACATGCAAGTCTTGCGCTCCTTCTGTATTTCGTCGCAAGCTTTCTTGCCATGCCATTCTGGATGAAGCTCGCAATCAAACTCGGTAAAGCCCAAGCGCTCACGATTGCCCTTGGATACGGCGCCTTAATCAACCTAATCCTGATTCCCCTCGCAGAACCCGGTAATGCGGTTGTACTCTGGGCTTTTACGTTGTCCTTTGGCGTCGCCTTTGGCGCAGCACCAACCTTACTTAGGACCATGATGGCTGACCTTACGGATCTTGATGAGCTCGACTCCGGCGAGAAACGGGCCGGACTCTTCTTCGCGATGCTCACAACGACCAACAAGCTCGGTGCTGCGGTTGCCGTAGGGTTGTCCTTTACCATTCTTGAAGCGGTTTTCGCGTTTCAACCAGGCGCTGAAAACTCTGAGGCGGCTCTACAGGGCTTGTTATGGACCTATGCCATCGGCACCGCCGCTGGCCTGTTGCTTGCTGCGCTGCCCGTGATCAACTACCCCCTCAATCGCGCGCAACATCAAAGCATTCGAGAGCAACTTGACAGGCGCGCCTGAATTCGGGCCGCGCATCTTCAATCTAATTCAGGCGACCACTCGTAGCACTTGAAAATACCGAGATGACAGACCATGGCAGACACCCTACCCACTGCAGAACTTTATTATGACGGTCAGTGCCCTCTGTGCTCGATTGAAATGCGTCATCTTCAGAAACTCAAACGGGATTCTTTAACCCTTACCGATATCCATCTAGCCGTTGATTTAGACCCAGAAACCAAGCGCGATTTCCTCAATCGATTGCATCTTCGCAAACCTGATGGCGAGATATTGAGCGGGCTCGACGCCAGCGTTTATGCATGGCAGCAAACGCGATTTGGCTTTCTCTGGTCTTGGCTGCGCTGGCCTGTCGTTAAACCGCTTGCCGATTTTGTCTATGGAAAGTGGGCACAACGGCGATTTGATCGACTCTACTCATAAGGCGCGCAACATGAAGCAAGCCGTGATCATTGGCGCCAGTGGCGGTCTCGGCGGCGCGCTTGCACAACAGCTCCTCCAACAAGGGGGTTGGCGCGTTCTTGGCACGTATCATCAGTCGGGGCCCCTTTGGAACCATCCCTTAATGACTTGGCACTCGCTCGATGTCCGCGCGGAAAACGCCATCGCAGCTTTGATGACCCAAGCCCCCAAAATTGATCTCTTAATCAATACCACAGGCATCTTATCCAGCTCGCATCAAGGTCCCGAGAAAAGTATTCGGCAGTTTAATGCCGAGCACATGATGGCATCGTTTGAAATCAATACTGTCCCCATCTTGAACCTTGGCAAGCATGCCCAAGCGAGCCTCAAAGCCGGTCACCAGCCCATCGTCGTCGCACTTTCAGCGCGCGTGGGCTCGATTGCCGACAATGATTTAGGTGGTTGGTATAGCTATCGATGTGCGAAAGCCGCCCTTAATATGGCGGTTAAGACCCTTGCCATCGAGTGGCAAAGAAGTCTCCCTAAGGCGACGCTCATTGCGTATCACCCCGGCACCGTGAGAACCGCGCTCTCAAAACCCTTTCTAAGCGATGATACGGCTCGAATCACGCTCAGCCCGGAAGAGGCGGCCCAGCACTGCCTCCGAGTGCTCGAGCGGCTCACGCCGACTGACACAGGCACCTTTTGGGACTGGCAAGGGCAAAAGATTCCTTGGTAATTGACGCGATGTTTGCTACAAAGTTATTAGCTGATCGCGGGATTCGGCTACTTCGTCCATCACTGGCGAACCTTATTGTCGAATCCAATCGACTTTCAGTTTGACGCGTTGCGCAACCTCTTTTGTATCACGCGCTACGTCGTTTTATCTGTTCGCCACGACCACACGTGGCGATTGACCAGGCACAAGGAGCAAGGCATGAAGGGCATCGTTATGAATATTTTAGCCGAGATGGTGGAAACACAGCTCGGCCTAAATGAATGGAATGAAGTGCTGGAAGAAGCTGATGAGAGCGGCATTTATACCGCAACCGCGATTTACGAAGATGCGCGACTGCTCAACCTCGTCGGCATTATTAGCCAACGCAATAGTATCCCTGCGAGTGATCTGGTCTTTGCTTTCGGCCAATTTATGTTTCCCGTCTTTTATCAGCGTTATCCTCAGCTGATCGATGGTCACGCCAATATGCTTGATTTCTTGGAATCGTTAGACAGCGTGATTCACGTTGAGGTCGTTAAACTGTATCCCGGTGCCATTACACCGGGATTCGAGCCAGACCGGCGGAGCGACGAACAATTGTTTTTGAAGTATGAATCTGACCGGAATCTTTGTCGGCTAGCAGAAGGCTTAATCGATGGCGCGGCATCACACTTCGGTCATGATTACACCATCACTCACGAGCCCTGCGCGCATCATGGCGCGGACCACTGTGGGCTGCTGGTGAGCTTAACCTAACCGATGACAGATAATGCTTTTGAAAAAGCCTATCATCGGGAAAAATCTGCCCGTAATGAGGCGGAGCATTTGCTAGAAGACTTGTCTCGCAAGCTCTATGAAAAAAATGAGGAAATTAATCGGCTCTACGAAGATCTTAAACGCAACCAATCCATTATGGTCCAGCATGAAAAACTGGCATCGGTGGGCGAGTTGGCTTCCGGTATTGCGCACGAGATCAACAATCCGGTGGGCTTTTGTCTCACTAATCTCAATTCGCTTCATGATCAGTTGCCGCTCTTGCTTGAAGCTTGTGCTGCCGGTTCCCCCGACTGGGACGAAGACACACGGGCTGACGCAGATTACCTGCGAGAGGACCTACCGGTCTTAATACGAGAAACGATTGATGGCCTGATCAGCATCCAAACGATCGTTCGAGACCTCAGGTACTACTCCCGGAACAGCAATCAAGACGCTTTCTCCGGCGCCGACTTGAACCAAGGTCTTAAATCGACTCTCAATGTACTCCGAAACAAAATCAACGATCAGTATCAAATCCATTTGAATCTTGGTGACCTGCCGTTAATCAACTGTAATCAGGGCAAATTGAATCAGGTTTTTACAAATCTTATTCTTAACAGTCTTCACGCTATGGGCACGTCGGGGAACCTCTACATCGATACTTTTCAGGCTGCTGACCAAATTGTGATTCAAATATCCGATGATGGCCCGGGTATTGACGATGCCATCGCACCCGAGATTTTTCAGCCCTTTTACACTACGAAAAAAGTCGGTGAAGGCACGGGTCTTGGACTATCAATCAGTCGCAGCATCATCACTGAGCTTCATGCTGGGCAGATCAGCCTTGTTAAGGATGGTCGTGGCCGAGGCGCAACCTTTGAGATCCGACTTCCGATAGAACAAGAAGACTTAGGCTCAGCCTGAGCGCGGCGCCTAATCATGAATTGGGTCGCTTGCGGCGATATCTAGCTTACGACCAGGGCGCCGACCTGCTCCGACGAGCAGGGCCTGCCTGCTGCACTACCAACTCGGCAATTGATTTTCTGAATCGAGACGAATCAAAAGATTCATTAGCGCGTCGGCAAGCGACGCCCTAAACTGATCTTTTCTCAACAACGTGGATTGACTGATTATGACCCAACAAGGTGAAGGCAGCTTGCAAGCCCCGACCCGCCACCCGATCGGATGGCGGGAAGATCGTTTCTGGGAGCGAGATTCACTCAACGAGGAGTTGGAGCGCGTCTATGATGTCTGCCATGGTTGCCGCCGCTGCGTCAGCTTATGCGACGCCTTTCCTACATTGTTTGACTTGGTCGATGACTCCGAAACAATGGAAGTCGATGGCGTTGAAAAAAGTGACTATTTCGATGTGGTTGACCAGTGCTATCTTTGCGATCTGTGCTATCTAACCAAGTGCCCCTACGTACCGCCGCATGAGTGGAACATCGACTTTCCCCATTTGATGCTTCGCGCCAAGGCTCAGAAGTTTAAAGCAGGCGGTGGTCGCTTCCGCGACAATTTATTGACCAGCACCGATGCAATGGGCAAGGCCCTCACGACCATTCCGCTGGTCGATGTTACGGCCAATGCGTTAAATAAAAATAAGCTTTTTCGGAATGCCCTGGAGATGACCCTTGGCGTACACGCTGACGCACCATTACCAGCGTATCACCGTAGGACCCTCCGCAAGCAATTCTCGGCGCCGGCCAAATCACCCACGCCCCTCGGACGTACAACGGGCAAGGTCGCGCTCTATGCAACGTGTTATGGAAATTACAACACGCCGGACCTTGGTCAAGACTTCGCCCAAGTCTTCGCGCATAACGACCTTCATATTGAACTGGTACCCAAAGAGGCTTGTTGCGGGATGCCTAAGTTAGAACTGGGTGATTTAGACAGTGTGAACGCACTGAAGGAAAAAAACATTCCCGTGCTCGCGAAACTGGTCGATCAGGGTTTTGATTTAATCGCCCCCATCCCGTCTTGCGTTTTAATGTACAAGCAAGAGTTGCCTTTGATGTTCCCAGATGATCCGGATGTCTTAAAGGTCAAGAATGCTTTTTTTGACCCCTTTGAATATCTCTTCCTCAGGCACAAGGAAGGTGGACTGAAATTAGACTTTAAAGAAGCGCTCGGGGAGGTCAGCTACCAGGTTGCGTGCCACCTCAGAGTCCAAAATATTGGCAATAAAACCCGGGATATTCTGAATTTAGTCAATGATACGGTGGTGCACACCATTGAGCGATGCTCCGGACATGATGGTACCTATGCGGTTAAACAGGAAACGCGAGCAAAATCGGTCAAAATTGCCAAACCTGTCGTTAAATTTGTGGACTCTAAACAGGCCAAACACTTTGCCAGTGATTGCCCAATGGCGGCAGTGCATATCGAAAACCTTTCTGAATCAGTCGATTTGGCGGCCCATCCTATGACCCTGCTGAGAAAAGCTTACGGCCTGTAACGCGCCGGGCAACATCTTATTTAGATCAGAAGGGTTTCAGTCCCTGCGAACAGCGTTGACGCGGCAAAGTCGATGAACTTTGCTTCGTCTTCCACCGCTGCGCGACTGGCCTGCCGACGCGCTTGCTGCGTGCCGCCCCCCGGTCCCACCCAAACTTCAGCATGCCCCAGATAAACTGGACACTCAAAACCCAGAACCGTTGCGATCGTTGCATTCACGGGATGATCCAGTCTATGCACCTGAACATACCGCGCGATGCCTGAGTCCGGTGCATGGTGTCGAATCAAGGGGCCATGGGATTGCAACCAATACTGTCGTGCCGCGGCTTCTGATAGATCGCGACGATGTTGGAGCGGAAACTGCAGTTTTTTTAAAAGGCTGCCGGCGCTTGCGACCAAGTCTTCCGGGGTCGGATTCACTTGAGGGTATTCCATTGCAAGCCAGGCAGGAGACTGCCGTGCATTTAGCCACGCGGCTTGTGCCGCAACCAAGCCCGCCAAGCGCGCCAGCCCCCCACCGGTCAAAACTCGGACAGCCTCGGCTTCGTTTGTCCACCAAAGTTCGACAACCAAATCATAAGGCGCTTGCATCGAGCCACCTCGAGCACGATTCATTTGATCGAACAACTCGTTGTCCTGCCCTGACACCGCCAACGCGCGTTGACACCCTAGAGGCTTGAGCACATCTACCCAGGCGACCTGGAGATTGTCTTGCCAGGCGGTTTGAAACGCGGCTGGGCTGACATCGGACTGCCGACGCAGATAATATTCAAATCGAATCACGCCGTGCCCCCTTAATTAAGCGACGTCTCAGGGTGGGTTGCGACAGCAAGGCTCAAAGCCTGAATCAAAGCGTGCCCAACTCAGCCCAACCTACCTGTGATTTAGCCTTGGGTTGCCATCTGCGGCACCCCTTCGGCCAATTCCACCCAGTTTTGTTTGCTATCACACCAAACATGGAACTGCGGAGCAAAGCCATCTGTTTCATCCAGGGTGCCGGTCTTCAAAAATAGCATCTCAGCCTGAGCCGGGATCAAGGAGTACAAGGGCGACCCACAGCGACCACAAAAATAGCGCTCTACCTGATTGCCACTGCTCGTCTCAGCGTCTAGATAAAGCTTAGGCTCAGCACCCGAAAACGTGATACTCGTCTTTGGAACCCCCCACAATGTTGAGAATGCTGAACCAGCTTGGCGCTGGCAGTTTTTACAATGGCAAACCCCCGCCATTACCGGCTCTCCTGAGATTTCATAGGCGATATCACCACAAAGACACTGACCTGTATAAGACGTCATACTGCGCTCCTGACTGTGCATTAAGAAACGATTTGTTTCTCTCTTTAGGCTATCGAGCGAAAAGCCGCGCGCCGAGCCTTGATTCCGATTAAATCAATGATCCGCATCAAGTGCGTCCCAATTGCCACACTGTAAGCTGTATTTGCGGCCAAGCCAAATTACTCACCCCCAATACCGTGCCGCATTCGATTTGCACCCATCGCGCAACAACGGTTTTCGCAATCGGCGTCCCTTCTCAGCGATTGAATCCGCCCGCCCCAAAGTTGACCGATATCGCAGTCAAAACGCCGATTCCAGGCGCAGGCACCCGCTGGTGAGTAGCCCGTCTCTTTGGCCTAGAAGCCGGCAACAAGTTACCCGGTTTCAGATGCTTTCATTCGTTGCTCAATCTTTGGTAACCTGCTGGCAAACACAACACCCCCACTCAATAAGGACCTCTGATGACAGACCACCGCAACCCCCTGACACCGGAAGAGTCTTGGGTCATTCTACAAAAAGGTACGGAACGGCCCTTTACCGGTGAATATGACGATCATTTTGAAGCGGGCGTTTACGTTTGTCGCCAATGTGATCAGCCCCTGTATCGTTCTGAGGACAAATTTCAGGCCCACTGCGGCTGGCCTGCCTTTGATGATGAAATACCCGGCGCGGTTCGACGGGAGGTCGATGCCGATGGCTATCGAGTTGAGATTCTCTGCAGTCGATGTGATGGCCACTTGGGGCACGTCTTCGAAGGAGAGCGCATCACCGAAAAAAACACCCGACATTGTGTCAATTCGATCTCAATGCGCTTTCAATCGGTTTAAAGGTCTTCAAAAAAGACGCTGCACACCTCTTCGGCTATTGACCTGCGACCAGCGTAATAAGACGGACCCGGCGCGACCGATTCCCTAGCGCATTCGTTTTGCGATGCTCGAGGAGATCAGCATCAAACCGATTCCGATGAGCACCGCCAACAGTCCGAGCTTTTCAAAAACCGTGACATAAACCGCAAGAGATGCCGTGCCCGAAACATCGCCGCCAGAGGTATCTATGGCCATCAAACTCGCAATCCAACCGCCGACATAGGCTGCGAAGGCGCTGGATAAAAACCAGACCCCCATCATCATCGCAGCAACCCGTTGCACCGATAATTTAGTGACCATGGACAAACCAACCGGCGACAGGCACAACTCGCCCATCGTATGTAACCAATACATCAGTACCAACCAGACGACTGCAACCTGGCCGTTAGGACCGGCATAAGCCGCGCCCAGTACCAACGCGTAAAAACCCAATCCCACCAGAAAAATCGCCACGCCAAACTTCATCGGCGTGGACGGTTCTCGTTGCGCCCGGGCCAGCATAACCCAAAGCAACGCAAAAACGGGCGCAAACAGTATGATAAATAATGAGTTGAGACTGCCAAACATACCGGCTGTTAAAAAGTCTCCACGATCTACGTTGCGGTCTGTAAATAACGTCAACGATGATCCGGCCTGCTCGAACAAAGCCCAAAACACCACTGACAAAAACATCAGCAGCAACATCGCAAGCATTCGATCTCGCTCCTGGGCTGAACACTCAGTTATTGAAAACCAAATCACATAGGCCGTGATAACCCCAGTAAACAGGGTCAGGACAACGCCCATCTCCTGAGTATTTTGAATCGCAAACCAAATCAGACCAACAAACAGGACTGCGCAAGCATAAATTCGATGTTCCAAAGAGACGCCGAAACGCCGAGCGGCCAAAGCCATCGGCACAGGCGGCAAACCCAGTCCTACGAGATACTTCGAGCCGAGTAAAAACGTTAACAACCCGATCACCATACCAATCCCAGCTAAACCAAAGCCATAACGCCAGCCATAGGTTTCACCCAGATAAGCACATAGCAGGGTCGCCACAAAGGCGCCGAGATTGATTCCCATATAAAAGATGGTAAAGCCGCCGTCGCGTCGGGGATCACCCTCACCATAAAGCCCACCCACAATGGTTGAAATATTCGCTTTTAAAAAACCAACTCCGACGATAATGAACGACAGGGCAAGATAGAAGGCTTGCTCATGCTGCACAGACCGCTCGACCGTGCCTGCCATGACAACCGCGGGCGGGCCCTCATAGGCCATCCCAAGATGCCCAACAACCAGCAAGACGGCGCCAAAAATAATGGCCTTGCGCAGGCCCAAATAGCGATCGGCAATCATGCCACCTAACACTGGTACGGCGTACACCATCGCGGCGTAGCTACCATAAATCATTGCGGCCTGACCATCGGCATATAACCAGTGCTTGGTGAGATACAAAATTAACAGGGCTCGCATTCCGTAATAACTAAAGCGCTCCCACATTTCGGTCGCGAACAAAACGAATAAGCCAGGCGGATGACCAAGCCAAGTCGACGCCGTTGAGGTTTGCATCATGGTTTCATTCCATTTTCTTGATCAAGGTTTTGCTGTTCGTGTCCAGCGCCGGAATCAGTTTTTGACCTGGGCTGCGGTCAGCAAGGCATTGTTGGTTGATACCGGAAACACGGTTTCGGGGTCCATTGGTCTAAAACTTCGAATACGATCAATAATGACCGCGCTGGCACCGAGTGGAAAACCCGCTAATCGCGTGGCCCAATCTCTGGCCTGGGTTAACACCTCGTTATCGGGTACGACCGATTGGATTAATCCCATTTGTGCAAGTTCCGTCGCACCGACTCGGTCACCCAATAAAGCCAGCCGCGCAAGATTTTGCTCTGACGTTTTCAGACGCAACCAGGCTGCATTGATTGGGATGTCCGAGCCTTGTTGAATCTCGCCGATCTGAAGAAAGGCCGAGTCCCCGGCGGCGACTAAATCACAGGCGAAAACAAGCGCGGCACCCGCATTAATCGCGTATTTTTCTAAAGCGCAAATCAGCGGCTTGGGACAGCGGTAAAGCGCGATATGCAGGGCTCTGATCGCCGCCGGATGCCAAATACCATCTTCACTACCTGGATCTTCATTACTTTGCAGGGCTTTTAAATCGATCCCTGAGCAGAAGCAATGATCTGCACCGCGCAGCACGATCGACGCGACCTCGGCAGAGCGTGATAGACCTTCTATCGCGGTTGTAAGTTGTGCCGCAAGTCCTGGCGTCAGCGCATTACGACGCGCTGGCCGGTCTAAAATAATTTCCGCCCAGCCTTGATGCTGCTCAATTTGAACAAGATTCATCATGGCGATTCTTCTCACGATTATGATTATTTTTTAGGATGCATTAAACCCTGAAGCTTTACCAGCCACTGATCGCCTTGAATAAGGCCTTTGACTACAACAGCGCTTAATTTCGATCATCGCGTCGCCTCACCCAATGCTCGGGTCAAATTATTCGCAGGACGCGATCGCTGCGGCCTTTTACCCATGCGTGAGATCTGAGATGATCCCCGCTCAGGCGCTTTTTAACAGTTGAACCTTAAGACGTCTGGCACCCGGGCTTCACGATCACTCAGGGATTTACAGCATGACGACCATCACCCAGCGATTAGCACTGCTTAGAACCAAGATGCGCGAGGCCAACATTGCAGCCTACATCGTGCCAACGACGGACGAATACCTCGGGGAATATGTTCCCGAGCAGAATAAACGCTTGGCCTACCTCTCCGGTTTCACCGGATCCGCCGGCACACTCGTTGTCACCCAGGAGCAGGCCGCACTTTTTGTGGACGGTCGTTACACCTTGCAAGCCTTAAATCAATGTCCAACGCCGCTTTTTGAGCATCACCATCTCATCAATGAGCCTGTGCTGGCGTGGCTAAAAGTTACGTTAATACCGGGTCAATCCGTTGCGCTCGATGGCCGGGTCGTCAGCTACCGATTTTTCAAAACCGCGGAAACTGAACTGCGCGAACTGGACATTACCTTGCAGGCCCTAACGCATAATCCAATCGATGATATTTGGAAAGATCGTCCAGCAGCTTTAGTGTCGCCGGCAATCCTCTTGAGCGAGGCGTATTCGGGCGAGTCCAGCACGTCAAAACGATCGCGGGTTGCCGAAAGCCTCAAATCAGCAGGCGCTGATGCGGCCATCATTAGCCAACTGGACTCCATCGCATGGCTGCTGAACATTCGGGGCAATGATGTCCCACACTTGCCCGTCTTGCTCAGTCAATCCGTTTTACTCAGCGACGGAACGCAGCATTTATTTATTGACCCCGCGAAGATTCCAGAGGACTTTGCCGAGCATGTTGGCAAAGCAGTTTTTGTGCATGAAGCCACCGATTTTTCCGGGTTCTTAGAACGCTATGGTGCCCAGCAGCCTAAAATTTTATTAGATCCAGATGGCACCAACGCGCTGACAGCGCTGACTTGTCTGGCATGCGATTGTCAGCTAATCGAACAAAAGGATCCCGTTGAGTTACCAAAGGCCCAAAAGAATGCCGTTGAGGTCAGCGGTATTCGCGCCGCCCACATCCGTGATGGCGCGGCGCTTAGCGAATACCTTTGTTGGATTGATGAGGAAGTTAGTCAGGGCCACTACCATGACGAAGGCGCTTTGTCAGATCGGCTCGAGCAATTTCGCCGCGCCTTGCCGGAACTAAAAGACCTTTCGTTTTCAACCATTTCCGCAGCAGGCAGTAACGCTGCAATGGCGCATTATTCACACACCAATGGCGTCCCTGCGGCGCTCACGCCAAACTCACTGTATCTCGTCGACTCGGGCGGTCAATATTATGATGGCACCACCGACGTTACTCGAACAATCGCCATCGGTACACCCAGACATGAGCACAAGAATCTATTTACACGGGTCCTCAAAGGCCACATTGCGCTTGCGACCGCCCGCTTTCCGGAAGGCGTTCAGGGCCATCAGTTGGACGTCCTCGCGCGTCAATTCCTTTGGGAGATTGGTAAAGACTTTGACCATGGCACCGGCCATGGTGTGGGTTGTTATCTGAGCGTGCACGAAGGGCCTCAGCGCATCGGTAAATCACCTCATGCCACCGCGCCGTTGCTGCCCGGGATGGTGGTATCCAACGAGCCAGGCTATTACGAGCCAAACGATTATGGCATCCGCTGTGAAAACCTTATGGTGGTGGTACGCCTGGCATCTGGCATGCTGGGATTTGAAACCCTCACCTTTGCGCCGTTTGATCACCGCCTCATCGATCAGGACCTGCTCACCGAGGCAGAGCGGCGATGGTTGAATGATTACCATCAAACCGTTTTTGAAAAACTCGGTGAGCGTATCGACCCAGCAGTAAAACCCTGGCTTTTGCAGGCCACAGCAGCACTTTAAGGCTTTATGATTTAACGTCCTTTGGCTCATTTCGTCTGGTGTTTCGTCCGCTCGGCGCTGGACGAGAGCAGGTTTGATGCCGTTTTTTGCAAGCTCAATTTGCCGCTTGCCAATCCTGCTTCGGCGGCCCAAGCTCAAGGCAGGTTTTGAGACGAAAAAGCGGGCCGATCCAGCCTCAAAATATCGCGACATCTTGAAATGCAGCGGCTTGATTTTAAAAACTCGGTGCCACCATAATCCAATCCATAACACTTTCGAGCATCAAACAAAGGAGCTAACCGGATGAACCCAACTCGCGCTGAGGCCATCGCCACGCTCACCGCCACCGGCATGCCCTACGCGCTTGAACAGGGCTTGATTAACGGCAGGCCCTGTCGGTTTTTTACCCATGCACCCCAAACCCTTGGGCAGCTGTTTGCGGACAACGTCTCGGATAAAACTTTTTTGGTTTACGACGATGAGCGGCTTTCTTTTTCAGAAGTTTATGATCAAGCGATGCAACTGGCTAATATCCTCGCCAGTGATTTCGGAGTCCAGCACGGCGATCGCGTCGCGATCTCCATGCGCAACTACCCTGAGTGGGTCATCTCGTTTATGGCGGTCACCGCCATGGGCGGTGTTGCGGTTTGTATGAACGCGCTCTGGCAAACCGATGAGATTGAATACGGCTTAACCCATAGTGGCAGCAAAGTCTTCATCGCCGATGACGAACGTCTGCAACGCGTTGCGCCGATTGCTGACAGGTTGGGCTTGCAATTTATTGGAGCTCGAATTGAAAACCTTCACAGCAACCTGACGTGTCACGCCTTTTCGGAACTGCTCGCGCAGAATCCGCCAACAGACCTTAGCTGGGCCGCAGTCAGTCCCGATGACTATGCCACGATTTTTTACACCTCAGGATCAACCGGCCATCCCAAAGGCGCCGTATCCTGCCACCGAAACATCATCAGCGCGCTGTTCTCCTGGGAGCTTGATCTTGCAGCACGGCAATTAGAATTAGGCGTGGCACCACCGCCTGTCTCCGAGCAAGCCGCAACCTTGCTGGCAGTGCCGTTATTCCATGCAACCGGTTCCCACGCCGTCTTTCTGCAGTCCTATAGAGCCCAACGCAAAATGGTTTCGATGTATCGCTGGGACCCCATGCAGGCGGTCGAACTGATTGAATCAGAGCGCATTACCTCTTTTGTCGCGCCGGCTGCGATGACAGGTGATCTCATTGAGGCGGGCAAACGATCGAACGCCGACCTCAGCAGCTTGCTATCGGTGGGTGGTGGTGGCGCGCCTCGAGCGCCCGCTCAGGTTCAAACTATACCCGAGGCGTTTACCAACGCGTTGCCAAGCACCGGTTGGGGTATGACCGAGACTAATGCCATCGGCACCGGTATCGGTGGCGAAGATTATCTTTTGCGGCCTGCCAGTTCCGGGCGATGCTCCGCGGTTCTCGACCTTTTGATTGTCGATGATGCCGGCAACCCACTCCCTGCTGGCGAACGCGGCGAGTTGCGGGTTCGAGGCGCATCGGTGATCGACCGCTACTGGGATCGCCCTGAAGCCAACGCCGAAGCCTTCGAAGATGGCTGGCTCAAAACTGGCGATGTCGCCTACCTAGACGACGAGGGTTATCTCTTCATCGTTGATCGAATCAAAGATTTGGTCATTCGAGGCGGCGAGAATATCGGTTGTGCAGAAGTCGAAGCCGCTTTGCTTGCCCTTGATCCGGTGATTGAGGCCAGCGTGTATGCGGTACCCGACGCGCGTTTAGGCGAGGAAGTTGGTGCAACCTTGTATTCTCAAGACAGTTTAGATATTGCCGAGATCCAAACCCAACTGGCGTTTCACATCGCGAAATTTAAGGTTCCCAGATACATTCATACACAGACAGAGCCGCTACCTCGAATCGCCTCGGGCAAGATCGATAAGCGCACCTTACGATCAATTGCTGTCAGCCGACTGGGTCTCGCCACCGACGTTTGAATTTTACCAGTCCAAGCCTGTTAATATAGCAGCCTTAAATTGAGAGTCGTTGTCCTATGCAAACCCATCAAATTTCCCACCTGTTTCGGCCGAATCCACCCCTGGGTCAACGCGTTCAAGTTCAAGGTTGGGTCAGGACCAAACGAGACTCCAAAGCAGGATTCTCGTTTGTTGCCGTCCACGACGGATCCAGTTTCGATTCGATTCAAGCCGTGATTCCTGCCACGCTCAGCAACTATACAAGCGACGTTCTGGCGCTCTCGACCGGCTGTTCCGTCACCATCATTGGCGACCTCACAGCCTCTGAAGGTCGAGGTCAAGCGGTTGAAATACAGGCAACATCTATTGAAGTCCACGGTTGGGTTGATGACCCAGAAACCTATCCGATCGCTAAGAAACGGCACACTTTTGAGTACCTGCGGAGCGTTGCCCATCTTCGCCCGAGGACCAACACCTTTGGCGCAATCACTCGCGTTCGCACCGTCCTAGCAAACGCCATCCACAATTATTTTTTTCAATCCGGGTTTCATTGGATCAACACGCCGTTAATCACCGCAAGCGACTGTGAAGGTGCGGGGGAACTGTTTCGCGTGAGCACCTTGGACCTAGTGAATCAAAAAGAGACTAGCTTTAAAGATGATTTTTTTGGCAAAGAAGCCTTTCTAACCGTTTCTGGACAGTTAAATGTCGAGGCCTATTGCCTCGCCATGAGCAAGGTTTACACCTTTGGCCCGACCTTTCGAGCTGAAAACTCCAACACTTCGCGTCACTTAGCGGAGTTTTGGATGGTTGAACCTGAGATTGCGTTTTCGGATCTTGCAGACAATGCTGACCTGGCTGAGGCCCTACTCAAACACTGTTTGGAAGCAGTCCTTGAGCATTGTCAACAGGATATTGATTTCTTCAACGAACGAATCGATAACACCGTTCGAAGTCGCCTTGAAACAGTTGTCGATGCGCCGTTTGAGCGGATGACCTACTCGCAGGCCATCACAATCCTCGAAGCTTCAGGTCAACCGTTTGATTTTCCAGTCGCCTGGGGCCGAGATCTACAGAGCGAGCATGAGCGCTTTCTCGCTGAAACCCATGTTGGCCGACCCGTCGTGTTGTTCGATTACCCAAAGGATATCAAAGCCTTTTATATGCGTTTGAATGATGATGGTAAAACGGTAGCAGCGATGGATGTTCTTGCGCCCGGTATCGGCGAAATCATCGGCGGCAGTCAACGTGAGGAACGCTTAGACGTCTTGGACGCAAGAATACCCGATGACGCGATGCGAAAGAGCTTATGGTGGTATCGGGATCTCAGGCGTTACGGCACCGTTCCACACGCCGGCTTTGGCTTAGGCTTTGAGCGATTGCTGAACTATGTCACCGGCATGGACAATATCCGAGACGCCATTCCGTTTCCAAGAACACCTGGTCACGCGGACTTTTAGATCTCATCCACCCATCATCATTTTCCAGGTTTCGGGGTCCTTGATCTTGAGATAGGTATTGCTGCGCTTGGTTTCCCCCATCGTGGCGTGAGGCACAGCACTGTAATTGTGTCCAGGTAGCAACAAGGTGTCATCTGGCAGGCTCGCCAACTGCTGCAAGCTCCGAAACATATCCTCGGTGTTAGACCCTGGCAGATCCACTCGCCCGCAACCGTCAATAAAAAGCGTATCACCAGAGACCAAGGTGTTTTTAACTCGAAAGCATTGCGACCCTGGCGTATGGCCAGGCGTGTGCAGAAACTCGATTTCGACATCACCGATCTTTAGTTTTTGGCCTGATGTCACTTTTTTAATATCCGTATCAGAAATACCGGTGACTTTCTTCACGCCCGCCGCTTCGAGTTCGTGGGCATAAATGGGGATACTTTGATGCTCGAGCAGGCGACTAACCCCCTCGACCGTATTGTGCCCAAAACTACCGCCACAGTGATCGGGGTGGTAATGCGTCAATAACGCGCCAGTAAGTTTATAGTCACGCTCCTCAATCATGCCCAACAATCCAAGAATGTCCCAAGCAGGATCCACGACGACCACCTCTCGCGTCGTGCGATCCCCAAGCAAATACGCAAAATTTTGCATGGGCCCGATTTGGATTTGTTCTACGATTAACTGTTCAGCCACTTGCATACTAGTCTCCTTATTCCACGGCCGCAGTGACCGCAATTTCTACCTTTAATGCGGGCACGACCAACTTAGACTCAACACATGCCCGTGTGGGGGACGCCCCCGGGCTCACCCATGCGTCCCAAACTGCGTTGAATTCTGAAAAATCGTTAATATCCGATAACCAAATTTGAGCGGTTAACAACTTAGATTTATCGGTGCCCGCGGCGGCCAGCAAGGCCTCGATTTCTGACAAGATCTCCTGCGCCTGCTCAGCGACGGATTCACCCGCTGTAAGCTTTGCAACCTGGCCCGCCGTCGTCAAAAGCCCCCCATAGACGACAGCTTGGCTCATTCTCGGGCTGGTTTTTAGCCGTTTAATTTCCATTGTATTGTCCTTGTTTTACATCTATTTTCTTGTCGCATGCTAGCACGTTGCGAGGCCCTCATAGCCCTGTCGACGCAAGCATCGATCGGCAAGGCGCAAAGGTTCGGCGATGATGCGCGGTTAATCCGAGCGCGCTAAGGGCTGCGCGATGTTTCAAAGTAGGATATCCCTTGTGGGCCGCAAACCCATAACCCGGAAATTGTCCATCTAAGGCTACCATTTCTGCATCTCGAGCAACCTTTGCGATAATGGAGGCCGCCTGAATCGCGCCCACAACTTGGTCTCCTTTTACAATCCAACGACCGACGCACGATATCTTGGGCAACCGATTACCATCGACCAAAGCCAATTCTGGCGGCACTTTTAGGGCATCCATCGCCCGCGTCATCGCCAACAAACTGGCTTGTAAAATATTGAGCGTATCGATTTCGTCAACTTCCGCTCGACCGATGGCCCATGCTGTGGCGCTGTGTTTTATCCGCTCATCCAAACGGCGGCGATTGGCTTCCGACAAGGCTTTAGAGTCTTTTAACCCAATAACAGGCCTGGCTCGATCTAGGATGACCGCAGCAGCCACCACAGGGCCAGCAATGGGACCACGGCCAACTTCGTCTAGGCCGGCAATTCTTAAGCCCATCATACGTTTTGACGACTGGCCGCAAGCGCAATGATCGGTCGCGCCGCTTGCTGCCTAAGATCGCCTTTGAGGGTCAGGTGTATCGCATCAAAGGCAGCTTGCAACCGCACTGGATCGGCTTGATCTAAAAGCCGCCCTAAGGCTGCTGCTAAATTCGGGCCCGTTACCTGATCTTGAATAAACTCCTCGACGAGCGCCTCACCCGAGAGAATATTCGGTAAAGCGAAATGTTCCGCCTCAACCATCCTGGATACCAACCAATACGTCATCGGGCCCAACCGGTAGGCCATAACCATGGGTTTTCGAAGGAGCATCGCTTCAAGGGTGGCGGTGCCGGAATTGACCATCACCGCATCGCTTGACGCCATGACCGTTAACGCGTTACCCACCTCAACCTGAAGCAGCCCGATAGCGCCAGAGGCCTGAATTAAATCTCGGATCTCCTGCGCCCGTACAGGATTCGCGGCGGCCACCAGAAATCGGATGGGGCGCGTCAGTGACAATTCATTCGCCGCCGCCAAATAAGCCGGCATCATAGACGCAACTTCACTGCGTCGACTGCCTGGCAATAGGGCAATGACCCGCTCTTGCGGCGCGATGCCGAGCGCGACGCGCGCCTCGGCATTTCGCCCCTCCGGGTTGTCACTCTGAATTAAATGGGCTTTCGGATGGCCCACAAATCGCACCGGGATCCCAAACTGCTGATAGATCTCGGTCTCAAACGGATAGAGGGTGAGCATAAGATCAACCCGGCGCTTGATCGAATGAATTCTGCCCTTGCGCCACGCCCAGACGGATGGTGAGACGTAGTGGACTGTCGGAATTTGAGCGCGCTTAAGCAAACCCGCTAACAAAAGGTTGAAAAAGTTGAAATCAATGCCAATAAAGGCCGCCGGCCTAAGCGCTAAACAGCGACGACGCAGTTGCCAGATGAGACTGATCAGCATCGGTAATTTCAGAAGCGGCGCAACAAAGCCGTTGACGGACAAAGCTTCAATATCAAACCAAGCATCGAGCCCAGCCGCTTGCATCAACGGACCACCGACCCCTGAGAACTGCGCATTCGGCTGCTCTGCTCTGATTGCCATCATCAGATCTGCACCAAGCGCATCACCGGACGGTTCGCCCGCGACCAGGACATATTGGCCCACCGACTCGAGCGCCACCTTATAGATCAACTCACTTTCTGTTCAGCGCACGTCAGCAAAGTCGAGCATGCCAATCGATCACCGACAAAGGCTTTGCCTTGGGCTTTCATCCAATGGCTCCTAAGATTGACAATCTCAACCTCTAACCGCATCTGGTCACCCGGGACCACAGAACTTTTAAACTTCGTCTTATCCGTGCCCGCCAAATAATAGATGTAACCATCATCAAGGGTTCTACCGCGCGACGCGAATGCGAGAATGCCGGCAGCCTGAGCCAGCGCTTCGACGATCATCACCCCTGGAAAAACCGGTGTCGCGGGAAAATGACCTGTAAAGATCTGCTCGTTAATGGTGACGTTTTTAATGCAAACAATGTGTTTGTGATCAACGATTTCGATCCCTCGATCCACCAGTAAAAAAGGGTATCGATGCGGCAATAATTTCCAAATGTCCGTTGTTTCCATAACTGCTCCATTGCCGTAGACGATGCAATCCATCGTTTAAATAGTTAAAGGAACCGATCAATCGAGGGTTGCTAAGACTCTAGTTTGCGCAGTCGTTTGTAAAGATCATCGAGTTTCTTAAAAACCACTACATTGCGCTTCCAGTGCCTGCTTGCCATTAATCCCGTACCCGAACTGTACCGTCCGGGCTCATTGATGGATTGTGTCACAAGACTCATCGCGGTAATTTCAACTCGATCACTAATGGTGAGGTTGTCGATGATACCCACTGCCCCGCCAATCATACAATATCGACCAATCCTCGTGCTTCCGGCAATCGCAGTTGCACCAGATATTACGGTATGCGCTCCGATTTTAGTGCCGTGGCCGATCTGCACTTGATTATCAATCTTCACACCATCGCCAACTTCGGTATCAGACAACGCGCCTCGGTCAATCGTTGTGCCTGCGCCAAGCTCGACCTGGTCGCCAATCCTTACCCCATAAACCTGTGGAATCTTCACCAACGCTTTGGCGGCGGGATCAAACTCAAAGCCGAATCCATCTGCCCCGATGACGGCATTTGCATGGACAATACAATGGTTGCCGATTTGGACTTGGTGATACAGCACCACATTCGCATGAATATGAGAGCCGTCGCCAATGTGCACGTTCTCGCCCACAACCACACCTGACCCTAGTGCCACGCCTGACCCAAGTACGGCGCCGGCGCGCACAATCGCATTGGGACCGATCGAGACGCCGGGCCCAAGCTCCGCAGTTTCATCAATCTGTGCTGTTGGATGAATCTCCAACCAAGCTTCGCTCACGTCAAACAGTGTTGCGATTCTAGCCCAAGCTAAGCGCGGTTGATCTGAAATCAGGCACGGCCGAGATAGCGTTGTCGCCACTTTTGGGGACACGACCACCGCTCCGGCTTTACAGGCAGGCAGCCGATTTTGATATTTCGCACTGAATAAAAAGGTAATATCTTCCGGCCCTGCTTCATCGAGCGCCGCAATTCCGGTAATTCTAACCCGCCCATCGCCGACTACTGTCAGTCCAAATTGCTCACCGATTCCCGCTAGGGTGGTTTCCAGCAATGGGCGTTTTATTGTCAAGCCTCTTACTGAGCCGCTGCAGCTTGATTCAACTTTTCGGTCACTTTCCGAGTGACGTCATACAGGTCACCAACATATAAAGCCGCCGCACGCGGCAAGATCATGTCGTAGTCGTTCTCTAAAACAAGGTCCTCAATGGCCTTGCGGACCTTTTCTTCAGTACCAACAAACAGCTCACCCTGGCGGGCAGCAACTTCTTTTTGGAGTTTTTGACGCTGATAGACAAAGTCATTATTGAGTGACTCGATCTCCTGCTGGACGCGCCGCTTTTCATCATCACTCATCACATCTGCGTCTTTTTGCATTTTTTGCAAAAGCTCAGCCGCTTCCGTTTGGATCTTTTTAATGGTGTCTTCGTCCGTTTTGAACTCTTCCTGAAGCTGCCGCAGCAACTTTTGGGCAGCTTCAGATCCGGCAACCGCTCGGTCAACGTCTACCACCGCTATCTTCATTTCTGCCAGACTGGGAAACGAACCGAATGCGGTCGCTATTAAAACCAAAACCAGGCTCATTAATTTGTTCAATCGCACAACGTATCTCCTTCGCAAAACTGATTTCATCAGCGCTTTATTCAAAATTCCGACCCAGAACACTACAGGCCAGTTTGGTTGCAACCCTTCCCAAAATTCAGGGATCTCCCTCGGGCCGCAGATAGTGTCATAACCTGAGGCTGGATTCAAATTATTAGACTACTGGGTATTTAAAAAGTTCGACCTAATTCAAACTGAAATGACTCGCTCTCATCCCCATCACGGCGATTAAACGGATAAGAGATCGCAAAACTGATGGGCGCAAACCCAGTTATCCAGGTTACTGAAAACCCTGCAGAATACCGTAATTCGCCGTCTGACGGACTAAGACAATAGACCGAGATTTCTGGGCAATTCGTGTTAAAAACATTACCCGCATCAATGAACATTGCCGACTTTAACTGGCGCTGATCCTCAACAAACGGCAAGGGGAACAGTATCTCGGCACTGGTCTCAATCAAGACATTACCCCCCAACG
>Ga0209631_10000885_pt1 | contig 39961 bp, 50 predicted proteins | sample COG_08_FD_184752 | JGI IMG/M metagenome (GOLD analysis project Ga0209631, IMG submission 184752) | Pelagic Microbial community sample from North Sea - COGITO 998_met_08 (SPAdes) (version 2) | ecosystem: Environmental > Aquatic > Marine > Neritic zone/Coastal water | place: Helgoland, sampling... | reverse complement strand
ACCTTGTCTGCCTCTTCCTTTTGTCTGCATATCAGAGGCCACTACTAGAAATTCTTTTTTTAAAGTTGTAATTTTACAGAAATCATTTGTAGATCCAATTTTGTCATGCAAAGACAGTTCCAATCTAGATTTATCTATATTAAGTAGTATTTTTTCTCTGTTAAAAATAATAGACACCATAAAATATGTATTGACTTACAATCATTCTAGAATAAAAATAGCTTTCTTGACATGGAGAGGTGGGTGAGTGGTTAATACCAGCAGACTGTAAATCTGCCGCTTCGGCTACGTAGGTTCGAATCCTACCCTCTCCACCACTTATTTGACATAATAAACACTTCTCTAAAATTAGATTTTTTTCTTGTATAAAAAGGTTGAGTTTGTATCTTTTTAAGGGGATAATACGCCACCTTAATTTTGGTAGCACAAGGTCGGGCTCATATAGCTCAGTCGGTAGAGCACTTGCTTGGTAAGTAAGAGGTCACCGGTTCAAGTCCGGTTATGAGCTCCAAAGTTACTAAAATTTTTAAACCAGAGAGGCATAAAAAATGGCTAGAGAAAAATTCGAAAGAACGCTACCCCATATTAATGTGGGTACTATTGGTCACGTTGATCATGGAAAAACTACACTAACTGCTGCACTTACTAAAGTTTGCGCTGAAGTATTTGGCGGAGAGGCTGTTGCATTTGATGGAATTGATAATGCTCCAGAAGAAAGAGAAAGAGGCATAACTATTGCTACATCTCATGTCGAGTATGTATCAACTGTAAGACATTACGCTCACGTTGATTGTCCAGGTCACGCGGATTATGTTAAAAACATGATTACAGGTGCTGCGCAAATGGATGGTGCTATTCTTGTTGTTAGTGCTGCTGATGGTCCAATGCCGCAAACTAGAGAACACATTCTGCTTGCAAGACAGGTTGGTGTACCTAATATAGTTGTATTTATGAACAAAGCTGATCAGAACGATGATCCAGAAATGATAGAGCTAGTTGAAATGGAAATCAGAGAATTATTAAATGAATACGACTTCCCAGGTGATGACACACCTATTATTGTTGGAAGCGCATTAAAAGCACTTGAAGGGGATACTTCAGAAATTGGTGTCGAGGCAGTTAAAAAACTTGTTGAAACTCTTGATACATACGTACCTGAGCCAGAAAGAGCTATTGATCAGCCTTTCTTAATGCCTATTGAAGATGTATTTACTATATCTGGTAGAGGTACTGTTGTTACTGGAAGAATCGAAAGAGGAATTGTTAACACAGGAGACCCATTAGAAATTGTTGGTATTTCAGAGGAAACTACAGATACAACTTGTACTGGTGTTGAAATGTTTAGAAAATCACTAGACGAAGGAAGAGCTGGAGAAAATTGTGGTGTTCTTTTGAGAGGTATTGAAAGAAGTGCTGTAGAAAGAGGCCAAGTTTTAGCTAAACCAAAATCTATTAATCCTCATACTGAATTTGAAGCTGAAATATACGTACTAAGCAAAGATGAAGGTGGACGACATACTCCATTCTTTAGTAATTACAGACCTCAGTTTTATTTCAGAACTACTGATGTAACAGGTGCTTGTGCACTTCCAGAGGGCGTTGAAATGGTAATGCCTGGAGATAACATTAAGATGACTGTGACTCTTATTGCTCCAATTGCTATGGAAGAAGGTCTTAAGTTTGCGATTAGAGAAGGCGGCAGAACAGTTGGTGCCGGTGTCGTTGCTAAGATAATTAAATAACATATTTAGATATTAATAGCCGAGGCCATGTGCCTCGGCTTATTTGTCTTTAAGAAATATGAAAAAAGTTTATAGGCCAGTAGCTCAATTGGTAGAGCGGCGGTCTCCAAAACCGGAGGTTGGGGGTTCGAGACCCTCCTGGCCTGCCATTAACATGCTGGTAGAGTAGGGATTTATGACTAAAGAATCAGCTTCAAAATTGTTTGATAGACTAAAGTGGGTCATAGCTTTAGCTATTTTTGGCGCAGCGGTTGTTGGCAATAGCTATTTTTCAGATATTGCATTCCTTTACAGAGTTCTGGGTGTTGTTTTTCTATTTATTATTGGGTTAGTTTTTTTAGCCCTGACTACTTTCGGATCTAACTCAATTAGGTTGATGAGAGAGTCTAGAACAGAGATAAGAAGAGTTGTTTGGCCAACAAGAACAGAGACCACACAAACTTTTGCAATAGTTTTTGGTGCGATTATAGTCTTATGTTTATTTTTCTGGGGACTGGAATCGTTATTGAGTTGGATTTTTAAATTTATTTTAGGATAAGAAATGGATTGGTTTGTAATACAGGCATATTCAGGATACGAAGTTAAAGTAAAAGCTGCTTTGGAAGAAAAGATTGAATTGGAAGGCCTTGGAGACAAATTTGGAGAAATCTTAGTTCCTACTGAGCAAATAGTTGAGCTAAAAAGTGGTACAAAAAAGACAACAGAAAGAAAATTCTTCCCCGGATATGTACTTATTCAAATGGAATTAGAGGATGATACTTGGCAACTAGTTAAGCAAACTCCTAGGGTATCTGGTTTCGTTGGAGGCACAAAAGAAAAACCTCTACCTATATCAGAAGATGATGTAAATAATATTATTAACAGAATAGAAGTTGGTGAAGATGCTCCAGCTCCAAAGACTATTTATGAACCAGGTGAAGTAATTAGGGTTTGTGATGGTCCATTCAATGATTTTAATGGTGTTGTAGAGGATGTTGATTATGAAGGTAACTCCGTTAGAGTTGCTGTGCAAATACTTGGAAGATCAACACCTGTTCAACTTAATTTCATGCAAATAGAGAAAACCTAATGGCTAAAAAAGTTTCAACAATTCTTAAACTACAAATACCAGCTGGAGCTGCAAACCCCAGTCCACCTGTTGGACCTGCCCTTGGGCAAGCAGGTGTTAATATTATGGATTTTTGTAATGCTTTTAATGCAGAAACCCAAAACTCTGAGAAGGGCTTACCTCTTCCAGTAGTTATTAGCGTATATGAAGATAAATCTTTTACTTTTATTGTTAAAACTCCTCCAGCAGCAGTTCTTATAAAGAAAGCATTAAAAATAGAAAAAGGAAGTGGAGAGCCTAATAAGGATAAAGTAGGTAAAATTTCAAGAGCACAATTAGAAGAAATTGCTAAAATGAAAGAGCCAGATTTAAATGCAAATGACATTGATAATGCTGTAAAAATTATTGCCGGAACTGCAAGAAGTATGGGCGTAGAGGTAGATGTATAGTGACTAAGATTACAAAAAAACAAACGATGATTGCTGAAAAGCTTGATACAACCAAAACATATTCTGTTGCTGAGGCAATGGAAATCCTTCAATCTGTTAAATCTCCAAAGTTTGAAGAGTCTGTTGATATATCTATAAAATTAGGAGTCGATGCTAGTAAATCAGATCAGAATGTTAGAGGTGCTGTTACTCTTCCTAATGCTCTTGGTAAATCAGTAACAGTAGCTGTTTTTGCTGATGGTGAAGATGCAGAAGCTGCTAAAGGTGCAGGTGCGGAATTTGTTGGAATGGAAGATCTAGCTGAACAGTTTACTAAAGAGGAAGTTCAAGTTGATGTTGTTATTTCAACTCAAGCTGCTATGAAAGTTGTTGGTAAGCTTGGTCAAGTATTAGGACCTAAAGGTCTGATGCCGAATCCAAAAACAGGAACAGTTACTGATGATATAGCTGGAGCAATTAAAAATGTTAAGGCTGGACAAGTAAGATTTAGAACAGATAAAAACGGAATTATTCATGGATGCATAGGAAAAGTATCATTTGATGCAGATAAAATACAATCAAATGCTACAGCTCTTCTTGCAGAATTAAAAAAATTAAAACCAGCCTCATCAAAAGGAGTATTCATTGGGAATATTGCTTTAAGTAGCACTATGGGGCCAGGGGTTAAGATTAGCTCTTCTGAGCTAGTATAAGTTTTAGGGTCTCGAGAGAGATTCTAGATTGTTGCGATTTTCGCAGCCGTCAAAGACCGTAGGTGTCGAGAGACTTAATTTCCTACGTAGGTGGTGTTCAGATTGCGAGTTGGCAGTTTGTCGCCGAAACGCCGAAAGGCAAATATAGGAGAATTGCTGTGGCATTAGCTAAAAGTGAAAAAGAAAGGATAGTAAGTGAAGTAAAGGAAGTAGCTTCATCTGCATCATCCTTGGTGATTTCAGACGCACGAGGTTTAAAAGTACCAGAACTATCTGAAGTTAGACAAAAAGCGACTGAAGCCGGAGTGCACATTCAGGTTATCAAGAACTCACTTGCTAAATTAGCATTTGAGGGAACTGATTTTGGATGTTCCGATGAAGTTTTAACAGGGCCTTCCTTGTTTGCTTTTTCATTTGATGAGCCAGGCGCAGCAGCTAAATTACTCAAAACTTACGCTAAAAACTTTGAAGCATTAGAGATCAAAGCCTTAGTTGTAGAAGGTCAGTTGCTTGATGGTGCCCAGATTGATATCTTGGCAAAACTACCATCAAGAGACGAGGCATTGGGTCTTATAGCTTCTGTTCTACAAGCTCCTGTTAGTAAGTTTGCTACTTTATTAAATGAAGTGCCAAGCAAGTTAGCAAGAGTTTTATCAGCAGTTCATGACAATAAACAGGCATCTGCCTAAAAAAGGAGAATTAGAATGGCAACAAGTAAAGATGATATTTTAAAAGCGATAGAAGAGATGTCCGTAATGGACCTAGTTGATCTTATATCAGCAATTGAAGAAAAATTTGGAGTAACTGCAGCAGCAGCAGTTGCAGCTGCACCTGCAGCAGCAGCAGATGCTGGTGGTGAAGCAGCAGAAGAGAAGGACGCTTTTGACGTTGTTCTTAATGCAGCTGGCGATCAGAAAGTTCAAGTTATTAAAGCAGTAAGAGCTATTACAGGATTAGGGCTAAAAGAAGCTAAAGATCTAGTTGATGGAGCTCCTAATACTCTTAAAGAGGGTGTTAAAAAAGAAGAAGCTGAAGAAATGCTTAAGCAATTGACTGAAGCAGGAGCTACAGCAGAACTTAAATAACTTATAAAATTAATTACATACATAAGGGCTCGTTTATGACATACAGTTATACCGAAAAAAAGAGAATAAGAAAGAATTTTGGAACTTTTGCAAAGGTTATGGATCTTCCTAATCTTATTGAAACACAATTAGATTCTTATTCAGAATTTCTTCAATCAGAAGTCAGTCTTGAGACTAGGAAAAGACAGGGGCTCGAAGAGGTTTTTCAATCTTTATTTCCAATAACAAGTGTTTCAGGTAACGCTGCCCTTGAATATGTATCCTACGAATTAGGTAAAAATGTTTATGATGTCCAGGAATGTCTTGTGCAGGGATTATCATATTCTGCTCCTCTTAGAATTAAGGTAAAACTAGTTCTTTATGACAGAGAAACAAATTTTAAAGAAGTAAAAGACATAAAAGAAGGTGAAGTATTTATGGGCGAAGTTCCGCTTATGACTGACGACGGCTCTTTTATTATTAATGGAACTGAAAGAGTTGTAGTTGCCCAATTACATCGCTCACCAGGTGTATTTTTTGATCATGATAAAGGTAAAACTCATTCATCTGGAAAGGTTTTATATTCAGCAAGAATAATTCCTTATAGAGGTTCATGGTTAGATTTTGAATTTGATCCTAAAGATATATTATTTTGCCGAATTGATAGGAGAAGAAAGATTCCAGCTACCATCATGCTTAGAGCCTTAGATATGGGCACTGAAGAAATTCTTTCAAATTTTTATGACAATGATGCATATACTCTTGATAAAGATTCAGTCGTTTTAAAAATTATTCCTGAAAGACTTCGTGGTGAAACTCTTGCAGTAGACATTAAAGTTAAAAGTAAAGTTTTTGTTGAAGCTGGAAAAAGAATTACCGCAAGGCATGTTAGAGAGATGGCTAAGTCAAATATAAATGAAATCACTCTCCCAGAAGATTATTTATTAAATAAAGTAACAGCTAAAGATATATTTAATCCAGATACAGGTGAAATTTTAGTCTCTGCTAACACCGTTATAGACATAACAATTCTAGAACTGCTAAAAGAAAATAATATTAAAGATATAGAGTGTTTATATATTAACGAGCTTGATAAAGGGCCATATATATCAGATACATTAAGATCAGACCCAACCTCAAATAGATTAGAGGCTTTAGTAGAGATCTACAGAATGATGAGACCAGGTGAACCACCAACAAAAGACTCAGCGGATACCTTATTCAATAATTTATTCTTCAATCCAGAAAGATATGACCTCTCTGAAGTTGGCAGAATGAAATTTAATAGAAGATTAAAGATAGAAGAAGACAAAGAAACCCCAAATATATTAGACAAAGCAGACATCATTGAAGTCATGAAAGGCATCGTAGATATTAGAGATGGCCATGACATTGTTGATGACATCGATCATCTTGGTAATAGAAGAGTTAGATCTGTTGGAGAAATGACCGCTAATCAATTTAGAGTTGGTCTAATTAGAGTAGAAAGAGCAGTAAGAGAAAGACTAAGTATGGCTGAAGCAGATGAATTAGGACCACAAGATCTTATAAATGCAAAACCAGTTACAGCAGCTATTAAAGAATTCTTTGGATCAAGTCAGTTATCTCAATTCATGGATCAAAATAATCCTTTATCTGAGATAACGCATAAAAGACGTGTTTCTGCTTTAGGGCCTGGAGGTCTAACTAGAGAGAGAGCAGGTTTTGAAGTTAGAGATGTTCATCCAACTCATTATGGAAGAGTTTGTCCTATTGAAACACCTGAAGGACCAAATATCGGTTTAATCAACTCTTTTGCTTCTTATGCAAGAACAAATGAGTATGGTTTTATTGAAACTCCTTACAGAAAAGTAGTTAATGGAAAAGTAACAGATGATATTGAATATTTATCTGCTATTGATGAAAGCGAGCATGTTATTGCTCAGGCAAATGTTGTTTTAGATAAAAATAATAAATTTGTTGATGATTTAGTTGCTGTTAGACATGCAAGTGAATTTGAGCTTATGTCACCTGATAGAGTCGACTTAATGGATGTATCTCCTCAACAGGTTGTTTCTGTTGCAGCATCATTAATACCATTTTTAGAGCACGATGATGCTAACAGAGCCTTAATGGGTTCTAATATGCAACGACAGGCTGTGCCATGTCTCAGGCCAGAAAAGCCTCTAGTGGGAACGGGATTGGAATCAGTTGTAGCGAGAGACTCAGGAGTTTGTATAGTCTCAAAAACAAACGGTATTGTTGAGAATGTTGATGCGGCTAGAATTGTTGTCAGAGTTACTGATACAAAACATAGCAACTCAGCAGTAGATGTTTATAACCTTATAAAATATACAAGATCAAATCAAAATACTTGTATTAATCAAAGACCAATTGTTACTGTTGGTGACAAGGTAAAAGCTGGAGATGTTCTGGCTGATGGTCCTTCTATAGATAATGGAGAGTTAGCTCTAGGTCAGAATATTAGAATCGCTTTCATGCCTTGGAATGGATACAATTTTGAGGATTCAATTTTGATTTCTGAAAAAGTTGCTCGTGAAGATAGGTTTACTTCTATACATATTCAAGAGTTAACCTGTATTGCACGTGATACTAAGCTTGGCTCAGAAGAAATAACAGCAGATATTCCAAATGTTGGAGAAGGCTCTTTAGGTAAATTAGATGACTGCGGTATTGTATATGTTGGTGCCGAGGTTGAACCCGGAGATATACTTGTTGGTAAAATTACTCCTAAAGGTGAGACGCAATTATCACCAGAGGAGAAATTGTTAAGAGCTATCTTTGGTGAAAAAGCTTCTGATGTTAAAGATACATCATTAAGAGCACCATCTAGCACTAAAGGTACAGTCATTGGAGTTGAGGTTTTTACAAGAGACGGTGTTGAAAAAGATGAAAGAACTCAAGCAATTGAAGAAGATCATTTAGCACAATCAAAGAAAGATGCTGATGATGAAACTAGGATTGTAGAAGAGGCAACTAAGTTAAGAGTTGCTGAAATTCTTAAGGGCAACAAGGTTGTAAAAGCATTAGGGATGAAAAAGGGAGCTTCTATAACCCTTGAGGATCTAGCTGAACTTTCTCTAGATGATTTGTTAGCTATAAGAACTGACTCTGATTCAGTTAATACAAGAATTGAAGAGACTGAGAAAAATCTTAAACAATATCTAAAAGATATTAAAACTAGGTTTGAAGAAAAAAGAGAAAAAATTATAAGAGGCCATGATCTTGCTCCTGGAGTTATCAAAATAGTTAAAGTTTATTTAGCTATAAAGAGAAGAATCCAGCCTGGAGACAAGATGGCTGGAAGGCATGGTAATAAAGGCGTTATTTCTGAAATTATGCCCATTGAGGATATGCCACATGATGAATTTGGTGTACCTGTTGATATTGTTTTAAACCCTCTTGGAGTTCCTTCAAGAATGAATGTCGGACAGATACTAGAAACTCACATGGGTATGGCTGCAAAAGGCATCGGCGAGAAAATTGATTCAATGCTAAAAGAAAATGCTAAACCTGCTGAGTTAAAAGATTATTTAGATAAACTTTATAATAAGAACGCAGCTAATAAAGAGGATATTGGATCATTTAATAATTCTGAGATTTCTGAATTAGCTTCAAATCTTACTTCAGGACTTCCTATAGCTACTCCAGTATTTGATGGTGCTAAAGAAACTGAAGTAAAGGACTTGCTAAAACTCGCAGGTCTTCCAGAGTCTGGTCAATTTACTCTTTATGATGGAAGGACTGGAACTAAATTTGAGAGACCTGTCACAGTTGGGTACATGTATATTATTAAACTCAATCATTTAGTTGATGACAAAATGCATGCAAGATCCACAGGTTCATATAGTCTTGTAACTCAGCAACCGCTTGGTGGTAAGGCTCAATTCGGTGGTCAAAGATTTGGTGAGATGGAAGTATGGGCTCTTGAGGCCTATGGAGCTTCATATACTCTTCAGGAGATGCTAACTGTTAAATCAGATGATGTCGCTGGAAGAACAAAAATGTACAAAAATATTGTTGATGGATCCTATCAAATGGATGCAAATATACCTGAGTCATTTAATGTCCTGAGTAAGGAAATTAAGTCACTTGGCATTAACATTGAATTAGATTCAGAAAACTAGGAGATAAAATTGAGAGACTTACTAAATTTACTAAAATCAGGTCAAGACGATTTTTCTACAATATCTGCAGGACTAGCATCACCTCAAATGATCAAATCATGGTCTTTCGGTGAAGTTAAGAAGCCTGAAACTATTAACTATAGAACTTTTAAACCAGAAAGAGATGGTCTTTTCTGTTCTAAGATTTTTGGACCTATAAAAGACTACGAATGCATTTGTGGTAAATATAAACGCATGAAGCACAGAGGCGTAGTGTGTGAGAAGTGCGGAGTAGAGGTAACTTTAGCAAAAGTTAGAAGAGAAAGAATGGGTCATATTGACCTTGCTGCACCTGTAGCTCATATTTGGTTCTTAAAATCTCTCCCATCAAGAATAGGATTACTGCTTGATATTACATTGCGTGAAATTGAAAGAGTTCTATATTTTGAAAGCTATATTGTTACTGATCCTGGATTAACAGATTTAGAAAAAGGCCAGATTCTTACAGAAGAAGAGTTTGTAGAAGCTTTTGATGAATATGGAGATGATTTTAGCGCTGACATGGGTGCTGAGGCGATTCAGGGATTACTTCAAGAGCTAGATATTGAAGATGAAATAAGAATTATTAGAGAAGAAATTCCTCAAACAAATTCAGAAACTAAACTAAAAAAACTTTCAAAAAGATTAAAGCTTTTAGAAGCATTTAATGATTCAGGCAATAAACCTGAATGGATGGTGATGACTGTTTTACCAGTTCTACCTCCAGATCTTAGACCATTGGTACCTCTTGAGGGCGGGCGTTTTGCTACATCTGACCTTAACGATTTATATAGAAGAGTAATCAATAGAAACAATAGACTGAAAAGATTATTGGAACTAAGTGCTCCTGATATTATTGTAAGAAATGAAAAAAGAATGCTTCAAGAATCAGTTGATGCTTTACTAGATAATGGGCGAAGAGGCAGAGTGATTACAGGAACTAACAAAAGACCCCTTAAATCTTTAGCAGATATGATTAAGGGAAAAGGCGGAAGATTCAGACAAAACTTGTTAGGAAAAAGGGTAGATTATTCCGGAAGATCTGTAATTGTTTCAGGACCCAATTTAAAACTACATCAGTGCGGATTGCCTAAGAAAATGGCGCTGGAATTATTTAAGCCATTTGTATATGGAAAACTGGAACAAAGAGAGCTTGCCACAACCATTAAATCTGCAAAAAAACTTGTTGAGAGAGAAACGCCAGAAGTTTGGGAAGTCTTAGAAGATGTTATTAGAGAACATCCAGTTATGCTCAATAGAGCTCCAACTCTTCACAGATTAGGCCTTCAAGCTTTTGAACCAAAGTTAATTGAGGGTAAAGCAATACAACTCCATCCTCTGGTTTGTGTAGCATTTAATGCTGATTTTGATGGAGATCAAATGGCGGTTCATGTGCCTCTGACACTTGAAGCTCAGCTCGAAGCTAGGGCTTTAATGATGTCAACTAACAATATACTTTCTCCTGCTGATGGCGCACCAATCATTAACCCAACACAGGATATGGTTCTTGGTCTTTATTATATGACCAGAGAAAAAGTTAATTCCAAGGGTGAAGGCAGAATTTTTAGCAAACCAGATGAAGTCTTAAGAGCTTTTGAGGCAGAGACAATTTCCCTCCATGCTAGTATAAAATGCAGAATAGAAAATGCTGAAAAAGGTTCATATATAGAAGATACAACTGTAGGTAGAGTTCTTGCCTGGAGAATAACTCCCATTGAAGTTGGGTTTGATAATATAAACAAAACCTTAAATAAGAAATCTATTTCTAAATTAATTGATATTTCATATAGGAAAGCCGGTTTAAAGAAAACAGTTATATTTGCAGATCAGTTAATGTATTTGGGTTTTGATTTTTCTACTAGATCAGGTTCCTCTATTGGAGTTAATGACTTTGTAATTCCTGAAGCAAAAGCCTCGATTGTTGATGCGTCTGAAAAAGAAGTAAAAGCTATTGAAAGACAATTTGAATCTGGCTTAGTAACTAAAGGTGAAAGGTACAATAAAGTTATTGATATATGGTCAAGAGCAAATGAACAAGTTGCAAAAGCAATGATGGAAAAAATTAGTTCTGAGACTGTAAAAGATTCAGAAGGCAATGATGTTGAACAATCATCTTTTAATTCTGTATATATTTATGCTGATTCTGGTGCAAGAGGATCTCCAGCTCAGATCAGGCAGCTATCTGGAATGAGAGGACTTATGTCTAAGCCAGATGGTTCTATTATTGAAACTCCCATAACTGCTAACTTTAGAGAAGGCTTATCTGTTTTGCAGTACTTTATTTCAACTCATGGAGCTAGGAAAGGTCTTGCAGATACAGCTTTAAAGACAGCAAATTCTGGTTATTTAACTAGAAGACTTGTAGACGTATCTCAAGATTGTGTAGTTGTTATAAATGATTGTGAAACAAAAGACTCTATTACTGTTACATCTATTATTGATGGTGGTGAAATTATTCAAGCCCTTACAGATAGAATATTGGGAAGAGTTATTGCAGAACCGATATTTGATGCTGACGGAAAAGAGCTTTTTGCTGAAGGAACAATGTTAGATGAAGAAGCTTTAGAAAAAATTGAGCCACTAAATCTTGCTACCTTAAAAGTTCGTTCCCCTATGACTTGTGAAGCTCCTCATGGAGTATGTTCTAAGTGTTATGGTAGAGATTTAGCAAGAGGTCACCTAGTGCATAGAGGGGAAGCTGTAGGTGTCGTAGCGGCTCAATCAATTGGTGAGCCAGGTACTCAGTTAACTATGAGAACTTTCCATATTGGGGGTGCTGCTTCAAGCTCTTCTGAAGATAATGCAATTTTTAATAAAAGCGCTGGACAAGTAACATTCTCAGATGAAATGAAGACAGTTACCAATAAAGATAAATTGCAAGTTGTAGTATCAAGAAACACTATGTGTAATATCACCGATACACAAGGAAAACTAGTTGAACAATATAAAGTGCCATATGGAGCAACATTAGAAGTTGATAATGCTTCTGATTTAGAAGATGGGATTAAAATTGCCTCTTGGGATCCTTACACCAGACCTATTGTTTCTGAAGTATCAGGTAAAGTTAAATTAAATGATATTGTTGATGGTGTTTCTGTTCGAACACAGACTGATGAACTAACTGGTTTAAGTAGTATTGAAGTTATGGATGTTTCTGAGAGACCTTCAGCCGGAAAGGAGCTAGTTCCTTCTATATCTTTAGTTGATTCAAAAGGTAATGCAGTTCTTGTTGGAGATCACAAAGCACCTGCTACATACACATTGCCTGCAAATGCTTTAGTTAATCTAGCGCCAAATCAAAAATTAACGGCTGGTGAAGTACTTGCTCGTATTCCGCTAGTTGCATCAAAAACAAAGGATATTACAGGTGGATTGCCTAGAGTAGCCGACCTTTTTGAAGCCAGAAAGCCAAAAGATGCTGCAGTTTTATCTGAAGCAACTGGGATCATTTCATTTGGTAAAGAAACTAAAGGTAAAGTAAGACTAGTCATTACTCCAGATGGTGCTACTAAGAAAATTCAAAATACTGAGATGCTAATACCAAAACATAGAACACTTTCAGTTTTTGAAGGCGAGAGGATTACCAAGGGTGATATTATCTCAGATGGACCATTCAGTCCTCATGATATTCTCAGACTAAAAGGAGTCCCTGAGCTAACAAACTTCATTGTTAATGAAATTCAAGATGTTTATAGACTTCAAGGGGTTTCAATTAATGATAAGCATATTGAAACAATTCTTCGTCAGATGCTGAGAAAAGCTTTAATAGTTGATGGTAATGATACTAAATTTATTCAAGGTGATCAGGTTGGTTATGCTGATATGAAAGAAGAGAATAAAAAAGTATCTAATGCTGGAAATACTCCAGCGGATTATGAGAGGGTTTTACTAGGTATTACAAAAGCTTCTCTTGCTACTGACTCGTTTATCTCAGCTGCTTCTTTCCAAGAAACAACTAGAGTATTAACTGAAGCAGCAGTAACTGGTAAGAAAGACCATTTACGCGGATTAAAGGAAAATGTTGTTGTTGGAAGGCTAGTTCCGGCTGGAACTGGAATGGAATTCCATGACAGACTTAAAAATAAAACACAATTAGATCTTGAGGAATCAACTCTTTCAGCTGATGATATTGAAGCAGCATTAAGACAAGAGCTTCAAGAAAGTGAGGAATAGTGTTGACCGCAAAGGCTCATCTCTATAAAATCGCGCTCTAACTTAAATAATTATTATGGCAACTGTAAATCAATTAGTAAAAAAATCTAGAAAACCTAAAATTAGAAAAACTGATGTACCTGCTCTTGAAGCTTGTCCTCAAAGAAGAGGGGTATGTACAAGGGTTTATACAACAACTCCTAAGAAACCTAATTCAGCATTAAGAAAAGTATGCAGGGTCAGGCTAACTAGTGGATATGAAGTAACTTCTTATATTGGTGGAGAGGGTCACAATCTACAAGAACATTCTCTTGTTTTGATCAGAGGTGGAAGAGTTAAAGATTTACCAGGTGTTAGATATCATACAGTTAGAGGAGCGTTAGATACTTCTGGCGTAGCAAATAGAAAGCAAAGGCGTTCAAAATATGGCGCCAAAAAAGGTAAATAATTATGCCTAGAAGAAGAAGTCCCGAAAAAAGAAAAATACTACCAGATCCTAAGTACAAAGATATTATCTTAGCTAAGTTCATGAATAATCTCATGAAAGATGGGAAAAAATCTATAGCTGAGAAAATTGTTTATGGTGCATTTGATAGAATTACAGAAACAACAAAAGAAGATCCACTTGAAGTTTTTATGAAAGCTTTGTATGAAGTTAGCCCTGTTGTTGAAGTAAAATCAAGAAGGGTTGGTGGTGCAAATTATCAAGTGCCAATTGAAGTTAGACCGTCAAGAAGACAAGCTTTAGCTATGAGATGGATTGTTGATGCTGCAAGGAAGAGAAGTGAAAAATCAATGCACTTAAGGCTTGCTGGAGAATTAACTGATGCATCCCAGAAAAAAGGTAATGCCGTAAGAAAAAGAGAAGATGTTCATAAGCAAGCAGAAGCTAACAAAGCCTTCTCTCACTTTAGATTTTAACCAAATAAACTAATACAAATTATGGCAAGAGAAATTGTTTTAAATAAATATCGTAATGTTGGCATATGTGCACACGTTGATGCAGGTAAAACAACAACTACAGAAAGGGTTCTTTTCTACACAGGCTTATCTCATAAAATTGGTGAAGTGCATGATGGAGCCGCTGTTATGGATTGGATGGAGCAAGAGCAAGAAAGAGGAATAACTATTACTTCTGCTGCAACAACATGTTTTTGGAGTGGCATGGAGCAACAATTCCCTCAGCATAGAATCAATATCATTGATACCCCTGGTCACGTCGACTTTACTATTGAAGTAGAAAGGTCTTTAAGAGTTTTAGATGGCGCAGTGGTGGTTTTCTGTGCAACATCAGGAGTTGAGCCTCAATCTGAAACTGTATGGAGACAGGCTAATAGATACGAAGTTCCAAGAATTGTCTTTGTTAATAAAATGGACAGAGCTGGAGCAGACTTTGAAAGAGTAGTAGCGCAAATAAAAGATAGACTTCAAGCAAACATTATTCCAATTCAATACAATATTGGAGCTGAAGAAGAGTTTAAAGGCGTTGTAGATCTTATCAATATGAGAGCAATTTATTGGAATGAAGAAGATCAAGGTCTAACCTTTGATTCAAAAGATGTTCCAGAAGACCTTCTTGAAAAGTGCACTCAGTTAAGAGAAGAAATGGTAGAAGCAGCAGCTGAAGCAAATGAAGAATTGATGGAAGCTTATTTGGAAACAGGAGAACTTTCTGTAGATCAAATTAAAGAAGGCTTAAGAATTAGATCTTTAGCTAACGAAGTAATTTTAGGCTTATGCGGTTCAGCTTTTAAGAATAAAGGTGTTCAAGCGATGCTTGATGCTATTGTAGATTTTTTACCTGCACCAGATGAAGTTAAGGCTATTGAGGGCGTTATCCCTAATAATAGTGAAGAAGATGAAGAGAGCGATTCTAGGAAGTCATCAGATGATGAGCCATTTGCAGCTCTTGCATTTAAAATTGCTACAGATCCATTCGTAGGTACTTTAACTTTTATACGAGTTTATTCCGGGGTTCTCTCAGTTGGTGATGGCGTCATGAATACTACTAAATCTAAAAAAGAAAGAGTTGGAAGAATGGTCCAAATGCACTCTAATAATAGAGAAGAGATAAAAGAAGTTAGGGCTGGCGATATTGCTGCTTGTATAGGACTCAAAGATATAACTACCGGAGACACTCTCTCAGATTCATCTAAACCAATTGTTTTAGAAAGAATGGACTTTCCTGAGCCTGTTATTTCTGTTGCAGTTGAACCAAAATCAAAGCCTGACCAAGAAAAAATGTCTATGGCTTTAGGAAAACTTGCCCAAGAGGATCCTTCATTTAGAGTTACCAGTGACGAGGAATCAGGACAAACAATTATTTCAGGGATGGGAGAGCTTCATCTTGATGTTCTTGTTGATAGAATGAGAAGAGAATTCTCAGTTGAAGCTAATATTGGTAAACCCCAAGTTTCATATAGAGAAACCATTAAAGAAACAGTTGAAGTTGAAGGTAAATTTGTAAGACAAAGTGGTGGTAAAGGTCAATATGGACATGTTTGGTTAAAACTTGAGCCTCTTGGGCTTGATGATGAGTATGAATTCGTTGATAAAATTGTTGGTGGTGCTATACCAAAGGAGTACATTCCTGCAGTAAATAAAGGCATCCAAGAGCAAATGCAAAATGGGGTTATAGCAGGTTACCCACTATTAGCGCTTAGAGCCACCCTTTATGATGGCTCCTTTCATGATGTTGATTCAAATGAAATGGCTTTTAAAATTGCTGGATCTTTAGCTCTAAAAGATGGTGCTAATAAAGCAAAGCCGGCTCTATTAGAGCCAATAATGAAAGTTGTTGTAGTTACTCCCGAAGATCATATGGGTGATGTAGTAGGAGATTTAAACAGAAGAAGAGGCATAATTTTAGGTATGGATGATATTACTTCTGGCAAAGAAGTTTCATCTGAAGTACCTCTCGCAGAAATGTTTGGTTATGCAACTGATTTAAGATCTCAAACACAAGGAAGAGCTACATTTACAATGGAATTTACAAAGTATGGTGAAGTTCCTAATAATATAGCTGAAGGATTAAAATCCTCTTAAAAAGCATAATTTATAAAACTGTTCAATTATGTTGACAGTATTGCTCCTAGGAGCTTAGAATACGCCACATTTTGCAATTAGCAGAGTGTGAAAATAAAAGAATTAATAGGTAATAATTAGTAAAAATGGATAATCAATCAATAAGAATTAGGCTAAAAGCATTTGATTATAGATTGATTGATGCCTCTACAAAATTAATTGTAGAAACTGTTAAAAAGACAGGTGCATTAGTAAGAGGCCCAATCCCATTACCAGTTAAGAAAGAGAGAACAACTATATTGACCTCACCGCATAAAGATAAAGATGCTAGAGATCAATATGAGATAGTTACATATAAGAGACTTATGGATATTGTTGAGCCAACTGATAAGACAGTTGATGCATTAATGAAATTAGATCTATCTGCTGGGGTAGATGTCCAAATAAGTCTTGGTTAGTAAATAATTTTTAACGCTTAGGCGGCCATAGAGGGTTAGTAGCCCCGTAAAAAGGAGAGTAAATTGAGCACTGGCTTAATAGGAAAAAAATCTGGAATGTCCCGACTTTTTTTAGAAGACGGAACTTCTATTCCTGTAACGGTAATTTCAGTATCTGGTAATTTCATTGCTGATATTAAGACTTCTGATAGAGATGGGTACGATGCCCTTGTAGTCTCTAAAACAAAAAAATCAAATAATCTAACAAAATCAACTACTGAATTCTTTAAGAAGGTTAATCTTGAACCTGGAAAGTTAGCTGAATTTAGAACAGATGCTAAAAATGCTGCCGAATATCAAATAGGCAATCATCTAACAGCTGATGTATTTGAAACTGGACAATATGTAGATATAACTGGAACTTCTAAAGGTAAAGGTTATGCAGGCGTTATTAAGCGCCATAATTTTGCAATGCAAGATGCAACACACGGTAACTCACTTTCACACAGAGCTCACGGTTCTATTGGTCAATGCCAAACTCCGGGAAGAGTTTGGAAAGGCAAGAAGATGTCAGGCCACATGGGTAATGCAACCACTACTGTGCAAAGTTTAAAAATTGTTGAATTGGATCTTGAAAACAGTGTTCTTTATGTAAAGGGAGCAGTTCCAGGATTTAACGGATCAGATTTGAAAATTAAACCATCACTCAAGAAAAAATGAAGATAGATTTACTAACAACATCTACAAAAAAATCAGATATTACTATTTCTGAAACCACTTTTGGTAAAGATTTTAATGAGTCATTAGTTCATCAGGCTGTTGTAAGCTACATGGCTGGGTCAAGACAAGGATCCTCCAAACAAAAAACACGTTCTGAAGTAAGAGGTGGTGGTAAAAAGCCATACAGACAAAAAGGAACAGGTAGGGCTAGAGCTGGAACAATAAGAAGTCCTTTATGGAGAGGTGGTGGAGTTACATTTGCTTCAACTCCAAGAGACTACAGTAAAAAAATTAATAAGAAAATGTACAGAGCTGCATTAAGATCTATCTTCTCTGAATTATTAAGACAAGGTAAATTGGTAGCTATAGAAACACCTGTATTAGAAAAACCAAAAACTAAAGAAATAGCAAAATTTCTAAGCGATTTTTCATTAAGCAAGGTTTTATTTATTACTGATACTTTTGACTCTAATTTTTATCTTTCTGCCAGAAATATCCCAAATGTGGACGTTATTACCGTCAAAGAGATAAACCCAGTAATTTTATTAAGAGCAGACAAGGTTGCTGTGACTGCAGAAGCATTTAAATTAATTGAGGAGTGGATCTAATGTTAAATGAAAAACTCTATACCTTAATTAAGGCCCCGATAGTTACTGAAAAATCTGCAAGGGTGAATGAAGCTCATAAGCAGGTAGTTTTTAAAGTTGACCTTAATGCTAACAAAAGGGAAATAAAACAAGCTGTTGAAGAGCTTTTTAAAGTTGAAGTTTTATCAGTGACAACTTCAGTTGTAAAAGGAAAAACAAAAAGAAATCGAACAGGCACTTATAAAAGATCTAATTATAAAAAAGCTTTTGTAACTTTGAGTCAAGATTCTGAAATTCAATTTGAGGGAATAAATTAAAATGACTATTGTTAAGGCAAAGCCTACCAGTCCAGCCAGAAGGCATGTCATATCAGTAAAATCTGATTTACATAAAGGTAAGCCTTTTAAGGCATTACTCCAACCTAAATCTAAAAATGGTGGAAGAAATAATAATGGTCGAATTACTGTTCGCCATCAAGGCGGCGGACATAAACAACACTACAGAGTTATAGATTTTAAAAGAGATAAATTAGAAATACCGGCAATAGTAGAAACTATCGAATATGACCCAAACAGAACTGCACATATCGCATTATTAAAATATAAAGATGGAGAAAGAAAATATATTATAGCTCCTGCAAAGTTAAAGGTTGGTGATGAAGTAATATCTTCAGATTCAGCTGATATTAAAACTGGTAATTCAATGAAACTTAAAGATATACCTCTTGGTACAAATGTTCATTGTATTGAATTAAAACCATTAAAAGGTGCTCAACTTGCAAGAAGTGCTGGTACTTCAGCTAGGCTAATTGCAAAAGAAGGTATTTACGCAACTCTCAGACTTCAGTCTGGTGAAACTAGAAAAGTTTTATCGGATTGCAGAGCGACTTTAGGAACTGTTTGCAATAGTGAGCATAATCTTAGGTCTCTTGGAAAGGCTGGTGCTAAAAGATGGAGAGGAGTTAGACCTACTGTTAGAGGTGTTGCTATGAATCCAGTTGATCATCCTCATGGTGGGGGTGAAGGTAGAACTTCTGGAGGTCGGCATCCATCTACTCCATGGGGCGTTCCTACAAAAGGATACAAAACAAGAAAGAACAAGAGAACTAATGATTTAATAATCAGAAGAAAAGGAAGCAGGAAGTAAATTATGCCAAGATCACTAAAAAAAGGCCCATTTATAGATCTTTCATTAGAAAAGAAAGTTGATGCAGCCAATGCATCTAATGATAAAAGACCTATTAAAACTTGGTCAAGAAGATCAATGGTAATGCCCTCAATGGTTGGACTTACGATTGCAGTCCACAACGGAAGACAACATATCCCAGTCTATATTAATGAAGATATGGTTGGACACAAACTGGGCGAATTTGCAGTTACAAGAACATTTAAAATGCATTCAGGCGATAGGAAAAGTAAATAATGGAAACAAGAGCATATCTAAAAGGAACTAGATTATCTCCGCAAAAAGCTGGGTTAGTGGCTAATGCTGTTAGAGGTAAGTCAGTTCAGGATGCAATGGATTTCTTAATATTTAATAAGCAAAAAGGATCTGCTGTTATTAAAAAGTTATTAGAATCAGCTATTGCTAATGCTGAGAATAATGAAAAAGCTGATATCGATCTATTGGTTATAAAATCAATAATTGTTAATCAAGGAATGAGATTAAAACGTATGAAGCCTCGTGCAAGAGGTAGAGCAGACAGGATAATAAAACCTACATGCCATATTGAAATCATACTTACTGATCAGGAGAAATAATGGGACAAAAAGTACACCCAAATGGTTTTAGATTAGGAGTTGTTAAGAAGCACAATGCAAATTGGTATGCTAAAGGTAAAGCTTTTTCAGAAAATGTTGTTCAGGATCTCAAAGTTAGAGAGTATTTCAAAAAAAGATTAAAGTTTTCTTCAGTAAGCAAGATTGAACTTGAGAGGTCTGCTGATAATTTTGTAGTTTTCATTCATACCTCTAGACCGGGAATTATTATCGGTAAAAGAGGAGAAGAAATTGAAAACCTTAAAAAAGCAGTTGAAAAAATTGTTGGCCAGCCTACACAAATAAATATTAAAGAAGTTAAGAAGCCTGATTTAGACGCAACAATTTTAGCTGAAGGGGTCGCACAACAGCTAGAAAGAAGAGTTATGTTTAGAAGAGCAATGAAAAGAACAGTCCAAAGCGCATTAAGACAAAGTGCTAAGGGAGTTAGGATTGAAGTTTCTGGAAGATTAAATGGAGCTGAGATAGCTAGAACTGAATGGTACAGAGAGGGGAGAGTTCCTCTCCATACATTAAGGGCAGATATTGATTACGGTACAGCTGAAGCTTTAACTACATATGGAATTATTGGAGTAAAGGTTTGGGTGTTTAAGGGCGAAGTAATGGGCGATCCATTTAAACAAGAAGATAAATAAATTTAAATATTATGTTACAACCAAAACAAACAAAATTTAGAAAAATGCATAAGGGCAGAAATAGAGGCTTAGCTCAAAATGGTAATACTGTTGCATTTGGAAGATTTGGTCTAGTTGCTGCTGATAGAGGAAGAATTACAGCACGTCAAATTGAAGCTGCAAGGCGAGCAATGACTAGACATATTAAAAGAGGCGGTAATATTTGGATTAGATTATTTCCTGATAAACCAATTACAAAAAAACCTCTTGAGGTAAGAATGGGAAAAGGTAAAGGAAATGTTGAGTATTGGGTAGCATTAGTTCAACCAGGCAAGGTTATGTTTGAGATGGCTGGTGTTACTGAAGAGCTTGCAAGAGAAGCATTTAAATTAGCTTCTGCGAAGTTGCCTGTAAAAACTCGTTTCTTAAAGAAGGATTAATAATATGAGCAAAGAATTAATAGACCTAAGAAAAAAAGATTTAGACCAACTTAATCAAGAATTAGCATCTGTTAGAGCTGAGCAATTTACTATGCGCATCAAACATAAAACTGGCCAACTTAACGAAACAAATCTTTTAAAAAATACTAGAAAAAAAATAGCAAGAATTAAGACTCTAATTACAGAGACAAAGAATAAGGAAGTTAAATAATGACATCTTCAAATCCAAGACTACTTACAGGAGTTGTAATATCTGATAAAGCGGATAAAACAATAACAGTGAAGGTTGAAAGAAAAGTGAGACATCCGCTCTATGGAAAAATAATGAAGCGTACAACAAAAGTACATGCCCATGATGAAAGCAATGATGCAAGTATTGGAGACATAGTAACTGTCAAAGAATGTCGACCTATTTCTAAAAATAAGACTTGGGTCTTGGTTACCAATCAAGAGATAGAAGCAGCAAATACTGAAGTGAATGCTAATGAATCTCAAGAGGAGACAGTGTAATGATACAAATGCAGACTATTCTTAAGATAGCAGATAATAGCGGCGCTAGAAGTGTTATGTGCATAAAAGTTCTTGGTGGTTCTAAAAGACGTTATGCCAATATTGGCGATATTATTAAAGTAGCTGTTCGTGAAGCTATTCCAACTGGCAAAGTTAAAAAGGGTCAGGTTGTGGATGCCCTTATTGTTAGAACTAAAAAAGGTGTGAGACGCAGAGATGGGTCATTAATTAAATTTGATGAAAACGCAGCAGTCTTATTAAACAATCAGAAAGCTCCAATAGGAACTAGGGTATTTGGCCCTGTTACTAGAGAGCTTAGAGATGGAAGCTATATGAAGATTCTATCCTTAGCCCCAGAAGTTTTATAATGAATAATTTAGTAAAAACAAATACAAAACTTAAAACTGGCGATGAAGTAATTGTCATCACTGGAAAAGATATTGGCAAAAAAGGCAATATTAGAAAAATTATGAAGAGTAATAATAGGGCAATTGTTACTGGAATCAATATGGTAAAAAAGCATACTAAGCCCAATCCCCAAATGGGAGTTGCTGGTGGAATCGTTGAGCAAGAAGCAGCTATTGATCTATCCAATGTATCTATTTGGAACCCTAAAACGAAAGGCGCAGACAAGATAAAGTATTCAAAAGATAAAGATGGGAAAAAAATAAGATTATTTAAGTCTAATGACGCGGAAATTAAGTAGATGGCTAATTTAAAACAAAAATTTAACAAAGAAATGGTTCCTGCTTTACAGGAAAAGCTTGGAATGAATAATGTTATGGCTGTTCCTAGGCTTAAAAAAGTTGTTATCAATATGGGAGTTGGACAGGCTTTAACTGATAAAAAACACTTAACATCTGCAGTTGCAGATTTAGAGTCTATAGCAGGTCAAAAAGTTGTAACTACTAAAGCAAGAAAATCAGTTGCTAGCTTTAAAATTAGAGAAGGATATCCAATAGGCTGCAAGGTAACTCTTAGAGGAGAGCGAATGTATGATTTCATTGAAAGGCTTATTAACATCGCTATACCTAGAGAAAGGGATTTTAGAGGATTAAATCCTAAGTCTTTCGATGGCCAAGGTAATTATAGTTTTGGGATCAAAGAGCAAATAATATTTCCAGAAATAAATTACGACAACATAGATAATATTAGAGGTATGGATATCTGCATAAATACCTCAGCTAACACAAAGGAAGAAGCTAAAGCTTTACTAGAAGTTTTAGAATTCCCATTTAAGAAGTAGGTAAAATAAATGGCTAAAAAATCAATGATCGCAAGAGAAGTCAAAAGAAAAAAGACTGTAGCTAAATATGCTGCTAAAAAAGCAGAGCTCAAAGCTACATTTATGAATTTGAATGCAAGTGATGAGGAAAGGTCTGATGCTTATAAAAAGCTTCAGAAGCTTCCAAGAAATGCAAGCGCTTCAAGAGTAGTAAGAAGATGTTCAATAACTGGAAGACCACATGCCGTCTATAGAAAGTTTGGCCTTAGCCGAATTAAGCTTAGAGAGGCTGCCATGAGAGGCGATATTCCAGGTTTAGTTAAATCAAGTTGGTAATAATATGAGTTTTCAAGATCCTATATCAGATTGTCTAACAAGAATTCGGAACGGCCTTATGCGTGGCAAGGATGAAGTTTCTGCACCTTATTCAAAAGTTAAACATGAACTAGTTAATGTTTTGGTAAGTGAAGGTTATCTTAAGAGCTGTAAAAAAGTCGAAGAAGCAAATAATAAAGCTTCTATTAGTATCACTTTAAAATATTTTAATGAAAAACCTGCTATTAAAAATATTAAAAGAATTAGCAAACCAAGTTTAAGAAGATATTCTGGGCCTGAAGACTTAAAACCTGTTAAAAATGGTTTAGGAGCCTATATTATCTCTACTAACCAGGGGCTTATGACCGATAAACAAGCTAAAGTAAAAAATATCGGAGGAGAAGTCCTTTGTGAGGTATTTTAATTATGTCTAGAGTAGCAAAAAACCCAATAACAGTTCCTGATTCAGTAAAGGTGAATATCGAAAATTCCAATATTCAAGTTTCTGGTACTAAAGGTACATTAGATTTTCAATTACCTCAATCAGTTTCATTGAAACAAGAAGAGAATGTTATTACTGTTCAGTACGGAGATTCTCAAGAGTCTGTTGCGCTAGCCGGAACAACCCGTGCATTAATTAATAATATGGTTATTGGTGTTTCTGAAGGGTTTCAAAAAAAATTACAATTGGTTGGAGTTGGATATAGAGCTAAAGCATCCGGAAAGTTATTAGAATTAAGTCTTGGATTCTCTCATCCTGTTAAGTATCAATTGCCTGATGAAGTTAGTGTAGAGACTCCATCTCAAACAGAAGTCGTTTTAAGTAGTCATAACAAACAAGCCTTAGGCCAAGCTGCTGCAGAGATTAGAGCATTTAGACCTCCTGAACCATATAAAGGTAAAGGCGTAAAATATGCCGATGAAGTTATCAAGAGAAAAGAAGCTAAGAAGGCAGCAGGAGCATAGTTATGAGTGAAAAGAATATTTCAAGAATAAGACGAGCTAAAAAAACTCGAATGAAGATTAGAGAACAAGAAGTTCCAAGACTAAGTGTTTATAGATCTTCAAAGAATTTTTATGTTCAGTTGTTTGATAGTTTGGGTTCTAAAGTCATAGCCTCTGCATCTACTATAGAAAAAGAAGCTAAATCAAAAAATAATAATGTAGAAAGTGCAAAAGATTTAGGAAAAAAAATTGCGGAAAGAGCACTAGAAAATGGTATCAAGAAAGTTGTTTTTGATAGATCTGGATATAAATACCATGGTCGCATCAAAGCGCTTGCAGATTCTGCCAGAGAAGCTGGCTTGGAGTTTTAATTAAATATGAAACAAGAAAATTTAAATACTGCTGGTCAACAACAAGATGCTCTCGAAGAGAAGCTTGTTCAGGTTAATAGGGTTGCTAAAGTAGTTAAAGGTGGAAGAATCTTTGGTTTTACTGCTCTTACAGTTGTTGGAGATGGTAAAGGTAAAGTAGGTTTTGGAAGAGGTAAGGCTAAAGAGGTTCCAATCGCCATTCAAAAAGCTATGGAAAATGCTAGAAGAAGCATGATAGATGTTGAGTTAAATAACACTACTCTATGGTACCCAATTAAAGCTAAACATAACTCTGCAAATGTTTACATGCAACCTGCATCAGAAGGAACAGGAATCATTGCAGGTGGTGCCATGAGAGCAGTGCTAGAGCTCGCAGGTGTTCAAAATGTTCTAGCCAAATGTTATGGATCAACTAATCCTGTGAATGTAGTTAGAGCAACCATTAATGCACTTAGTTCCATGGAGTCTCCTAAAACAGTTGCATTAAGGCGTGGTAAATCATCAGAAGAAGAGTTATGAGTAAAGAAAAAACATTAAAAGTAAAACTTATTAAAAGCGGCATTGGCAGAATGGAGTCTCATAAACTTTGTATAAAAGGACTAGGCTTTAAAAAATTGAATCAAACCGTAACTATAGTTGATACACCAAGTAATAGAGGCATGGTAAATAAGATATCAGATATGGTTGAGGTAATGGAAAGTTAAAAATGACTGAAGAAAATACAAATAATTTAGCTCTTAACACTTTATCAAATCCTGGAACTGTTCAAAACAGAAAAAGGGTTGGGAGAGGTATTGGCTCTGGAACTGGTAAGACGGCAGGAAGAGGGCACAAAGGACAAAAATCAAGATCTGGTGGAAATGTTAGACCTGGATTTGAGGGCGGACAAATGCCTTTACAGCAAAGAGTTCCTAAATTCGGATTTTCCTCAAGAACAAATAATCTACTTAAAGATGTCAATGTAAAGTTACTTGAAGGTATGTCAGAAGTTTCACTAGAAACACTTAAGCAAAATAAGATTATCAGCAAAAAAATTGAGAAAGTAAAAATATATGGCAATACAGAATTATTATCAAAAATAAATGTTATTGGTATTAAGGTTACTAAAGGAGCTAGGGAATCTATTGAGAAAGCCGGAGGGTCCATACAGGAATAAATAATGTCTGACCAAGGAAAAGGTATGAGCGATTTATGGAGAAGGTTACGATTTGTATTCGTAGCTATACTTGTATATCGACTAGGCACTCATATTCCAATACCAGGAATTGATCCTGACAGGCTATCCTCTTTGTTCGAACAGAATCAGGGAACACTTTTAGACATGTTTAATTTGTTCTCCGGTGGAGCTCTAGAGAGAATGAGTATTTTTGCTCTTAATGTTGTGCCTTACATTTCTTCCGCAATCATCATGCAATTATTTTCAAACTCAATACCTTATCTCCAAGAGTTAAAAAAAGATGGCCAAGCTGGAAGAAATCAAATTACTCAGTACACAAGATATGGGACAGTTGTATTAGCTTTTGTTCAGGCATCAGCCTTAGCTGTAACATTAAGCGGTAGCGGCCTTGCTTATACCCCTGGCGCTGCTTTCTTTGCTTCTGCAGTATTTTCAGTAGTAGCTGGAACAGTATTTTTAATGTGGCTTGGTGAGCAAATATCAGAAAGAGGCATAGGTAATGGAATATCTCTTATTATCGCTACAAGTATATTAACAGGAATACCTGGAGCAATTGGCCAGGCTCTCGAACAATCAAGACAAGGTGATTTAAATATTTTATTACTACTTGCAATTGCTGTCCTAGCTATGGCAGTTATTGCAGTCGTCGTTTTTATTGAAAGAGGGCAAAGAAGAATCACAGTTAATTATGCTCAAAGACAGCAAGGTAGAAAATTAATGCAAGCTCAATCTAGCCATTTACCTTTTAAAGTAAACATGGCAGGAGTCATTCCGGCAATCTTTGCGAGCACTTTCTTACTGTTTCCTGCTTCATTAGCATCGTGGTTTGGTCAAAGCGAAGGTACTAATTTCTTGCAAACGGCTTCATTAGCTCTTACACCTGGACAGCCTTTGTATATTTTAGTTTTCTCTGCCCTAATTATTTCATTTTGTTTTATTTGGTTAGCTCTGACTTTTAATACCAGGGAAGTTTCAGATAATCTCAAAAGGTCTGGAGCATATATTGCAGGTATAAGACCAGGTGAACAAACAGCCCAATATATTGATAGTGTTTTAGCTCGATTAACAGTATTTGGAGCTATTTATTTAACATTAATTTGTTTATTACCATTGGCATTGATAAATTTTGCAGGCGTCTCTTTTTATTTTGGAGGAACCTCTGTTCTAATTATTGTTGTTGTTTTAATGGATTTTATTGCTCAAGTTCAATCACATATGATGTCGAGTCAATATTCATCCTTAATGAAAAAAGCTAATTTAAAAAACTATAAAAGATAATATGAAAGTAAGAGCATCTGTAAAAAAAATATGTAGAAACTGCAAAACAGTTAGGCGCAATGGCGTTTTATTTGTTATTTGTAAAACTGACCCTAAACACAAACAAAGGCAAGGATAGATTATGGCAAGAATCGCGGGTGTTAATATCCCAGAAAATAAGCACGTTGAAATATCTCTAACTCATGTTTTTGGTATTGGTAGAAAAACAGCTCAAGATATATGCACTGGTCTTAAAATAGACTATACAAGAAGAGTTTCTGACCTAACTGAAGATGAAGTAGAAAAAATAAGAACGGCTGTAGCAACTTATGCTGTAGAGGGTGATTTAAGAAGAAACATTAGTACAAACATTAAAAGGTTGATGGATTTAGGTAGTTATAGAGGAATTAGGCATAGAAGAAAGCTTCCTACAAGAGGGCAAAGAACTAAAACTAATGCAAGAACACGCAAAGGTGCAAAAAAACCAATGAGAGGTTAATTGAATGGCAGTAAAAGGTAAAAAATCAAAAAAAGTTGTTACGGAAGGCGTTGCGCATATTCAGTCTTCTTTTAACAATACTATTGTTACTATTACAGACAAGCAGGGTAATACTGTTTGCTGGGCAACTTCTGGCGGCTCTGGTTTTAAAGGGTCAAGAAAAAGCACTCCTTTTGCAGCACAGATAGCTGCTGAAAAAGCAGGAAGTGCAGCAAAAGAATTTGGCATGATTAATTTAGATGTAAAAGTAAAGGGACCAGGTGGTGGAAGAGAGTCTGCAATAAGATCTCTAAACGCATGTGGATTAAAAATAAAGAGCATAACTGATGTTACGCCTCTTCCTCATAATGGATGCAGACCATCCAAGAAAAGAAGGGTTTAAGGAGATTTAAATGGCAAGATATAGAGGACCATCTTTAAGATTATCGAGGAGAGAAGGCACTGACCTATTTCTCAAAAGTGGCGTAAGAGCTATTGAATCAAAATGCAATATGGAGTCACCTCCAGGTGCTGCTCAAGGCGCTAGAAGAGGAAGATTATCTGATTACGGATTGCAGTTAAGAGAAAAGCAGAAAGTTAGAAGAATGTATGGAGTTTTAGAAAAGCAATTTAGAAATTACTATAAAAAAGCTGCATCAACTAAAGGAAATACAGGTGAAAACTTATTATCACTATTAGAACAGAGACTTGATAATGTTGTGTATAGACTTGGTTTTGGATGTACTCGAGCAGAGGCAAGGCAAATGGTTTCTCATAAAGCATTTACTGTTAATGGAACAACTGTAAATATTCCATCTTATCAAGTTCAAGCAGGAGACGAAATAGCGGTAAGAGAATCAAAAAAAGGCCATTTAAGAATACATGCTGCTCTTAAATTAGCGGCATCTAGAGAAGTATGTGACTGGGTAGAAGTTGATGATAAGAATTTAAAGGGTGTATTTAGAAATGTTCCAGATAGAACCGAGCTAAGTACAGAAATTAATGAAAACTTAATTGTTGAGCTTTATTCTAAATAACAATATTTTTTAAAAGAAAAGAGGGAAATTATGCAAACATCAGTAATCGATTTATTAGTACCATCAGATATTCAGGTAGATGATGAGGGAATTAATGTATCCAAGGTAACACTAGAACCGCTAGAAAGAGGTTTTGGACACACCCTAGGTAATGCATTAAGAAGAATTTTACTATCATCAATGCCAGGAGCAGCTGTTACGGATGCAACCATAGATGGTGTTGCTCATGAATACAGTACTATAGAAGGTGTAAGAGAGGATGTTATCGATATTCTCTTAAACCTCAAAGATCTTCCAGTGAAGATAATTGAAGGAACATCAGCAACTTTGGAATTAGATATAGCTGGACCTTGTGAAGTATCAGCAGCATCTTTTCAGGTTCCAGGTAATGTTGAGCTTGTAGATGCAGATCATCACATAGCTACTATTGTTGATAAAGTATCTTTGAAGATGTCTGTTACTGTAAAAACAGGAAGAGGCTATGAACCAGCAGACGCAAGAGATGAGGAAGATACATCAATTGGCGCTTTAAAAGTAGATGCTTCTTTTAGTCCTGTTAGAAGAGTTGCATATTCAATAGATAATGCAAGATTTGAAAAAAGAACAGACTTAGATAAGCTGATTATAGAGCTAGAAACGGATGGAACTATTGACCCTAAGATGGCAATTGAACATTGTGCGACTATTCTTCAACAGCAATTAGCTTCATTTGTAGATTTAGATGCTATTGCCGAACAAGAAGCTAAGAAAGATCAAAATGATTTTGATCCTTTACTTTTAAGATCGATTGAAGAGCTTGAATTAACAGTAAGATCAACAAATTGTCTAAAAGCTGAAAGCATTTTCCTTATTGGAGATTTAATTCATAGATCAGAATTTGATTTATTAAAAACCCCAAATCTTGGAAAAAAATCATTAAATGAAATAAAAGATGTTCTTGCATCTAAAGGCTTATCACTAGGAATGGTGGTAGAGAACTGGCCTCCATTAGGTTAAATAAATATGCGACATAGAAAAGCAGGTAGAAAATTAAATAGAAATTCTTCTCACAGAAAGGCTTTGCTTAAAAACCTTTCCATTGCATTGATTGAAAGAGAAATTATTAGGACAACTCTTGCAAAAGCAAAAGAGTTAAGGATGACAATTGAACCACTAATAACTATTGCTAAAGAAGATACTGTTGCAAACAGAAGACTTGCCTTTAATAGATTGAGATCAGATGAAGCAGTAGGTAAGCTTTTTACTTCTGTTGCTGTTAATGCAAAAGATAGAAAAGGTGGTTATACAAGAATTATCAAAGCTGGATTTAGACCCGGGGATAAAGCTGATATGGCTTATATAGAGTTAGTCGATAGAGTTGAAGATTCTGCTAACGATGAATCGTCAACACCAGAACTAAAAGAAGATAGCGCAGCTTAATTATTTTAAAATTTCTTTCAGGTACGTTCCTGTATAGGACTCTTTAACCTTTGATACTTCTTCTGGGGTTCCTTCAGCAACAATGGTACCTCCCTCGCTCCCACCTTCTGGTCCAAGATCGATAACCCAGTCCGCTGTCTTAATGACATCAAGATTATGCTCAATAACTGCAATTGTATTACCTTGAGATTTTAATCTTTCGAGAACCTTTAATAGTAACTCTATATCTGCAAAATGAAGGCCAGTAGTGGGCTCATCTAATACAAATAAAGTCTTACCTGTACTTCTTTTTGATAACTCTTTAGCTAGTTTAATTCTTTGAGCTTCACCTCCGGAGAGTGTTATAGCTGACTGCCCTAATGTTATGTAGCCCAAGCCTACATCAGATAATGTTGATAATTTTTTCTTAATTGTTGGAATTGCATCAAAAAACTCTAAACCTTCCTCAACTGTCATATTTAAGACTTGGCTAATATTCTTATTTTTAAATTTGATATCTAAAGTTTGCTCATTATATCTCTGACCATTGCAGACATCACAGAGCACATATACATCTGCAAGAAAATGCATCTCTACTTTAGTAACGCCATCTCCTTGGCAAGCTTCACACCTTCCGCCTTTAACATTAAAACTAAATCTACCTGGTTTATATCCTCGTGATTTAGCTTCAACTGACTCAGAGAAAAGATCTCTAATATAAGAAAATAGTCCAGTATAGGTTGCTGGATTTGATCTAGGAGTTCTTCCTATGGGTGACTGGTCGATACTGATTACCTTATCTAAGTAGTCTAAACCTTCTATTTTTTCACAGTTAATCTCTTTTGTTAGCTTTGCTTTATTTAGCATAAAGGAAGTTATAGGGAGTAGTGTTTGATTGATTAAGGACGATTTTCCAGATCCTGATACACCAGTTATGCATGTAAATAAACCAATAGGAATATCAACTGTTACATTCTTTAAATTATTTTCAGAAGCATTTATTATAGAGACAAATTCTTTACCTGGTTTAGTCCGTTTTTTTGGAACAGTTATACCTTTTTTGCCAGATAAGTATTGTCCCGTTATAGATTTTTTATTATTTAATATATCGTCTATAGTGCCAGATGCACATATCTCTCCTCCATGCTTTCCAGCACCAGGTCCAATATCAATTATATGATCTGCACTTCTTATAGCTTCTTCATCATGCTCAACAACAATAACTGTATTACCAAGATTTTTAAGATGATTTAGCGTTTTTATCAGCTTAGAATTGTCCCTTTGATGAAGGCCAATAGACGGCTCATCAAGAACATAGGTAACCCCAACTAGTCCAGATCCTATTTGACTAGCAAGCCTTATTCTTTGAGCTTCACCGCCTGATAATGTTTCAGCGCTTCTTTCGAGAGTTAGATAATTTAATCCAACATCAGATAAAAAAGATAATCGCTGAACTATCTCTTTTAAAACTCTTTCTGCAATTTTTGCTTTCGAACCAGTCAACTTCATATTTTTCATGAATGCTAATGCATCTGATATTCTTAGATTTGTTATTTCATAAATAGGGGTTTTATTGATAAAGACATTCCTTGATTCTTTATTTAATCTAGAGCCATTGCATTCATCACATGAACTCTTAGACATCAATTTAGCAAGATCATCTCTCATATATTCTGAATCTGTCTCTTTAAATCTTCTTTCAGTATTAGGGATAATTCCTTCAAATCTATGCCTTCTAACTATTTTACTTCCACTTCTGAATCTATGAGAAAAATCAATTTGCTCTTTAGATCCCCATAATAAAATTCTTTTTAATTCTTCAGGATACTCTTTCCAAGAAGTATCAAGACTAAATTTATAATGTTTAGCTAAACATTTAAGTTGATGATAATAAAATCTATTTCTTCTATTCCATTTTTTAATTGCACCATTACTAATGGAAACATCTTCATCGGGTATCAACATTTTTTCGTTAAAGTATTGAATAACCCCAAGACCATCACATTTACCACATGCACCAAAAGGATTGTTAAATGAAAACATTCTTGGCTCTAATTCTGCAATAGAATAGCCACACTGAGAGCATGAAAAATTTGATGAGTGTAACTGATCAACTTTCGCTGAATCAATAGATTCAATTTTTACTAAGCCATTTGAAAGCCTTAATGCATTTTCAATCGATTCAGAAAGTCTAATTCTATTTTCATCTGATAGTTTTATTGCAATTCTGTCTACGACTGCCGATATGTCATGCTTTTTATTTTTTTCAAGGTCAGGAAACTCTTCCATTGGGTACACAACTCCATCAACTTTAACTCTTACATAACCCTCTTTTCTAAGTTCTTCATATACTCCTAGATGTTCACCCTTTTTTCCTCTTACCAAGGGAGCAAGTATCATGATTTTAGTATTCTCTTCTATGCGATAAACTTCATCACAGATTTCTGAGACAGTTTTTGCTCTCAGTTCTTCGTTATGATCAGGGCATTTTGGAGTTCCAATTCTTGCATAAAGCAATCTCAAGTAATCATATATTTCAGTAACAGTACCAACTGTGGATCTTGGATTATGAGATGTTGCTTTTTGTTCAATAGAAATAGCAGGTGATAAGCCATCAATTTGGTCAACATCTGGTTTTTCCATCAATGATAAAAATTGCCTAGCATAAGTTGAAAGAGATTCTACGTATCTTCTTTGCCCCTCTGCATATAGAGTATCAAAAGCTAAAGAGGATTTACCAGAACCTGAGAGACCAGTAATAACAATAATTTTATTCCTTGGAATCTCAAGACTAATGTTCTTTAGATTATGTGTTCTCGCGCCTTTAATAAAAATACTTTCCATAAGTAATAAAATACCGGTGATGATTAAATAAATTTAGGTTAAACTTTACTGATTATTATAAGAGGTAATTATGAGCAATGGCGTAAATAAAGTGATATTGATAGGCAATCTGGGTCAAAAACCTGAAATGCGATATACAGCAACCAATTCAGCTGTAGCTAATCTTTCAATAGCAACTACAGAATCATGGAAAGATAGAGAGTCTGGTGAAATGAGAGACAAAACAGAATGGCACAAAGTTGTTTTTTTTGGCAAGCCTGCTGAAACAATAGAAAAATATCTAGACAAAGGTTCTAAAATTTATGTAGAAGGAAAACTTCAAACAAGAAAATGGCAAGATAAAGATGGTAATGATAGATGGACGACTGAAATTGTTGGCAATCAGTTTAATTTTCTAGACTCTCGCCCAAGCCAAGGCGAATCTTCTATGAACCAGTCTAACCCCAGCTCATTATCACAAGGTGACAATACCGGAATTTCAGAAGAAGATATACCTTTTTAAAAAATTTACCTAGTGGAAGACCTTAAGACAATTCATTTTAAAGAAGAAGACTCTATAGGATATATAACTCTAAATCGACCTGAAAAATTAAACGCATTTAATTTTAGAATGATGTCTGAAATGCTTAGTGTTTTTGATCATATAGATTCTCAAGATTCAATTAAGGCTGTAATTATTACAGGCAAAGGAAGAGCTTTTTGTGCTGGTGCAGATTTGTCTGCAGGAGCAGATACTTTTAATTCAGAGTTTGATACCTCTGCTAAATATGAAGCAGAATTTAGGAGAGATTCTGGAGGAATACTCACTCTTAGAATGTACAACTGTTTGAAGCCTATTCTTATTGCTTGCAATGGAGATGCTGTAGGTATTGGAGCATCACTTCAACTCGCTGCTGATATAAGAGTTGCCTCTTCTTCTTGTAGATTTGGTTTTGTTTTTGCAAAAAGAGGTATTGTTCCTGATGCATGTTCAAGCTGGTTTTTACCAAGAATTGTAGGAATATCAAAAGCATTAGAGCTATGTTTTTCTGGAGAATTATTTAGCGCTAAAGATGCCTTAAAATTTGGACTTGTTAACTATTTGTTTGAGCCATCAGAGTTATTAGATGAAACTAAAAAGATCGCTGAGAAACTCATTTCGAATACTGCACCTGTTTCTGTTGCTCTAACCAGACATATGATTTGGGATATGTCTTCTGCACCTAGTCCAGAAGACGCTCATGTTTTAGATAGTAAAGCAATTGATTCTAGGGGAGCATCTGAGGATGCAGCAGAAGGAGTAATGTCATTTCTAGAGAAACGTGAAGCAGAGTATGTCAATAAAATCTCTAGTGATATGCCTTCTTTTTTTCCTTGGAGAAGAAGTAAATTCAATAAACTAAAATAAATTCATATTTGAAAGATGCTCTTTAATCCATATAAATTAAAAAATACTTTATTGAGAAATAGAGTTGTAATGGCACCTATGACGCGCAATCAGTCCCCAGGAGGCATTCCCACTGCTGATGTTGTCAGCTACTATGAAAGGCGATCTAAGGCCAAGGTGGGCCTTATTATCACTGAAGGCGTAGAGGTTAGTCATAAAGCTTCAAGCGCATATCCTAACGTTCCCAGGCTAGATACGCTTGCTGCTAGAGATGGGTGGAAAAAAGTTGTTGAAGGAATTAAAAATCATAATGGTGCTGTCGTAGCTCAGCTATGGCATTGTGGAGGCTTTAGAAAAGCTGGAATGGGTCCTGATCCCAAAGTTCCTGGGCACACAGCATCTGGTCTTGTTAGACCTGGTAAAAGAGTTGCTCATGCAATGACTCCACAAGATATCAATGAAACTATTGAAGCATTTGCATCTGATGCGAAATATTGTGAAGAAATAGGTTTTGATGGAGTTGAAATTCATGGTGCTCATGGTTATTTAATTGATAATTTTTTTTGGAAAGGCACTAACGAAAGAGAGGATTTATACGGCGGTTCAATTAATAATCGGTCTCAGTTAGCAACCGATATTGTAAAAGCAATTAGATCAAATGTTAGTGATAACTTTATTGTTGGTTTACGATTTTCACAATGGAAACAACAAGATTATGAAGCTAAATTAGCATTGTCTCCAGAAAGTCTTAAAAAGGTCATTGGTCCTCCAACTGAAGCGGGTCTGGATTATCTGCATTCAAGCATGAGAAGATTTTGGGAGAGCGAGTTTGAGGGTTCAAAAGAAAATCTTGCCTATTGGACCAAGAAACTCACTGGTCTTCCTACAATTAGTGTAGGCAGTGTCGGCCTTGATTCAGACTTTATAGACATGAGTGCTCCGGCATCACCTAGAAATATAGATATGGCTATTAGAGATATATCTAATAAAAAATACGATATGGTAGCAGTGGGTAGAGCGCTTTTAGCTGATCATGAATGGGTTATTAAGATGCAAGAAGGAAGAGTTAAAGATGTTATCCCATATACTCAAGAAGCTTTATATAAGCTTTATTAATTAATATTTACTAAAAATTAAGCTGGCATTAGTTCCGCCAAATCCAAAAGAATTACTCATTACCGAATGGAGCTCTTTTTGAATGGTTTCTTGATTAATATGTAATCCACTTGCCTCATCAACAATATCATCAATATTGATTGAAGGAGCTATAAAATTATCTTGCATCATCATTATTGAATAAATTGCTTCTTGAGCACCAGTAGCACCCAAGGAATGTCCTGTCATTGATTTTGTAGAACTTATAATTGGAGCATCATTACCAAATACACTTTTAATAGCATTTAATTCTGCAAGATCACCAACAGGAGTGCTTGTACCATGAGTATTAATATAATCTACCTTTCCCCCGAAAATTTTTAATGCTTCTTGCATACATCTTTTTGCACCTTCTCCTGAAGGAGCTACCATGTCATATCCATCAGAATTTGCAAAATAACCTGTTAATTCTGCAAGAATATTAGCATTTCTCTTTTTTGCATGCTCTTCACTTTCAAGAATAACAATTCCCGCACCACCTGAAATTACAAAGCCATCTCTTTCTTTATCAAATGGCCTTGAAGCAGTTGCTGGCAAATCATTTCTTGAGGATGAAAGTGCTCCCATAGCATCAAACATAGAAGAGGATGTCCAATGTTCGTCTTCTGCTCCACCTGCAATGACAATATCTTGTTTTCCGCTTTGAATCAGCTCAGCTGCATGCCCTATACAATGGGCGCTTGTTGAACAAGCTGAAGATATAGAATAGTTGACTCCCTTAATTTTTAAAGCTGTTCCTAATATTGCTGCAACAGTACTACCCATAGTTTTTGTAACAGCATAAGGGCCTATTCTCTTAGGACTTTTTGCTCTAGCAATATCGGAAGCAATAATCTGACTCTGAGACGAGGCCCCTCCAGATCCAGCAACTATTCCTGTTTTTGGAGAATCTAAATCATCAGCATTTAAACCTGACATTGATATCGCTTCAAGAGCTGCTAGATACCCATAAGCTGCAGCATTGCTCATGAACCTTAATAATTTCCTATCTATAAAATTTTCAAGCTCTAGATTAATTGATCCAGATACATGACTGCGAAATCCCATATCAGCATAAGTCGCATTAGTAGAAATGCCAGAGTTTCCCTGTTGTAAAGATTGAATAACTTCAGATTTTGAATTACCTATGCACGAGATAATTCCATAACCAGTGATGACTACCTTTTTCATCTTAAAAATTACTTGTGTCCTTAAAAAGGCCAACTTTTAGATTTTCTGCAGAATAAACATGCCTTTCATCAACAAACATTTTTCCGTTTGCAAGACCTACTACAGCACCTCTATTAACTACTCTTTTTATATCTAATTCATACCTAACTTTTTTTGAAGTGGGAAGAACTTGGCCAAAAAATTTAACTTTTTCAGCGCCTAGCGCTCTTCCTACGCCAGGTAATCCGCTCCAAAGCAAGTAAAAGCCCAGCAACTGCCACATAGCATCAAGCCCTAAGCAACCTGGCATTACAGGATCACCTTTAAAATGGACATCAAAAAACCACAAATCAGGATCCATATCAAGATGAGCAATAATCAAACCTTTGCTAAATTCTCCGCTTGAATTATCAATAAGAGAAATATTATCAAACATTAGCATTTCTCTTGAGGGCAACTTTCCATCATCAGGACCAAATAAATCTCCTTCTGAGCATAGAATTAATTCTTCTTTAGAATATTTACTTTGAGGTTTAAACATTATTTTGTTCTCTCGTATGAAAACTTGCTTAAGTTTAACATCTCTTCTCTTACTTGTTTATTTTCTATTTTATTTGCTAACTTTTTAGATTTTTGAATGTAATTTATTAATAGTTCTTCTGTTTTATGATTTCCTCCAAGAGCTTCAATTTTTTCAAGAACTACAGATGTATTATATTTAGTTTGAACCCCTAAAAAACTTTGTAAAAATCTCTTATCATTCGTGTCAGCAGCCTTCATCGCAAAATAAAGAGGATATGTTATTTTCCCTTCTCTTAAATCTTGCAAAGTTGGTTTGCCTATATGTTTAGAGCTTTGAGAATAATCCAACATATCATCTTTAATTTGAAATGCTATTCCTAAATTTTTAGCAAAACTACTTACATTAGAAATATATTTTTTATCATTCTCATTAACTAAAATGGCTCCACACTTAGCAGAAGCCTCAAAAAGTCTGCCAGTTTTAAAGTAACTTACTTGCAAGAGCTCGTCTAAAGTTACTTCTTTCTTACCAACTAAATCTAACTGTATAAGTTCACCTTTTGAAATATCATTCGTTGCTTTAGATAATTCGTTAAGTATTTTTAGATTCGATAAATCAACCATCAGCATAAATGCTTTTGAATAAATAAAATCTCCCATCAGAACTCCATGAGAATTAGTCCAAAAATTATTGATTGTTTTAGCTCCTCTTCTAAGAGGAGATTCATCAACCACATCATCATGCACAAGAGTTGCTGTATGCAAGAGCTCTATTATTGCAGCAATTTGAACTCTTTTTGAAGTCTTTCTTTTATCTGGAGATGAAGCAATTAGACTTAAAAGTGGTCTCAGCTGCTTTCCATTTTTCTTAAAGATATAATCATATAATTCTTGTATAACGGTTTCGTTAATAATCTCACTCTTAATAAGTCTATTTACAAGTTGCAGTTCTTTTTTATACGAGTTATTAATTAATTTCATTAGTGCTCCTAATTGCATCAAAATTATACATAACTATTGATAAATTCCTCATTAAAGCGTATATTTTGCCACCTTTAGGAATATAAACATGTATGCAGTAATAGAATCAGGCGGAAAACAACACAAAATTGAGGAAGGAGAGTATCTTTCAGTTGATTTATTAAGTGATGAGCCTGGAAAAAAAGTTACCTTTGACAATGTTTTGCTCTATGTTGATGATAAAAACGTTGAGATTGGCCAACCATATTTATCAAATGTTAAAGTTACAGCTGAAATTAAAGATGTTGTTAAGGCTGAAAAGCTTTCCATTTTAAGATTTAGAAGAAGAAAGCATAGTATGAGAAAGGTCGGGCACAGAGCCAGATATTCTCAAGTAGAAATTAAATCAATTAAATTAGAGAGTAAATAATGGCACATAAGAAAGCAGGTGGTTCAAGTAAGAACGGAAGAGATTCCAATGCCAAAAGACTTGGCGTTAAAAGATATGGCGGCCAGCTTGTAAAAGCAGGAGAAATTCTTATACGTCAAAGAGGAACGAATACTCATCCAGGAATTAATGTAGGCATTGGTAAAGATGATACTTTATTTGCTAAAGCAGCAGGCGTTGTTCAATTTACTTATAAAGGACCTAAAAGCAGAAAGACTGCTAACGTTATTACTCAATAACAGTTTCTTTTTATCATGAATTTTATTGACGAGGCCTTTCTCGAAGTTAGGGCCGGGAATGGTGGTGCAGGTTCAGTAAGTTTTAGGCGTGAGAAATTTATACCTTTTGGTGGGCCTGATGGAGGAGATGGAGGAAAAGGTGCTGATATAATTTTCAAAGTTAATCTCAATAAAAATACTCTTATAGACTTCAGAAATACTAGAGTCTTCTCTGCCAAAAATGGCAAGCAAGGATCTGGAAAAAATATGTCTGGTGCTGCTGCTGATAATCTTATTCTTGATATTCCTCAGGGAACTGTAATTTATGATGATGCTTCAAATGAAATCATATTAGATTGTTGTGAAGTAGATCATTTATATACAGTAGTTAAGGGCGGTGATGGGGGTTTAGGTAATGCTCGATTTAAATCAAGCAGGAACCAAGCTCCTAGAAAAGCAACTCCGGGTAACGAAGGAGAAGTGAGATTAATTAGATTAGAATTAAAGTCATTAGCCGATGTTGGCCTTGTAGGAATGCCTAATGCAGGTAAGTCAACGTTTCTAAATACGGTATCCTCAGCAAAACCCAAGATAGGCAGTTATCCATTTACTACACTTCGACCTCATTTAGGAACTATTCAAACTTCTGATTCAAGTTATGTTATTGCAGATATACCTGGACTAATTGAAGGCGCATCAGAGGGAGCAGGATTAGGCACAAAATTCCTTAAACATATATCAAGAACCGGACTACTCCTGTTATTTATTGACCTCTATCCCGATGAAAATAATTCAACAATAGATCAAATTAGTGCTTTAAGAGGAGAACTAAAGTCATATAAAGAAGATTTAACTCAGAAAGAAGCTTGGGTTGTATGCAACAAAATTGATTTATTACCCAAAGAAAAATTAAGTGCATTAAAGATGTCTATTCCTAAAGCAGTAAGTAAGCTTGAAATAAAAAATGTTTTCTTTATCTCTGCAGCTACAGGAGAGGGAACAAAAGAGCTTTTAAATGCTCTTACAGAGGAAGTTGCTAATATTAAATATGATTTAGCCTAATGCTTTAACAGCTTTATTCAATCTACTCTTATAACGAGCTGCAGCATTTTTATGAATAACTTTTTTTGAAGCAGTGGAGTCAAGGATTTTTTCAGCTTTTAAAAGGGCTTCCTTTGCTTTAACTGGATCATTAGCATCAATCGAAGCTCTCACAGCTTTGACAGCTGTTCTAGCCATAGATCTTTGCGCATGTTTAAGCTTATATGTTGCAACATTTTGCTTAGCTCTTTTAATAGTTTGTTTCGAATTTGCCATAAGTGGAGCGTAGTTTAATGATGTAGACCATATATGTCCATATTTTTTTAATTATAAATTCCAAGAAATGGTGGAGGCGGCGGGAATTGAACCCGCGTCCGCTAATCCTTCAGCCTAACTTCTACATGCATAGCTCACCCAATTAGCTTTTTAACTTTTGTGACCCGAGGAGCAGGGTACTAAAGCGAGCTTGATTAAGTTTAACCAAACTGTGTCCAAGCAACACAACTTGGCTAGACTATGTAATTTGCCGATGCTTCAAACCATAGTCAATTTTTGCATCGGTTAGCATTAAGCTGCTAAAGCGTAGTTGTCGTTATTTGCAACTAAATTTTTTGTAGTATGTTTTACAAGAATTACCACAATCTTGGCATGCG
>Ga0209631_10000883_pt1 | contig 39991 bp, 27 predicted proteins | sample COG_08_FD_184752 | JGI IMG/M metagenome (GOLD analysis project Ga0209631, IMG submission 184752) | Pelagic Microbial community sample from North Sea - COGITO 998_met_08 (SPAdes) (version 2) | ecosystem: Environmental > Aquatic > Marine > Neritic zone/Coastal water | place: Helgoland, sampling... | reverse complement strand
AGGCAGGGGTAGAGGTGGTAGAGGCAGGGGGAGAGGTGGTAGAGGCAGGGGTAGAGGTGGTAGAGGAGGTGGTACGGGGGGTTACAATATTTTTGAAAACCAACCTGTTGTTTTGACGGCATGGGAAGAAGAAATGAGGGCAGGTGCTATCCCTGTCGCAGGTCAAACTCGCTCATCGTATCGCAGACCAGACAGATTCGGACAGGTTCTCCCTGTTTTATATTCTACTGCTTCCGATATCCCAATAGGAGTTTATACCGAAGCTGCTGTTATTATACTAACGGATAAACTGAAAATGCTGATTTCGAAGTTATCACTTGTTGAATACAATGTAGATACCATTGTGGACATGGTTATCCAGACAGAAAAAGATATATCCGGATTTATTGAATATATCACCCCGTACGTTGTAGTGTTAGCAAATGCGGAAACAATGGGATTTGAAACATTAATATTTACTATACAGTCTCAACAATTAACTTATTTAAACCTACGAACGGCTGTTGATGATAATATATCAAAATTCCCATCATCTATGTTGTTGCACACGCGCGGTGCAATAAACGAAGAGATAACACGCATCGTGACCCCGACTAGTCATAGACGAACAATGCCTTCTCCCAGTATGTTTATTGAACCATCTGGAGAGATTGTTAATTACGATGTTGATTTGACCGAACAAGTTCGTATACCTGAGCAGTTAGTCCAAAACGTTGAACAGCAACAACAATATCAAAGTAATGTACTTCCTATCAATAGAACAAATGCATTTGTATCCATAATGGCTCATATCGACAGTATTGTGAACCCCCCTCCTCGCGCAATATCACCTGAATTGGAAAAAATAAGGAGACGGGTCGTTGCATCATTAACTGGAGTTGATTACGAATCCGGAGAAGATTCAGATGGGATGTCACCTGAAATAACGGATTGTCATGTATGTAAAAAACAGGTTGGATCACAAACCCGTTTCAGAACGATGAAAGAATACGGTAAGGGTGAATATAAAAAATTAGATATATGTAGTAGTGAATGTTTTGAAAATCTTGACATGAAAAAGCAATAGATCAATAATGGTAACATATTCATTTATCCGAATCTTCTAATATAATTTTATAATACAGTTTATAAAATTCAAATATTTGTAAAACATACGTGGAATGACACACGTCTACTTGAGATTACCCAGGAAGTCATTGATGACATATCGACCAATGATAGTTTGGCGTTCAACCTTATTTCCGATATGTCTATTCCCGTCGCCGTTAGGTACGAAATCGCCAGACTGATGTGGATGAGCGTCGCAGGGGACAAGATCGATAAGAGGATGACCGAGGAGGAGGCCGATTACGTTAAGAACGGTGCTACTCCTGAACAGTTCGAGGGCTTGTCTGAGGATATGCACAATCTGGGGGACCCGGAGTTTCTGAAGCCTCCTCCATTGGTCTTGGCCAAGCCGAAGCCCATCAGGCGCCAGTCGACGATGGTGAATGGGAAGGAAGGCCCGCCGAAGGTGTTTAAGGGATGGGGTGCAGTGACGGATGTTCAGACGGCAAATAAGCACACCGCGCAGACCGGCCCGCTATCCAAACGCACATCTTTTGAAGGTAGTAAAGACACTACCGTTCAACTGTATCTAGTAGTCACGAAATACGACCTGAGCATAGGGGGATATAGCTATAATATCTTCCAGTGTGGTTTTTCACAGGTCTCAATCGTTACTGCAACATCTACAGAAGCTGCAGCAGCGATGGTAAGGGATAAGATAGAGACGTTGATTATCACCGATAGTAATAAAGCTACCATCGAGTACGAGAATACGCTGCGTGAGGAGGAGGGGGGTGATAAAATTGACTTGTTAGCTCCTCTCGTTATCATCGCCAAGGCATTGAATGCGATTGAGGATGGTGTAATAGGCGAAGAGATAAAAGAGGTTCATATAGGTGAAATCGAATGCTAAGTAGTGAGTGTAAGGGGCGCACTGGGAGCACGACTCGGTTTATGCTGCTCTAGAGCAGAGGGAGAGGTAAGAGAAGGTGGGGCTGGAGATGTAGTGAAGATGTCGGTACCGTTTAATCATTGGACGACTATATTCGACAGGCAAGTGTATTAAAAATATTATGTTTATTGACTTTATAATATTTAATTGTAATAATAACACAACGAGACCATTATCATTTATTATATCTGTTTTTTCTGAAGTCTTCGTTCATATTTAATTTATTATACGTAATATTATTACATATAATAAATATGGGAAATAATAGTTCCAATAGTTGTGAATTACAAGAGTACAGTGATGTTTGTCAAATGGCTGCTTGTTTAGATAATTCAAATGGTGACATAAATCCAGATACTATTATGGGATTAAAAGCTGATTCTGCATCACCCACGGATACTTGGATTGTAAAGTTCAAAGATACGACCACATATGACAGAATACCTATACAACAGGCTTTTTTAAAGATATGGGTTTCAAATTATTCATACAAATGTTTGGACGAACATGTTATTCAATTCGCTCCAAACAATCCACGTAACAAGAGTATTTTCGATACATATAAAAACAAAAACAAGGCACTTAATTCAGGGTTAAACTATGAGGCTCGAGTTTACAGGGATATCGTCAAACCTATGATCGAAAAGAATATATGCCCTAATTTTGTTAAATTTTTAGGGTTGGGTAAAGACTGCTCAGTCGATAGTTTAATTAGAATGTTAAACGTTGGTGATCCTCATCCAGTCTCTAACTTCCGTAACCTATATGGCAATACTGTATCTATGATGACAACGGTAATAGGGGGTCCGAAAAGAAATAAAATAACAGATGGGTACTCACGTGAAGAACTCAGTACTAGAAATGATATCATTTCTCCTGAAAATTTAAAAAAACACATTACATACAACATAATAGCAAATGAAGTTATTAAACCAAATACACTGAAATTATGGGAATTCGTTCATCAAACCGATGCATTCGGTTATCAAGGTCGAGACGACGATCCGAATCCAGTTTACTGGAATGTAATCTTTCAGATACTTGCGTCGTGTTATGCAATGTCACAAACGAAAATGAATCATAACGATTTACATCTTGGAAATGTTTATATTGAACCGGTAGATGACTCAGGAGGAAGTAGGAGGTTCAATTATAATTATGGAAATACATTGTTCACGTTTGAATCGCAATACATTGCAAAGGTGTATGATTTTGACCGCGGTTACGTTACTCGCTTCGGAGACAACCCATTATTGGGTCAGCGTGAATGTGAAAGATATTCTCAGTGTAATTCAATTATTCCAAACTTAGATGCTATAAAACTAATGGGCGGGCTTTACAAAAAAAAGGGCACTGCTGAAACAATACTTAACGCGTGCACAACCAATAACCAGAAGAAAAAAACTCTTCTTAGAAAAATATTCAACGATTCCAATTTTTTGAGACTTAATGGTCAAAGAGTGGGGAGTGCAGTCCTTTCTGGGTTCAATAGTGTTTTGGAAATTATGACAAACATCGCAACCTTAAGTAATATTGAAAATGTCTACCCAATTGGTTACATTCCAGACCCGCAAGATGTTTTTACTTGTAACCCATCCATGTTTAATGAAGTGGGTAAAATATTAGAAATAGTTAGTAAAACACCCAACGTTGAAAATGAAAAAAACAAAACAACACAAAAGACTAGAATAAAAAACCTACCATGTCCTCCAAAAGAAGTAAGAGACAAAGAGACTGGTGAGTGTCGGCCAGATATGAGGATACGAGGAAAGGGGGTGCCGAGGAAACCAAAAACCAACCCACCATGTCCTCCCAAAGAAGTAAGAGATAGAAAAACAGGTGAGTGTCGCCCCGATAAAAGAAGAAAAAATGTCTGACCTGTCTGAGGAAGAATAAGGGATGGATATAAATAAAAATATATACTAGTTAAGTATTATACTGTTACCTCGCGTACCCAAGACGGTATTTCTCTGCTTGCAATTTTACCTTTCAAGGAAAGTAGTTTCGTCTTTTCGTATAAAATATAATTTCTATACGAAAGCACTGGGTCATCACATAATTTGTAAATATCAGGCATTACTTTCGGAGATGGTGTAAATGGGTATGTTTTTTGAAAATCTTTAATTTTTTTCTTTTCTTTTTCGTAATCTGGATATAACATTTAAAATAAATTTTAACTAATTTGAAGTGGTAGACTTTTAGGCTCATTTGTTTGTAAACGTAAAATTATTTAAATTAAAAATACAGTAACACCAATACGATATTTAACATTATTCATAGCTTCGGCCACTCCTTCTCCCACTCCTTCTCCTTCTTCTCCCGCCTCCTACGCTCATATGGCGTCTCGTACTTCCTCTCGCGTCTTGGATCATATTTTGGTTTCCAGTTACATCCTCTACATTTAAGAAAAGGGGTTTCAATCTCACACTCCACTCTCGAACGTTCATTGTATCCATTGTCGTCTGGTTCGCACCACCAACAGTGACTGGCCTGCCACTGCGTGTCCATCACCCACTTTTCGTGTGAGGTCCATAAATCTGGATTAGTCAATAATTCCCTTGCTTTCGCGCGCTCTTCCGGTGTGAACTCGTCACAAAACCCACTCTTATCCTCCTTCTCTTCTATCTCAGTTAATGGCTTGGGTGGTAGGGTGGTTAATGTTTTGTAACCTTCGGGAAGACGCGAGTACCATTCAAGCGGTTTGTTCAGTTGATCAAGTACACTTTGCGAAGTGGGAAGTTCAGTCTTTTCAGGGATCTTATCAGGATTGAAAAACCCACGGGTACTATACGGAGACCATTGCCAAGTCGACTCAGTCCAAACGTTGAGAAGAATAGTCGAACACTGTTTCTTATAGGTTTCGTCGTTAGCAAATGGACTGAATAAAGTAAATACCCAATATGCGACGATCAACGCATTCCACCCTCCTCTGCGATTAATCAGATCCCCTAGTTCCATCACGTAGAGTTCGCTCGTGAAGTTCTCATACATTAACCCAAGTATGCGCCATAACTCTCTGTCAAACATAGAACAGTCGTAAACAAGATTACGTATTGTCGCCGCTTTCGGGGTTGACGACCGTTCGCAGTCATCCGGGATCATGTCCTTTCCACTTTCTATCTTACTTACAATAACCTCAAACGATTCCCATCGGTTAGCCTGAATGAAACCTAACATATCAACATTCCCCAATATCTTAACAACATCATTCCCCTGATCTTTCCTGTAATTCCTGACGAATCTCCTGTAGAACCCTTCGGCTGCGATCTGTGACTTGATCATTGTCTTGTGTTCACCTAAATAGAGTTCTGGCGACAAAAACGCACTTCTCCTCATATCACTCTCCCCCTCCAAACGAGTTTTCCACACCCTCGTGTCGCCTCTCGGTTCGCGGCTACTCCCTCCCCCGTAAAAGCGAGCACCACTACGACTGGTGTAGCCTTCATATTCATAATCGTTATAACGAGACATGACGACTTTCCACTGCATTTTGTTTATTTATTTCATTTTTTATAATACATACTGACTATCTGAATGACAAGTTCCATATTCAGATGAGTCGGTGGAATAAGATGTTGGGGAAGAAGCCTCCTCCGTTGGTCGATACGAAGCCTATCAGGCGCCAGTCGACGATGGTGAATGGGAAGGAAGGCCCGCCGAAACTGTTTAGGGGATGGGGTGTAGGAAAGACTAGAAACCCATGCCCTTGTGGCGCAATTGGATAGCGCGTCTGACTTCTAATCAGAAAGTTGCAAGTTCGAGCATCAGATGAATCGGTGGAATAAGATGTTGACAACTCGTCTGGAAAATCTAAGAAACGAGAGTCGATACCCACTAAGTAAAAATAAAGAAGAACATAATATTACACTAACAATACATTTTGTTTATTTCATTTTGTACACAGTCCCTGATCTTTTATCGCCGAATGAAGCTCGTGATGTCGTGTTTGGAGATACAGAGTACTATCCTGTGGATTTCCCGAGGTATGACGCAACCGATACATCTATCAATAACTACCCGTGTAGATCTATAATAAATTATTATTATTATTTTTGCTAATAATAATAGCTCACGAGGTTTTCTTTTTCGGAGGTACGTGTACGAGCATTGAATACATTCCCCCGAGCTTATGATTGTAGACACTTTTATAGATCTGTGAGTCTTTGCCCGACTCCCAGGTCGATGGATCAGCGTGGCCTTCTGAGTAATCGGTCTTGCCCCGTATCTTGACCTTGCCTTGTAGAAACTCGGGGATTACGTGCTTTGAGATGTCATCCACGTAGACTGTCTTTAGATATTTACAAGGGCGTAGTTTATTCAAGTCTATCGTCGTCACGACAATATGCAATTCTTCGAGAAAAGGGAACTTCGTCCAGTCCACATGGATTGGGAGGTCAGGTCTTCGTTCGTATCCTTGGATGCTGATGAACTTCGTATAGACTTGAAACATACCGGGATTGAACCAAGTAGTCAAATCACAATCCTCGAAGAACAGACGTTCGGGTGATTGGGTTGGAAGAACTCGGTCGTTCTTTGGGTAATAAACAGCTGGATAATTGTTACCCTTGATCATGAACTTCCTTATTTTATATGATCGGTTGATGAAGCACACATCCTTGTCTTTCGCGAACCACCACGACAGGGCCCATCTTAACCTAATATAATATAAATATACCAACATAAACATTTATATTTTAACTGGAAGTCACATATCTTATTCGTTTTTAGATAGGTCCTAGTACCATAAGTGAATCGTCTTCGTAATAATATATTTCATCTAGCTCAACCCTCATCAACTCATTCGCTTTCTCGAGCATGGCGAGCTTGGTCTTCATTTTCTTCATGGAGTTCACGTCCTGTTTGAACTTGGAATTTGAATATTGGGCGAGGTCCTTAACCCCATTCTCTATCTCGTCAAATGTGGTTTGGATATCCTCTAGTTTATTTCGTCGATCCGAACACTTGTCGCTTCGCCAAGCGACCAATCTCTGGTCGGGGTTCGTTCCGTATGAGATGATCTCGTCAAACTCCTTCTCGTAAGGTGTCGACTGAGTCTTGTACAGGTCTTGATAGAACGTTGCCTTGACGAGACCTGTCAATTGATCATCCGTTAGTATGAGTTTAGTACCCTGGCGAATCCCCCATCCCAATCGATCGCTGTGGCGTGTGAATATATCCTTGAGCGCCGCCTGACTTATCAACCCCGAACCAATCCTGTTAGTCGTAGACGCAATAATAGTTGACTTTATGTCATATGTACAGGCCATACGGAACATATCCAACTTTTTGTTGCCGTTCTGAGGCGTGAGCAACGAAGGGATGTTGAACAGGTATTTATCCATCCGACCGACCAACTCGTCGTTAGTGTCTTCGGCAACCGCCTGGATGTTGCGATCGTATTGGTTGGATGCTAGGATCTCTATCATCAGTGGTTTGTACTTCTTGTAATCCTCCTCGTGTATACGAGAATCACGTTTGACTCGATCAAGTAGGGCGGATGTTTCGGATTCCCTGCTACCACCCAAGCCTTTCCAGACATACTTGTTCAACACCCCTTCTCGTTTCTTATCCATTATATTATTATCTTCAGTGAGTAGCTTCTTGTATACCTTTAAGAGGAATGCGGGATAGTCACTATCCCGGTTGGGGTCGATCCACCGTCCTTTACTCTTCAACTTGTTGACTTCCTTATCCCACTCGCTTTGCAACTTCCTCTTCTTGCGACCACTCTCTCGGTCTATACTGTCATTGTGGCGTTTATCATCGACCTTTGACTGTTTCGTTCTCTCATTGCCCTTTTCCACGAACGCTTTCATTGTGAGCCTGAGCCTGTTCAGAGTGCTGATATCTTCATTCGATGCCTGTATCAGCTTGTCGACGTATCCAGGATCCTGTACTACGGTGACGGGCGCTGCTCGCAGGCGGAGACCTCTCGTCGGTGGTGTCACATAGTGTGTTAGATCATCTACGTTGAAGGGTTTCGGCATATCAGTGATATGTTGCACGAGCGCCACCTCGTCAGAAAACAGCTGTATACGGAGTTTATACATCTCCCGTGCCGCCTCGGGATCAATAGAGGGGGCGAACCCCATGTCCCGAGATTCTGGGGCGAACCCGATATCCCATCCTGTCTCTTTGATCAAGCTGACCTGGGTACTGCCGATCTCTTCCGTCAAAATCTTGATCTCGTTGAGGAGCAAGGCTGCATTCGTCTCGTTTTCATTGGCCTTCTCCAGGTCAGCCCCTGTGATGTCTGGTGATACGAAGAGCCCATTCTCCACGAACGTATCGTAGACAGTTGACATTATGAATAGTTCAACCAACTTGGAATCTCGAGGATCCATGGCATCCTTATCCTTCTTTAATTCTTCAGCCATCTTTAGAAATCTATATTTTCGTTGGAAGGCAAGCTCGACTTCATCGGTTGGGTAGTTTTCCATATATTCTATAACGTCGGGGTTCATGTTTATTATAAACCTCGTTAATTATTTAAATTAAATAGAGTAATCACTTATACTCTCTCAGTTCATTGCGTCTCTGAACAAATATAGCCTGCGCTTTGACGTATCTGTCCTCTAAATCCTTTAACATGTTCTTGGTCTTCTGTTGCTTGTCGATGAGCTCGGCTTGTCGCCTGTTCAGTTTCTTGGCCTTGTGCTCGTAGGACTGGAGTTGGAGGATTTCAGGTAGACAGTTCCATATATTGGACATATCAGCCTTGTCGGAAGAGGCGGTCCACATACCCAACTCGTCCTTGGTCGTTCGACGTTCATACGGAAGTCTGTTCGTTTCCCAGTCGACTCCTCTGAATGGATCTTCGGTAATACATTCAGATGCGAATTCGCCGAACGCAGAGTCGGTGGGTGGGTCGAAGGTGCACTCATCCTCTCTCAATAACCCGTCAAGTAGCGGTTCTGCTGCTTCATACCCCAACCTCACCCTCCCAAATTCCCATAATCGCTCGCCTTTTCTCTGCAAGCAAACAGTGATAGCTTCATTCATTCTTTCTTTTATGTCATTTTAATGTTTAAAATAATATATAATAGTAATAAATATGAACAATGATAATGATGCGTGTATTGTAACATTTACAGACGCTCAAGTCACTGAATCATTAGTTGAAAATGGGTTCAGCGACTTGATGGCAAATTATTTCCAACCACCTGGAGGTGCTGGTAAAGCCAAACTACTGACTAAAGCGCATTATTTCTACAGTGTTGGAGACTATATAACAGCCATGGTATACACGGCGATGTCACTCTGGGTTGCCAAGGTTGACAAGAGGAATCAAGTTGGAGGGGCGGCCAACATGGATGAGTTGATCATGAGTATGACGCGACTGTACAGATCCTCGCATGACAAGTACGTCGCTCAATTGAAGAGCCAGAACAGTAACAAGGAAGACGCCCCACCACTCAAGATAGTGGATATAGACCAGATCGTTGATTCTTCAGGTCAACCTCTGCTCTTCAATAACGTCGTCGGAATGAACACCGAGAAGGTCCTCCTCCGGTCCAAGTTTATCTTCCCTAACATGTTTCCTTACTTATATACAACCACTAAGAACAACGTGTTGATGTTCGGTCCACCCGGAACCGGAAAGACATTCATAGCGAAGGCCTCTGCCTTGGAGTTCGCGCGGAACGGTGACACGGGCATCATCTTCATCGAGGCAACCGCCAGCGAGCTAAGGAGCAAATGGGAAGGTGGAACAGAACAAAACATCAAGAATCTGTGGGTCGATGCTCAAGCCCAAGTCGACAAGATGGTGAAGGATAACAACGGTCGTAAACACAAGGCGATCCTGTTCCTGGACGAGATCGAGGCCCTCGCTTCATCCAGGACAGAATTCCCTGAAAATTCAAGAGCCGTCACGACGCTGCTTCAGGTCATGGATGGTATATCGTCTGATGCGACCAAGGACGTGATGGTCATGGCGGCAACCAACCTCCCTTGGGTACTCGACCCAGCCATCCTCAGGCGTCTCCCGGGTAAGATCATGGTGGGATTGCCTGACTTCCACCCTCGGATCACTCTCATCACCGAAGAAATCATCAAGAAGTTCTACAATGATGTCTATAACACCAGTGGAAATACCCGAAGGAGCTTCAGAGACCGCCTTAAGAATGCAACCTTTGTACGAATGAGGGATGAACTCCAAATAGACCACCCATTCAGAGATGATGTAGACATTAGATGCGGAGGCGGGGCGGCAGCGGAAGAGACGAGTTTCGACTGTTACCTAGCTCTGATGAATAAACTGAGCGATGGAAGAACAACGGGAGAAACCCTTTATAGATCAGAGATGAGAAGGTTCTTCAACTCTATAGAACCACGTCTTAGAGAAGAATTATGGGTCGAGGACGGTGCCGGGTGGAAGTGGAAGGATGTTCTTACGGACCCTCAAAAGGAAAAGAAGAAAGAATACGAGAATCAGAAGACATCGTATGATGCCCTCAGAGATATGGCGACCCGCTACTCAACCGAGTATGATTTCATGGACCCCAAACACTTCAGCAATCCATCTCGTTTCCAATTGAAGGAAGCAGCTGATGATAACGACCAGACAACTGTCAGAGACAATTTCGTACGAGAGGCCCTTACTCCGTATAAAACATCGTGGAATGCGATTAGGGACAACAACTACTTCTCTCTTCTCAAGGACTACTTCGATCTGTTCGCAATGTACCACTTCGGCGCGGAGAAGAGAGGAGGCAATATAGATCCGGGGATGATCCTACTCGTCAAATACATTCACTACCTCGGAGAACAGACCGGACCGTCGATTGGAACTCGTATATGGACTTACATGCACGGCAATCCCCTCGAACGATACAAGACTAGTAGATTCGCCAGTCGTGAATTCGGGTATTCTAACTCTGATATAACGAACTTCATGAATGATTTCTATGGTAGGATGGCCCTCGACATCATAGGAAATAAATTCATCGAGGAAAACAAAGACACTTGCAGACCTCTATGTGATGTAATCAAAGGGATCGACTGCAACCTAGATGAGAGGTGTTTGAAGGTTTCTGATGCTGATGGTGCCATGCAGTTCGGTGCGGGAGGTGCGGAGCCCTTAGATACCATGTTCCTTAACGGCGCCGGAAGTGACATATTCGTCACGTATAAAGAGCAAACCTTCGACGAAACCATGATCGAGTTCTTCCCATCCATCACTTCAGGGATCCTAGATGTCTGGGCATACAACCGGGACCAGCAGTCACCTAATACAAAGAGCGACAAAGAATCGGATCGGGTGAAGATGTGGAGTCGTAAAGGATTTTAAGAATTATGTTTGTAAGTAATAAACATAATGTCGACAACCAAATCATCCAAGAAAGACATGGTCGAATTGATAGATCCTATTATTAAGAATGATTGGAATGGTAAGATCGTCATGGATAAGACTAACATGACACAACAGTTAGCGTTACAGTCAAAGAGATTAACTGTTCAGACGATACCAGATATAAATAAGGCAATCACTGCGTTCCAATCAGCTCTAGATACGAAGGCCGACGAGGACGCATCTCGCAATGTAACGATTGACTCGATAGAAGGTTTATATGAACAGTTATCTAGAGATAATTATATATTTTCTAACATTCTCTCGGGTCTGGACCGAGACATTGCCATCACCAAAGCATCATATAACAAGGTATATACCAGGTATATACCAAACATCAGTCGGTCTCTATATAATTTTCGCGATCAACCGACCCCCGAATCGAGGGAATTTTCCACACCGCTCGACAGCTTGGCGGCAACAATAGAAGCTTACGACCTCCGTACTCCTTCGAAGGGTTCCTATTCAGAAAAGTTCCTTGATTATTCCATCTACGGAGCGAGCTTCACTGTAAAGAGTGTTGTCAAGGCAGGAGGTAAGATCCTCGTCCAAGTCCTCTTTACGTCTGTCCTGACGACAGCGGGTCTCACCCCAGTCACCATAAGCGCCATTGGGGCAACTGGTTGGTTCATTATAGGAATTCTAGACGCCAAATCCAAGAACGCAAAGAACCCATTGGCCGATGCGTACGACGAGAGATATATGTCACTGATTACCAATGCCGTTGGATATATGTGCCTAAACATGCCCTCTATGATCAAGCTACCTGGCGTGGTGGGCGAGTCGCTAGCGGCAAAGGCCGGGATTAATATACTCAAACCTATCCTAACAGCTGGTGGGAAGAAAATGATCCCTCTCCTATTCAAGGGTTTGTTCATCTCGAACGTCGAGAATGATACATCTATCAAGACCGCCTTCGCGGACCAAGACAACTTCGATGTCGCCGAACTATGGCAGAACTTGTTGGTAGTGGAAGAGGAGAGTAACTTCAGACGCTCCACATTTGGACGTGCGACCTCCGTGTTTGGAGTCGGTGCGCTGGTACCCTTAAGGGCCAAGAGATACATTGACTATGTAATGGAACAGATGTCGGTCAAGTGCGTTGACACAATACTCGAGACCTCTCATCTGAGTTTCATCTCCAATACCAAGTTCGGGGATCGGATGGATGGATTTTTACGTATGTCAAATAAACCGTTTATAAACGCAACTACATGGGCTAAGACCTTCTTCAACATCGGCACCGCAACGATGTTAGCGCCTTTGGTGGTTATATGGAATATCTCAACCGCTGTCATCAAAGCGTTCATTGGAGTCATCAAGTTCGTGAACGACAAGTTCGGATACACGGCGACGATGATTCTAACCGTGTTAGTCACCCCGATCATCGTCACTATGCTGGACGCCCAGGGCGGTTTTGACATAGGTGCAATGGGTATTGACGTTCTCCAGGCTGCCCTCTCTGCGACCTATACCATGGTAGTCTCCAAGGATTTCTTAAAGGAAATGTTCGAAACATCTGTCATCCCAGAGTTCACATCAAGGATTGGTAGCCCGGCCTTATACAGAGGTTTCGAGGCTATTTGCGGTTCCATTGCGATAAGTGGTGCCGCTTACGGAATCGCTAACATAACGGGAACTGAGGTACTGGATAATCCATACTTATTTAGCTTTCTAGTCTTCGTAACTATGTGTCCTATAATTATATCCATGATCAACTTCTCAGTCGGAAATGATAAGTGGATGAGAAAAATACCAGTGGTTGGCGCCACAATACACACGATCTATAAGGGGAATAGATACGTCATTGAGGAGATAGATCAAAAAACACATGATATCTTCCATGACCAGTTCAATTCGATGATGTACAAGCTCGGGGTATTAGATAAATTGGACAAGCTAGAGCGATGGAATGGAGCCCGGATTGAATGTCTACACATGTCCATGATGGAATACGTCAAGGTGGTCGCCGTCGAAGGGATCATGATAGGAAAGATGAACGACGTGGTATCCGATTACTTCTCGCTCGCATTGGACAAGGGGGTGGACTGGTACGACGGTACCTCGACGCTCGAGCTGGACATGGTGGTCAAAGACGTGCAAGATCTAGTAGACAACTACGAGAGGGAGGGACAGGTAGATAGCGATGGCGTGCAGATTGTTGAGGATGGCGGTAGACAGAAAGATCAGGCCACCATCGAGGAACTCGGTGTCAAAGTGAAGATTGCGGAGGGATTGAAGCAAAAGGCTTCTAGAGAGCGAGACGAACTCGATAACGATGGAACACTGAAAGATCTACAAGAGAAGTTGGAATTCTCGGTGATGAACACAGATACATCAACACAGCTGAAGAAGGAGATCGAGGAACTAAAGACTGAGGAGGAGACCAAGAGACAGGCCCTTATCGCCGAGCAGAAGAGGCAGCAGGGGCTCGGCGTAAAGTTTATGAAGGAACTTGAAATAAAAAAGAAGTCCCAGGAGTTTGCTGAAAAGTGCAACACGCGTTTTAAGGATGAGCTAGAAAAACACACACAACGTGGAGGTGGAGATACGGTGAAGTTCGAGCCTATATACAAGAGGCGAAGTTGGGCGAACCAGACCTTCAACACATGGCTCGACATCAATCCGTGGTGGAGGCAGAAGTCCGACACCAAAGAGGTCTTCACGCTGTATGAGAATGCTATACAAGAGATAAATGATCTCGATATATCCGCCCAACTCCAGGGTCAACTTGATAAGTTAGAGGATCTGACGAACGGAGGAGAAGTCGGGATGGGTCTGTCTGCGAACTCATTATTGGAGATGATTACGGGTTGGAGCGAGGAGGATCGTAAGATGGCTCGGGAGGAAGAGAAGAAGAGGTTGATGGCGTCAACTGGAAAGGCGGATCCGACTGATACAGAAATCGACAAGGCCTGCAAGACGTATTTAAGTCGTGGATGTGGAACGTATGAGGATCTCAAGGCTGCCTTCGACAAGAGACAAACAGAGATACAGTATCTGAACGCCAAGATCGACGATTCAATCGATGAATTTTACAACACAGAACAGGCCAAGGGGATGGATAAATTACGGTGGGTCGTACAGTCGACCATGAACGAATCGACTGATATGGACAGGGATCAACGAAAACGCTTAGAAATATCCATGAACAAACTGGTCATGAACGACATCGTCGCCTATAAAGCTGACGATGTCGTCGTCAAATCGAAGAAGCAGTACGGTTACTATAGACGAGTTGAAGGGATAGACAATCGTGAACATGGAATGGTTGACATTCAGATCGCTATACTAGATAATGATAAGGCGATCAACATCAATAAGGAGCAAACACGTCTGCGCGAAACCACGGGCGGCACGGCCTCAGCCAATTCCGATCCGGGTGGGGACGAAGATAAGCAGGTGACTCTCGAGGATCTGTTGAATGAAGGTAATAAACTGAACGCTGATCTGATAGCATTGGAGTTTAAGATCAATGGTGTTGAAAACGCTCTATCTAAATTGGAGATGATGGATCGCGATGCTCGTATGTATATTAAATCTTTTGGTAATTATTTGAAACAAGCAAACATGAATAATGTTCATACCATTAGAAACCACCTCCGTAATGGATCTATAAACGCCATTATGTCCTATGAAAAAGGAATAAAATATGCCAATCCCCACGGAAAACTTCAACGGGTTGCAGCGTTCACGGCACCCTTTACACTGAGTTTCCTCTCCATGACCCCAGGTGAAGTTGCTTTGAGTTTGGCCATTGGATCAGTGACCGGCGGCGTAGGTGTCTTGCCGTTCAGTACCATCTTCTATCTAGGGGTGAACAGGTACTTGTCTCAGGTTGGTTTCACTGCGAAGGTCCCGATACCAGGTGGTCAAGCCGTAACACTCTCGTTAAAAGGTATAGATATAACGAGTAAAATCGGCCCGGCATTTTGGGCCGCTAAGACTCTTGTATTGGATGTGATATACAAGCAAACGAAGGATTTCTGGTTGTGGTTTTTTGAATTATTGCGTGGGGTAGAGAACAGTGAATTGGGTCCCGAAGCGAAAGCCTACATTGAACAAAACGTCTTGAAACTAAAGGGAAGGCTATTCTCGACGAGAGTCACCCAGAAGAAGATAGGTGATATTTACAAGAAGTCGATTAAGGATTTAGAGGATAGGAAGGTAGCCGGGGAGATCACGGACGTGGAGTTCTCACAGTTGAAGACGCTTGTAGATGCGCACCTCCAGGTGGCAGAACTCCAATTCGAGCAGGAGAATGGACAGGCTATAAAGGATTACCGTATCGCTATATCAATGGTGGAACCGGCTGTGACGGCCCTTCGGAAAGGAGAAAGTAGACGCCGACCGGCTGAGGAGGTTGCCTACGCTCACGCAGTTGACATGGCAATCAATATACAGACTGAGATAAACCAGATTCTAGATATCGATATTGAAATTACCGTAGATACGGATACGGCGTATGCGTACGGTGGAGCAACTGCCGATGAAGATGATGATGAAGACGCTAAAAATCGCAGAACCAATCCCCCACCCACGACCCCAGGCGACGATACAGTGAATAGTCAACAGAGAGTTTATGTTCACGGAGCTGTTGCTGTAAAGTGGGACGGGGATGAGAAAAAGATCGGTATGAAGGACGCTATCATGCCTACAGCCGTCCAGGATATATTCAATAAATACATCGGTAATGAACCCATGGCCGAGAAACGCGAATGGATGAAGACGAACTATATATGGGGTGGTATGTACCAAGATCCATATGAAGAACTCAAAGAGCATATGGTGGATCCTGACATGTTGATTGCCCTATTCAGGAAGGCCCAGTTTGAGAATTTTCAGGATCAGGTACTGAATAAAGAAGGATATAGTTCTGTGATGGCATATGAGATGGGAGCAGAGGAGCGTTTCTACGGACCTCTCCTAGAGGATAGCTTGGCTGGTACGATATGGGATAATGGTACACAATGGATAGACCGTCAATGGCGATCCGATGACACGGGAAGAAGCGAGTCTACATTCAAAGTCCCCGATTCTCGTGCCGGTTTCACAGTTTGGGACAACAAGGGTATTGATGAATTGGAGAAGGAAGGAAGGATCGTACCTAATATGGACGTGAACGGCAACCCTGATGCTAAAAATTATGGGTATACTGTCAGGGACAGAGAGTTCGACACATTCGGATTTGGGAGTGGAGATACCGTGAGGTTGTCAGATCAGAGATTCCTGGACATGATCAATCTCGAGAAGAATGAGGAGGATAAGTTTGCAACAGTATTTGAGTTCTATACTGTTTTGAAGGTGTTTCCGAACTCCGATAGAGCACAGGTTAATTGGGGGAACAGGGTATTACTCGAGTTGTTAAGTGAAACAACTCCTGGTATGAGCGTTGAGTATCTTCCGATTGCGAGGGATCACGAGGTAAAGGTTCGGAATTGGGAGAGTGTTCGAAGGGTCGAGACTCAGGTCGGCGTGATTGGGAAGGTGATTGACGAGTGGGGGGTAGTAGATGTCGTCGCTGACGAGCTCGACTCCATAATGTCTAAGTTCGTAGATGACAGACGAGTATGGACAGACCCAACTAATGGAGCGATTGAAGGAGCTACCTTCACGAGAGATTATATCGAGGGACAGAATGATTTGGCGAGGGATCTAGGAAGTGAGAATGTAAAAACAGATGTTATGCAGGCTGGACAACTCGGATTATGGGCCGGTGCAGCCACCGGAGGCAAGGTGGGTGTAGACTCTGGAGGGGTCGTTGGCGGCATCGCTGGGGTTGTAGTTGGTGCAGCCGTTGGCGGCGGTAGTGCGGTTGCATACAACGGTTTTGGTGCTGCCGGAATCACGCCGGGGAGCGGACCAGCCTGGTTCAATGGACTGGAACAGAGAGGAGAAAATGGACCGTGGGAAGAAACACATATTGCCGATGCTGATGTATATTCGGTGGAACGTAATCCTCCGTATGACCCAAACCGAGAGAAGGCTGGTAGTGGTAACTACTGGACGGGGCGGATCTTTCGGAACTTACCTGACTTTTATCAGAACCAGGACAGGAGAAACCTGGCTATAGGTCAGGGGATTCTGGCTCGGGAATATGGTATTCGCGCGGGTCAAGAACCACTTGGTAAACGAGAAGATTTTGGGGACGACGGAGACGTCGAGCTGGTCCGAGATGATGGCCTTGTATGGAAGAAGGCAGCAGCAGATTTCACCGAGCTGGAAAATTACATAATGAGCGATAATGTTATAGCACGAGCGAACATGCATGTAAATGAGCGAACCTTATTGGACGAACAGTGGTATGTGAGATACACGATGGCGAATGATCTTTACCGTGGGATCAAGGCCCGTGATTCTTTGGTGGAAAATGCCTATAGACGGAATGAGGCATGGACGAAGTATCCGGAACTTATAATTGATGAGGCGTACGTCCATAGCGAAAGGAATCAGATTTCGAACTTCGTGGGAGCATTCCATTACAAGAAGTTCGTCAATATGGAGCACATGCGTACTGAATTGAAGTCAGTAATCGATCTTGGAATCTAAACATTGAATTATTATAAAGTTAACTTATAATTATTTATATGAATAATCAATATAGAAGATCTGTATATTATATTTTTAAAAATATAATATTAGTTATATATAATCACAAATTTTAATGCTTGTACCGTCGAATTTAAAAGGCTTTCCACACCCCCAAACAGATCCACTACTCACTAATTCTTCACATTTTTCTTTTGGTGTATGAGGATCAATAAACAACATATTATCTTTGGTAACTGCGTGACGAAATATTTCACAGTTTAAATCATTATTTGACACCTGACACAATAGTTGACAATGAGGACATTCAAAATAATAAACACGTTCTTCTTTGTTATAAATCACACTCGACATTTTTATAGTACCTGCTTCTTTGTTATAAATCACAATCGACATTTTTACACGAGAGGAAATGATCACTGTCCACCACGATTCCTTCTCTAAAAACAAAGTTTGTATGATGCAATCAAATCGGGATAAAGCCTGCATATACCCATACCTATTTCTTCGATTATACTTCCGTATTTATTAGATTTACCGGTTTTATCAATTATGACATCTCCGAGTCTAACATTGCAGTGTAAACATAACTCGTCGATTTCAGCACGGGAATACGATTTGTCTGGATCCAACTCGTACATAAAATGAGAAATACGAGTCGACGTGTCTTTTGCCCATAGTATGAACATCTTAGTTGTCAATCTAGTAAATTCAACTGCATCGATATTGATCGAAACCTGTTTGACAATATTATAAACATCTGTCAAATCGAACCCATTGTCATCACCGTTTACTACATTCTCCTTTTTAAGGCGTTTAGCTGTGTTGATCGTCAGATTTCGTTTGCACAGTTTTGATGTATTCATTTTAACGGTGTTCAGCGCATCTACAAAAACTAGATTACTGTTGATTCGCTGTAACTTCCTCGCTCTTATGACAAGTTCTTCCTGGGTCCAAAACGATTTGCATATATCGGAAAACACATTTTCGTTTGTGTATATATACGTGGGTATATTGTCTCTTACTATACAGCAAACTCTACCAATAGTTTGCATAAGATTTGGCTGGGATGTTGATTTCGATGGTATGTAATACATAGAAGTCAATCTCCACCCCATCCATTTACAAGACCCATTGCGTTCTATCTCATGTAGATACTTACCGTAATCACTGCTTGTAAAACTGATACCCCTCCCGGCTAGTTTACCAGATATCACAATGATGCGTGGAAATCTAGTAACCCCTCCATTATCCTTCATGAATTGAAGGACGTCTGAGACTACTGTAACCCCTTTGAAACTATGAGCTCCAGGTCTCCAATTACACCCATCCGCGGTAAATCGACCTATTTTAACAGATTCTCCATCGAGACTCCGATGATATAATTCAATACCGTCCCCGTTATATAAAATGACAGCTATATCTCTCTCTGAAATATAACGAAATAGCTTTCGCTGTGGTTCGAGAGCTTGTCCGCAATTCAGCAGGCAATATTGAGGATGTGATGATTCTAACATCTCAACGTTATAGGGTTCGTTACGTTCAAACTTATCAATGAATCCGATAATATTCGGATCGTTAATGAAAGGATCCGAATCGGATCTACCATTAGAGACAGCTTTTTCTGATAGAATACCATGAAGTAGTTTATCTATTCCCATGTAATGCGGGACATCTTGTAACATGTATATATTACCAGGTTGTTTATTCTCCGTTTCTCGTAGACCAATCTCTAATATAGTCGCTGATATATAATATACATGTTTTGCTTGTTCTTTTATGGATTCTAGTTCGGTTGTTCGTTTAGTCTCACCTGTATCGTTTGAATCTGCCTCGTCTATAAACAAGGCAAACTTACCACCTCCAATATCATTCATCATACGATTCAATCGTTTCATCTGTACCCCGTTACCCAACAACACGATTATTTTTGGAATATCTCCCGTCATCGCACTCTTAAATTCTTTTTTACCAATATGACTCCCAAATATACATAAATCTATCACATCTCCTATTTCGGAACATATTTCGTCGCGTAGCCCATTCAGCCTGTTTTCGATTTGCCTTGAATCACCTATTGAATCACGTAATATAATTATAGATGACATCGAATCGGTACCATACATATACTTCAAAGCAGAACATAACATGAATGAGGTCTTTCCACTCTGTACATACCCTTTTATTATCACATCCGTCTTCCCGTCCTTAAACATATCAGTTGTGTTCATTAGATCTGGTGATTTATTATTCAACCAGTTAACTATCACATCGTGACTGTCTCTAACTCTTTTGCGCTTAGTTGTTAAAATCGAAGTACCTGTCGAGTTAACAAAATTTATACCCGCCTCATCGACCTTGGCAATACAATCGTTGTGTATGTTATCAATGTCCCTGACTAAATACTTACAATTAGGTATAGGTTCTTCCTGTATCATCAGTAAATTATCTCTACTAGAAAACAATATATTCTTATGGGATAAGTTACTCATCAAAATTAAACTAATCATATGAAACTAAATTTCACTTTTATACCGCATTCAACTACTTGTAATAGACTGACAATAAGAATTTTATAAAACATATGTATTATAAAATTATTTAATTTAAATTAGAACACAAGCCAGTACCTGATATTAATGTCTTAAATTGATTCGGGATACATGTTTTCGTATCTCCGTTTTTACATATAAAACTATCACTGTCACATTTATAGCTGTCATATAACAAATAAGATAAAGTTAAAACCAACATAATCAGTATAATTATCGAAAGAGATTTTATCATTTATTATATATATAATAACTTTTATTTGAAATCTAAATTAAGAAATAGTAAAAATGTTTTTTAAGGTATTTTAAATACCTTAAAAAACAAAATGGAAAGACAACCGAACGATATAATTAATTATGGACCAGATCGCTCCAAAATTTCACCTACCATTGGGAAACACCCAAACTCCGCATTTACAAAAATCGAACGATGTGAATATTTCAAACTTAAACGCGTAAGTAAAAAAGTCTGTTGTGTTATATGTTAAAAACACACTCGGCTGTGTATTTTCCCAATTTAGTTCGTTTACTACTTGTCGGCATTTTATATACTGTTATTAATAAATTTATTATATTTTTTAGTGTATTAAAAAATATAATATTAAAATAATCAAAACTCGGTATTATATACCATGCTTATCTTTCATCATCTCATTTATTCCCTTTATATTCATCGGTTTATTGTTAGTTACTAATTGTTCAAGAAGCGGTTGTAACCTCATTAAAAAATTATCATTTTCAATCGATTCGAGGTTAATGTCGAATGGATCCATGTATATACAATTACCTGGTTGTTTTTCGTACACGTCCGTGTGATCATCCATTATAATGGTATTACTTTTGGTATATCCATCTAGTTTATATTCATTCCATATCAGCTGTAAATCCTTAATACATTTCATCTTCTTCTTGGATTGAGAGCAGTGGTACGAGAACATAGTCCAGTCTAGATGTCTATCCGGTTTACTTGGTATTAAAATTAGGTTGTTTATTACAAATAAAGCATAATCCTTGCTAGCTGCTGTCCACACGGAAACGTTAAAATTAGAGAACGCAAAATCCAAAAACTCCTGAAGTCCAGGTCGTGCATAAACAGTGTACATATCATCCATGTTTACTGTCTCGAAATTCTTTATATTTTTTAATTGGGTGTCGCTAAGGGTACGTTTTTCTTTTTTAGAAATCGAATATATAAGAGTTTCATCTAGATCCAATATTAGTGACTGTTTCATTTATTATAAAGATATAAATATTTCCACGATTGTAATTGACAAATGACATCACATAAATCATCTTTTTTCTTACTGTTCTGTATTTGAACGATTGATTTACTGTCATCTCGTAACTCCAGTACTTCCAGCGCTTTGGATATACACCATTTTTTACGTTTTGGTTTATCAATCGCTTTATACGTTATTTTCCCAGTCTTTGTTAATTTACCAGCGATCTTTTCGGAACCCAGAATTTGGGTCTTGTTGTATGCCGGGAACTCGATTATGTTTTTGAACCTACCGTATCTTATCGCGAAGTACGAATAACAGTGTTGCCCGAGTTTTACAGCCATTGGGTTTGTTTGTTTACCAAACATCATTTGTTTCTCAATGATAAACACGGAACATCTATCCCATATTTCGGAATATCTATCAAGCACATCCGTCATGTTGTGAAAGGTTTCGGGGTCGAGGGTCATTTTGGGATCGCATCCATCAGTTATATCAATATTCTCGAGAAGGACGGTCGAACCGTTGGTATATATTTCGACAAGCGTAGTCTCAAATTCAAATGTCGGAGTCCCGTTTGCGTTGTAAGTAGCTAAACTCGTTGTTTTGTTTTTGTCAAACTCCTCAACGTAAAAACTAAAATTCTTTTTACCTATATCGAAACTTGCACATAACATTTTTATTCTATATAGATATTTCTTTACATATTTGATAGAGAATAAAATTAAAAACACCGTGAATGATTAAACATGATTTTATTACAATAAAATCATGTTTAATCAATGTCATATTTATGCTTTGCTCGATGTGAATTTGAATAATTTTTGACTGCAGTGAGGACATATGCTTTTCATTGCGGGAACACCATTGGGTCGTTTCGGGTTAGAAAGTACCACTTTGTCGTAGCCAGTAGGAAATACGCGACTCTTGCAAGTAACACAGTAAAATTCGTTTTCTTTCATTTTAGGAGGCATCTATTTTATATACAGTATTTTTTTTTAATTATATTTATACGTAATATTTGTTTGTATTAAATGAAAATAGGAACAGATTGTAGCGGTATAGATGCTCCAATACAAGCACTTACCCAGATGGGTATTTCGTTTGAACACGTGTTTTCATCCGATATAGATAAATACTGTGTTGACAGTATCAAATCAAATTATAATACGAAGTTGATATTCGGAGATAAGAACGGTTTATTTCCGGATGGAGACATCACCAAGCGAGATATTGATAGTGTTCCTGACATCGATATGTACGTGTGTGGGTTTCCGTGTCAACCATTTTCACAAGCAGGTGGTCGAAAAGGGTTTGAGGATTCTCGCGGTAACGTCTTCTGGAGTTGCATGGAAGTAATTAAATTTAAACAGCCAAAATATTTTATTCTTGAAAATGTTAAGAATATACTTCGTCATGATAATGGTAATACATGGAAGACCATTTGGGGCGCTCTATGTGCATTATCCGGATACAGTGTTAAATGGAAGATACTGAACACTCGGAATTACGGTATTCCACAAAATAGAGAAAGAGTTTGGATTGTCGGTGTGAAAGAAGGTTGTGGCGCGTTTACATGGCCCGAACCTGTAGAAAGCGATAAACCGTTGCTTGATTATGTAGATAATACCGATACGAATACGGTCATGTGGAAGAGGAAACATTCGCTCGATAAAATAAACAAGAATGCCGTTTTTGTAGATGTTGATTTTCTACATTATACAAACTACCCCAATGCACATATATTCTCCCCATGTGTTGTAGCAAGAGGAAGCTCTTTATGGTGTGTTCCGTTACATAGATATGCGAACACTAAAGAATTCGCTGGTCTACAGGGTTTCCCATCTGAATTCAAGCAAGTTGTTTCAAACTGTCAGATGAAGAAACAATACGGGAACAGTATGAGTGTAAACGTTCTTATTAAGATATTTGAATCTTTACCTAGTCTTGAATACAACTAAAAATCATTATTGAACTATAATGCAAATTCAAATATATTCCCCTACAAACTAAAACCATTTTTCTCTTCATTCTTACTAACAGGCAATATTTATCCTATAAGTCTACACTATTATGATTGCTCTATATCATGGCAACTCACAGACTTGTATGGTTCGGAGACTACATAATTTTTTCTATTATTTAATAATAGAAAATAATTTTAGATGAGTTCGCCTATATCGGTATCATCCAGTTACCCGTATGAAATACATATTTTGGTTTATTGGTATTGTCGTCAACATATTTGATAAGCGGTGAAACAATTTCAATATCTTTATATACTTTAGGATTTACGTTTCCCGGATCTGCCTGTACCGCGGCATAACATTTTTTAGCACACTCATAATCGTCATCGCCGACATCACAATATAAATCCATGCATTCGGATTTGTCCCATGGAACACAAGTATCAAGTGTTGTACCAATACCACACGCGTTCTCACATGCTTCCCTGTGTGTGTTAAAATTCTTAGTGACATTATGTGCGAGACAACATTCACCGTTCAATTGTCTTCTAAATGGAGGACACTCACACTTGTCGCAATCTCCTTGTTTACAGCACCAAGCGATTTCCATATTCTCATCCACCTTCGGAATGTTCCATGTCGTGTGGGTAATTTCTGAATTTTGTACACCTTCACAGTATTGTTTATCACACACACAACCGTCTACTCCATCCCATATAAATCCAAGGCTTTCTTGTTCAGAATCACAAACAGCTGCAGTTGAACATACGATATTTTTATCGTTTAAAGTCTCAGCACTTATTATTCCATTTGTATTATTTATTTGCTTTTTATTATCTACGTCCCATATAATCCCAGGAGTACCATCGTCCTTCATACATTGACAATTACAGCTGCTACCAACAAATTCAAAACCACTACTATCCTCGCATCGCTTTACACATTTCGTGCAATTACCTCCCATGGTGGTTTTATCATTTTCACAATCCCCACCTGGGACCGGTGGATCCGCTGGTGATTTGAAGGCCAAGTAAAGTATGATTCCTACACAAAGTACTAATACAGAAATAATTATTAGTTTACTATGTTTCATTTATTAACTATGTATAATATATATTTACTTTAGAAATAATATGATTTCGATCGCCTATAAGTCTACACTATTATGATTGCTCTATATCATGGCAACTCACAGACTTGTATGGTTCGGAGACTACATAATTTTTTTATGTTCGTATGAGTCAGAAGAGTCAGATTGTTTGTTCCGTGTTAATAAGGCAGATAGTATACCGATAACATATAGACCAACAACAACCCATGCGATAATCGTATCATTTTTAGTGGTTGGAGCCCAATCAACCTTTGGGTAAAGGAATGTTTTTGAACCCATTAATACCATTAGTACGAGAGTGAGGGTCGATATAAATGCCCATGGTCCAGAAATGAGCAACCCGAAGAATGTTAATGTAAGCAGTAACTGTGCAACACCTGCTCCTGTTGCACCAACGTAGAATTTGTCAGCCCCGAACACACCACCAATACCCGCTAATACAACGGCCGTACCTTTACTTTTTAAATCTGTTGACATGTTTTATATATATTATATATAATATATATTATATATAATATATTTTATATATATTATATATAATATATATATCATTGATTATATATCATTGATTAGCCGTAAATTAATAATTACGGCTACGGCACGAAACTGTCAATTGGTTCTGTCACTTTTTTATCGAAAGCCTTATCAACAGCATCTTTTACATCTGGACTCTTTGCCTTATCACGCGCAACTTCCTTTGATTTATTTGCGTTCTCAATCATCGAAGTTTTCTGGTCCTGTTGTATGGTAGTAACCTTCGACTCGGCGGACTGTAGTTGCTCGGTTGTATTTTTATGCATGTCGAACTTAGCATCTTTCATAACGCTCTTGAACTCCTTAAAATTAGCATCCTTCAAGTCCAACCTTCCATCAGCATCAACCTTAACAGCTCCTTCTTCCTTGAGCATTTTTTCAACGGCTTCCTCACCGTACCTTTTCTCGTAAAAATCTATCATAGCATCGTTAGCCGCTTTCTTTGCTTCAGGCGTGTCTGCTTTTTCCACATTGTCTTCCAGTTTCTTTTCTTCGCGTGTTGTGTTATCAAAATCAGTAATCATATCTTTCTTGATCTGGTCAGCTGATTTACTAGACAGACGTGCCAATGTGTCGATTGTTTCAGCCTCGGGTGTACCGCTCTTTGAGAAAAGCCTTCTGGCGAGGAAAGTTAACAAGGGAAGTAAGATACCACCCAGTGTAAACCACATTAGCCCGCAACTGACACTGAAGAAGCCACCATCATTAGCCTTTTTATCTGGATCGTAAATAAGACATTCGTCATCCCATTTACAGTCATCATTATCTTTACATGCCTTTTCAGTGCTTATGTTCTCGCAATTAGTTTGTTTATTGCATCCAGATGTAATTCCTTTCAACAGCTTTACGCCTACTCCCAGTGCGTCGACCATTTGGTCGACTAGATCAGAAGTGGAACTGAAAAGAGCAGCAATTACCTGTCCAAACGAAACTATAACAGCAATAATGACGATCCACTTTAGAGCTGTTACAGCTGTTTTAGCATTAAACCGTTTTTTCTCAGGTGCACTATTTGAATAAGAAGTTGTGTTAGTATCCATATTTTTATTATTAATAAATATTTTTAAAACGTAATAATAAAATTATGGATACAGAATGCACGTCACTTTGTAAAAAACAACCACTTACACTCGGCCTCAAGATTGTTTTCGCTATAATAACTATATTTTGTATGTATTTATTTACATCATGGGTCCAAACCAACTTTAAATTTAAATCAACAACTGACTGGTTTAAAACATACACAACAGATAATTATCAACCAATAATAAATGGTGTTACGCAAAGTGTACCCTATAAAGAACGAATTAATCTGTTCAATATGTACGCTGCATATGACGATAAACTTATGTACATCGTGTCTTCTCTGTTTGTACCCCCTGTAACTCAAGTATCGGTCAATGCTCAACAATTTATATTTTCTGACATTTTGAAATATTCAACCTACGTAGATACTGGTTCGGTAAATACATATGGTTGCGTGACACCGTATGCTCTTGTTGAAAGTATCAAACCGACTTACGGTGTTGGTGACCAGATATTTGATTGGTGGTGTAATAAAAACGAAGACTTTAGGAAGGACCCTACACATACAAATAAATCATTTGGACCAGATTTTAGTGCATACTCGGGTGAAAGGTTTGTCGACTATTATAAGGATGTGAATGCCGTACCGCTTAGTATTGATTGGTCTCCAAACAACAACGACGGTGGTTCATCACCATCGAGCACTGATGATGATAAGAACTCTATTTGGCAGCCTGCCAAACAGTACATAGCAGTAAAAAAGGCGCTCGAAACACATATGGGTAAATTCAATGATAATGGTGTATATGATGGTAGAACACCAATGCCGTATCCTTCCGATACGGATACAATGTCCTGGAGAAATTTGTTTTTGATATGGTTGGGGCCGAAATGGTGCATTGAATCAGTAGACGATGGATCGTCCTCGTTTTACCTGCTTAACTCGCATAATTATAATCAAGACGACGATGCGGGGAAACCAAAAGGCGAAATGGGAACGTTGAGTGATAAATACGGATGGTATGGTGACAAGGACACAACTTCAAACCCCGCTAATTTCATGGCGCGGATGAACATCGGTCCTCAATCCCCGTTATTTGTTTATTTCACAAACGGGACATTTAGCGTAAACGGTATGTACGTTGACGCCAATGCATTCCAGAATTGTTTAAGTAGTCATGGGAGATTGCCTGGTGGATGGGTAGGCTTTGCTCAGGGAATGGGCAAAGATACTTCAGTCGATGATTTTACCAATTACGTAAGGTCTAGAGTCGACTACCAGGAAGAAGCATTAGCTGTGTCTCCTAAAAAATGTAGCGCGGGTAAGAAAGCAGGTAGTGGTGCTATGTCCTTCTTCCAGTCTTTCGTACCAGCATTGACAATGTTAGCGTTTATACCAGGAGCAGACGTCCTTGCCGGGCCGGGTTTGGCGATAATGGCAGGCGCTGTAATTACGGGTTCTCTGTCTGCCGCCAATGATGAATGCGTCCCTTAGAGTTATATTGATAATATAAAATCGAGTTTCATATACATCCCTTATATGGAAAAATAGTATCATGGCATTTTATGACAGAAACGAATATAAGGACGAGTCAATGTGGCACCTCAAAAAATGTGTTCAATCACATCGCGCTCACTACCAGAAATGGATTGTTCGCAAAAGCTTTCATTCAAACGATAACATTTGGGGGATGGAAATGTACAACTTCGTGAAGGCAAACCCGTTTCCTTCGTTCGAGGAGATGAAGGAAACAATAAACAAAGAACTGTATAAGATAGAAGGGAAAGAGGGGGGCAATTGGATAATTTTGATGGGTTTGAAAAATTACAACGAGGAGAATCACTTGTGTTGTCAGTTCTTATATGAAAATTCCATGAGTGAACGAGATATAGTTTGCTTGGGTAAAGAAGTAGATAAACGAGGTGGGTTTTTCTCTTTGTTATTGACTTTGATTGTTGTTAGTAAGTTTAGCCCATTCAAAGATGAAAGGTGGGGAAGATACAGGATAATCATAGAGGGTAAGTGGTTTGAGAGTGACATGGAAATCTGGCGACAATACTACTGGGATGGATCTTTGCCTGTGATGCGATGTCCATCAATAGAATATGATGAAGCAAAGTTCCAAGCCGTTCTTGCGACTCGTAAAGAAGCGGAAGCTACAATCGTTCTAGAGGAACCAGAAGAGTGGGTAGATCCTGTCCAAGACGAGATTGAGGCACAATATGGAGGTGATTTTACATCCGAGGAATTGGATGAGGCAAGGTTTTTCTGGTCTCGCCCTGATCTATGGAGTTATAAGCAGAACCAGGAAATGCACGGGAAATGGTTAGAATATAGTGGGTGCGCCAAGTGTTATCGCGATGATGGATTTTCAATGATTTCATCGCCGAAGATAGAGGCATTGCATCATCCATCCCGGAAATGCAACAAATGTAAGTGGTGTCCGCGTTTTGACCCATTGAGGAAAAAAGTAATCGCGAGTACATACGGATATTGATACCGTTTTAAAACTAAACGCGAAAAATATATAAAAACGATTGTTTTTTTGAATTATAATTATAATTCAAAAAAAGATTTTAAAAATTTCGCGAATAGTGTGTGGCGGTTTAATTTTTTTAATATCAAATATATTCTTGTTTTCTGCAACACTCATGATATGAAATTATATAGAATGTTTATTTTGTAAATTATTTTTAAAACAAATAATAAAATGGAACAATATATTAAAACTAAAAAACAATGTTGCCAAATTCAAAAGAAATCATGGAGTGAAATGATTAAAGAAACAGAAGACAGCTCTATTTCAAGTACAATACAAGCAATCCAAAAGGAAAAAGAAATGGCTTTCGCTCATTACGAAAAATTGTTTGAAGATCTTGATGAAGTAGAAGATAAGGAGTTTGTTGAAAATGAAAGAGTTAACATGTTGGAAAAGATGGTAGAATTAGCTGAATTTGAAACACATGAAACAATAAAAAAATACGCGATAGAAGTAAACGAATGGGATGTTGAAATAGGAAATAATTTAGGAGTTGGTAATTTTGTAGTGAGACGAGACATGTCTCATATAAATGAAGTAGTTGATGTGATTGGGTTGTTATATGAAACATGGGTTAGCGCAAAGTGGATAGCAATTATGGGTCCAGGTGCTGCTGTCAACGATGACATTTATAAGATTATGCCGGGGAGTGCTCAAGAACAAACTCCAGTCGAACTAATATACTTTGGAAAAGACGTTATTGAAATATCCGACGATTTTTCTAGAAGGAAAAGTCAATGGCTGAGATTTGTTTATTTTCATGCTGAATCAAAATGTAGCAGAATCGGAATAAGAGCTTTTTCCAAAGTTTATTGGCTAAAGGACATAAAAATACCAGATTCAGTTACTGAGATTGGCGCTGGTTGTTTTTATCTTAGCGGTCTTAAAAAAGTTAAGTTAGGTACGAATATAAAAATTTTAGAACCCGAAACTTTTCGCGATACTTATGAATTGAAAAACATACATATTCCAAAATCAGTAACATCCATTGGAAAAAAGTGCTTTTCGTTAACATGGTTCGCAATGATGTATATCGATGAGACCGGACTTGAGAGTATTACTGGACTTGAAAGTGTTATTGATATTGGTCAAGAAGCGTTTTTGAATCAATGGAAACTGCGTTCTTTGAAATTCGGAAAACAACTAAAAAGAATAGGACGTTCATCATTCAAAGGATGTAATAACCTAAAGGAAATAACATTTAAATATAACAGGAAATTAACCATAGATCCAGAAGCCTTCTTGGGATGTGATAACTTAGACACGGTGAAATTAGAAATAGAATTTCCTGTAACTCCTAGAAATTGGGTGCCTATTATAAATGGAGTATTTGATTCTTGTGAAAAATTAATTAAAATGTCTAAATCGTGGAAGAAACAAATAAAAAGTTTAAGGAATAATACTGGAAATATTTATAATGATATTTCAGATGTAACCCTTTATGTTGCTTTTCAAAATCAGTTTACAATCAACGAGGCAGGCCTTGCTTTGAAGTTACCTACTGGTGGTTTTATCAGGGACCAGCTAGCTGGATTTGCACCGACAATGGGAACAACCAGAAGGTTAACAAATGGAGATATTATTACTTTTAACGGTGACTGAAGTTATAATTTGTCAGAATCACATCCAAAATATTATTAAAACCATATGGAAATGTAACAGAGGGATCGGAGTTGGTATATATGTAAATTGTAAAAATATAGTGTGATTTTATGTTCCTTAAAGTTCAATGTTCGATTATTTTATTTTAGTTCTATCCCCTCACATCCAACGGAGCCCACGCCCTGCTCGCCGAGTACGGCTTCAACACCCTGTCACTCATAGGAGTGATCCCCTTGATTTTGATCGACGCTGTGATTTTGTTCGAGGTGATACTGACATCAACTCTTACACCGATACGCTGACAGAGATTGGACTTGGTCTCGGCCTCGTGGATGTAAGTACATATCTTCCTGCCTTTGTTGACATACTTGTCCCCTATTTTCTTGATGAAGCGACAGCACCTATTCGCACAGTCCTTGGGCTTGAGCTCGTCATATCCATGTGCGAAGTTACACTTATCAGGGGGGTACGGACACTTATCACCCTTGGACACGGACTTACACATCTGAGTAGCAGTAACCTTTTTACTCATCGGCTTGGGAGCAACAGCCTCAGCGACAGAGACCGCATCATCGGTCTCGCGAGGTGCGATATAGAGAGCCTTCTCGATCTGTTTCGCTATCTTACTGTTCTTGGTTTCCTTGGTGTTAACCTTGGTCCATCCACTGGGATCCGAAGCGATTGCGACCGGAGCCTCAAAAACATACTCAGTAGTGGCAGTCTTGACCCTGAACGCCTCAAGTTCTTCACGCCTGAACTTTTGCCCCTCAGTTTCCTCCACGACTTCGGCCTTGACAATGGGGTTAGCCGCAGCAAACTCGGCGGCTTTCTTGGCCTCCATCTCAGCGCGCTGCGCATTGACACGAGCAATTGTGATAGATCTCTGGGTCTCCTCGACCTCTTCCTTCTCAGCGATAGCCTTCCTTCGCAGGCGCCTGGCGGCCGCAATCTCAGCAGAAAGCGCCTCACTGTTCAACTCCTGGAGAGTCGCCTTGTGACCTTTACCTCCGCCGTTACGGCGATGTCCCCATGCTTGGCGATTGGTTGCAGAGGCTTTGATACCATTGCGCCAAGTATAGAACTTGGCTGACGCCTCGGGCTTCGCATCATCTTCGATAGCCTTCATCTTCGCCAACTGCGCTGAAGAGAACTTAGGGATCTTGGAAAGGAGAATTTCGTTGGCGATCTTGACCTCAGTCGCATCAGTATAGATCTTATCGTAAACAGCCTTAGCGACCTCATCGAGAGACTGCTTTTCGAGCTGGGACCTGAAGAAACTCAACTGTTCGTTCTTGAAGTCGTTCTTGCGTGCCTTGACTTCGGCGGCGAAGATCTTGGTCTCATACGCTATGCGTCTAGCCTCGAGCGTAGCCGCCTTGAGCTTATGAACCTCCTCCTCCTGGCGCAGGGTCTTCATCGCCTTGGCGACTCGACTGACTGTGTAGAAAATACCAGGGGTGGGAATGGCGCTGTCGAGGTACGGCCTACCCACGGCGTCCTCATATTCGTACTGCTGTTCGTCGCAGTCGAAATCATAGTACTGATCGTAGTACTCATCACTGTATTTGTTATATATTTGGGTGTAGTTGTTTTCATCCTGATTCATTCTGTAAGTTAATTGATTCATGGTTGGTTTAAGGGGGTGCCGAGGAGGGGTCTACACTCGGCGGGGTGACACTGTGTGACAGGCAACTTTTTTGCAGTACAAGGACCGCTAGGAAAAAACATTGAGAAAAAGATGATCTATTGTGCGTACTTCACGGGCTGGAAAGAAAAATCAACACTCTGTGCATTGGGACCTTGACATACCGGCCATTCAAAAACAACTACGGAAATGAATGCCATTTGCCTAAAGTAATTCCCGGGGACGCATCCCACCGATATAATCGGCTCGCTATTAAAACACCGCTTTTAGATTGTGTCTCACAGCCATATGATTTTGGTCGCCGTTTCTTGGGCGTTGCTTGACACTTAGGATCAAGACAACTATTATGCCTGGCTTTTGGGGTTATCACATGGGATGATTCTATCTCTAAACGAACTATTTCAACAACGACTGTCATCACTTGGAAATACCAAGTGAAACGGGCGTTTCAACTACTAAAGACTGAGTGAACATGGCCGGGCAGCCAGCGGACGAAATAAATCGCTTCACCGGGCCCGGTAACTGTATCCACTATACCAGGAGGATCACCCCGGGGTTCCAAATGAAAAAAATGGAACCCCGGGGCTATATGAACTGGTACCCCGATTTCTCAGGTCTGCTGTATCCTTGCTTCGCGCTAACTCTCCCCCACGATCCGATCCACTCTCCACACGACCACCCCAAACTCGCCTCTTCTCCACCTTTTTGTCTTCCTTTGGATCGGTCCAAAGGAAGAGACACTTTTGCGCCAACTGCGCCATCCTCCACACTTTTTCTTTGAAAATCACTCTCGATAATCATTTTTTGTATATCACTTTTCTGACTGCACTTGTTTCCAAGGTATTCATTATTTTTTTGAGTTTTTTTGCTGTACGCAGCCGTGATGTACTTTTTTTACCTACCCTTTCACACTCACACTTTTTCTTTGAAAATCGCACTTGATAATCATTTTTTTACATTGTAGAAGTCTGTCTCTGGAGCGGACTTGGCTTGGACGAAAAGACACACGGTAGCTTCCCTTCGTTTGACCAACTGTCATCTAGTTCGCCAAGATCCCCAATCTCAAGATCAAATATGTCCGGGGATGACGAAAGGGCAATATCGCTAATAAGTTCAGGAAAGTCATCAGTTGTGTAACTAAAGTCCATATCTACCCCCCGACTGTCAGAGTGTGGTGGGATACCAAACTTATAGCTGTTCCGCCTGATAGGGCCTGGTACTGGCTCAGGCTGACTAATAAACTTGTGGGTAGTTGCGTAACTAAAAATATCCTCGTCTGGGTGAACAAACATACACGTCTCTGGATGATCCTTGTGGCGATTGCACCTATTGCCGTACTTACACATCCGCGGGTAAAGCTCCATGATGGTGTGAGCATGCCTGCATTTCCCCCTTCCCATACACCTCCCCCCTCCTTCAGTAACCGACCGGCACAAAATGGTCTTGCTCATATTCTTGATGGTGTTGTTGGACTCCATGACAACTTTTCCCTACAAATCGTCTTCATAAATCATTTTTTGTCACTTTTGAACAACGACGCTTTCATTCCATTCAACACTGTTTTCCTGTCTCTTGGGTTCAGTTTCATCGCCTGAACACCCATTTTACAAAACACTCTCCAAAACACCCATTTCCCATAAATATTCGAAGTCTTGATGATACCGTTCATGTGCTTATCTTATATCTACAAATCGGTAAACAAAAAACATTTTTTTTTATTAGAAAACGAAAGATGATTAATTTAACAAGTATTAGACGGCAATCATTCGTCATTACCATTGAAATAGATTTTTAAACTATCAAACATGGGTAGTTACCGAATTAATATTCACATAAAAACCGTTTTTGTCAAAAGTTAATTTGTATTATTATTAGTTACATATATATATATAAATAAGTGACAATATGAATTACGAAAAAACAAAAAAAGAGATTCTTAAAAAACAGAAAGATCTCCAACCAGAAATTGCACGTGAGATATGGGAAACAAATATTGACGAAATGTACAACTTGTTTGAAGAGCACAAAAAAAACATAATGACTAATTATTCAAAAGGCCCTGAACGCAATACTGAATTGTCTAACTTGATGTCTAAAAAAATAGAGTTTACAATGAAGTTTTCAGATGGATTGTACAAAGATTTTATGGTGATTAAACTAGATAGTGAACTCGAGCCTTCTCCGTGTATCATTCCGCCTAATGTTACCGAATTAATAATCATGCCAAGCGACTGGTATACCGGCCCGATTAAAACGCGACTAACTGAAATACCTCCTAGTTTGTTTGCTTCTGAAATGATAGGTTACGGAATCACATCTGGTGGATTCGCGAATACCACTCTTCGAATAGGTCCCGGTATTACAGAAATTGGTGATTATGCATTCAGTAACCCTCGGTTCGACAAGATATATCTTCCTAATACACTTGAAAAAATTGAAATCGGGGCGTTTGAAAAATGTGCTTTTAGTACCATTCACATTCCTCCCTCTGTAAAATACATCGGTTCAAATGCGTTCGCCGAGAATGATTATCTTACTTCAGTTACAGGTATGAAAGGTGTGACCACGATCAAAAGTACTCCGTTTAATGAGACCAAAATTGACTTTATTGAAATATGGAAACCTCTTTCTGAAATTGACTACGAATCAAACTGGAATGGGTATGGAGGATCACAATTTAACATGTTTTATGGAACACGATTAAACAAAGACGAGGACAACGACAACACAAACCTTTATGAAGAACTTTACGAAGCAACATTAAAACGAGAGTATTATTTTAAAGTACTTGAAAAGTACACAGGCACGAAACTGGAATGTGGAAAAAACACCCCTGATGATATTAAATTCTGTTTATTGAATCTTCCATCAAATGCACAAGTGGGCGGTCAGTTCACTGAAATAATAAAGTTCCTTGGATGCAGGGTTTTAGGGTATTTAAAACCAGATACACTTACAGAGATGTCAAGATTATACGGTATGGGTATTCGGTGTTTTGACTTTCCTAGTCTCGTTCAACCTGGTATAATAAACGAGCTTAACCGTCTTGTTGACGGGAATAAAGACAACTGGTCGACGTGTGATAGCGACGATGAAAGTGGCGAGAAATGGTGGAGAACTGGCGAAGATGGAATAGTTGATGTATTTGGAAAACTTGAACCAATTCATATTATTGGTTATTATAAATGGACTCATTACATAATGTACCTCCTTTCGTCTCATAATTTCAAGGTAATACGGGATGACCAAACCGACGACGATGATGACGATGATGACGATGACGATGATGACCAAACCGACGACGATGATGACGATGATGACGATGATGACGATGATGACCAAACCGACGACGATGATGACGATGATGACGATGACGATGATGACCAAACCGACGACGATGATGACGACGATGACGATGATGACGATGATGACGATGGTTTCGCCCCCATCGCTGGTTATAAGATGGCCTTACCAGATGAACCAAGCGAAACATATGAAGCGATAACGGAAGCCTCGAATAACACAGTGACTTTTAATGGGAATGGATCGATGGATTGGAGAAAGGCACATTTTCGTAACTTAAATATGAAACAAGTAGGTGTCACATACCACCCCACGATTGCTCAATATTATGTTTTGTTTTCCCAAATGGTTAGTAGAATGAAAAGTACTGGAAAAAACATAACAAATTATTATGTATTGTGTCCGTTATATCAAAACTCTAGCAATGGAAGATGGCTTGATGTATTTGATTATCAATTAGCAGTAACCGGGACATTAATGAAAAGCGAGTTGGCTTCAATTGGGTCCGCGATGAGAAGAGAAGTTGTTGAAGAGTTAAATATAAACACAGATATCGAACCATTAGACGGTGATTACCAACTTCCGGCTTATAACTTTGGATGGGGAATCGCAAACAATAATACTGCCCCAGTATTGAATTATGATCACGACGGTTCAGATGCACCAAAAGAAGTACTAAAGAAGCAAGTAATAGTCGCTATTTTGGAAGAAATATCTGAGGTCGATAACAGTCGTGTTAATAATCATTTTCATTGCGAAGATGATATTGTTGGTTTTGTAAGAATTAAATTAACAGATGTATTAGAACGGTTAACGACTGACATTGATTTGAAAATAAATATCGAAGAAAACAAACAATTCAAGCCAAAACTACAACGAATGGCGGATCAGTATAGGGGTGGATTAACAATATAAAACGATGGTTTTTGAGTTTACTGTATGAATTGACCAGACTCTAAACGAACTTATATGTATAATTTTGTTTAAATATATATACTTAAACAAAATAATAAAAATATTATTGTGTTAATATTTTAAAACTGATAGTTTTAAAATATTTTACATGTAAATAAATGGACGAATATTTAAAACTAAAGGAAGAATGTTGTCAAAAGCAAAAAAAAAGATGGAATAATCTGATTGAAGGTGTTATTATAAACCAAGATGAATTAATCCCCCGATTTACACAACTCACAATAGAAAGCGAAAAACAGGATTTATTTCGTTATTACGTTAAGTTAATGCAATCTCTCGACAAAATACCTGATAAAAATTTCGTAAATATTGAATATTCAAAAATGTTTGAAAAAATGATTGATTTGGCCGAATTCAATGGAGGTACAAACCTTGGAATACGTTACTTCCAGGTACGAAGAGGTATTGTTATTGATAGCCGCCCTGCTTTTATTATGGCAATAATGGGACCCGGGAGTATAGGTAGTGAAAACATTATTGACGATGATACGGAAGAAATACATATTACAAAAATACAAAAACTATATTTCGGTAGAGACATATTGGGATTGGAGCCTTGGACGTGTAGTGACTTCAAAAAGCTTCGTAATGTTTATTTTCACCCAGATTCAGAGTGTTATATTTTAGGTGCTGGAGTATTCGAAGGTTGTAGTTCTTTAAAAGAAATAATAATTCCAAATAAAGTAGTCAAAATCGCAACTGGTTGTTTTTACGGTTGTGGATCTTTAAAAAATGTCATCATTGGACAAAAAGTAGAAGAACTATCGCGGTCTGCTTTTCAAAATTGCCAAACTCTAAAAAAAGTTCATATTCCAGATTCTGTAAAGTTAATTGAAGAAGAGTGTTTCAAAATATCCGCAGAAGATGGGTATGAAGGTGGTTTGGTTGAAATAACCGGTATGAAAAATGTAGAAGAACTAGGACATAGTGTTTTCGTAGGAACTGAAATTACAAATATTAAACTAGGTCCTCATCTAAAGAAAATAGGAAGAACTTGTTTCATGGGTATTTCGCTGACAACAATCACACTTGAATATAATGACGATCTCGAGATCGATTATGACGCATTTAATAACCTCGATGAATTAACAATAATTAATTTATTAGGAGGAAACACGAAAAAATGGGTTGCAAAATTAAAAGGACAGTTTATGGATTGTTGGAAAATCCACATGTTATCAGAGAGATATCAAGAACAAATAGAAAAAATAAGAATAAGGAATGATTTCAAATGGGATATTTCAGACGAAGTTATTTACATTGCATATGCGCGAATTCTAGAACAAGAAGCAATGCAGTTAATGAAAGGCGGGTCGACGAATGTTCAAATCCCACAGGATATAAGCAGATATATCGCAGGGTTTTCACCAAAAAACTAATACGATATTATCTTACTGAAATCTATTGTATACAATAGATTTGAAATAATCCCTCGTGTAATCGAACCACTGATCACCGTATTAATCTTATCTCGTGGATTGGTCAAATTATGGGTGTGTTTTTAACGAACGGATACCAGTTTCCCATATGGACAAAATGCGGTACTTTTATATAGTCTACTTCCATCTAAAATTTTCCCTGCATTTGTTTAAGTTGGTGGGGGTACTCCAGTTACAATGCGGTACATTATTAACATTTTTAGAATAATAACTGAATCCTAAACCTCCCCCACTCAATGGGGATGTACCAATATCACCCTCTTGACATTTAAGACTGTTATCAGTTTGAACCCAGCAATTGCCGTTCTTACTGTTATAACTGTAACCGGCGCATTTTGGATCGTTGGAACAAGAAGTTTGGCATGTACCCACGGACTTGTTGGAAAGTAGCGAATACGTTCTGTCATTTTCGGTTCCACATTGATAACCACCAGGTGCAGTGTTACTGAGGCCGCTAAATTTAGTATAATTACCACCCCATACAGGTTTCCCGTCACAAACTTCCGCACGTGAGCATATTTCTTCTGTATCACCGCAACCCCCCCCCCCTTCAGGTGCCCAGCATCTTGTTTTTATACACGAATCAACATCACAATCACCCCAATCTGTATATTCCCCAACACAAGCCACAGATTGCCTGTCAAATGGTTTTATAAGTTTTTCTATAGTAGAACCACTGAATATACTTGCGAAATCACCATCGGATATTCCGGTCCAGGTAGATACATTCACGATGGTATCACCTAATGATACATCAGCAAATGCACGAAACACATTCACGTTGTTTGTTACGCTAACGGTAGGAAAATCAGATAAATCAATTTTCCCTGATTGGACAGTTGAACCATCAAACATAAACGATGCAGTGATGCTGGTTTTTGGTACGATCCAACCAGTTAATAACAAACTATTTACGATACTATCTTTGAACAAAAAGCTCATTTTCACGGTACCAGTGATATTCCAATTTCGTAAATCTAAGGTCCCAGTAACATTTATACCACTAAATGCAAAATTCAGTGTATTTGATTCTTTAATGCATGTAAGACCGACGGCTGATAAGTCGCCTGTTATTGTTGCACCGTTGAACATATAGCTCGTTCCGGAATTCGTATTCCATGTTGAGGAACCGCCTATATCATCCCAATAATCAATAGTGAGATTACCGAATTTAGAATTCACAAACATAAACGATGTACTTGAGGCTGAACTCAAAACCCACCCAGTCGCGTCTAATGACGTGATTTCTGCATTATTGAACATGTACATTACGTTAGAAAATGAATGAGTTACCCATTTAGTGAGGTCGAGATGGGAATTTATAGATGCAAAGGCAAACATGCTAGATACATTAATAACATTTCCCGTATTCCAAGCTGCAATTCCTTCTATAGAAGGTACTACACATGCATGAAACATCATCGACATATTTTCGACATTTAAGTTGCTCCAACCGAGTTTCAAAGGAGAAGATGTTTTAAAATTCTTAAACATAGCAATCATATTTATTACATTTTCGACAGCCCACCCCGAAATATCAAACGAATCTATTTCAGCGCCTGTAAACATACCGGACATTTGCGTTACATTACTTACATTCCATTCAGAAATCTTGAGGGTTCCTATCTTCATATTTGAAAATGCACTGGACATATTAACGACGTTACCTACATCCCAATTACTCAAGTCAAGAACTGGTATTTTAGTGTCTGGTGTAAGCGATGAAAATAAACCGGATAAATCAGTTACTTTGCTAGTGTTCCATAACTCAATTGGTCCTAACACGCAGCATAAGTCATTGATATTTCTTCCCTCGGAAAATTGTTTCTTTATCTGTATAATATCGTTATCGATTAGGGACACTCCCCTGGTTGTCGATAACGAATCTATGTTAGCACATTGGTCGAATGCTGGACACATTGATGTATTTTCAATGACTGGTTCGAAAGACAAAGGAATAAATGTTGGGGTTGATGCCGCCGCCGTTGTAAAGACCTCAGGATTCTTACAGTAACAAGTCAAGTCACCACCCGGTGTCATATCGCAACCGGTAAATTCACCGTCTTTATTTTTAGCTTTTACGCAGCTAGATCCCACCGGCGCTTCGTTGTTCCATCCGGTGGAGCAGTAAGTGTCGCAGTTCACACCTCCGTTGTTACCGACTGTCATCTTGTCGT
>Ga0209631_10000879_pt1 | contig 40106 bp, 30 predicted proteins | sample COG_08_FD_184752 | JGI IMG/M metagenome (GOLD analysis project Ga0209631, IMG submission 184752) | Pelagic Microbial community sample from North Sea - COGITO 998_met_08 (SPAdes) (version 2) | ecosystem: Environmental > Aquatic > Marine > Neritic zone/Coastal water | place: Helgoland, sampling... | reverse complement strand
ATCCGTTGAAAATGCTAACATTGTTGCATTTTCAGAGTTTGTTCTTTCAGTTCTAGCCCAATAAGGCCAATCTACATAAAACACTTTCCCTGTTGTATGACCGCTTACCGGGTCACTAATTTGAACAACATACCTACCCCATTCTGGTCGGTTGACTTTGAATTTAAATTGTCCTTTTCCTTTTGTAGTGCTAATTTTATTCGTATAAACTGGAATAGTACTAGATTTAGCAAGGTAACTTGCCAAATTATTGTCATAACTATCCCACCACCAACGCCATTGAATTTTATAAACTTTTACATCTAAGTTACTTCTCGAAATAGGTTTTCCATTTGCATCAACAGTTGCAATATCAATCGTATGGTCTTCATCTGTAACCAGAGTTCCCCTGTAAAGTTTTCCTTCTGGCACATCTACTCCAACATAAGTTTTATATGGAGAATAAGGGATTGAATAACGATCGATACTGAACCCACCACCTTGCTCAAATACTTTTGTAACGAAGTTAGCAGTTAGCATCCCAGGAGCTGAATTTCCAATATAAATATCTGGATCAACAGATGCTTCTCCATTTTCATCAACATAAGCTTCAAAGACAGTTTGTTCTTCCGTATTGTAACTTTTTAAGGGATCATCAAAAACAAACCTCTCATATTTTTTAAATGTTGTTCGTTTTGAATTAACAGTTAAATTAATTTTTGCTTTTAGATTTCTTGCAATTGCTCCATGCAACCATTTGACGTTAATTTTGCCTTGATTGGACTCATCCAATTGAGACAATTTATCTTTTCCAAAATCAAGGTAGATTTTTAAACGATTTGGTTTTACTGTTTCAACTTTTAAGTTTTTACTGAAAATTCTATTTCCAACCTTCACACGCGCTAAGTAATTACCCGTAACATCTTCCATTGCTGTTGATGTTCTGAAGTCAAATAGTCCATTTACATTTTTAGAAGTCACTTTCTTCTCCACTACCTGACCTTGTGGATTATAAAGTTCAAATGTTACTGGATGTTTTACTGGGAGAATATTATTTTTATCCTCGAGCATAAAGGAAACGTATATAGAGTCACCCGGTCTCCATACTCCTCTCTCTGCATATATAAACCCTTTAATTCCTTTCTGAACAGTTGCCCCCGCTACATCAAACTTACTCATGGAAAGTGATTCTCCATCTCTTAATTTCAAATACCCTCTTTGGTTACCATACTTAGCAACTACAACAAAAGGTTTTTTACTCAGTTTAATGGAAGCCATTCCTTTTTCATCAGAAACAGTACTCCCCAATAATTGCTGTTGATAATCGTAAAATTCAACTGTAGAACCAGGAATAGGGTCGGTAGAAAGTATATTATTCAAGAAAATATGCATTGTTTTATCGCCTCCAGCTTTTGCTACAATACCAACATCTGAAGCCAAAACATTTGCTTTAATAGATTTATTTCTATAGTACGAAGCGTTACACGGGTTCTCTCTTTCTTTATAATCATAATCATCGTCATAATCCCAATAGTCGTAATCGTACCAGTAATCATAAGAGTTCCAACCGTTTTCATTCCAATCTTTCTCCTGCGCAACTTCTAATTCTTCAAGGTTTCCATCCATTTTCCGTCCATCGCAACCATATACACTATATGCTTGTTTAAATCGTAATTCAATTTGATAAATTGCTCCAGGATCAACAGAGCACATTTCACTTAAATCTAATTGAAACCTATTCCATTCATGTAGGTTAACTTTTGACATTTGATTCAAATCAATCCTTTTACGCATAACTTCATTGGAAACCCGTTTTAACTGATAGCTTCCATCCAAATTATTTACTTGCAAAAATTGTAATACATTCTTTTGGTAAATCTTCGTTATATATACATCCACTGCTCTCAGATTTACAGCTTCAAAAGGAAATAGTAGACCTTCATTAGTATTTGGAATAATTACACCATCTCCAACCAATCGAACATCAGGTTTAATTCCCTCAAAAACCAATTCAATAGCATCACCATTAATCATTTTATAACCATTACTATTTTTCACCCCGGGGTCAACCGTAACTGTTTTATTTCCAGACAACCTATTTGGTAAATAAACATTTACATTATGTCCCTCAACTGAAAAACGAAGATTACTTATATCTTCTATCGTTATTATTCCTTTCAAGGCTTGATCCGTTTTTAATGGATCCGAAAAATGAATCCGCACATACTGTTCAGGTTCGTGAATAACATCCATTTTTGTTACTTTAAAATCTCCCAAAGCCGGAATTTCAAAAACCTCTTCAAAACTTTCATCAACATTCAAAGCGCCTCCATTATAAACAAGTTTTACAGACGACTGTTTCTTCTTACGTAATAGTCCATTTACAACAAACCGATGCACTAAACCATCAACATGAATCCAAGAAACATCTAATTCTTTACCATTCTGATATGCTTTTAAAGTCTTTTCAACATTTAAAGAATCGGCTAAATCGGCTGTTACTAGTCTTCCTTCTAATTTTTGTTTTTTAAAATCACTAAAATCTGCGGTTGAAAGGCCATCAGAATAAACCATAAAATTTTGATTTACTGTTGAGAAATTAAATGCGAACACTTCTAGTTCGTCCGAAATATCCATAAGGGCAGAAAGTCGAAAATTAACTTCATATTGTTGACCAGAGGCTAATAATTGGTCCGGTCTAAATTCAATTGTATTAGAATTAACCCACCATGCTTCTCCAGAAATTGAAGGAGAAAAATCAAATAAATCAGCTTCAATTGGAGCTTCGTAGTTTATCTCTCCATCATAATCTTCTGTGAGCTGAATTTGAATTGTGGCTTCTTTAGAAATCATACCTGAAGTGTAGGCTCCTATATAAGAGGCAAATTCAGAATTTACGCGCATTTTTTTCTGAACTTGTTCTGAACAACCTTCAGTAAGTATTAATAAAAAAACGAAAAACGCTGCTTTAAATAGTAAATTATATATTTTCATGACCTAGTATTTTAATATAGTTAACAATGTAGTAAATAACACAGTGCAATTTTACGCCTATTTATATTTATAACAAAGGTAAAATGATTAAGTGTCATGTAAATTTGATTATTCGTTTTACCATTTTAGAATTTATACTTTTGTATTTATGATGCAACTTATATCTATCATAATGCCCGTTAAAAATGCGGCTCTATTTCTAGATGAGTGTATTGAGTCGATTATTTCCCAAAGTTACTCAAATTGGGAATTAGTTGCTGTTAATGATCATTCAACTGACGATACACTTCAGATACTAAAACATTTTTCTGCGTTAGATTTTAGAATTACAGTATTAAATAATCATAGAAATGGGATTATTGAAGCTTTGAAAACTGGATACAAGATTTCAAAGGGAGATTTGATAACTCGCATGGATGCAGATGACATTATGCCAAAGATTAAACTAGAAAAATTACAAAAACTTTTAATTACGTCAGGGAAGGGATTCGTTGCAAGTGGCCTTATTAAATACTTCTCAGAAAAACCTTTGGGCAATGGCTATATTAAATATGAGCAATGGTTAAATAAATTATCCTCTAGAGATTTAAATTACTCTGAAATCTACAAGGAGTGTACAATACCCTCGCCCTGTTGGATGATGTGGAAAGAGGACTTTGAATTATGCGGGGGATTTAATTCAGACATATACCCTGAAGATTATGATTTAGCTTTTAGGATGTATCAAAATAAAATGGAGCCTACATGTTCTAAAGAAATCTTGCACCTTTGGAGAGATTCAGAAAACAGAGCGTCCCGAACAGACAGCAACTACAAAGACAATAATTTTATCCCACTCAAAGTCAAACATTTCATGGGTATTGACTACAGACCAAATAATCAACTCTATCTCTGGGGGGCAAGTAAAAAAGGGAAAGAAATTGCGCAAGCACTATTAAAAACTGATATCCCTTTCAGATGGCTATGTAATTCTCAATCCAAAATAGGTCACAATATCTATGAGATAATAATGGAGGATTGTAGTACTGTCAACCTCAATAATTCACAAATCATAATTGCCGCTGCAAATGAGTCAGATCAAAAAGAAATACTTCAATCCATTTTAAAGTTTAACAACACAAATTATTTTTACTTTTGTTAAATTGATTAAACACGACTGGAATGACGGTAAAGCAATTGTATGAAGCATTTAATTTTTTTGACAAAAATTTAGACCTAGAACTTAACGAAAAAGGGCCTGGAGATATCGAATATAGGCTTACAGTCGCGCGAAAGCACTTGAGTTCTCCCGGAGTTGGTCATGGAGGTGCAATTGCTGCTATGATGGATGCTGTTATCGGGACCACGGCTCTATCTCAAGTTTTCCACGAAAAAAAATTAGTCTCAACGATTGAATTTAAAATAAACTACTTCAAACCTATATTAAAAGATGACATTTTAATTGGTTCAGGCGAAATTGAATTTCAAGGAAAAAGTATTATTGCATGTAGTGGGCAAATCATCAAATTAGATTCTGGAGAATTGGTTTCCAAATCATTAGGTACGTTTAATATTTACCCCGTGGAAAAAAGAGGGCTAAAGCTTGATTTTGAGCAGTCTTCTTGATTTACAGTAATGCCATCAAACTATTTATTAGAGCTATTTATTAGAGCTATTCATGAATAATCTTTTATTTGACAAATAATATAATATATTTGTAACACGTTGATTTAATGCGATCCTGTTAATGCTAACAAAACGATTACTTTTATTAATTATTTCTATTGTCTTTCTTTCGACTTTATTTTCTAGTTGTGAAGAAGGTGAAAAAGTAGTTACCCCTAAGATTAGCGAAGGTGTAATTCACTTTGAATTAAGCTATCCTTATTACGAAGATGCTTTTATGGCAAGTATTATGCCTGATGAAATGGAAATGACATTTAAAAACAATATCTATAGAAACCATGTTTCTAAAGGTGGATTATTCTCTTCAACAGTTATTGCGGATTGCAATAATGAAACATTAATTCTATTTCTTGATTTAGGTCCAAAAAGAATCTATTGTGCATTGGACAATTCACTAGCTAAAGAAATGTTAATGAAGTATCCTATTCCAGATATTTTACAAGTGAGTGAATTTGACTCTATTGCTGGTACCTTTTGCGAAAAGAAAAATGCAATATTTGATTATTTAGCAGACGGATATGACGTAGAATTATATGAAACGTTTGACATTGACATAAAAAATAGTAACTGGTGTAATCAATATACTGAAATTGACGGGGTTCTTTTGGGATATGAAATCAAACAATTTGGAATTCAAGCTAGAATGATTGCAACAAAAATAGACACTGTGGCAGTTAATGACTCTATTTTTAATGTCCCTCAGGGGTATAAAGAAGTTACATTAGAAAGGATGTTGTTTGAAATGGATGAAATTTCAAAATCATTTTCATATTAATTATTGACCACAATCCCTTCTAAATTGCCGCGCAGACTAATTAACAGCTATTAACACGCAATTTCAAAAGTAATAATTACTTTTGAAATTGAAATTTTACTATTTGCTTGGTACGAAAATTGACACAACGAAAACAAAAACTATATAAAATGAAAACTAAAATAATATCACTTTTATGCTTAACCCTACTTATTGGTAGTATTAGTGCACAAACTTTTGAAGGAAAAATAACATTCGGAATAGACTATGAATTGCCCGAAGCTATGGAAGCTCAGCGTTCTATGCTTCCTTCGGAAATGCTAATTTATATTACAAAGGGACATGTTCGTATTGAACAAAAAACAATGATGGGAGATCAAAATGTGATTACAGATACAAAATCAAAAACATCCGTTTTACTTATGAATATGATGGGTAAAAAAATGGCAATAACAATGACTGATGATGGAAAAGAAAAACCAGCTCCAAAAATAGTGTATTCGAAAGATACGAAAACAATTGCTGGTTATGAATGTAAAGAAGCTACTTACATCACCCAAGACGAAGCTGGAGAAGAACAAGAGCTGGAGGTTTTTTATACAGAAGAAATACCTTCTGAAGCAAACGATAAACTTCCTGGGTTAAAAGGTTACCCTTTAGAATACACAATTAATGCGCAAGGTATGGTAATGACTTTCGCTGCAAAATCTGTAGCAAAAGAAAAAATTTCTAAAAAGTTGTTTGAAATCCCTGAAGGGTACGAAGAAATGTCAATGGAAGATTTCATGAAGTCAATGGGTCAATAAACCTACGCTAACTTTATTTTAAAAGCTGCCTTATATCCAGGTAGCTTTTTTTTTGCCCTGTTGCTAACATTAATACGTTTATAAGAGCATTCAACAACCACTGTAAGCTTTTACTTTTCTTTTACTTTTGATACTGCTGATAGTATCTTCTATGGACAAAGTCAAAAATGCATATAAAAAAAAAGAATCTTCAACAAAGAAGAGCAAGAAAAATAAGGGGACCTCAAAATTTAAAAGTGTTATCTCTTTCTTAAAAGATGAGCGATTACACAAATCAATTGGACTTTTATTGATTCTCTTTTCTTTTTATTTACTGATAGCATTTACATCTTATTTATTTACATGGAAAGTTGACTACAATATCATAGATGGCAAATCATTTTCTTTTGTTTTTTCAGATGATTCAATTCAAATTACCAACTGGCTAGGCAAATTAGGTGCTTACTCCGCTCATAAATTTTTGAAAGTTTGGTTTGGAATTTCATCATATATTTTTCCTTTTCTATTTTTTATTCTTGGAGTAAGGATTTTATTCAAGGTTAGGTTATTACCAATTGTGAAGTCTCTTAAAATTTCTGCAATTTTATTAGTATGGTTATCTATTTGCATGGGCTACTTTTTTGAAAGTCCTTATGACTTTATGGGTGGATTATATGGAGCAGAAATTATTTCATGGACAGCAAATATAGTAGGTAGTCTTGGATCAGCAGCTTTTGTATTCTTTACAGGTTTTTTATCTGTCATTGTGCTGTTTAACCCATCATTTAATTGGGTAGGTAATTTAATAGCTTCAATTAAAAGTGATAACCCTGATTTTATTCCTGAAGATGAAAATATAGCCGAAAACTTAATTAAAGAAGAAGATATTATAGAGGAAGAGGCGCAAGCAGCCATTGAATTTCCGATAAAAGAAGAAATAGTAACTCCTACTTTAAACTTGGACAATGAAGTAGCATCAGAACCAATAATAGAAACAGTCATTACTGAAATACCTGAGCAAGATTCTAAAGAATTGGAAGTAGAGGCTCCGAAAGAAGAAGACGCTTTAAGTGAAACAGAATTAAGTGATAAAGTAAAAGAATTTGGATTGTATGACCCAAAACTAGATTTATCTCAATATCAACTACCTAGCATTGAATTATTAGCCGATCATGGAAGCGGCAACATTAAAGTTAACAAAGAAGAACTTGAGCTTAATAAAAACAGAATTATTGAAACCTTAGGGCACTATAAGATTGAAATCTCTAAAATAAAAGCAACAATAGGTCCCAGCGTTACATTATACGAAATAGTTCCTGCGGCAGGTGTAAGAATTTCTAAAATTAAAAATTTAGAAGATGATATTGCATTGAGTTTATCTGCTCTAGGCATTCGTATTATTGCTCCAATGCCCGGAAAAGGAACTGTTGGTATTGAAGTACCTAATTCTAATCCTGACATTGTGTCTATGAAAGCGCTGATTGCTTCTGACAAGTTTCAAAATTCCAATATGGAATTACCTGTTGCCCTGGGAAAAACAATTTCTAATGAAACTTTTGTAACAGATTTATCTAAGATGCCACACCTATTAATGGCTGGAGCTACTGGACAAGGTAAGTCTGTTGGGTTAAATGCTATTTTAGTTTCGCTACTTTATAAAAAACACCCTTCTCAAATAAAATTTGTTTTGGTCGATCCTAAAAAAGTTGAACTTGCTATCTACAATAAAATTGAGAGACATTTTTTAGCTAAACTACCCGATGACGGAGACGCTATAATTACCGACACTAGTAAAGTTGTAGCTACTTTAAATAGTTTATGCGTCGAAATGGATCAACGTTATGAACTATTGAAAGAAGCACTGGTAAGAAATATAAAAGAGTACAATCAAAAATTTATTAACCGGAAATTAAATCCGGAAAAAGGACACCGATATTTACCATATATTGTTTTGGTCATAGATGAATTTGCTGATTTAATAATGACTGCGGGAAAAGAGGTAGAAACACCAATTGCACGATTAGCTCAATTGGCACGTGCTATTGGAATTCACTTAATTGTTGCAACTCAAAGACCTTCTGTCAATGTTATCACTGGAATTATTAAAGCTAATTTCCCTGCACGTATTGCTTTTAGAGTTACATCCAGTATTGACTCCAAAACAATTTTAGATTCAGGAGGTGCAAATCAATTAATTGGCCGTGGCGATATGTTATTTTCAAATGGAAATGATGTTATTCGAATACAATGTGGATTTGTGGACACTCCTGAAGTGGACGAGATAGTTGACTACATTGGAACTCAACGCGGTTATCCTGAGGCATTTCTATTGCCCGAATATATTGAGGAAACAGCAGAAACAAGAGAAATAGACGACGAATTAGATTCGCTATTTGAAGATGCAGCTGAAATAATCGTAAATAGCCAACAAGGTTCTGCATCGTTATTACAACGAAAATTAAAACTAGGTTACAACCGGGCCGGTAGAATTATTGACCAATTGGAGGCTACTGGATTGATAGGAGGACACAGAGGAAGTAAGGCAAGAGAAGTTTTAATACCAGATGTTCTTGCTTTGGAACAGTTTTTGAAAGACCTCAGAGACAAAGGTAAATTGAATTAATTAAACCATTATGAAACGTACATTATTATCACTAACACTCGGTCTGTTTTTGCTTAGCTTTAATGCGCAAGAAGATAAAGATATATTGGCTAAAAACATATTAACGGAACTTAGTGATAAAACAAAAACATATAAATCGATGCTTATCGATTTTAAATTAACGATTAAGAGTAAGGAAATTAATGAATCACAAGCTGGTAAAGCACAAACCAAAGGAACGAAATTTCATTATACTACCTCGGATAGAGAAGTTTTTTGCGACGGGGAAACTGTTTGGTCTTACATTGAAGAAGATAACGAATGTTATATTGATGATGCAGAAGATGTAAGCGATTTTAATCCAAGTAAGATCATGACAATTTGGGATAAAAACTTCAACCACCAATATGTTAAAGAAGTTTCTGCTGGATCTAACATTCATGAAATAAAACTATTTCCTGCTAATCCTAAGGAAAGTAAGTATCATACAATTGTGTTAACCGTAGACAGAAATAAAAAACAAATTAAAAAAGTGATTATTAAAACAAAAGATGGATTAACGCTTGTATTTTCAATTAATAAATTTATTGTAAATTCAGAAATCGATGATTCTGTTTTTAAATGGCAAAAAGCTAAACATCCTGGTGTTACAGAGGAAGACAATAGATAAACTACAAGGAACTGAAAAAAGCCAGACTAACTTAATTAGTCTGGCTTTTTTATTTGTGCATAATTTTCTTACCTAGCTTAATGGATGGTTTTCGAAATAGGGTAAAAAACAATTTTGTCCCAACTAAACTGATTAAAAACTAAAGCACTTACTATAAAATATTCAATGTGCTAAAACTTTACTTGAGACTATTTAACTTTCCAACCAAAAACAAGCATATCATCTAACTGCTCAGCTCCTCCTTGCCAACTCTTTATTTTAGAACTCAAATAATTCTCTTGCTCGGAAACTGAGATATTCGCCATTTGAATAAGAATTTCTTCAAACCCTTTCAAATATAGTTTCCTCCCATTATCACCTCCTTTCTGATCATAAATTCCATCAGAAAACATAAAAATTTGATCGTCCGTCTTTAGCACTAATTTATGTTCAATAAATTTAAACCCTTTTTTAAATTGGCTACCTATAAAATGTCTACAACCACCAAAAAAAGTAGCTTCACCATTCCTTATAAGAACCATTTTATGCAATGCTGAGGAAAATTCAATACTATTTGTGTCTAATGATATACGACAAATAATAATGTCCATTCCTTCTTGTACTTGCTCATCAATATCACTATTCAATTTTTGTCTTATTTCACTGTTTAATTGCTCCAGAATTTGCGACGGTCTATAATTGGGCTTAGTGGAAACAATTTTATCCAAACTTGAAATACCAACAATACTCATGAAAGCTCCCGGCACACCATGTCCCGTACAATCCGAAATAGCTAGAATCACGTCATTTGTTTTCTCAACATATTTGTACCAATAAAAGTCTCCGCTTACAACACTTTGAGGATTATAATAAATTACTGAATTAGGAAGTTTCTCTTGGAGCGCTTTTTTTGATGGTAATAGAGCTGTCTGTATTCTTTTAGCATATTGTATGGAATCTTTGATTAATTCGTGTTGTTCTGAAATTTTATCATTCTGAATCTCTGCATCGACTTTTAACCTTTCTACATCTGAAAATGCTTTACCAAATCGAGTTGCAAAAATTAATGACATAGTAAAAACAAAAGCTAGGAAAGCAGTACTTACTAGAATTGGGCTAGGAATAAACAAGTTTGCGTATTCAGACAATGCTAATCCAACGGCAACCATTAAAACACCTAAACTAAGGATGGCCCAACCTGCACCAAACACTTTTTGTCTAAAAGCCTTTAAATAAACCATGAGCGAATATATTATTAACCCGAGTAACAAGGTATTGTTAGGAATAACAAAATAAGTAAATATAGAAGCTGGAAGCAGAATTGTACCAGTAATTATCAATAAATATATAAACGATATTAGCTGCACCAGCAGCCTGGATGTTTGCTCTTTAAATGAAAAATAAACAAAATATAAAAAGAAAATAACCGATAAAAACAAAGTTAAGTATTCAATTCTTAGTGCTATTTGCCATGATAGCCAAGGCATAATTATTAGCAAACTTCTGGACCCTACAATCAATGCTCTAACTGCGAATGAAAAACAAAACAAACCAAAGTAAATTGTGCTTTTATCTTTTTGATAGAAAAAATACATTCCAAAAAAGAAGAGCCCAATAACCATAAAGGAACCACCTAAAAGTAAATCAGCAAGAGAAACACTCTCTTTCACAGACAACAAATAATCTACATTACCCAATACAATAGCATGTTGAACTCCTCCATTTCGATGATGGAAATTTGAGACTTGGAGTGTTATTTCTAATATTTCACTTGTATCATCTAAAACGACAAATTGTGGAACCCATTTAGGAACAGAGCCTTCAATTGACTTAGTTACAATACCAACGCTTCTAACAAGTTTATCATTTACATATAAATTGTAGGAATTGTGGATATCTCCTACTTGAAATGCTAAAATTGGCCTCGCTCGGCTTAATTTAACCCGCGTTTTAAACGTTGCATAGCCAGTAGCTGAATATTCATTAACTCCATAATTTTTCCAAAAATCTGGCAAGTATTCCAAAGAGTAATTTAGAGAACTACCGTCTGGCTCCAAAAGGGTATCCCAATAAAACTCCCATTCACCAGTTAAGGCAACAGATGTATCATTTGTGAAATCAATTTGAGAAAAATCAAATTCACTTCTTAAATTCGTTTCCTGTGAACAAATTACGTGACTTCCAAAAAGAAAGAGTATCGAAAAACTGTATTGGAAAAATTGCTTAAATTTCAACTGAAATCAAGTTTATTTTAATTCCCACCAATTCAGCGTATTCTTCACCTAATTCTTTCATATCAATATCTGGTTCATCATAATACCAATCAATGTAAAAATTAATATCCTTTGACTCTAGGTCCTTAAGACAGCTTATTAATTTAAAGATAAATTTACTAGAAGATGAATTCAAATAGTCAAAAGCAAACTTAAATTTTAATTCCCCCGAAACAGAAGGTCCATCCAAATTGCTTAACCAATCAATTAATACTTGATAAAAAGCATGTGTATCTTCAGGTCTTGAATCTCCAGTGATTTCAAACACCTTATTTTTTAAATCAAATACTACTTTAGGAGTATAGCTTGTTCCTTCTAAATCTAATACTTCCATACTATACTTGTGTATTTATTTTAACTTGAAATGAAAAAAAATCTTGAGTGTCATTAACCGGTTTTATTTGATAATCTATTTTGTTATTAGCCTTCAATGCAATATCTATCAACCCTAACCCCACATCATTACTATCACTTTCCAGTTGTTGGGCTATTGTCTCTTTATAAATTAATTTAAGACCTTCTCTATCCAATGCATTTATTTTATTCAAACTGCTTTCAAGACTATTTGTTACATCCTTATTAATAATATTTCCGGTTCCTATAAAAAATATCCCATCTAATTTTCCAATAAGAAAAATTGAGTCTATATCACCCCCAGATAAACCATGATCACAAACATTCTCTAAACATTCTACCGCAATATTATATATCCTTTTTTGTAATGAATAATCTATTTTAAATTCGCTAAATTTCTTTTTAACAATTTCTAATAATATGTTAACCACATCAGTAGTAATGTTTCCTTTATAAAGAAAATCCATATGTTCTTCAATTATCGATCTGTGTAAATTGAATAAACTTTGATTATCAAACTCTTCCATAAATTCCAATAATTTTAAAATCTAAATCTCATGAAACCAGTACTTAAAGACAATGTAGGACCATTATTTACAAAGAATGTAATTGCATCCCTTGAGGCGATACCCGCTTCAAAAGAACCTTTCCCTAAAACAAATGTTAATCCGATAGGAATAGATGTGTCATAATTTCCTCCAGTCATTAAACCAGCTGACAATCGGACCCAAGGTAAAGGTTGAACATCTCCACCAAAACCAATAATAGCCTTTTGATAACTGCCTGGTCCCGGCACTTCATTTGTTGGTAAAATCATATCAAAACCTAATTCTATTTTCTTGCCAAGTTCAATACTAGCTCCAAAACGAACAACCGTTGGCAACTTTACCGTTTTTGAGGCTAATCCATTGTATTCAAACAATCCATCTTCTCCCAGTACATCTCCTAATTGGGAAGCCACATTGAAGTTTTCAAGCCCTGAGGATTCCGTATCAAACACCAAAGTATCTTTAACCGTATATACATTTCCATCCCAGGTCATTGAACCTATATTATTAACTGCTAATCCAATTTTTAGTTTGTTAAATAATAAAATGTTAACACCAAAGTCCATTCCAAATCCTTGTCCAACAGACCTGGGCAACAATGAATTTAAAATGGTATCATTGCTTGGGTTTGATAAGGCTGCATCTCCATAGTTAATTCCGAAGGCTGATGACATGGATGAGAATGCTTCCATTTGCCCATCTCCATTCGATGTAATGTCTACGTATGCCATTCCTTGAAAATATTTAATTCCAACTCCAGCATATAAAGCAAATACACTGTCCTTTTCTATAATTTTCCTTCCATAAGATAAATTGTATTCCCTTGTCCAAGACAAAGAAATTTGACTTCCGTCAAACAACTTTGAAATGTTACTTGGCAAAGTTGCTATACCATTAATGATAGAATCCTGATTCAATCCACTTACTATACTTGTATCGTTTAAAATCATTGACGTATCTCCGCTTGGTAAAAGCATCATCAAGGAATCAAAATAAGGAGCTGTTTTGCCTAAAAAAAGGATTTCTGAAATATCTTCATTAAATTTCGAGTACCAACTTACGTTATCGTTTATTCTAAAAGCTATACCTCCAAATTTGTCTGTATGATAAGCAAATCCAAATGAGCCATAATTTAAATTCATTGCTAAACCAGCCTCAGAAAAGTCCTTTGCTGCTTGAACTTTTTCATCATAAGTGAAAGATGCTCCTTCCTCTCCTCTAATGGCAGATTTAAATTCATCTCTAAGTGTTTGTTTAGACAACGCTCCAGAGTGAATCGAATAAGTAAATTCATTAAACCCCATTGCAAACTTCTTCTCTTCAAATTCCGAATGCCATCCCAAATTCGCTGGATTAATCCCTAAAGATTGATAATCTGTCACAAATGTTGTTGCTGCTCCCCTACCAGTAGCCGTAAATGAGCTATTCTCAATTTGACCAAATACGTTGAAACTACTTAATGCTAATACAATCAAAAGATTATTCTTCATGATATCATTTTATTTAGATAGTATAAATATAAATCATAGATATATTATTTGCAAATATCTATTCATTGATAAAGAGTTACATCAATTCTTTTACTATTCTCCCAATCGTATAGCCTTCTGCTTCTGCCATATAGTTTCTAACCAAACGATGGCGTAAAATTGGTTCTGCAACTGCTTGCACGTCTTCAATGTCTGGAGAATACTTCCCGTTTATTGCTGCATGACATTTTGCTCCTATAACTAGATATTGAGAAGCTCTGGGACCCGCTCCCCATGATACATACTTATTAATCATTTCTGGAGATTCAGAAGTATTTGGTCTTGTTTTCGTACTTAACTTTACCGCATATTCCAACACATTATCCGGTACTGGAATTCTGCGAATTAATTGTTGAAAATAAATTATCTCTTCTGCATTTAATATGTGATTTAACGAAACTTTAGAATCTGATGTTGTTGTTTTCACAATTGCCAATTCTTCTTCATAAGAGGGATAATCCACCCATACATTAAACATAAACCTGTCTAATTGAGCTTCTGGAAGCGGATAAGTCCCTTCTTGCTCAATTGGATTTTGTGTAGCCAAAACGAAAAATGGCTTATCCAACGCAAATCTTTGACCTGCTGTGGTAACAGCTTTTTCTTGCATGGCCTCCAATAATGCCGCCTGTGTCTTAGGCGGAGTACGATTTATCTCATCAGCCAATATTATATTTGAAAATAAAGGACCTTTAATAAATTTAAACCTTTTGTTTTCATCTAGTATTTCAGCCCCTATTATATCTGAAGGCATCAAGTCAGGTGTAAATTGAATTCTATTAAATTTTAATCCTAAAACATCAGATATAGTATTTACTAACAATGTTTTTGCCAATCCGGGAACGCCTACTAACAGGCAATGACCTCCACTAAAAATAGAAATCAAGACTTGTTCCACAACATCATCTTGACCAACAATAACTTTACTTATTTCCTTTTTTAATGCTTGGTATTTTTCAACTAAAGCGTCAACAGCTTCCACGTCCGTATTGTACATATTTCGTATAATTTTGTCTAAATATAATTGTTTTTTCTCTTCCGGATAAAAAATGATTTCTACTTTCTAAGATACTAACTATCTTAGCCGACTGATATTGCAGAAAACACATCAATGAATGAACCATTTCATATTATAAGTCCAAAAGGACAAAGAGTACCAATTGTAATAAGTGTGCCACATTGCGGGGTGAAATTTCCAAGTGAGTTAAAAAACTCTTACCATAAAGATTTAATGCAGCAACCTGATGATACTGATTGGTTTGTTCATCAATTATATGAATTTGCATCGGAATTGGGCATTACAATTATATATGCTAAATATAGCAGATGGGTAATTGATTTAAATCGAGACTCTGAAAGTGCTCCATTATATAACGATGGAAGAATTATTACAGGACTAACTACGTTAACTGATTTTTTCGGGAAAGATATTTACATTGATGAGGAACATACACCTAACAAACAAGAGGTAGATCGAAGACTAAATCAATATTACTGGCCTTACTATAATAAGATTGAAGGTTTATTGGCTGATTTAAAAACAGAATTTGAGGATGTCCTGCTCTGGGATGCACATTCTATTCGTCAATCAGTAAAAACTATTCGTAAAGATGATTTTCCAGATTTAATTTTAGGGAATAACGATGAGAAAACTGCGCATCATAATTTGATCAATGTCGCATTAAATGGCCTAAAGAAAGCTGGCCATGAAGTTACGCACAACACCCCTTTTAAAGGCGGAAATATTACACGCCATTTTGGAAAACCTGAAAATGGAATTCATGCACTGCAATTAGAAATGGTAAAGAAACTCTATATGGAAGATGATGAATTAACTTTCTCTGAGGAAAGAGCAAACAACATGAGAAAGTTACTTATTCCAATTTTCAAAAACCTCATTAGCACATTAAATCAATTATAGCTTTAAAAAATGAAACATTACGCGTTTAAAGGAATTTTACAAAACAACGGATGGTTAGAAAACATCGCAATTACGATAGATAGAGATGGCATTATTGTAGACATTGAACAAGTTAATGAGAATGAAGTAGATACTGGATACGCTTTACCTGGATTTCAAAATGCTCATTCACACGCTTTTCAATATGCTATGGCTGGTTTAGCAGAGAAACATGACGCTGATTCCAAAAATGGTGATTTTTGGAGTTGGAGAGAAGCAATGTATAGACTGGCTTTACATATTTCTCCAGATCAGCTGGAAGATATTGCTACAATGCTATATGCTGAGATGGTTCGTCATGGATACACTAGCGTTGCTGAATTTCATTATGTTCATCACGATAAAAGTGGAAAACCTTACGATAACCTAGCCGAGATGGGTAGCCGATTGGTTGCTGCAGCAGAAACAGCAGGTATAAACATTACTCTGGTTCCAATTTTTTATCAAAAAGGAGGTTTTGGCGTTGCGCCTAATGAACGACAAAAAAGATTCATTTCCTCATCAGTTGATGATTATATGAAGCTTTTAGATGCAAGTCAATCAGTTTGCAAATACTATAAGGGAGCAAATATAGCTATTGGCATGCACTCTATGAGAGGTGTTGAACCGAAACATATTTCTGAAATTGCTCAATTTGGCCCTCAAAACCTTCCGTTTCATATTCATGTATCAGAACAATTAAAAGAAATTGAAGACTCCATTGAGTACTTAGGAAAAAGACCTGTTGAATGGTTAGCTGAAAATGTTGCATTATCGGAACGTTTTCACCTGGTACATGCTACACATCTTACAGAAAATGAAACTGCAACTATTGCACAGTCTGGTGCCAACGTAGTTCTTTGCCCAACTACCGAAGGAAACTTAGGAGATGGAATTTTCCCATTACGTAAATACCAAGAATTGGGAGGTCAATGGAGTATTGGAACCGATAGTCATGTGAGTCTAAATCCTTTAGAGGAGCTTCGCTTACTTGATTATGGGCAACGTTTAGTCTCACATAAAAGAGATACGTTCAATTCTTCTGAACAAGGCGACAGCGGTTTGTTTGCTTTTGAAATGGCATCAACAGCTGGCAGAAAAGCTATGAATAATTTTGAAGAAAAATTCTTTGAAGTTGGAAAACCCTTAAATACCATTATCTATGACGATAAATCTCCGCTAATTGGATCCACTTCCATTGATAACATGGCCGCCACAATTCTTTACTCTACTGATGCTTCTATGCAAGAGGTGACAATTATAAACGGAAAAGAAGTGGTTACAGCTGGTCAACATTTTAACAATGAGTCCATTTCAAATAAGTTTTTTAAAACTATTAAGGAGTTAGAGAATAGGTAATCCTATTTGAAACAAAACCAGCAACTAAAAATAGTTTGGAAACAATATAAACTTGCTACTAAAGCAATGTTTTACGTAATTATGAAAAACCTTCGGATACCAGTGAGGCCTTATCCATAAAGGTTACGCTGTCATTTTCGCTCACTATTCCTTCACGCAAAAGTTTACAAGTCACACCACCTCTCCAATTTGGAGTCAAAGCTTTTGTCAAACCAGCCTCTTGCTCATCCATTCTATGACAAGGATTTAATTCCCCCGTAATTTCAACTAAAAAGCTACCAACTTTTAAAACCTCTCCGGTGGTATTTTCTAAATCGATTCCTTCAACCAAAATATTGGCTCTTCTAGTCGTCCAATGTAAGTCTTTACCAAGATCTGACAATGCATCCTCCCAGGCCTCTTTAGACATTATTGTTATTTGCCTCCCATTTCTTTTCAGCCCTCTAGAGTCATCTCCAACACCATGATTAAATGAAACATTTGCTGAAGCAAATAACTCCATTGGAGCTTTAGATTTAATTCTAGTCGATATACCAAGTACATTTCCCATAAAGCAAAAGTAACCAATGCTTCTAAAATATGTATTTCAAAAGGAAACAATTATTTTGAGTCTTTCAAATGGACAGGCTATATTTGACAAATATTTATATATCTATATAAGCATTCAAACGCTAAACCTGATGGCATCAGATTTTAAATTAAATGGAATCCAAGTATAGCTTCTCTACTTTATGTCTTGCCCATTGCGTTTTTCTGAGGAATTTCAAACTAGAGTTGATTGACGGGTTAGAATAAAAACAGTTTATTTTTATCTCTTCATTGAGCCCTTCCCAACCATATTTTTCTACTAAGAAATTTAATATCTCCTTTAAACTAATTCCATGAAGTGGATTATTTGGTTGAAATTCTGCCATTACTTCATTCCTTTTCGTTTACCAAAATTCTTATCTCCCCTAGTTTTAGGCTTCTTATACTTTTTTGCCATTAATCTTCTATAGGAACCACCTTGATTGGTCTTTGAGTTCTTTTCGCTTTTCTGATGATAACTTACTTCTTCGTCGGTTTTCTTTTTATGACTTTTATGTATTTCAATATTACGAGGTTGCTCTTCTGGAATCAACTCTCTTGAAACCTCAACTTCTTTAGGTATTTTATTTGTAAGGATTTTCATTTTCATCAAATCCTCGATCGCTTTCTTGTTCACCGTTTCTTCCTCTGTATAAAACAAAATAGTATTACCCTCCTCTTCTGCTCTGCCCGTTCTACCAATTCGGTGCATATAGTTTTCTGGATATGTTGGGGTATCAAAATTGATCACATGTGTTATCTTTTCTAAATCCAATCCACGTGCCATCACATCTGTTGATAACAAAATTCTATTTACTCCTGAGTCAAATTGTTCGACAGAACGAATCCTATAGTTTTGTGACTTATTGGAATGTATCACCCCTAATTCAGAGCCAAACCTTCCTTCTAAAGCATCAAACAACCTATCTGCTATTTTTTTACTTGAAACAAAAATCAATACTTTCCTAAAATCTGTTTTATTCTTTATTAAATGCGTAAGTAAGTTCACTTTAGTATAAAAATTAGGAACAGGATAGCATTGTTGCGCAATGTTCGCTAAAGGCGTTCCGCTAACCGCTATCGCAATTTTTGTAGGAACTATAAAGAAATCATCAATTAATGCATCTACCTCTTCAGTCATGGTAGCAGAAAACATTACATTTTGTCTTTTCTCGGGCAGTAATTCAAAAATATTGGTCAGTTGCGGCAAGAAACCTAAGTCCAGCATTACATCAACTTCATCAATTACTAATTTCTTAATCGACTTTAATTTTAAAGCACCACTTAATGATAAATCATAGAATCTTCCTGGTGTACCAACAATAATATCAGTTCCTTGTGCAACGGATTGCATCTGCGTATTGATATTGGTTCCGCCATATACTCCTAAAACCCTAAGGCTTATATATTTTGCAAAACTTTCGATGTTTTCAACTACTTGCAGAACCAATTCTCTTGTAGGAACCATAATAGCAATTCTAGGAGCAACTTGTTTGGAAAATTTCAAATCCTGCAGAATTGGCAACATATAGGCTAGCGTCTTACCTGTACCTGTTTGAGCTACTCCTACAATGTCTTTGCCAGAGAGCACAACTGAAAACGCTTCTTTCTGAATAGGAGTTGGCTTATCAAATCCTAAATCATTGATTGCATAGTTCAATTGTTTTACAAGCTTAAAATCGCTAAAAGATTCCATTGTATTGTTTTTTGCAAATGTAACTGTTTATATCATTTCTATTTGCATGATATTCCAATCAAGTTTGTTGGTAGTTTTACAACTTCATACTACTCATCAAATAAATGACACAAGAAAAGGCACTAGCATTGTTAAAATCTGGAAGGAATATTTTCCTCACGGGTTCTGCTGGAACAGGTAAAACCTATGTCTTAAATCAATTTACACAACACCTAAAAGATGCTAATATTAATGTTGCTATTACAGCTTCAACAGGCATTGCAGCTACCCATATAAAAGGCAGTACAATTCATTCTTGGTCAGGTATTGGTATTAAGCAATTACTGACAGGAAAAGATCTTAGAAATTTAAAAAAGAAGAAATATTTAAGAGAACAATTTGACAAGGTCAAGGTCCTTATCATTGATGAAATCTCCATGTTGCATAGAGATCAATTAAATTCTATTAACCAAGTTTTGACTTATTGTAAAGAAAATAATGAAGCTTTTGGAGGGGTACAAATAGTTTTGTGCGGTGATTTTTTCCAACTCCCTCCTATTGGAAAATACGGTGAACGTAGCAGCGATAAATTTTCATTTATGTCTAAAGCTTGGCAAAATGCAAACTTTAATATCTGCTACCTAACGGAGCAGTTTAGACAAAATGATAATGTATTAGGTGATGTTTTGGAAGATATTCGTTGCGGTAACGTTACGCAGAAATCTATCGACGCATTAAAAAATGCCGCAAACACTACTTTCGAATCTGGAGTAGAACCCACAAAACTATATACGCACAACGAAGATGTCGATTTCATTAACAACACCCATTTAGCGGATTTACCAAGTAAAAGCAGGTTTTTTAAAGCGAAAACATCAGGCGACAAAGCTTTAATATCTGTTTTAAAAAATACGGTTCTTACGCAAAATGACATGCCTTTACGAATTGGAGCTAAAGTAATGTTTCTCAAAAACAACGTTGAAAAAGGATACATTAACGGAACGCTAGGAGAAATTATCGAATATTCTTCTGTTGGAATACCGGTAGTGAAGACATTAGACAATGAAAAAATTACAGCTAGTCCAGAAGAATGGTCTATAGATGATGAAAAGGGGAATACTTTGGCCTCTTATAAACAAATACCTCTGCGGCTTGCTTGGGCAATAACCGTTCATAAAAGTCAAGGAATGACATTAGATGCTGCAGAACTAGATTTAGGAAGGACTTTTGAAAGAGGGCAAGGGTACGTAGCTCTGTCTCGATTACGAGATATTAATAGACTACGATTGCTTAATTTCAATTCCGTTTCATTGATGGTAGATGGACTTGCTATGAAAGCAGACAAGCGCTTTCAAGAATTAGCTAGTGAACTAGATAAATCTACCACTTTGAAAGAGCTAAATAATGAATCCAAAGTTTTTATTAGAGGAAGCGGCGGAAGGGTTTTGACTAAAATTATTAGTAAATAGCCACACAAAGACATAAGCATATATACTAAGCATAAGTTTATCCTATCCCTAACTCAGCTTTTGCAGCTTTAAGAATAGCCTTTGCGCCATCAAGCGTTTTGGCTTCAGCATAAGCTCTTAATACTGGCTCTGTGCCAGAAGGACGAATCATTAACCATTCATCTTCGCTAAGAATATATTTAAACCCATCAATTGTTTGAACTTCTTGTACTTGGTATTCACCAAAAGATTGGTACTTGTCAGCCTTGCAATTGGCAATAACTTCTTGTTTTAATTCTTCAGAAAGGTGTAAATCATCTCTCCAATATTTGAACTCTCCAACCAAGGAATAAATTTCAGCAACAAGTTCTTCTAATGATTTTCCAGATTTAACCATAAATTCAAAAAGAACTAGCCCCATCCAAATACCATCTCTTTCTGGAATATGTCCTGTTATTGCTATTCCTCCGCTTTCTTCTCCACCAACTAGAACATCCTCGGTCACCATTTGAGCAGCAATGTATTTAAACCCAATCTGAACCATATCAAACTCCAATCCCCACATTTCTGCTAAACGTCCAACACGCGGAGTTGTAGAGGCTGCAACAACAACCTTTCCCCCTAGCCCTTTTGTTTTGTGCAAATAGTGCATCAATAACAACATAATATGGTGAGAATCTACAAATTCTCCATTTGAATTATATAATCCAATTCTATCAGCATCACCATCAGTGGCTAAACCAGCAGCGATATTCCCTCTGGATTTTATTAATTGAGAAAACTCTTGTAAATTTTTATCGATCGGCTCTGGAGCCTGCCCCATAAATGATGGATTTTCATCGCAATGCAAGAAAGTCATTTCTGGCAATAGTTTCTTTAGTACATTTTGACCAGCACCATACATTGCATCGTAAGCGAAATTCATATTTGAATTTGCAATAGCTTCTAAATCAAAATTCTCTCGAACTGCATCTAAATATAATTCCTCAAGATCAACATATTCAATCAATCCTTGTTTTACGAAATCTTCAATCGAAAGCGATGCAACATCAATATTTACAGTATCAGAAATAATATCTTCCACTTCCTGGACATGCTCAGGACTTAAAGGACCACCAAAGCCCCCTTTTAATTTATACCCATTATAAGACGGAGGATTATGGCTTGCTGTTACAACTACTCCTATTGAAGTATTGTATTTCACACAACCTAATGAAACCATTGGTGTTGAAACAAAATTCTTCGCTAGTAAAACCTTTATACCTTGATAAGCAAATACTTTAGCGGCAGTTTCAGCAAACATTTCACCCGCAAATCTGCAATCATGACCTAAAACAATAGAAGGTTTGTCATAATTACTTTTCGTCCAACTCCCGGTTGCTTCGGAAATTCTTATTACATTATCTACAGTAAATTCTTTAGCTATTATCGCTCTCCATCCATCTGTTCCAAACTTAATCTTCGTCATAATTTTTATTTTCAGGCTTCGAATGTAAGGATAATAGAGATAATTAAAAAACTACTTATAAGTTGTTGGTTTTTCCTTACTTTTTTCAGGTGATTTTTGATATTTATTTTTCTTAAAGAGTTCATAAATCTCAATCCGCTTATTCCTATAATTGACTTTACAACTATCTTCTTCTAAGCCAAGTATTTTATTGTACCATTTGCTGTTTTCCATTATTCCACTTTTTATAATCCATTTTACCTTGCAAAAATCAATACTCTAAAACTCGAAATAAAGCTTGGAAACGAGCGAGGTAAAAGCTTATTACTCCTTTTTTCTGTTGACCACGTTTTTTTCTATCGATTAAATTATTTTTCTTTTTTCTGTTTATTACTTCCTTCTTGACTCCCAAGATTAGCCGAACAATCTTTAAGATAAATTGACCAACGCTATTAAATAATGGAATAACTATTTCTTGCTCTTCACTATTGCGATTTTCATTTTGTTGCTCAATACCACAATCAAAAGCTTCACATGCTCTGCTATATAAATATTCGTAAAACGAATTTAATAATGGCTTTATTTTACTGCTGTTAAACGCCACCAAATTCTTGCATATTAAAAAAATAAGTCTGAAAAATAAATTCAAAACACATCTGATGATAAAAAGAACTACAAGCAATAGTCCATATAATAATTGCACCATTAAGGGTAACTCCTTCAATCTATATAGTCCTTTTTTCAACTTCACTTACACTTAATTACTAACTTAATAAAGTTATTTTGCCTTATTAATTAAAACAATAGTACGTAGTAACTTTTCAATGTTTACTGTAGTTAAGCAATATTAATTGACTTAACTTTTTAATCAAGTAGAACTTAATAATTACTTAAAACATTACTTAATTTATTAAGCATAATCTCAATAATTTACTTAACTTCGTACTTAAATATGCTGCGTTACACATTCATAGAACATCCCTTAAGCTATCTCTCTGATAACCTTAAGAACTACATCCCTGGCGTCACAGAAGCTTATGCTGCTTACTGCAATCCAGACAAGGAAGTGGTGTTAAAATGTTTTGCTGAGAACGGAACTAGTAAACTCTCTGTAAAAAACAAAGTCCATTTATTACAAAAAGCTAGAAAAGACAAAGCTACACACGCATGGTTTAGAAAAGATATGTTTCTATTTCTTAATAAAGCTTCGGGAACTGGAGTAAAAAGTAAGAAAAAGATTCAGCAACTTACACTAGAAGATGAAGACGACAATAACTACTTGTGCCTGAAATTCATCTCTCCATTTGACCGGATGTTTGACATGCTAATTATAAAAGTACCTCACGCAGGAATATTCGGTATGTCTAAAGGAACGAAGATTACTACGCAACAAAAAGCAACAGTAGGCAATTTGCTATACAATGTTATTGCTGCTCGAATAAAAGAAGAATACAATAATCTAGAAACGCACAACCTAGTGCTTCATAATTTACAAAATCAGAAAACAACTTTAGAAAATACAAAAGAGGAAAATCTATTATTAAAGGAAAACTACAAAAAGAGTCTACAGCATTTTATGAATTCTTTAGTGACACAAATCAATAAAGAAATGGCCGTATCAATTGCCCTGTCCGAAGATGCAAAAGATTTTATCATTTCTAAAATAACAGATTTAGAAACAATTGAGAAAGCAATAAGAGGCGCTGTTCATATGGCTATTAATTTAACCATCAACTACTCTTCTACCCTATTAATTGAACCTGAACATATTTCGATAGAAGAAAGAAAACATATCGATATTACAGTTTACAAAAATGATAAATATTCAAACATTATCGAACTGTTAGACAAATATGAAGTTGCAGCAAGCAAAGCTCATCATCGCGAATGGAAAATTAACGGAAATACAGTTTCTGAACTATGCGAACCGAAGATAACACCTTCTGCTATTACTTTCAATCTTAAGAAGTACAAAAAACCTATAAACACCCTCCTTGAAAGGTATGATGACAAATGGCCTCTACTAAGAACATACTTCAAGCCTTTAAAAAATATAATCGAAAATGGTGGAGATAGTTTTCTTAATGCTCAATCTGCTTAAAAGGAAAAATACATCAACAAAACAGTGCCGTTAATTGAACCCCACAATATATCGGGTAAATATTTCATCATTTCCTCTTTCAAAACTTCGATTATCTCCAAATCAATATTTACATTTGTAGTGTAATGTTATTCATTATTGAGTTATGAAGATTATTATTACTGGAGCCGGCGCCGTTGGGTATCATTTAGCTAAAATGCTTTCAAGTGAATCTCAGGACATCTATTTGATTGATGAGAACGCAGATAGACTTCAATACGTTGCATCCCATATTGATGTATACACCATTGTTGGAGATGCAAAATCTATTAAAATACTGGAAAGCGCAAAAGTAGATTCTTGCGATTTACTAATAGCGGTTACGTCTTCGGAAGAAACTAATTTATTAATCTCGATTCTTGCAAAGAAATTCGGCGCTAAAAGAACCATTGCTCGGATTACAGATTTAGATATCCTAAAAAAAGGAAGAGAAGAAATTTACCAAGACCTTGGAATAGACACTTTAATCTCACCTGTTCTTTTAGCAACAGAGGAAATCAACAGACTTGTAAAAAGATCTGTATTTACTGATGATTTTGAATTTGAAGATGGGAAATTAACTGTATTCGGAATCTCTATCGGAGAAAATTCCCCACTAAAAAACAAAACAGTAAAAGATAGCTCTTATCTAAATCCCGAATTGAACTATAAATCAATTGCCCTTCACAGAAATAAAGAAACAATTTTAACAAATTCGGAAACCATCATTAAAGAGAATGACATTGTTTACTTTATTTCAACCCCTGAATCTATTGATGATGTGACTAATATTTGTGGAAAAGAATGTTTCGTCATCAAGGACATTATGATACTTGGCGGAAGCGAAATAGGAGTCTTAACTGCAGAGCACTTAGAGCAAGATTACAATGTTACCCTAGTAGAGAAAGACAAACTCAGGTGTGAAAAAATTGCGGGAAGACTTAAGAAAGCGCTAGTAATCAATGTTGACGCTAGAGATGTTGAAGCTTTAGAAGAAGAAGGGCTAGCAGACATGGATGCATTTATTGCTGTAACCGGTGATTCCGAAACTAACATAATGTCATCGTTAGTGGCCAAAAATCATGGCGTGCGAAAAACTATTGCACGTGTTGAAAACATTGACTACATACACCTATCACAAGCGATTGGAATTGACACTTTAATCAATAAAAAAATAATTGCCGCTAGTAACATTTTTAAATACGTTAGAAAAGGTAATGTATCTGCAATTGCAAGTTTGCACGGTGTTGATGCAGAAATAATTGAATTTATTGTAAAACCAAACTCTAAAGTCACGCATAAAAAAATTAAAGATTTAAAGTTTCCAAAGTCAGCAAATATTTCTGGAGTAATCAGAGACGACAAAGGATTTATTCCTTTCGGAGACTTTGAACTACAAGCTGGAGATAAAGCTGTAGTTTTTTCACTCACGGAGTCTATTAATAAAATAGAAAAATTCTTTCTTTAGACTATGCCTAAAGCCAAAAGACTACTTAATCATAAAGTAATCGCCCATGTAATTGGAACCTTATTGATGATCAATGGTTTTCTAATGGCAATGTCCATACCCTTCTCTATTTATTATAATGATGGAGCAACGTGGTCATTTATCACTGCTACCTCACTAACATTTTGCTGTGGCCTAGGACTTAGATTTTCCAATAAACAAAGTAGAGATGCAGAAATAAAAAAAAGAGATGGCTATTTAATCGTAGTACTTGGATGGCTTTCAATGGTAATTTTCGGATCGCTTCCTTACATAATATCTGGTGAAATAAGCAACATAAGCAACGCTTTTTTTGAGACTATGTCTGGCTTTACAACCACTGGAGCTACAATACTAGGAGATACAGGACATAAGATTTCTAACCTTCCTGAAAGTTTATTGTTTTGGAGAAGCACGACTCAATGGATTGGAGGAATGGGAATAATTGTTCTTACAATAGCAATACTGCCTCTTCTAGGAATTGGAGGCATGGAGTTATTTGTTGCCGAAGCCCCTGGCCCCACAAAAGACAAAATTCATCCACGAATAAAGGAAACGGCAAAACGATTATGGGTTATATATTTTGGACTGACATTCGCTGAAATGATACTACTAATGTTCAGTGGCATGACTTTTTTCGATGCAATCAATCATGCATTTACAACAACCTCAACTGGTGGTTTCTCTACTAAAGACGGGAGTATTGCTGAATTTAATTCTCCGACAATCGAGTATATAATTATCTTTTTTATGTTTTTAGCTGGAACAAATTTTACTTTAATCTACTTTGGGCTAAAAGGAAAACTAAAACATTTTTGGAAAAATGATGAGTTCAAATGGTACCTAATGAGTATAATTGGACTAACGGTAGTACTTACCCCGTTCGTACTTAACAATTCTGAAGGAGGTATTGGACAAGCATTTAGAGAGACACTATTTCAAGTTGTCAGCATGATAACTACTACTGGTTACTCAAGTGCTGATTATATGCTTTGGGGCGGATTAGTAATATTTATTTTCTTTTTACTTCTTTTTTCCGGTGCATCTGCAGGTTCAACGAGTGGCGGGATAAAAATAGTAAGAATCGTTCTTTTAATAAAAAATGGATTAATGGAGTTCAAAAGAAGACTCCACCCTAATGCAATTATCCCTGTTCACTTGAACAAAGAACCTGTTTCCAATAAGATAATATACAACCTACTGGCATTCATGTTCTTATATCTATTTATATTTACCGTAGGTTCAATAATAATCACAGCTATTGGAGGCGTTACATTTGAAGAAGCAATTAGTGCAGTGGCGACATCTGTTGGTAATGTAGGACCCGGTATTGGTAGTATAGGCCCGACAGGAAATTTCTCTGCACTTCCAGATGCAAGTAAATGGGTTTTATCCTTACTTATGTTGATGGGAAGATTAGAATTATTTACAGTAGCGCTTATATTCACTCCTTATTTTTGGAAAAGAAATTAATACTATGGAAATAAAATTAAAGTACGACACTCCTGTAGAATGGGCAGATCAAGTAGTCCAAAATATAGACGCTTTCTTACAAGACCATGCGGATGCAGAAAGAAAAGTGGCGCATATGTGCCTTTCATTAATAGCAAAATACCCAGACAAAAGAGATATAATAGCTGACTTGAACCAAATTGCAATTGAAGAACTATTGCATTTTAAACAAGTCTATAACATTATGTACAGGCGTGGACTTACTATTGATTCAGAGTTTAAGAAAGACCCTTACATGAAAGGTATCTCTTCCATTATTCGTGAAGATTCCCAAAAAAGGTTACTGGATCGTCTAATACTAGCTTCAGTTGCTGAAATGCGAGGTGTTGAACGCTTTAAATTAATAAGTCATGTAATTAAAGATCAAGAGTTAAAGAAATTCTATAGCAACCTTTACCTTCAAGAAAAAGAACATGTTGATATATTTCTTCAATTAGCTGAAAGGTACTTCCCTACTGAAGAAGTAGAATCTAGATTGGAAGAGATCCTTATTAAAGAGGGCGAAGTAACTGAATACTTACCTTGGCGGCCTGCCATACATTAGGAATTGTATTTATTTAAAATTTAATTTCTTATTAAAGAGTCTTTTCGTATGTTTGATAAACAATGAAAGATGGATTCTTAGACATATCTAAAATCAATAAGCTATCTCCAGAAAAAGGAAGCGTATTAATCTCTGAGCCTTTTATGTCTGATGAACACTTTAAGCGCTCTGTTGTTTATCTTTGTGAACATAATGAAGATGGATCATTTGGGTTCGTTTTGAATAATTTTTTAGATATTTCTCTTTTTGAATTGGTGGAGGACATAGTTAATGAAGAGTTTAAAGTAAGTTTTGGTGGACCAGTAAGCCCTGACAACCTTTTTTATGTGCACACATTAAAGGATGAATTAAATGGATCTTACGAAGTTATGCCGGGACTTTACACGGGTGGAAAATTTGAAGATTTAATACCATTAATTAATACAGGAGTTATTACTCCAAATGAAATTCGTTTCTTCTTAGGTTATTCTGGATGGGAAGCGGGTCAATTAGACACTGAACTTTCTGTAAGTTCTTGGATTGTTGGCAAAACAACTGTTAGGAGGGTATTGAATACGAATGACAAACACTTGTGGAAAAAAATTCTGGACGAAATGGGCGGGAAATTTAAAATGATTTCCAATTTTCCTGAAGATCCAAGTTTAAACTAGAATATCCTTACTCTCTCTTTGATTTATCAATTCTAAAATCTTTTTGGAGATCTTATTGAAGTATCTTTTGCTTTTATAACCACCAACCCATTGAATCCCTTGGATGGCATTCGTTAAAAAGATTTCATCTGCAGCTAATAAATTTTGAGGTGATAAGGTATTCTCATAAACGGTAATACCATTTTCAATCGCGGTATTAATTACATTCATTCTCATAATCCCTCCAATACAACCATCTTCTAAAGGTGGCGTATATAAAACACCATTACTTACAATAAAAATATTTGAAGAAATTGATTCGATTATTTTTCCTTTCGCGTTCAATATAAAGCACTCTTGTAGCTTATTTTTTTTAGCAAAGTTCGCTGCCATTATTGGCAATAAAGAATTACATGACTTGTATTTTGATAATATATTTACACTTTTATTCACGTCAGAATAAATATCTACCATCAATCCATTTTCATTTAGAATGAAATAGTTGTTTGGTAAATGACTTACCTCAATAAAAAAGATAGCCTTATCTGATTCTGAAAAATAAGCACCTTCTCCTTCTCTAAACAAACTAATTCTAGCTTTCCCTCCAGCTTGAATACTATTTTTTTCAATTAAGCTTTCAATCTGTGCTTTAAAATAATCTGCAGAAAAATGAATAGGAATATCAAGACTTAATATATTAGCCCCTTCGAGCATTCTTTCGATATGAAATTGCAAATTATAAGGCAATCCATTGAGAATACGGATTGACTCAAACACACCATCACCAAACCTAAATGCTCTATTGTCTTTCATGAAAGACTGGCTTGCACTAAGCATTTCACCATTTAGTATTATGTATTCTCCTTTTGCCATTTAAAAAGTTAAAAATAAAGATTGCCTTCGTACCAAAATAAATAATAAGACAATATGCTTAAAAAATCTTACTAAACCAATCATTTATCATATAAATAAAATTTGTCAAAAACTGAAAATCTAACAATACAGTGAAAATAACGCCAAAAAATGCACCTCCAATATGTGCATCATGTGCAATTCTAGTACCTCCTTTCTTACTCATATAATGCTCTGCAAGTAAATACAATACTCCAAAAATAAAACTTGGAATACTAATTGGAATAAAAAGAAGCCCCATACCTCCAGTTGGATATAAAATAATTGAGCTAAACACAATTGCTGAAACTGCTCCCGAAGCTCCTACAGCTAAATAATTAGGATTATCCCCATGTTTCTTTAATGAAGGTAACGTTGCAAATAACAAACCTCCAACATATAAGGTGATGTAATACAAATAACCAATATTTCCAAAACCCCCAATTATTCCTTCACTACTCGGGTACCCATCAACTAAAACACTCTCTACAAAACCTCCGAAACTATAAAAAACATACATATTAAGGCCTAAATGCATGTAATCAGCATGAATAAAGCCATGTGTAAACACCTGCCACCAGCGTTTATGATGTTTTACAGAATACGGACTTAGTGTTAACTTATAACTTAAATCTTTATCGTTTAATGCTAGAAAGGAAACAACCACAGTAATAGCAACTATTATTGTGGTAATACTAAATGAAATCACAAATTATTACTTCTTTTTGAGTTTAATGTCTTTTGTAATAAAAGACTTGAAAGATGATTTGTCTAATATTTCAATTTCATCATAAATTTCTTCATATGCATCTTCACCTCCAATATAAATATCATATCTACCTTTAGGCAATATCATAATGTAACGATGTGATTTATCATTTGGAATATAATCTCCATAAACTTCTTCCGTTTCTAAATCCGTTACTTGCACAAACAAATCAAGAAACTTTTCAGAATCATCATCAGATGATATCGTTCCTGAGATTACCGTATAACGAGGTTCAATATCTAAAAAGTCTACTCTATAAATATCTAAGTCACCATAACCTCCTTTTCTAACAGCAGAAATATATCCATGTTTTCCAGATTCTGAAACTCTAAAATTCATGTTATCTTCCGGTGTATTTAATGGGTAACCTAAATTTTGCACACTTGAATACTTGTTTTTTATTGGATTCCATGTTGTTTTAAAAATATCAAAACCTCCCATACTTGTATGACCTTTAGATGAGAAGTATAATGATTTACCATCTGGTGATAAATTAGGAAAATCTTCATCAAACTTAGTGTTAATATTTGGCCCCAAGTTAGTTGGCAAACTCCATTTCCCATTAGGCAATAATTGACAAGAGTATAAATCAATACCACCATATCCACCAGGCCTATCACTGGCAAAATACAATTTACTTCCGTTTCTATTAATGCATGCTGCTATTTCTACATATTTTGAATTAACGCTCTTCTCTAGCTTAATAGGATCTTTTAAAGCAGCCCCATCAATTTTACACTCATATAGATCTCCATACTGCTTAAAATCTTCATAATAAAAGATGGCCCGTGTTCCATTCGCATTTAAACCAACAACCTCTTCTCTGCCATCCGGCGTATTGATGCTTACTGGTAATGGTTGCGCTTTTTGATATTCTCCAGATTTTACATGTGACATAAATATATTCGGCAAGTAAGATCCATCTGATTGCTCTATACTGCTTAAATCCCTTTTCGAATTAAACAACAAAAATGATTCATTGGTTGGAATAAATGGAAAGTAGTCTGCATAAGGTGAATTTATATTCTTTCCAAGGTTTTCAAATTTTACTTTCACCCCGAATTTCATCAACTCCTTAGCATTTTCGCAATATTCAATCTGTTTAACCGCGTCTATTTTATTTGCTTCAGAGCCATTATTTGTTTCTCTAAACTTTTCGTAGGCGTCTATAGCAGCATCAAATTGATAACCAAAATGATAAGCTCTACCAAGCAAATACCAGGCATTGGCGTCTATTTTAGGATCCTTAGTTAATGTTTCTAAATGGGATATTGCTAAGGACTTATCTATATTCGTATTCAAATAACTTACCGCTAAATTATAGTTATACTCAAGATTTTCTTTATCTTCTTCATAAAGCGGCAAATATTCATCAATTGCATCTTCAAAATTACCTGTTTCAAAAAACTTAATTGCGGCTTTCTTGTCTTGTGATGAGATATTTCCAAAAACAAGAAATATTAGGGAGGAAATTAATATTCTTTTCATTTTTAATTTATTAGATTGCAAATATATAGGTAATAGAAATACTACATACAAGGAATGTGCAAAACTTTAGTTGCTAGTATTGTGCAATTAAGCCGAGTCATATATATTTGACATCTTAAAATGAGAAATTGTGGCTAAGCAAAGTAATTTTTTAGGCGAATTTATTAAGGAACGAAAAACCGTAGGTGCCATAGCACCAAGTTCTAAGTTTTTAATGAAGAAGATGATTGGTCCAATCGATTTTCAAAAGGCGGATGTCATTATAGAACTTGGACCAGGAAACGGCGTTTTCACAAAAGGTATTTTGGAAAGAATGAAACAAACATCAAAATTATTTTCATTTGAACTGAACACTCCTTTTTACAAACACATCTCCGAGATTATGGAAGATAAGAGGTTAATATTAATTAATGACTCTGCTGAGGAAATTGATAAACACCTTAAAAAACATGGAATTGGAAAAGTAGACTATATAGTTTCATCACTGCCATTTGCAGTTATCCCAAAAGAAGTTAAACTAAAAATCATTGATAAATGTGTTAAGCAATTGAAAGATGATGGAATGTTTATTCAATTTCAATATTCATTAAATTCGAAGAAATTATTGAGCTCAAAATTCTCGCAAATAAAAATAGATTTTTCCGCATTAAATTTCCCACCAGCATTTGTATACAAGTGTAAACTATAAAGTTATAGTTTCTTACCCCTCAACATTTCTCTTTTCCCAGGCGGTCCTTCTAGACGTTCCACTACAAATCCAATACTTTTCAAATCTCTTCTCACTTGCCCTTTTGCACAGTAAGTTACAAATACTCCAGAAGAGCTCATTGATTTATATAACTTTTCAAAAATCGAAATATCCCACATTTCAGGTTGAGAATTAGGACCAAAAGCATCATAATAAACTAAATCAATCGGTTCCATAATTTCAAATTTTTGAATTTCGTTTTCCACCTTTTTGACAGAAAATAGACTTGTTATTGGATGGTGTTCGTCCCAAGGTGCCTTATGAATGGCGTTAAATATTTCTTGCGAACTATCTCCAATTACGCTTGTATCATAATTCAACCCATCTAGCACTGCATTATGTAAAGGATAAGTTTCCAGGCCAATATAGTTAATTTTACAAGTAGAATTTATACATGTAAGCAGCGTATTTAAGCCAGTACCAAAGCCTACTTCTAAAATATTAACTTCGTTTTTTGATTTTTCAACCTCTTTTAAACCCTTATCGATAAAGACGTGCAAAGACTCTTGAACTGCTCCATGCCTAGAATGATATGTTTCGTCAATATCCTCCCTATATAATGTGTGAGAGCCGTCTTTAGAAATAATTAGCTTTAAATCCATAATTATTTTTTAAAAACAACTGCTATTTCGTTAGATATTAATTTATTCATGTGTTAACTGACGCGCTATATTAACATCAATTTTTTCTTCATTTTGGAAAGACACAATCCTTGCAATACCAAGACCTTGACCTGTAAATTTTTTAAGTATTACTTCCGCTCCAGAATACAATCCTTCATTCCCACAATAGTAAGTTATGCCTTCATCTTCAGGTGTTGAATCTATACCTAAATAATCTAATTTTACAAATATCATACTCCTAGCTTGCGGAACACCGTCAACATAGGTTCCTAGAAATACCCTATACTCTAGACCTTCAACTGGGGTCGGAGGTAAATCAATAGGAATAGCTGTTGACTCTTCCCCACCAACTTTATTACCGTCTTGATATTCTCTAATTTTTGCATTTTGGATACCGGCCAATTCATATTCTCCTTTTGCTAATTCTGCCTCCTCCATGTTTGTAAATACTCCTGCAAGAAACTGACTTGAACTCCCTTCTTTAATTGTACCGACTTTATATTCGGACAATAACATCACCACACTGTCTATCTTAGAAGGAACAATTCCTTCGAAAGTCCCAAGGTCTACATAGTATTCAGTACCAACATTTGTTGGATTTACAGTAATCAATTTAGATTTTTGAGACGGAGTAGCTTCTACAACATTTTCTGTTTGAGAACCACCATTTTTATTAAGAACACCATCAACTGAAATTGCGAAAACTCCATCACCTTTCTCGATTATAAGTTGATTCGCTTTCGCTATTGAAACTTTTTCGCCGTTGTAATAAGCGGTTATAAATGCTCCAACCAAGCCTTTAGCAATCATTTCATTTTTTCGCTCAACCGTTTCCGGAACTGAACGAAAAATACCTGTAGAATATTTATACAAACCATTAATATTTTTAATAACAAGCGGAGAAACATTAAATATGTTATCCGCTTTTATTGATTTCGAGAAAGCACCAACTTGAACTGTAAAGAACAACCCTTCTATTGTTTCTACAGCCTCTACATTTGCAGCGTCATTTCCTAAATCATCAATATACTGATTACTATCATTTGAAGATGCTCTAGACTCATCGTTATCGGTTGCCGTGAATTCATTATTGACTGCTACTGCAGTTGTTGTACTTGTATTGTTTTCTATTTCAACAAAATCAGTTGAAACCGGTGCACCTTCTAATTCTAATTTACGTGCTTCAGATAGAGACATATATTCCCCATTATATATTGCGACAACAAAAGCATCTGAGTACCCAATACTTCTAATTTCATTTTTTGCATTATTGGCAATTTCCCAGGCAGTAAAATAACCTACTCTATAGCGGGTTATACCATCTCTAATGACTTCAGCAGAAATAGGTGCAAAACCTTTGAACAAATCTTGTGGAATAGGTTTTCTAAAAGCACCAACCTGTACTTTAAAAATTAATCCATCAGGGTTTCCTGGATTTATTGGAATTGGATTTTCATCTGAATAAGTAATATCCGTATTGAGAGCAAAAATATTATCCACAAGTTCAGAAGGAGGAACAAAGTTAGAAGCCAAAACATCATCAATAACTATCTCATTAATAGGTTCTTTATCATAATAAGATAATGCTAAAGCCCTGTAATCATTAGCAGTTTCTTTATCCAAGTTTGCTATTGTACTATTCCTTTCCTCCTTAGCATAAGCCAAGGAATTATATAAGTCATCCACTGTTGCCTCAGCAGCAAGTTTCTTCTGCCTGTTACCATCAGCACTAACTCTTAATTCATTTGCTTTTGCTAAATAATCCGCTTTCTCAGATTCGTCATCGGTTGACCTTGCTTTTGATTCAAAATCATTCGCCTTATTCTCTTGCTGCAAAGCAAGGTTTCCATAAGAATTGAATTTTAACTTTTCTTGTTCCAACTCGTTTTGTAAGTCATCTACATTTTGCTGCTTAGCATAGAAATCAATATATGCGTCCGACTTTCGAATTGGATCCACTTCATCTGCATTTAAGTTAGTTAATAAAATCCCTTCTTCTATAATAGTATCTTCATGCAGTTTTGTTTTATTTCCTTGAGTTCTAAGATTGCTTGCTTCCTTCTGTTTGATTATCGAGAGATTTGTATACTTATCAGCTTCGTTGATTGCTTCAATCTGTTGTTCTTTTGTTAGAGTTAAAGCATTTTCTCTTAATTCAGACGCTTTATTCGCGTATTCAATCACTTTTGCATCAGCTTCATCAGCTTTTGACAATAACTGAGTGGACAGTCTATTACCTTCTTCCTCTTCAACAGATGTAATATTTTCATGTTCTGCTAAATAAAACTCAACAACAGCTTCAGCATAAAGTTTTTCAGCTTTTTTGTAATAATTGATTGCTGTAGCCTCTTTTCTAGCAGCTTCATTCAAATTACTTGCTATTACACTTTTATCTTTCTCATTCAAATTTTGTACTCTAAGCACTTCTGCATCTGCTAACAATTTGTTACCTGCACTTTCAAACTCCTCAGCTTGTCGCTTTGAGAATGTCTCATCGCTTAGATTTCCTGCAGTAGACTTTGACTCATTCAATCCTGACAATGCTAAATCCGCTTCGTTCTTATTTGCTACTTCAACTACTTCAGCTAGGCGCATATCCTTTATCTCCTTTTCTTCTTTTAGTTTTCCAATTTGCTGATTGATTTTCTTTGCCTCACTCTCTGACGCTCCCTCTAATTTTGCTTGTTGCGTTTTAATTTCTTTATTAATTATTGCTAATTCATCAATTTCAACTTGATTTTCAGCAATCATTTCAGCAGCGGAACTACTAGTATATGTAAGATCCTTAATACTTTTTTCATCTGCCACTCTAGAAACTTCAAAAATCTCTATATCTATTTCATTTGGATTAAATGATACACCTGCAACTTCCTCATACGGAAAATCTATCACATCTGTTGTCTCTGGTTCAACCACATCTGCTTTCTCTGTCTCAAGCTCATCTATTGTCTCTGCATCAACCACATCTGCTTTCTCTGTCTCAAGCTCATCTCTTGTCTCTGTTTCAACCACATCTGTTGTCTCTGTAATATTTGTATTAATATAATCAGCTACATAATCTTCGTTGGTCAGCTCCTCTAGAGCTGCTATAGACTTTTCTTGATTTTTGCTACCTGCTAGTTCGTTTGAATTTGCTTGTTTTAATAAGTCCGATTTCTCTTCCGGATCAGAAGAGTTTTCTGCAAGTATTCTCAATTCATCTGCTTTTGTGAAATTTGCGTTTGCTTTTTCCTCAAAGTAAGTAGCTTCTACAAACTTTTTATCCACCTCAGGAGAATCTTTATTTACTTCGGCATCAATCGTTAATTCATTAATTTTATTCCTATTGTCATTTTTCTCAATATCATTAGCAACAGCCAACTCCACTGAAACATCTTCTTCTAATATGTATATTTCTTTCTTTTTCTCTTCTATTTTTGATTGAATTTTTGATTTTTTCTTATCCGACAGAGAACCTAACAAGTCATTTTCAAGTGAAGCAATTTCCTGTTCTTTAATTGTTATTTCATCTATCTTCTCTTCAATATTATTCACCTTCTCTTGAGCTTCACTATTATTAAATGTTTTTTCTGTTGAATACGCCTTTTCAAAATCATTCTCCTCCACAACTTCATTATCCAACTCATAAACAAGCGTTTTGTAACTATCCGTATTTTCTAAATTAGTTTCGCTTGCCAAAACATCAGCATTACTCATTATTTCATCGTTCTTTTTAATATCTGCTTCAACTACACTCATCTCTTTAAAGATATTATTCATGCCCATAAGCAGTTCTAACTCTTTTGCAGGATCTTCTTCGCTATCCATCCTGTCTTTAATATCTTGAGCATCTGCTTTCAAATCAGCCAACCATAAATCATTAATTTGATTTTCCGATTCGGCTCTTTCAACCGGATCTGAAATACTAGATGATTCATCCTTTTTATCTTGGTAAGCATCGTATTTGATTTGGTTTGAATTTACATCCATTGTTTCAGTTTCTACTACAATAGCTACCTCATCAATTATTAACTCATTATTTGCTATTTTCTCTACAGCTTCACTTCGATAGTCTGTTAATTTCTCTATATCACTCTCTAGCTGTGCTCTCTTATCATTATCCTCTTCTAGAACCAATTGATCTTTAGCATCTTGAATGCTTTCGTCAACAGATACAATTATTTCATTATTAATTTTATTTTCTTTTTGCGCCTTTTCAATTGGATCTGAAATGTTATTTGTTTCAGATAATTTGTTTTCATAATAAGAATAATCATCTAAAACGTTCTCTGATTTGGTTCCAGAATCAATAACCCTATTGTTCTGTTCAATCAAATATTCTTTTTCATCTTTTAAAACCAATAAAGCCGCAACTGTATTTTCAAGTTTTCGCTTTTTTTCATCATCATTTTCATCAAAAGCAGCATTCTGAGCCCTTTGAATATCTTCATCCAAGATAGCTATCCAGTTTTGATTAATTTCATTTTCCTTTTTAGCCTTATCAATAGCATCATCAATTTCAGACGCATCTGAAATCTCATCCACATAATCTTGATAAGCGGCAGTGTTGTCAATAATTTCATTCACTGTTTCACCTTCTACATTGGCAATCTCCGAGGAAGATTCTGCAGGTTCGGAAAGATGTGCAAGCGAATTTTCATTACTATTAATATCACTTCCTACAGAATTAATAGAGGTTTGAATTTGGATCCTTTCCCGTTCCGTGAAAGTCAAATCAGAGTCTAATATATCAGTAGAAAGACTATTCATTAATTCTGCTTGATAGCTTAATGCAGTAGCTTCCTTTTGAAATTCTTCCTTTTTAGCAAATGATTCAGCAGAAAATTGTAATGCCATTTTTAATTCTTCATCTAAAGCATCTATTTGAGCTTGAACCGAAGCTTTATCTTTTTGTTTTTTTGTTTTAGACTTTTGATCAGTAAGGTTTTTAATCTTATTCTTAATAGCTTCTTCTTCATCTCCATACCTTAACGCTTCAGCTAATTCATCATCTGCTTCAGCTTGCTTTACTCTTGCTAACTCCAACATATGTTCATAAGCATTTCTCTCATGCACGTCATCGTGATTTCTTGTAACAATATCGGTGATATGCTGTTGAACCTTACTCAATTCCTCCACAGCAACTTCATGCGACTCTTCATTTAACGCAGCCTCTATTTCCAAAGCAATTACAGCTTCTTCTTCTAAATCTTTATTTAACAGATCTAATTCTACTTGAAGGTTATTCGCCAACTCTAGAGTTGCCATCGCTCTTTGATTTTGCTCTTTAGACAGTTTTAGTAAACCTTCAGCTTCCTGAATTTTTCTTTCTTTCTCAACCAAATTCGAAATTGAACTAACTTCCCCTAATAAAAGTTCTGCTTCCTCAATAGATAATTTTGCAGAAGCATTATTCTTTTTAGCAATAGAATAAGCAGCATTCATCTTGTTTTCAATTTCAGCAAGTTCTTTTCTGTCTTCTTCCACCATTTCAGAAATTAGACCCATCAAATCATCTGTGGTTACATGTACATCTATCACATCGTTTAACACATCGTTTTGATTGATAAATAATGAATCTGGGAATTCATCTAAGTTTATAGCAGGATCAGACAAACCATTAATAACTTGAGCTAGAATACCAGCAGCATCTTCCACTTCTTCATCAAACAAGTTCCTAATTATTAATTGCTCTAAACCATTTTTATTTACCAATAAAACTTCTTGTTTTAAAGGTTTTAATGTTTTTTGAGCTGGTATATCTACTATACCGGAATGAATCTTTTCACTTTCAGGCGTCTCAACTATTAATTTATATTTCCCAGGTTTTGGTAAAACAATAACATACTTACCTTCCGAATTTGGAAAGAACTCTCCTTCCATAAATCCTGTAGCAGAGTTCTCTACTTTTATAGAAGCTTTATCATCAGCTGCATTTATTTGATTAATGAACTCTCCTGCGAGAATTACATTCAACATCGGAAAAGTTTGTACTCTCACCTTATACACATCCAAATAACCGCCTTTAGCAGCCCTTGCAGATGCGAAATATGCATTTTCATTAAGTGAGTCCACAACGTACATTATGTCATCATCTGGAGTGTTAATTTTGTAATCTAGGTTGACAGGATCCCCAAATGTATTAGATTCCATATCGTAGCTACTTTTAAAGACATCATAACCTCCCATACTAGAATGTCCTTTAGAACAGAAATAAAAAGTAACCCCATCTGAATGCAGAAATCCATATGAATCATCATAGGGGGTGTTTATATGAGCTGGCAATATCTGCGCTTCTGCCCACTCTCCATTTGGCAACCTTCTAACCTTATAAAGGTCTAATCCGTTTTCACCGTCTTTACCATAACTTGAATAAAAAATCACATTTTGATTTTTTGCGGGAAAGTAGACAAGTGATCGATAATCTTTCTTTTTATCTAATTTAGATTGAAATTCATCTGTAACTAATATTTTACCACCTATTTGACTTAAATCATAAGAATATTGAAATCTGGAGTAGCTTGACACTTTTTTTTCATCAACAACTAGTTCCGTCAAATTTCTAAGCAGCTTTTTACCATTATTAGCCATACTTATATGCAAGTCGACTTGCAAATCATTTTTATCACGATTTTCACCATATTGCTTAAACCTCTCATACTCTATTAAAGCTTCGTTAAATCGATAGGTTAAATGATAGGCTTTGCCTAAAAAGAAAGTAGCGCGGGACCCCTTGCCTCCCTGTTTCGCT
>Ga0209631_10000874_pt1 | contig 40219 bp, 36 predicted proteins | sample COG_08_FD_184752 | JGI IMG/M metagenome (GOLD analysis project Ga0209631, IMG submission 184752) | Pelagic Microbial community sample from North Sea - COGITO 998_met_08 (SPAdes) (version 2) | ecosystem: Environmental > Aquatic > Marine > Neritic zone/Coastal water | place: Helgoland, sampling... | reverse complement strand
ATTCTTGATCATGGTGCTTATATCATGGGACCTGAAGTATTTGAGCTGGAGGAAAAATTAGCTGATTATTGTGGAGTAAAACATGCTATTTCATGTTCATCTGGTACAGATGCACTGCTAATACCATTAATGGCTTGGGGTATAGGTCCAGGAGATGCAGTTTTTACAACGCCATTCACTTACGTAGCTACAGCAGAGGTAATTTCAATCTTGGGAGCAACACCAGTCTTTGTTGATGTTTATGACAGCACTTACAATATTGATTGTGATAAATTAGAAATTGAAATTAAAAAAGTTATTAATGAAGGAAAGCTTAAACCAAAAGCAATCATTCCTGTTGATTTGTTTGGATTGCCTGCTAGATATAGAATTATTGAGCAAATAGCCCAAAAATATAATCTTAAAATTATTGAAGATGCGGCACAGAGTTTTGGAGGGTCCATAAAACAAAAAAAAGTAGGATCATTTGGAGATGTTGCAGCAACTTCATTCTATCCAGCTAAACCTTTAGGATGTTATGGTGATGGTGGAGCAATTTTTACAAATGACGATAATTTAGCAGAAGAATGCAAGGCAATTCGTATTCATGGAACCAAAGACGATAAATATAATAGTGAAATCATAGGTTTAAATGGTAGGCTTGATAGTATCCAAGCAGCTGTTTTATTAGAAAAGTTATCTATTTTTGATGAAGAGTTGAAAATGAGAAATGAAGTTGATTTTCATTATCGAAAATATCTTACTAATGCACAAAATCACCCTAAAGACTACCAATCTGCCCACGCTTTGTTCTCTATAGTACTAGGATCAAACAACAAAAGAGACAACTTAATTGACAGGCTATCAAAGAAAAAAATTCCATCCGTAGTATATTACAAATTTCCTATACATTTGATGAAAGCTTTTAGGTATTTAGGATATAACAAGGGTGATTTCCCTATATCTGAAAGACTTTCATCAGTAATAATTAGTTTGCCGATGCATCCATACTTAAAAAATAAAGAAATCGATTTTATTATCGATACCACTAAGGGGGAAAAATGAAGTTTGTGGTAACTGGCGGTGCAGGGTTTATTGGCTCAAATCTTGTTAATCAATTGATTTCAGACGGTAATGATGTACATGTTATTGATAACTTTTTTTCAGGCAAAAAAGAAAACTGCAACCCTGATGCAAAATATTATAATATTGATCTTTCAGATATATCTCATTTTAATAAAATTGTAAAAATATTAGAAAATGCAGATACAGTATTTCATTTAGCATGTATTGCCAGGGTCCAGCCTTCAATTGAAAACCCAATAAAGTATGAAATGAACAATACTATCGGTTTAGTAAATATTTTAAAGGCTTCAGTTGATTCAAAAATAAGAAGATTTATATACAGCAGTTCTTCTTCTGTTTATGGAGACAATAGCATTCTCCCTCAAAAAGAATTTTTTGAAACAAATCCTATGTCACCATATGGTGCTCAAAAATTGTATGGAGAGATTCTTTGTAAAACTTTCTCGCAGATATATAGTATTGAAACTATATCATTAAGGTATTTTAATGTTTATGGAGAGAACCAAAATATTGATGGTGCTTATGCATTAGTAATTGGTATTTTTCTAAGTCAAAGAAAAAGTAACAAGCCTCTAACTATAAGAGGGGATGGCAACCAAAGAAGAGACTTTACTTATGTTGGAGACGTAGTAAATGCAAATATTTTAGCATCGCAAACAGAAATTAATATTTCAGGAGAAATAATTAATATTGGGAATGGAGAGAATCGATCAATTAATGAAATTGCATCCTATGTTGGAGGAGATTTAAAATATGTTAATCCTGTCCAAGAACCTTTTGAAACATTAGCTGATAATAATAAAGCTAAAGAATTATTAAATTGGGAGCCTACACAAGATGTTAAATCGTGGATTAAACAATATTTAGAGGAAGTATAAATGAGTAAAAAAATTCTAATTACTGGAGGGGCTGGTTTTATAGCCCATCATTTGATTGATAATATTTTAAAAAAAACAGATTGGGAAATAGTTACTTTAGATAGGCTAGATTTTAGTGGAAATTTAAACAGGCTTAAAGAAGTAGTTTACTCTTACAGTGAAATTGAACAAAAAAGAGTAAGAATTGTACATCACGACTTAAAGGCTGAAATAAATCAAGAAATCTTTTCAACAATTGGAGCTGTAGATTATATTAGTCATCTAGCAGCGGGATCACATGTAGATAGATCAATTAAATTTCCTTTAGATTTTGTTATGGATAACGTTGTAGGTACTGCACATATTCTTGATTATGCAAGAAAATTAGATAATTTAGAAAGGTTTGCATATTTCAGCACCGATGAAGTGTTTGGTCCAGCGCCCTTGGGAATTGATTATAAAGAAAACGACAGATATAATTCTACTAATCCATATTCAGCATCAAAAGCAGGAGCAGAAGAGCTTGTTGTAGCGTATGAAAATACATATGGGTTACCATCATTAATAACACATACAATGAATGTTTTTGGAGAAAGACAACATCCTGAAAAATTTATTCCAATGGTAATAAAAAAAGTTCGAGATAACGATGTTGTAACTATACATGCTAATCCCCAGAAAACAATAGCTGGTTCCAGACACTATATTCATGCAGATGATGTATCTGATGCATTATTATTTTTATTTGACTATAATATTTCCAACATTGAACCTGATGCTACTGGTGCAAAATGTCAGAAGTTTAATATTGTAGGTAAAGATGAAATTGATAATTTATCTCTAGCTAAATTCATTGCAAAAGTTCAAAATAAGCCATTGAATTATGAAATGGTTGATTTTCACTCGCAAAGACCTGGCCATGATTTAAGATATTCATTGGACGGAACAAAAATGAAGAAAATGGGATGGGAACCTCAATCAGCATATGATAGATTAGATTCTGTTGTATCATGGACACTTCAAAATGATAGGTGGTTATGTTTATAAATTTTTGTATATTTTTTTATGAAAAATAGATTTTATTTTTATATCACTATATTATTGTTTGCGAAAATATTCGCACAAGTTGCACTACCAAATTTAGATAATCTTTCTAATGCGGAGTTGGATCAAATTCGAAAAGCTTCTCTAACAAATAGTGCAGCAAATTCTCAAGATCAAATCGAAATTGACAATAATAAATTAACTAAACCTACAGAGGTAAAATTAAAATCTTTACCAGGTAGAGATAAAGATGAGTTTTTTGGGTATAGCTATTTTAATAGACCAATCAATTTTTTTGACAATATTCCTACTCCAGCAAATTTTAAATTAGCTGCAGGAGATGAAATTGTACTTTCTTTATGGGGAGAAACAAATTCAAGAGAGAGTTTTGTATTAAATAAAAATGGCTCAATTTATTATTCAAATATTGGATTCATTAATTTATCAAACAAAACTATTAAAGAAGCTGAATTGTTATTATCAGAGAAGCTGATATCAATTTATTCAACTCTTAAAGACAAAGAAACCCAATTAGATGTAGAGCTTGGAAAAACAAAATCCATTAATGTATATTTTACAGGTCAAGTTACAAACCCAGGGATTAGTCTTGTTCACCCATTTACAGATGTTTTTTCAGCACTAGTACAATCAGGGGGTATTAACTCTAATGGTAGTTTGAGAAATGTCAAATTAATAAGAAATGGAAAAACATATAATATTTATGATTTCTACTCTTTTTTTCTTAGTGGAATAGATAATTTTTCAAGCGATAGATTACTTGATGGCGATGTCATTCATATTCCACAAGTCGAAAAAAGAGTTCAAATCAGTGGAGCTGTTAATTCACCATCTTTTTTTGAACTACTTCCAAATGAGAACTATAAAGATTTACTTAATTATGCTTCAGGTTATACAAAAAATGCTAGTTCAATCATTTCAGTTATACAAATTATTCCTACAGGCAGTCGAGATTCAGATGACTTTGCTAGAAAATCGCTTAACCTTAAAAGAGGAGATGAATTAAATGCCTTGTCTATTAATAATGGTGATAGATTTATAGTGAATTCAATTACGACTAATGATATATCAGCTAGAATAGTTGGAAGAGTAAAAAATCCTGGAGAGTATCAAATCCCAGATAATTATTCACTTAAAAGTTTGTTAGATCTTGCAGGAGGTTTTCAAGATCTTAGTTATATGAAGTCAATTAATATGGAAAATATTGTGATTTTGAGAAAAAGCAAAAGTGTTACAAATAATCTAGAGTTTAGTGTTAATTATGCGGATGCTAATAATTTTATTGTTAAACCAAATGATACAATAATAGTATATATGGATAGTAGTTATCTGTTTTCAAAAACTTTTTCAATCAACGGAGAAGTTAATTACCCTGGTTCATATCAACTCATAAAAGGATTAAAAATTAATGATGCAATTATTAAGGCTGGAGGATATACGTCTTTTGCTAATGAGGAAGTTGTAAAAATCTCTATTAATGGGTCTCAATTAAATAACTTCAATTTAGATTCGGAAGTTTTGGATGAAATGGAAATTACAGTACCTCCTTTGATGAAAACAATTAAAGTGTCTGGTAATGTATTTAATCCTGGTCTTTTGGACATATCATCAGAAAGATTAACCATAGCTGGCGCAATTCAGGCGAGTGGCGGTATAAAAGAAAGTACAAAAAGAAATAAAATTATTGTTACAAATGCAAATGGTAAATCTTATAAACCTTCATTCTTTCAAAAAAAATTTAAGAGATTAGACTATGGTGATGTAATAAATGTACCAGCTAAAGAAAGAGATTTAGACGTTACGCAACTGGTATCAGATATTTCAAATACATTGGCCAACTTGCTCACAATCTTTATTATTATTGATAGAATAGATGACACTAATTAACAGTGAAAATCATTCTATTAAGACACGGTGAGAGTGATTGGAATAGCCTAAACAAATTTACAGGATGGACAGACGTAGATTTAACTTTAAAAGGAGTTGACGAGGCGAAGTTTTCTGCGAGACAAATTCTTCTCCATAATATCGCAATTAGTTCAGTAAATACTTCATTGCTTTCAAGAGCAATAAATACAGCCAAAATAGTTTGCGAAATTCTAAATTTTAAAAAGGATAAAATTATATATAATTGGGAATTGAATGAAAGACATTATGGAGCTTTACAGGGACTAAATAAATCAGAAACTGCAACTAAGTATGGAGAAGATCAAGTTCATATATGGAGACGAAGTTATGATATCCCACCACCTAAGCTATCTGAAGAAGATAAACGACACCCTAAGTTTACTGATAAGTTTCGAAATATTCATGAAGATCTCCCTGTTGGTGAAAGCTTGAAAGATGTTATTGATAGATTATTGCCTTTTTGGAAAGAGTATTCTAATAATTTAAAGAAAGGTACCAGTAATTTAATTGTCGCTCATAGCAATTCAATCAGAGCAATAATAAAAATTTTAGAAGAAATTGATGATAAAAAAATTTCTTCAGTTAATATTCCAACAGGCATTCCGCTTGTTTATAATCTTGATAAGAATTTAAAAGTAATTAATAAAGAATATTTAATTGATGATATTACCCTAGAAGAAAAAAAATCTTTAGTTATTAACCAAGGTAAAGCTTTAAATAGATAATTTATTAAAAAGAGTATTTAATAGAGAAATAACTACCTACTACATTTCTTTCCTCTGAAATGCTAAAATTCAATGAGTACTTGTTTTTTATTATTCTTTGTATTGATATGCTAGACTCTGAAGAACTATCTATAACATTATCTTCACCTACATCATAAAAAAATCCTCCATTTTCCTTTATTGTCTGTGTAAAATTTCTGTTATTATAACTTTTATAGATATCAAAATTTGAATTACTTAAAACCAATTTTGTTTTTTTAATATTAATACTAAGTCCAATATGTTTTAAAACTACCCTGTTATCAAAAACATCAATAAATGGGTTCCCAATGATTCTATTATCATATTTCCAACCATGACTATACATCCCATTCCAATAATATGAATCTCCACCTGGAGGATGAAAATTTCCACTTTGATCACGAGTATCTAGATATTCAAATAATATTTTATAAACATTATTATTGTTTTTTTCAATAAATACTCCCCAAAGACCATCAAAGCCATTTTTAAACTCTAGACCACTCCTATCAGCAAAAATATGTTGATAGTATAAACCGTATCTATTATCCCCTTTGTTAATATTATAATAAAAATCCCAAATACCCCAAGCATCTCCTAATGAGTTTCCTTGTTCTGAAATTGGAGAATCTGATGCGCCTTTCTGACCAGTAAATATATTATGATAATCATCAAAAGATCTTGGAAGTTTACCATACTTTTCAATAGTGCCAGCCCAAGTTACAACATGAACTAAACCTATTGATATTGTCGAGCTTTTTACTTTAGTATCTAAATAAAGACTTTTTTGATGAACAAAAGGAGCTTCTGAGTACGTAGAATTTTTTTCAAAAATACCATCAGAATGTTTATAAGTAAATGATATCCTAGGGTGTATATCGAATTTTCTTTTTAATAAAATTTTAAAATAAGGTTTAGCATATTTACTATTTATTAAGCCTCCTGATGAGAGTTCATGATCATAATGTTGATCAATATGAAATTTTCCAACAACAAGCTCAGTTTTTTTGATATCTTTATTAAAAGAGAATTCTTCAAATAAAACTGAGCTACTTGTTACAGAAGGTTTTAAAAAAATATTGCCCCCCAAAAGTTCTTCGCTAATAAAAAAGTTTATTGAAAAATCACTTAAATAGTTTTCTTTATTTAAAAACTTGCTGTTAGAATTATTTGAAATTATTTCCAGGCTCATATCATTTTGAGCTAACAAGAGATTAATAGCAAGTAAAAAAATAATTATAAGCTTTCTATGCATCGTTTATCACATAAGCTAATAATATTTTCATTTTTAAATGATACTTTTTTAACATACCAATATTTAGATTAATATATTTTATATTATGAGGTACTACAAATGAATAAAATTGACTTTTCAGACATTAATGTTCTCGTTATCGGTGATTTTATGCTAGATAAATATTCTTATGGTAAGTCTAATAGAATGTCACCCGAGTTTCCTGTTCCAGTTGTTTTACAAGATAAAATTAGTTATTTCGCTGGAGGCGCAGGTAATGTTGTCCAAAATTTACTAAGATTAAATGCTAATGTTTCCTGTATGGGTATTATAGGTAACGATTTTGAAGGAAATATTTTATTAAAAATTCTCAATGAAAAGGGTGCCAATATTAAAAATCTTAAATTTTATCCTGAAAGTATTACCACATTAAAACATCGAATAATTTCTGGCGGTCAACAACTTTTAAGAATTGATTCTGAAAAAGAAAATAAAAGTATAAATAAAAAAATATTTTCAAATTCTTTGGAAAAAGAGATAAATAAATTTGATATAATAATTTTATCAGATTATAATAAGGGAGTAATTGGAAAGCCTTATTTCAATTATAAAAATCACAATGTAATTATAGATCCAAAAAAAAGTGATTTTTATTTTTATAAAGACGCAAATATAATTACACCAAATATCTATGAGCTGCAAGAAACAACAAAAATTCAATTGAAGTCTAAGAAATTAATTATAGACTGCTGTAAAAAAATAATAAAAAACTATAATATTAACCATGTTGTTGTAAAGAGAGGGAGCGAGGGTATGATTGTTGTCAGTAAAGATGGCAATATCAGTGAAATTGCTGGACATTTTGTTGAATCCCCTGATGTTACAGGTGCAGGTGATACTGTAATCGCAGTTTTATCATTAGCAATGTACCAAACTAGAGACATAAAACTTTCTGCTAAAATTGCCAATCTAGCTGCTTCTATGGTTGTAAAAAAAAAAGCTACCAGCACAATATCTCCAAGTGAGATTAATTCAAAATTAGAAAAAATTATCTAAGATTCTTCTCCATAATTGCTTTATTATATATTTTTTTAATAACAAGAAAACTATTCTTGGGGGAAAATTTTTCTTCAAAATCCTTTTTCGCGTTTAATGACATAATATTTACTTTATCATTATTATTAATCATCCATTGAATATTATTTGTTAATGATATATGGTTACCTTTTTCAAAAATAATCCCATTAAAATTATTTTTTACAATTCTTTTAATACTGGGTTGATCACTAGCAAGAACAGGGGTATAATTAGCGAATGATTCAATTATAACATAGCCAAATGGTTCTTCCCACTCTGATGGAAAGATTGTAAAATTTGCCTTAGCATAATATTCATTCATCATGTGATTGTCAACAAAACCAATGTTTTCAATATTTTTTTTCTCATTTATATAGCCTTTTTTGGTAAGATCAACTTTTAAATTCTTTAAGTCTTTAATTTCTTTTGAATTTTTGTTTTTTACTTTTCCAATTAATTTTAATTTGTAGTCTATATTTTCAAATGCTTTTATTAAGGTGTGTATACCTTTTTTTGCTGAAAACTCGCCGACAAATAATGCATAGTTTTCCTTCTCCATTTTAGTTGTTTTACCCATAAAACTAAAATGTGGAAGAAAGATAATTTTATTAAAATCAATCCCAAATTTTGTGTAGTACTTTATGTTGTTTTTATTCATAATAAAAAAATAATCAATTTTATTTTTCCAAGTTTTTAACAATGATTTGTGAATGAGATTACTTATTGCAAGACTTATACTTCCTATAATCGAATTTCTATAACATCTTTTAATTATTGATTTAAAAAAATTACCTTTACAATTTTCGCAACACTCATTATCGCTTTTGAAAAGCGAAGATCCGCATATAAATCTATAATTATGCAGGTAATAAAATATTGGAATATTCATTTTATTTGCTTCAAAAAAAATTGATGGGCTGATTAGTGGAAATATATTATGAACTTCAATTACATCGGGTTCAAATTCTTTTAATATTTTCTTGAATTCTTTTGCCGTTTTGAATGAAAATATTGATGTAAAAAAAATTATTATTTTATCTAAAAAATTATTTATGCTATCATTCTTTTTGGAGAAAAGTTGAACTGTGCAATTATTTTTTTCGAGTAGTTTAATTTTATTAAAAACTGCTGTTTCTTCACCACCGTAGTTTTTATAAAAATTATGTACTAGTAATATTTTCATTTCTTTGAATTTTAATTAAAAATTATATTAAGTTAATCATATGAATTTAGAAACACTTTTATCTAATACAATTTTTTACAAGAATAAATACATAAGACTTATATTATTAAAAATATATCATTTTTTTATTTTTTCTCCGCTCTTTTGGCTTAAAAATGGTCCAAAATTAATAATTAATGGCGCTCCCAAAACTGGAACACACCTTTTAACTTCTATATTAAATGAAGTTCCTGAATTGGTTAACACTCGTTATGATGTAAGTATGTGGAAGATAGATAAAAATGATAATTATCATGATCATATACAAAAATGGGAACCATCTAAAGTCAAATTTGCTAAAGAATTAAATAAAATAATGAATGGCCAGTTTGTACTGTCTCATATGCCATTCCATAAACATATTTATGAAGTTCTTGAGGATAAAAATATTAAAATGATAAATATAACAAGAGATACCAATGAAGTTCTTCAATCAAAACTTAATTATATTGAAAAATTAGATAGACATTATGCGCATAAAACTTTAAAAAAATTTAAAAATAAGGAATTAAAAATAGAAGCCTTAAAATCTGGTTTTGTAACAGAAGAAGGTTACGTTGTTAATGCGCACAATGATGGTTATAAAGCATTTAAACCCTGGACATTATTAAATAATGAAATTGTATTAAATATTAAATTTAATGACCTAGCTGGCTCCAAAAAAGGATTCTCGGATGAAGTCAGAAAAGAGTCTATTAAAAAAATATTAAAGTTCCTAAATGTGCCTATTAATAATAACATTGTTAATAAAATTCATCTAAATGCTATTAAAACTAAGAGTTTCACATTAAGTGATAAAGTCAAACAATAATAAAATGCCAACCTTACATTAGTTTAAAATAATAGTACTAAAGTCTTCATATATTTTTTCAATGTTAAAATACTTTTCAGCGTACTTTCTAGCATTTGAAGAAAGTAGTTTGGTATTTATTTTTTTTAAATATATATCGTTAATTGCTTTATTTAATTCAGTTTGATTTTTTACGTGAATTCCACACTGATATTCTTTAATGACTCTCACAATAAGATTGTTGTCTTTAACATAAACAATTGGAATTCTTTTTGAACATAGAATTGATAGAAATTTTGAAGGAACGCAGAACTCACTCGAATCATCTTCAAGCATTACAATATTACAATCAGATGATGCGAGGACTTTTGAAAAAATTTCAAATTTTTGAAAAGGTAAAAAAAGTATATTTTCAAGTTCATATTCCAAAGCTTTTTGTTTAAGATAGTCTACGACTGGCCCTTCTGAAACAACCACAATTCTTGCATTTTTTAATTTTTTTTCATTTAAAAAAGATGCTAGTTCAATTAGAACATCAGGATTATGCTTATAACCTAAAGTACCAGAATAAAAAATATTTAAAGAATTTGTAATTGAATATTTTTTAGAAAATTCATTTACTTTAGGATGAACGTTTAAATCATTTATTGGCGCCCAATTGGGTATGCAGTGAATTTTGTGACTAGATATATTATTACTAATTAAAAATTTATTAAAGTCCTCGGTTATAGTAATAATTTTTTCTGACCTTTTTAAAGAAGAGAATTCTAAATGATGAAATAGAAAAGAAATAGGCTTTCTGAGTATATTTCTTTTCCTTTTTAAAATATTTCTTGCTGCAATACTAGTCAAGTCTTGAAGCCAAAAAATAAATTTGAACTTTATAAATTTTTTTGATAGTGAAACTAAATAAACAGAAGGTATTGGCATATTTGCAGTTATAACAATATCAGGATTAATTTTTTTTAAATAATAGACTGCTTTAATACCGTAAATAAATTCATAAATAAATTTTTTATAAAAGTTTCTTGAAAATTTACCTCTTACTTTAATTATTTTTTCATTTTCGTTTATTGAAAAATTTGCCTTAGGTCCTAGTTGTTCAGGATTATATAAATGAAAAATTTTATCATTTTTGTTTAATGAAAATTTTTTGCTTAAGTCGTGTACAAAAGGGTGACCAGAGTAGTCAAAAAAGACTATTTTTTTCATTTAATTTCTTCAATCCAGTATTCAATCATTTCATCTATCATAGAAATAAATGAATATTCTGGCTCCCATGCCAAGACTTTTTTAATTTTGCTTGGATCGCCTTTTAGAAGAAATAGTTCGTTTGGTCTTAAGAACTTTTCGTCAACTATAATTTTCTTTTTAGAAATATCTAATTTATCAAAAACATAATTACATAGTTCTTGAACTGTATGAGTTTCGCCAGAAGCACAAACAAAATCATCTGGTTTACTATGATTTAAAATAGAGTGCATTGCTCTGACGTAATCTTTAGCATGCCCCCAATCTCTTGAGGCTTCTAGGTTTCCAAGTCTAAGTTCGTTGGTGATGCCTTTGTGTATCATTACCGCGCCCCTGACAATTTTATTTGTAACAAAATTTACTCCTCTAAATGGACTTTCATGATTAAAAAGAATGCCATTTGATGCAAAAATATTATATGATTTACGATATACTTGCACATTATGAAATGCACATAATTTAGCTGCACCATATGGACTAACTGGAATCATTGGTGTAGATTCCCTTTGAAATCCATCATTGTCAATTTGATTACCAAACATTTCTGATGAACTTGCTTGATAAAATCTAATGTTTCTATCAATAGATCTAATAGATTCTAATAAATTGATAGTGCCATCAACAATAGTATTTGTAGTAAAAAGAGGAGAATCAAAAGAAATACCAACATGAGATTGAGCACCAAGGTTATAAATTTCATGAGGTTTGATTGTTGAAACTAATCTGAGAATAGATGAAAAATCAGTTAGGTCACCATAATGTAAATTATTTTTTATATGTTCATAAACACTATTTAACCTGAATGTTTGATGTTCAGGTACAGAGTTTCTTCTAATAATTCCATGCACTTCATAATCTTTAGAAAGTAGATATTGAGTCAAATATGCACCATCTTGTCCATTAATTCCTGAAATAATCGCCCTCTTATTCATTTTCTTGCCTTTTCATAATTGTTAACAAACCAATCTATTGTTATTTTTAAACCATTTTCTATGGATGTAAAATTTAAATCTTTAATAACTGATTTAAGTCTAGAGTTATCAGTATTTTTCCTTAATTGACCATCGCTTTTAGTCTTATCGTAAATTATTTCTCCATCAAATTGAAAGATATTTGTAATTATATTAACTATTTTTTTAATGGAGATTTCTTCCTCTGAATTTGAAATAATAATTGGTTTTGAGCTATTGTAGCATTCTATTAATTGTGTACAAATCTTTGATAAATCTTTAGAAAAAATAAATTCTCTTTTAGCAATCCCAGAACCATAAATTACTAATGGCTTATTATTTTTTTTAGCTAAATATGTTTTGTGAATAAGCGCAGGAATAACATGGCCATTTTCAATGTTAAAGTTATCATTTGGCCCATAGATATTTGTGGGTATAACATTAAAGTATTCAGTTTTGTATTGTTGGTTGTATGATTCAACTTGAATATCAAGCATTCTTTTTGCGTATGCATATGCAAAATTTGATTTATGAGGAGGGCCTAGGTGTAGATCTTCTTCTTTTAAAGGTCTTCCAAGTTGATCTGGAAAAATACATGTTGACAAGAATCCAATAAATTTCTTTACACCAATAATTTTGGAAATTTTTAAAATATTTGAATTAATTGCAATATTGTTATCAAAAAAAATAGCTGGATTAGACATATTATTATATAAACCGCCAACTACTGCTGCACAATGAATTATTGATCTAGGTTTAGATTGTTTAATGACTTCTAATGACTGGCTATAATCAAGTAAATTTAATTCTTGAGAGCTTAGCTTTATTCCAGATTCAAAACTTGAACCTACTAATCCACTTCCCCCAGTAATTAAAATTTTACTCATTTGATAAATAGTGTTTTTTGTTTTAAGAGATATTCTTTTACTTCGCTGGAAACCAGCCATTCAGGTACACTTTCTTTATGAACAAGAAAATTTCGTACATCAGTTCCTTTTAATGATTTGTAATATTTGCTATCTGATTTTCTTTCAGTATGAATTTTATTTTTTGAATCATATACAATTTCATTGAAAAATATAATATTCATTCCAAAATCACCTATTTTATTAAAGATATCTTCAATAGAAAGATCTTCATAATAAGAACCAACGCCTGTATGATCTCTACCAACGATAAAATGATTACATCCGAAATTTTTACGACAAATTGCTGTAAAAATAGCTTCCCGTGGACCAGCATATCTTGAATAAGTTTCAAACCCTGTAAGAAGTGATTTGTTTTCTAAAAATTTATTTTGCAAAAGAGTGTTGTATGCACCCATTATAACATTTGTTTCAAAATCGCCATTTTTTTTGTGACCAACAACAGGATGAATTAATACTGCATCTAGATTGTTATTTTCTAATGCAGTTTTCATTAAAAATTCATGTCCTTTGTGCGGGATATTTCTTGTATGAAACCCAACGACATTTGTCCATCCTTTCGCTTGAAATATTGATCTGGTTTGAACTGGATTAAGTGCAGATGACATTGTCATTTTTTTAGAAATTTGATTTAATTTTCCAGATACTATATAGCCACCTTTGCTTATAAACTTTCCAGCCCCTGGGTGATTTGTATCATTAGTACCAAATATTTTTTTTGACATCTGATTTACATCTATTTTGTAGAGTTGTTCAATTTCAATTATAGCGATGTTTTGACTAGTCCCTTTATCAAAAAGAATAGCTTGATCGCCTAAATCTAAATTTTCAAATTGCTTTTTATCAATCTGTAGTATTATTGGCAGACTCCAAGCACAGTCATTTTGAATTTTGAAACTATCAACACAGGTATTTAAATCATCTTTGTTCATGAAACCTTTCAATGGAGAAAAAGTCTGATTCAGTATATTTAATGCGTCCTGAGTCTGTTCAGAATCAATTTCTATTTTAGGTATATTAACAATATCTTTCTTTGATATTTCTAGAACCTTTTTTGAAAAAATACTATTACTTTTTCCATGATAATCCGGTAATAATATATTTCTTGGTTTAGTTAACTCATCAATTTGATAATCTAAAATGTTATTTTCATGGTGACATTTTATTAAGCTATTTAAAATATCAAGGCTTTCAATAGGATTTTTTCCTATTGCTGTTTCAGCTGCTAAAACAAGACCATCTGCTCCATCCTCTAAGGTATTTATCACGTCATTAAGCTCGGCTCTTGTAGGTTTTTTATTTACAATCATAGATTCTAACAAATTAGTTGCTACATATACATTTTTTTGGTGCTTATTTGCAGTTGCAATGATTTTTTTTTGTAAAAAGGGTATATTTTCAAGGGGTACTTCTCTTGATAAGTCTCCTCTGTCTATTAAAATTGCATCAGCTTCTTTTAAAATTTCACTTAAATTTTTTACACCATTAATTGTCTCTATTTTAGAAATTATTTCTGCATTCTTACCTGTCAATTCTCTTAAGATTTCTACATCATGCTTGCAATTAGTAAATGAAAGGGCAAAATTATTTATTCCATAACTCTTTGCTACGTTTACTGCCTCAATATCTTTTTTGGTTAATGGACTTAGAGATACACTCGGAAAAGATGTTATAGCTCTGTTATGCGTTACTTTACCTCCATTAATTATTTCACCTTCCAAATATGTACTATGAACATTTTTTACAAGAATCATTACACCATCAAAATCCACTGTAAGTATTGTTCCAGGGGAAAGCTGATTCAACACATTATGAGGAACTATTGAAATACTTTTTTGATTTCCAACAGAATTATCTGAAAAAATCTTAATTTTATCTCCAACCACATAAGAAATATTATCTTCCATATATTGGTTTCTAATTTGAGCACCTTCTGTGTCAATACATATTGGGGTTTTGGAAAATTTTTGAATTAATTCTATATTTTTTTCTAAATCTTCAAGACTAGTATGAGACATATTAATTCTGAAAAAATTTACACCTCTTAAATCCATCCTCTCTATTATGCCTTTATGAAAAGAACTTGGGCCAAGAGTGCAAAGAATTTTTTTATTTAAATTTTTGTTCATCAATTTCTTTCAGAATATTACCATATTTTTTATTAAAATAAATAGTATCTTTTGAGTCAAAGTATTTCTCCCAGTCTTTTGCTTTACCGACCCTGTCTGGAGAGAGTTTCATATCTTTGTTTTTCATATTTTTTTTTGAGAAAAGTTTAATAGCTTCGTCAATTAATTCTAAATTGTTACAATCTTTATCAATAGTTGATATTATTTTAACTAATTCTTTTTCTGGATTATCTAAAAAATTTTCGTACTTCAAAAAAATAATCTGATTATTGTTCAAATGTTTTTTTACATGATCTTCCCATTCATATCCAAAAATTCTTATTAATATTTTTCTCCTAAATTCAAATGATGTAATTTTTTTTATAAGATAGAACAATTTTTTATTTCTACTAAAATTATAATTTGCAGGATTATAGTTATTTTCTAAGCGCCAAAAATAGCTATTAGCTACATCATTAACGTCTCTTGCTATATAAATTATCTTATCATTATTTTTTATTGTCAAATCATCAATTGTGCAGTGCGATTTAAAAACATATTCAAATTTTTTAGAGCTAAAATGTTTATTTTTACCTCCTAAATATTTTTTTAAATGAACTCTGGCTAAAGCTAGTTTTTTGCCATCAATATTTTTTAATTTCACATTTAATATGTAAGCAATCATAAAACTAATCCATGTATTTCCAGATATTGGGTATCCAATAATATAAACGTTTGAATTTGTGAAAGATTCTGGTAAATAAATAGCCTTCTTCAACCTTAGTTTTGATATTATTTTGTATATGTTCATCAAAGTATCTTGCTCTCTAGTTTTTTTGAAAAGTTATTCTCAATATCATGAAATAAATCTTTTACCTTCTCTCTTTTGACAATATTTACATCTTTATTTTTTACAATTATATTTTCTAGGAAGTGAACAACTTCATTCATGTCCTTTAAAATCTCTCCAGGCATAATATCTTCAATATTCTTAAAAAGAAATCCTCGCTCATCGCTATACGATTTAATGTCAGGCGTAAAGAAGCCTATTGGTTTATTAAGAAGAAGAAAATCAATATATATTGATGAAAAATCAGTTAAAAGAATATCAACTGAATTAAAAAATTCGTACAAATAATTTTTTTTAAAAATTTTATCATCTATTACTTTAATTCTATCAAAAGTATCAATAAAAGTTAAATCTGTATTATCTTGTGGGTGAAGTTTTATTGTACAAAATGAATTACTTTTTTCGAGAAATAAATTTAAAAGAGAAATATTTTCAATTGAGAAAATAGGATTAAGTTTATTATTAGATTCTCTAAAAGTAGGCATCCACATAATTACTTTAGTAACTTTTAATTTAATTTTTAGAGCTTTTACGATATCAGCAGCTCCATTTATAAGAAAATCATTTCTTGGCAATCCAGTTACTAAAACTGAGCTTTGTTCTACATTAAAAATTTTGTAAAAATATTCTTTATAAAATTTACTAGTAACAATATAAATATTTGAAGAATCGGGGTCTGATTTATTATTTTTATCATAATTTTCAATATTTTTAATTGGCATTCCATGCCATAGATTAATTGTTTTATGACCCTTAATTCTTCCAAATTTTCTAAATATTCCATGCGTTGAAAAAACAAAATTAGCTGTTAAGTAGTGATAAATTCCCAGAAGAGAATTTTTTCTAATAAATACTATATCATTTCTAGTTCCATGATTGTCAGCAATGTCTTGAAATTCCTTTATTTGATCTGCATTATTTAAAAGCCAAACTGGTGTAAATTTGTGATTTTGATCCAAATATATAAAGAATGCAAAGGAATTGTCTGAGAAATCAGGTGAGCTTGTAAATATATATTTTTTACTATCTTGATTTAAAATTAAAAATATTATTTGAAAAAAATAATTTACAATTTTATACATTTCTGATTTTTTTTAGAGTTTCATTAAGAATTGTAGAAGATGTTCCTTTTGTATATGGAAAGTAAACGATTTTAACATTTACTTTACTAAACTCTTTCTCATAATTATTCCATTTTTCAGTATTTTTCCAATCACTTCCAACAAACATAACATTAAACTGTAACTTTTCCCAAGCTCCAAATTTATCCATATTTTCTTGAGCAACTACACGATCAACATATTTTATGGATTTTACAATTTCTAATCTTTCTTCAAATGGAATAACAGCTTTTTTATGTTTATATGAAACAAGATCATCTGTTGACACTCCAACAATTAACTTTTCACACATAGATTTTGCATTTCTTAGTAAATTTAAATGACCTATATGAAATAAATCATAAACTCCAGTAGTATAGCCTATAACTTGATTCTTCTTATCTTTCATTTACCATCTCCATGATTTCTTAAAATATAAATTTTTAAAAATTTCTATATTGATAAACATCCATAAAATTTGACCTGACCTTATTTCTTCCTTACTTTTTTTGATTAAAATATCAACAGCATTTTTGTTCAACCATGAGCAATCATTCAATAATTCATATGCCAATAATTCCAAGTCTCCAAACCATTCAGTTAGTGGAACGGGGAACCCAACTTTTTTTCTTTCTACTATATTTTTAGGTAGGTATTTATAAGATAATTTTCGTATCAAATATTTTGGTGTATCCAAAATTTCGCTGTATTCTTTTGCCTGCATAGCATAAGCCCTTTTTTTTGATTGTTCATCATTCCATTTAAGTTTTAGATCTATAGGAATTTTAGTATAAACATATTCAATCAGCTCATGATCTAAAAATGGTACTCTAGCTTCCACTGAAGTTTGCATTGTTGTTATATCTACTCTTTGTAAAAGTCCTTGAACATGATAACGATGAAAAAAATGAAAAATACTTTTTTCTCCTGAAAACTCTAGAAAATCTTCTTTTAATTCGGTATCAAATTTTATTCTATAATTGCGAGAAGAAGAAATTAATTTATCTCTAAAAGATCTAGAAACATACTCATACTGAGAAATAAAAAAATCATAAAATGATTTATATATATTTTGATTTGCAAAATCTAAAGGTGATCTAAAAATTCTTCCATATCCACCCATTAATTCATCAGCTCCTTCTCCAGATAAAACGACAGTAATCTTTTCCTTTAATTTTGTAGACATGGCAGCCAAAGGTATTTCATTTGGTACACCAAGAGGGGAGTCTTTATATTGAATTAGCTTTTCCCATCCGTTCACATAGTCTTTTTTTTTCATTAAAATTTCGTGATGAATAGTATTATATTTTTTCGCTACTTGCTTAGCATAGCTGAATTCATTCATTTCTTTAAAACCAATTGTATATGTATTAATTCTATTATTTTTTATAGATGAAGCTATGGCAGTTATGAGACTTGAATCAACTCCTCCGCTCAAATAGGTTCCTAAAGGCACATCAGATATTAATCTATATTTAATTGACTGTATAAGCTTCTCTTCAAATTCTTCTAATATATCTTTTTCTGAATAGTTGGTCGATGAGTTAAAATCTGATGGGAGCGTCCAAAATTTTTTTTCCTTTAAAACCATATCATTGTTGATATGAATTAAGGTTCCAGGTTTTACTTGAAAAATATTTTTGAAGAAAGTATATGGAGCTCTAATATATCTATTGCCAAGATATTCATCTACTGCATCTTCATTAAAAACAGCATCGACTAAACCGCTAGATAATATACCTTTTATTTCTGAGCAAAAAATTAATCCTGAATTATTTTGAGTGTAATATAAAGGTTTAATACCTAACCTATCCCTAGCTAAGAATAAATCTTTTGTTTCTGAATTATATAATGCTAATGCAAACATACCATTTGCACGACTTAAGAACCACTCAATACCTTTTTCATAAACTGAGGCAATAATAACTTCTGTGTCAGATTTAGTTTTAAAATTGTGCTTTAAATTACTTTTTATTTCCTCAAAATTATATATTTCACCATTAAAAACTATGTGCCATTTATTATCAATCGAATGCATAGGTTGATTAGAGCGTTTATCTAAATCAATAATAGCTAATCTTCTAAAGCCTAAAGCAATATTCTTGTCCAAAAAAGTGCCATGAGAATCAGGTCCTCGATGATTAAGCGAGTTATTCATCGTTTTAATTCTTTTTTCTTTATTTCTTAAAGATTTATTTAAATATATTCCAGATATGCCACACATAAATTGAAAACATATTAATCAAATCATGATATATAAACAATATTTAGATTCTAATTAAAAAGGCATATAAGTGTTTTGGGGCCCATAGCTCAATTGGTTAGAGCAACGGACTCATAATCCGCAGGTTCGGGGTTCAAGTCCCTGTGGGCCCACAAATGAGCAGCCATTCATATATAAAAAATGACAAAAATGCAGATATATTTATTAATATAAATGGGGAGCTTGTGCAAAGAAGAGAAGCTAAAATATCCGTTTTTGATAGCGGGTTTCTGCTTGGTGACGGAGTGTGGGAAGGAATTAGACTACATAAAAATCAATTAATATTTATTGATGATCATTTAGATAGACTGTTTGACAGCGCAAAAGGAATTTCATTAGATATACCTTTTTCTAAAAATGAAATTATAAATCAAATTTCAAAAGTATTAATAAAAAACAATATGAAAGATGATGTTCACATAAGATTGATTATTTCAAGAGGAGAAAAAATTACCCCTTATCAAAATCCAAACGCTAATTTAGGACCAATCACGCTGGTAGTAATTCCAGAATTTAAAAAAACAGATCCTAACACATATATAAATGGAATTAATATTGGCAGGGTTTTAACAGTGCGTCCTTCTCATAATATTTTAAGTACTCATTACAACACTTTAAGCAAGCTAAATTGTATTCTAGCAAGTATCGAGGCAAATGAACTTGGTTTTGATGAGGGTATAATGAACGATATGAATGGAAATATTAGTACATGCAATTCAACAAATCTATTTTTTATTAAAGATAATTGTGTTTGGACTTCAAAAGGGAAATATTGCCTCAATGGAATAACTAGAAGCAAGACTATTTATCTTTGTGAAAAAAATGATATTAATTGTTATCAGAAAGATTTTACTTTTGATGAAATCAAAAATTGTGATGAAGCATTTGTAACTGGTACATTTGCTGGCATAATTCCAGTGTCTTCACTTGAAAATAGAAAATTATCATCAATTAATTCTAATTCATTAACAAATCATATTAGAGACCTTTACAATAATCACATTATCGAAAATATAAATAAAGCATGATTATAGCATGTTGGTCAGGTCCTAGAAATATCTCAACAGCATTAATGAGGTCGTGGTCTTCAAGGGATGATACATTTGTTACGGATGAGCCTTTCTATGCACACTATTTGAAAGAAACAAATTTAAAACATCCAATGCATATGGAGATCATTAACAATTATTCTTCAAACTACAAAGAAATTATTAATTATCTAATTGGTGAGATACCAAAAAATAAAAAGATCTGGTATCAAAAACACATGGCACATCATATAATAGATTTAAGCACCATAGATTGGATTTCTAATTGCGAAAATTGTATTTTATTAAGACACCCTAAAGAAGTAATTAGTTCTTACACAAAGAAAAATAAATTGAAATCTGTGGAAGAGCTTGGTTATCCACAACAATATGAAATTGTAAATTTTCTTAAAAAAATCAATAAATCATGCATAATAATTAACTCAGAAGAATTATTAGAAAATCCTAAAGAGTCACTTTCAGATTGGTGTAGAAAAATTAATGTAAAATTTGATAAATCAATGCTTAAATGGGAAAAAGGCAATCATATTAATGATGGTATCTGGTGGAAAAGTTGGTACGACAATGTTATTAAAACTACTGGATTCCATAAATATGAAAAAAAAGATATTAACATTGAGAATAAATATGATTCTATTTATAATGAATCAATGAAATATTATAATTGCCTAAGAAAAGTTAAATAATGAATTCGTTATTAAAATTATGGTCTCAGCCGACATGGATAAAATGGCTTATTTATTTAGCCATTGTTTACATTCTATTTCTAATTAAAGAAGCATTCGCTATTGTTTTATGGTTTCTTTTTTGTATTATTTTATACTATATCATTTTTGCTAATAATGTATTTAAAACAAGGACTTATTATGAAAAAAATAATTTTTAGTGTAATAATATGTACTTTGTTATCTTGTCAGGAAAATAGACCTCATGGAAATCAATACAATCTACCCGAATTAACTCAAAATAATTTCTTAATAGGTAATTTAAATGAAAATCGTTCATCATATAGAGTATCATTCTACGATATAAATATTGATTTTGATATTGAAAAGAAATCACTTAATGGTTTTGTCACTGTAAAAGCTGAGAGTATCACTGATTTAGATAAATTACAAATTGACTTAGCAGAAAATTTGAATATCAAAAAAATAACTCATAAAAATCAGAATTTATCTTTTTCAAGAGAGTTTGATGCTGTATTGATTGACTTTAAATCAATAATAAAAAAGGATAGCTTTTTTGAATTTACTGTTTTTTACGAAGGAGTTCCTCAAAGCGCTGATAACCCGCCTTGGGCTGGAGGATTTACATGGGCTAAAGATAAAGATGGACGCGATTGGATTGCTGTATCTTGTGAAGGTGAAGGTGCAAGAATTTGGTGGCCTAACAAAGATCATATTACTGCTGAGGGAGATAGTGTAAGAATGGCTTATACAGTTCCATCAAATTTGGTGGCAGTTGGAAATGGAAAATTAATAAGTGTCAGCGATTTAGGTGATAAAACTACATATGAATGGCTTGTTAGGAACCCCATAAATAATTATAATATATCAGTTCAAATTGGAAATTATGTAGCAGTTCAAGATACTTTTTTAAAGGATAACGCTACTCATTTTATGAATCACTACGTTTTAGATTATAATAGAGAACTAGCTTCAAATTACTTCACTCAATCAAAAGAAATAATAAGGTTTTATGAAAAGTATTTTGGCGATTATCAATGGTATGAAGATGGATATAAGCTTATTGAAGTTCCATATCTAGGAATGGAACATCAATCGGCCGTTACTTATGGTAATGGGTTTAGTATATATAATGGCGTTAGAAGTAAAAGCTGGCCAATGTATGGTGTAATTGATCCTTTAATAATACATGAAACTGGACATGAATGGTTTGGGAATAGTGTCACTGCATCAGACCCAACTCATATCTGGATTCATGAGGGTCTACAGGTCTATTCAGAATCTATTTATTTTGAAGATAAATTCAATAGTTATGATATTGGAGTACATTATCTTAACTCAATAAAAAATAGAATTGTCAATCAAATTCCCATTGTTGGAAATGAGAATGAAAATCATTGGGCACTTCACGGAGATACTTACATGAAAGGTGCATGGGTAATGCACACATTAAGAAGTGTAATTAATAATGATGAAATATGGTTTGAAATTTTAAAAGAATTTATGGTCGAAAATGCAAAAGGATTTGCAAACACAAATGATTTTTTTGAAAAAGTAAAACAAAAAACAGGAGAAGATTATTGGTACTTTGCTCAACAATATTTTTATTCCCCAAGACAACCCCATTTAGTTTTTATTCAAACAGATTCAGAGTATTTATTTAAGTGGGAAAATGTAAATGACAATTTTATTATGCCTGTTGATTTACTTATAAACGGAAAAGAAACAAGAGTTTTTCCAACAAAAAATTTTCAATCTGTTAGTATTGCAAAGCATTCACAAGTTGAAGCAATGGATTGGAAGTATTATATACAAGCCAAAATGGCCGAATAGTATTATGGATTTAAATATTTGGATAATTTTAGTTGTTTTTTTTACGTCTATAATACAGTCTGTTTTTGGAGTTGGAATACTATTATTTGGAACTCCAATCTTAATTTTACTTGATTACAAATTTGTTGAGCTTTTAAATATATTATTGCCAATATCTCTTTCCCTTAATTTATTTCAAATTCATAAAGATTCGTCACAAATAGACAAAATTTTTTTTTCAAAATTTTTACTTTTTGTTGTTCCTTCAATAGCAATTACTTTGAATTTTGGACTATCCTTTGATTTTAATTTTAAAAGATTGATAGGAGCCTTTTTGATTTTTATAGCTATTACTAGCTACTTTAAAATCCTTAGTACAAAATTGATTTTAAACAAATTTTATCTTCTATTTATGGGAATTTTTCATGGTTTGACCAATTTAGGTGGATCTTTACTTACAGCATATGTTGGAGCAATGAAACTCAACAAAGTTGAAACAAGAGCAAATATTGCTGTTTGTTACTTTATCTTTGCTTTAACTCAATTAATTATCCTAAAAATTAATGATGTTTTTTTCTTTTCATCTGAAAACTTGGTTTATATAATAATTTCACTTTTAATTTTTTCATTCATCAATAAAAAAATATTTATAAAAATTAATGAAAATATTTTTTCAGATATGGTTGCTTTATTATTGTTGATTTTTGGTCTTATGGCACTAATTTAATTCTTAATTAAAGTATTTAATTTTGAATAAATAATATATATGATAACTTCAGTCAAATTATAACAAAAAATTAATAAGGTGAGTTTTATGAGCAATATTACTTGGCATAGCACAACAATCAAACAGAGCAATAGAAATCAACTAATAAATCAAAAACCTTTTGTTTTATGGTTTACAGGCTTGAGCGCTAGTGGTAAATCAAGTCTTGCCAACATTGTTGAACAAAAAATTTTCAAAATGGGTCATTTAACTTATTTGCTAGATGGTGATAATGTTAGACATGGACTTAACAAAGATCTAGGTTTTGATGAAGATAGTAGGGTAGAAAATATTCGAAGAATAGGAGAGGTTTCTAAATTGTTTTTAGATTCTGGGGTCATAGTTTTAACTGCTTTTATATCTCCTTTTATTTCTGATAGAAAGCTTGTAAGAGAACTTTTTAATGAAAGAGATTTTTTAGAAGTTTTTATTGATACTTCATTAGAGGTATGTGAAAATAGAGATCCAAAAGGTTTATATAAAAAAGCAAGAAAGGGTGAAATCAGTGAATTTACAGGAATAAGTTCACCTTATGAGCCGCCAACGAATCCTGAAATTCATGTTATTAATAATGATATCACCTTAGACGATGCATCAAATCAAATAATAGGATATCTATTAGAAAACAAATATATTGGAGGTAAGTAATGCAGTATTCAATGTTTATAGGTAGATGGCAGCCTTTACACAAAGGTCATCTTTGGTTAATAAATCAAAGGTTGGAACAGGGTAAGAATGTTTGGTTAGCAATTAGAGATGTTGAGCCAGATGAAAATAATCCCTGGACTGCAAAAGAAATAGAAAAAATGATTCATCAAGGAGAGTTAAAAGATTTAATTTTAGATGGTAGAGTAATAACATCAATTATACCTGACATTGAATCAGTTAATTATGGAAGAGGTGTTGGATATGAGGTAATCGAACACACACCTCCTAAGGAAATTGGTGATATTTCTGCAACAAAAATAAGAGAAAAATTAAGACAAGAAAAGAAGCTTTAGTATAAATGGAAGTAAACTTTTTTCAAGAACTCAAATTTTATTTAAAAAATATAAAAAAAAATTTAACAATAGTTTTAATTATTGCTTCATTAGCATTTATTAATTCGTATTTTGAATCACCAACATATAAAACTAGTTTTAGTTTTTATCAAAAAGACTCTAGCCAATTCGCATTGATTCAGCAATTTGCTGGAGTAAATTCTACTGAAGATTTAAGTTTAAATTCATTAATCTCTTCACCTGCTTTAGCTAGGCATGTAGCTTCACAAAAATTAAAAAATAATCAAGTTTTTTGGGAAATTCATGGTATTGATTCTAGTCGCAAAAATAAAATCTTAGATTTTATCTTTTATCCAAATCAGGATTTAAATCAACTTTACTTTGATAGATCCGTTACTCTTCTTAAAGAATCTATTATTAATTATCAATACGATAATCAACAACAAAGTATCGTAGTTAATGTCATATATTCTGATAAAGAGATATCTAGAATTATTTCAGATGAAATAATAAAATTTGTAAATGATTATTATGCCATAATTGCAAATCAACTTGCAAAAGACAAAAATGAATATATCAATATCAGAATGCAGGAAGTCGATAGTGAGATCAATGATATCAAAAGTGATTTAATACAATTTAAAGAAAAAAATATAAATATTACCTCGCCACAGCTTTTACAAGAGTTAAGTAATTTAGAATCTGAATTATTGCTTAAGAGCACTATTTATGCTCAGCTTTTTTCACAATATGAATTATTTCGTCTAGATTCGATAGATAAATCAAATTCAGTTTTTTTGATTGATTCTCCTTATACATCATTTAAACCCTATTCTCCAAATATTAAGTTTAATGTACTAATCTCTATTTTCTTTGGGTTATTCTTAACTTTTATTCTAAGCATTAAATCAAGAAATGAATATTCATTCTTTAATAATTAAAGTAAGCCTTTTTTTATTTTTACTTTTTACCGGAACGTTTCAATATCTTGGACCAGAGAATCATGGGGGAGGTAGGTCGACTATACTCATTGCAGGTATTATTTTTTTTATATTTTCAATCGCTTTCATTCAGCTTAAAGAAAAAGTATACAATTTTAAACTTAATCAATATTTATGGATTTTCTTCTCTTTAGCTATAGCGTCTTCTATATTTAATTTAAATTTCTTATCGTTTATTAATTCTTCTATATTTTTTTTAAACACACTATGCATTTTTCAGATTTTTAATAACTCAGAAATTTTAAAACCTTCATTAAAGACAATAAACAAAATCATTCTTACAACAAGCGTATTTTTAATTATCCTCTTTTTTTCTAGATTTTTTTTATATGGTGTAGATTTTTTTTCAGGTAGAAATGTTGGAAATTTTCATCCCAACCATTATGGCATTCAAGGATTTAATCTATTGTCTTTAGTTTTTTTTTCAACAAAAAATTTATACATAAGATTTTTTTCTTTAATAATATGTTTCTTTTTTCCTTTGATTGTTATTTCAAGAGGATCTCTAGTAGCTATAATTTTGTTTTTATTATTTTATTCATTTATAGTATTTTTACAAAAATATAGTATAAAAAAAATTATTGCATATTCTCTTGCACTCATTTTTGCTTTATGCTTTTTAGCCATTTTATTTTTTAATGAATTGTATTTTTATTCTAGTACAATATTAACCTACCTAGATTTAACTGATTCCAGTCGAGGTATTTCATCAGGATTTACTGGTAGAGATAATGTTTGGTCTAAAGCTTTCTTACTTTTTTATGATAAACCTTTATTTGGTTATGGCCTTGATTCAATATCCACACAAATTCACAGCTCGCCATTAGTTCTTTTGTTGGGTACAGGTTCATTTGGCTTTTTATTTTTTTCCTTAGGAGTTCTTTCTATTTTAAGTAAAATTGTTAATAATCTATTATATCTAAAGGACGATCAAATAAATGTTTGTTTTGCATTTATATCATCAGCACTTATTTATGGTCTTATAGAAAATATGCTTTTTGAGTTTTCTCAGCCATTATCCTTGTTATTCTTCTTTTATTTGAGTTATATATATTATTTCGAAAATAATCAAATACGGCATGCACAGTAAGATTTTATTTTCATTTTTTGCCAAAATTTTTATAACTATTTCTGGTTTAGTTGTTTATGGTGTTTTAGCTCGTAATTTAAACGAAAATGATTACGGTTTATTTGCCCTTTCAGTAAGTATAATCACAGTTTTATCTTTTGTGAATTCTCTTGGTATGCATTTATCAATATCTAAAACATTTCCTAATTTTTTAGATAAATCTGTATTAAAAAGATATATATCTATATCATATTTGATTGGACTCTTCATTATTTCAACTATTTATTTTTTTTTAAAAAAGTACCCCATCTTTTTTGAAGAATTAAATCGTGGTTTTATTTTAGAATATCTTTTTTTAATAATAATGATTTCAGGAGCCATTAGAGTTAGAGCAGATTACTTTAGAGCATCAAAAAACTACACTAAATTTTTGCTTTACAATTCTTTGTCATCTGGCGGAGGTGTTTTCTTATGGACTATCTTTCTTGCGGCAATTTTTATTCTTCTGTTTTTAAATTTATTGAGTATTGATTTTATTATTTTATCTTTATTGATTTGTTGTTTTATTACATTATTGTTTCCAATTTTTTCTTCAAGAAATTTATTTAAATCCTTTAAAAAATATGTTTTACAATTCAAGCTTTTTAATTTTGATGAAGAGTATTTTTCATTTTTAAAAAGCTCTTTATCGTTATTATTTATCACAATTTTATCACAATATCGCACTTTTTTCCCATTATGGTTTATAGCTTTGTATTTAAGCCCAGCTGATGCGGGTTATTTTTTTTCTAGCATGAAAATTTGTTCTGTTATTTTATTTCCACTTTCAATAATTGATATTGTTTTCCCCGCTGAAATTTCAAGGCTTTTCAAAGAAAATAAAATTGATGACCTTAAATTATTAGTTAACAAAATTAGTACCATACGATTTGTTGCTTCATCATTCATATTTTCATTTATATTTTTATTTGACGATCAAATTATAACTTTAATTTTTGGTGATAATTTTTTATTAATTAAAGAAATCTTATATATATTAGTTTTTTATTTTGTTCCACAATTTATTTTTGGACCAACGCGAATGGTTTTGATGATGACAAATGGTGTATCTTATTTGAGAAGATATGATTTATTTTCTGTTTTATTTTCAACAATGATTTATTTTTATTTTTCACATGATATTAGTTTAAAATCAATTTCAATTATTTTCGCATCACTTTCATTTATTAATCATCTTTTTTACTATCTTTTGACTTATAAATTAATTCGAGTTAATTCATTTCCTAATTTCTTTTTTTTAAAAAGTAATTAATTTTTTACGATTTATTGTTGAATCATCATTATGAATTATTATTTTTTTGAAATAATTTATGAAAATGAAAAACTCAATTCAAATTGGTATTGTAGGCATGGGGTATGTTGGTTCTGCTATCTATAATGGGTTTAAGGACTCTTATACTGTACATTCTTATGATATTACCAAAGCTTCTTCATGTGAATCTTTAGAAATTTTATGTGAAAAATCAGATATTATCTTTATTTGTTTGCCTACACCAATAAATAAAAAAGGAGAGTGTGATTTAACAATCATTGGTTCTGTTTTATCTAACATTAATTCTATCGTTCAAAATAAGATTGTTATTATAAAGTCAACTTGCATTCCTGGGTCATCATTAGCTTTCCAAGATAGATTTAGTAACTTAAAAATTGTCTTTAATCCAGAGTTTTTAAGGGAAAAGCATATAGATGAAGATTTTATTAATCAAAAATTTATTATTCTAGGTGGAGATGGTAAGAATACTATAGAAGTTAAAAAAATGTATCAAAAGGTATTTCCGTCAGTTGAATACTTTATAACAGATTTAACTACAGCAGAAATGGTTAAATACACTATAAATTGTTTTTTAGCTCTTAAGGTATCTTTTGCTAATGAATTATACGATTTTTGTAATGCAAAAAAAATTAATTATGATGATATGATTAAAATAGCAATGTCTGATTCAAGAATCGGCAACTCTCATTGGGCAGTTCCTGGTCACGATGGTAAGAGAGGTTATGGAGGCAGTTGTTTCCCAAAGGATGTATCTGCATTATATCATGAAGCATGCAACCTTGATTTAATTTCATATATTATTAAAGCCTCTTATGATCGTAACAGAGAACTAGATAGAAAAGATAGAGACTGGGAAAATCTTTTAGGTAGAGCAGTTTCAGAAGTATGACTTAAAAATAAAATATACTTATTCTAAATTTATCATTATAATACATTCTATGCTTAACTTAGAAAAATACCTAAATGAGTACAAAAATCTAATTGATTCAGACAACTCCTCTGAAAAACTTAATGATTTATTCATTTACTTATCTAAATCTAACAAAAATATTTTTGTGTTTGGTAATGGCGGTAGTGCAGCAATTGCTGATCACTTTGCAGTAGATATGACTAAGAATGCTGGTAAAAGAACATTTTCACTCAATACAGCTCCTTTAATTACGTGTCTTGCGAATGATTATGGTTATGAGATGTGGATGCAAAAAGCGCTAGAAATGTATGCATCAAATGGAGATATAGTATGTTTAATAAGTTCTAGCGGTAATTCAAGCAATGTTATCAATGCATGTAAATATGCAAATTCAAAAAATATTAAAACAATTACTTTCAGTGGATTTGATTCAAATAATCTTCTAAAAAAAAATGGAGACATAAATTTTTGGGTTAATTCAAAATCATATAATATCGTAGAAAATATTCATCAAATATGGATTTTGAGTTTAGTTGATTTAATTATTGGTAAATCAGAATATTCAGCCTCTTAAATATGATAAAGTTTTTCTTCGACTTTATAATTTCACTAGTTTTATTGATTGGTTTGTCTCCACTAATCCTAATTATTATTTTGATAATTATATTTGATTCAGGCTTTCCAGTTATTCATAAGCGTGAAGTTCATTCATCTCCTGTAAATAAATTTAAATTTTTTAAATTTCGTACCATGCATATTGATGCAGATGAAAGATTATCTAATCTTTTATTAAATACTAAATATAAAAATGAATATGAAAAGTATAGCAAGCTTAAAAATGATCCTCGAATTACTAAATTTGGTAGTCTTTTGAGAAAAACTAGTTTAGATGAATTGCCTCAATTAATTAATGTACTCTTTGGTCAAATGTCTTTAGTTGGTCCAAGGCCTAAAACTACTTACGAGTTACAAAAATATTATAATAAAGAGCAAATTGAGATTATCTATTCTGTCAAGCCAGGCGTAACTGGCTTGCAACAAATATCAGGTAGAGCTGATTTACCTTATCTAGATAGAATTAAGATAGAATTAGATTATATAGATAATAGAAGTATAGTCAATGATTTTATAATCTTGCTTAAAACACCTTTTGCTTTATTTAAAGGAGGGGTCTATTAAATGGTAATATCGAGAACTCCATTACGAATATCTTTTGTTGGCGGAGGTACAGATATGAATTATTTTTATAAAAAACACTCTGGCTCAGTTATATCAGCTGCAATTGATAAATATATTTATATTTTAGTTAAAAAAAGATTTGATAATAAAATAGTCCTTAATTACAGAAAAAGAGAATCAGTTAGTTCAACCAGTGAAATAAAACATGAATTAATCAAAGCGTCTCTTGAAATGCTTAATATTAATAAATCTATTGAAATTCAATCTATTGCAGATATTCCATCTGAAGGATCGGGTCTTGGATCATCAAGTTCATTTACAGTAGGAGTTTTGAATGCTCTTGCTAATTTTATACACGAGCCAGTAAACAATTCAAAATTAGCTGAGATGGCATGTAAAATTGAGATTGATATATTAGGAGCACCAATCGGAAAACAAGATCAATATGGCTGCGCTATAGGAGGATTAAAGCAGATTAATTTTAATCAAGATTCAACTGTCAATATCATTCCTATTTTAGATAAAAATAATTTATTTCTAAACCTTGAAAATAGATTGATTCTTGTTAATTCTAAAAAAACAAGATCTGCATCTAAACTTCTTCAAACTCAGAAAAAAGATTTTAAAAAAAATGAGGAGAGATTAATTAAAATTCTTAAAAATGTATCAAGCTTTAATACCAGTTTAAATAATCAAAATTTTGAAAAAATTAATTTATTGATGAATGATTATTGGAATGAGAAAAAACAAATACTTGCCAATAATGATACATTAAAATTATATAATAAATTTGTTCCTAAATATTGTGATTCTGGAAAAATATGTGGCGCAGGAGGTGGTGGATACTTTTTGTTTATTAAAAAGAAATCCTGCAATCTTGATAATCAAGAGTATTTGAATGTAAAAATAGACTCTTTAGGATCCACAATTATTTACAATAATTATATTTAGAATTTTTTTTGAAACTTTAAAACATCAAAATATAAATTAATATCTATATTCATCCTTTTTAAAAGGTCCATTTATTTTGACACCAATATATTCTGCTTGATTTTTAGTTAATATTGTTAGATCGGCATCAAGGTGCTCCAGATGCAATCTTGCAACTTCTTCATCCAGCTCTTTAGGGAGATTATATAATCCTACCTCAGGTTTTTCTTTGGCTAAAAATAGTTGTGCTAATACTTGATTTGCGAAAGATGTAGACATAACGAAGCTCGCATGGCCTGTGGCACATCCTAAATTAACTAATCTTCCTTCTGCTAAAAGAAAAATTTCTTTTCCATCAGGAAAAGTATATCTATCATACTGAGGTTTAATTTGTTCTCTTATAGCGTCTGAATCATTCAAAGCATCTACTTGAATTTCATTATCGAAGTGACCAATATTACAAACGATGGCTTGATCTCTCATTCCTCTTATATGGTCAAGAGTAATGATATCTTTATTACCTGTAGTTGTTACAAATAGTTGCCCTTTGTCTAAAACGCTTTCTAACCTTTTAACTTCAAACCCCTCCATAGCAGCTTGTAGCGCACATATAGGATCAATTTCTGTAACAATTACTTTACAACCATATGATTTCATTGACTGAGCACAACCTTTACCAACATCTCCATATCCACATACTACAACAGTTTTACCAGCTAGCATAACTTCAGTAGAGCGTTTTATTCCGTCTGCTAATGATTCACGACATCCATAAAGATTGTCAAATTTTGATTTAGTTGCTGAATCATTTACATTAAAAGCAGAGAAAAGAAGTTTATGGTCCTGCTCCATCTGCACTAATCGGGCAACTCCAGTTGTTGTTTCTTCAGAAACACCAATGATATCTGGTACAATATTATGCCAGTGATTGTTATTTAGCTTATGTACTTTTCTAATAAGTTTTTCAACTACTAATTCTTCTGGATTCGTAGTAGTTATTTCAGGATAACTGCCATGTTCATTAAAATAATTTTCAAGTTCATAACCTTTATGAATGAGAAGAGTTGCGTCACCGCCATCATCAACAATTAGGTTTGGACCCAGATTACCGTTAAAAGTAAGAGCTTGTAATGTACAATCCCAATATTCTTCTAATGTTTCACCCTTCCATGCAAATACAGGAGTTTCAGTTTCAGCAATTGCAGCCGCTGCTTCATCCTGTGTTGAAAAAATATTACAACTTGCCCATCTTACGTCCGCTCCAAGATCTTTAAGGGTTTCAATAAGAATGGCGGTTTCAGTAGTCATATGTAACGATCCAGTAAGTCTAAAACCAGATAAAGGCTTTTCATTGATGTACTTTTTTCTCAGAGTCATTAAACCTGGCATTTCCTTTTCTGCAATACCAATTTGATGCCTTCCAAGTTTTGCAAGACTTACATCTTTAACTTTATGCGGTAAAATCTCTACAATATTTTTCATTTTTTTACTTTCATTTTTACTATTGCTTAATGGTTTTATGGTTACATTATCTAAACTTACAGCCCTCATTTTTTTACTTCCCCAATTTAATTTTTAAATATTAGCTGGTCAATTTATCAGATAAATTCGTTTTTTCCCAGCTAAAATTATCTCCATCTCTTCCAAAGTGTCCATATGCGGCTGTTTCTCTATATATAGGTCTTTTTAGTTTTAATGCTTTGATCAGACTTTTGGGTCTTAAGTCAAAATGTTCTCTTACTAAGGATTCAAGTTCTTTTTCAGGCATTTTACATGATCCAAAAGTATCAATACTTATAGAAGTTGGTTCAGCTACTCCTATTGCATATGAAACTTGTATTTCGCAGTAATCTGCTAATCCTGCTGCAACAATATTTTTAGCGACATATCGCGAAGCATATGCAGCAGATCTATCTACTTTTGATGGATCCTTTCCTGAAAAAGCACCACCACCATGTCTTGCCATTCCACCATAAGTGTCAACTATAATTTTTCTTCCAGTTAATCCACAATCACCTACAGGGCCACCAATCACAAATTTTCCTGTTGGGTTTATAAAGATTTTAGTTTTTGGTGTAATCCAATTACTTGGAACTACAGGTTTAATAATGTGATTATAGACCTGATCTTTAATTTCTTCATAGGAAATATCTTCATCATGTTGAGTAGATAAAACTATTGCAGAAAGACCTTTAATCGTTTTTCCATTATCACCATATTCAATACTCACCTGGCTCTTTGCATCAGGTCTAAGCCATGAAAGTAAACCGCTTTTCCTTGCTTCAGATTGTTTTTTAACTAATCTATGAGAAAGATCGATTGGGGCTGGCATTAAAGAACCAGTTTCTTTGCAAGCATAACCAAACATTAGTCCTTGATCTCCAGCACCTTGATTCAAGTCTTCTCCTTCACCTTCATTGACTCCCTGAGCAATATCAGCAGATTGTTTGGTGATATGATTTTTAAATTCACAAGTATCACCATTAAATCCTAGAATATCATCATTATACCCAATTTCATTTATTACTTTCCTTACAACACTTTCTAAATCAGGGCTGCCTTCAGATGTAATCTCTCCAGCAATAACCACTAAATTATTTTTTACTAATGTTTCACAAGCTACACGACTTTCTGGGTCTTCTTTTAGGTATGCGTCAAGTACTGCATCAGATATTTGATCACATACTTTGTCTGGATGACCTTCAGAGACCGATTCAGATGTAAAAATATAATCTTTCATTTATTTTCCATTCATTTTTTTTCTGCCTCTACGTAAATAGAGTGGCATTTATACTCTTCATTATTTTCATTCAAGTCAAGTCTATAGCTATTCCAGTTTGCAATAGTACTCGTATTAAATTTTTGAACACTAAAATTATTAAATCCAGTCTCTTTAAGTATAAATTGAAGATTTACTCTATCATACATCCATTGATGAGTTTCACCTCTAGATCTAGCATCTCCTAAAATTAAGTTTTCTATAAATCTCATAATTGGTTTTTGTTTTGAAGTTGCATATGACTCTCTTCTTACGCTTTGTTCGATAATACGAGCAATATAGCTATCATGATTTTTTGCCATTGAAGGATTTTTTAATGATTCATTAATATGAGATATATAATCAGCGCATAATCTTTCTAAATCAGGCACCACTATTCTTAATTTTCCTCCAGGTTTTAAAACTCTATTTATTTCATTTAAAAACTCTTTTCCTATATGCCGATCTAAATGTTCAAAAAGATGAGAATGGTAAACAACATCTACAGAATTGTCTGAAAAAGGAATTCCATTTTTTAAATTATGAACCATAATATTCTTTGGTATACTATTAAAATTCTTTAATCGTTCTTTAGAAACAATTCTTTTTGTTAAGAACCTTATAATAGGATTTCTATTTAATCTTAAATATGGTGACCAGTCAATATTAATAAAATCTGTAGAGTTGCTTGTTTTAAATCCACAACCAAGATTTAGCATTATTTTTTTTGTATTTTCCGTAAATCTCATTTTAATTTATCTTTTTAAGAATTTTAAGCATAGACCCAGAATCGTTCATTAGATAGTAATGAATTATTGGAACGTTTGCATTAATTAATTCCTCAGATTGCTTAATTGCCCACCTAATGCCAATTTCTTCAACATGTTCAATATTTTCATGCACTTCATTTTTAAGTTCATCTGGAATATTAATATGAAAAATCTTTCCTAAATTATCAATCTGTTTAGGTTTATTTAGAATTTTTATACCAGGTATAATTGGTATTTCAATACCTTCATCTCTACATCTGTTTACAAATTTAAAATATTTTTCATTATCAAAAAACATTTGTGTAACAGCATAAGATGCACCAGCAGCAATTTTTTGTTTTAATAAATCAATTTCTTGGTCAAAATTATTGGAAAAAGCATGTTTTTCTGGATAACACCCAACCCCAACGCACATATCAATTGTTGAAGAGTTGGCAATTTCATTCAAGTATCTTCCATTTGAGAGATTATTAATTTGATGTATCAAATCAAGTGAATTGTTATTTATACTTTTCCCGTCCTGAATATTTTTTTTAGGATTCCCATCTCCACTAATAGCTAGTATATTTTTAATACCAAGAAAACTTAATTCTATTAATGCATCTTCTGTTTCTTCTTTTGTAAATCCATTACAAACTAGATGAGCTACAGTATCAATATTAAATCTATTTTGTATAATTCCGCATATACTTATCGTTCCAGGCCTTTTCCTTTTTAAAACAGTTTGACCATTTCCAAATTTTTGTGTTGATGATGAATGACTTGTTACATCTATAAATGGAGGATTAAATTTTTTCAAATCTTCAATCATATCTATAATTACTTTTATCCCTTTTCCTCTTAAAGGAGGAATGATTTCATAGCTAAATTGAGTATCGGTTGAATTATTTATATGTTCAATTACTTTCATAAGTCAATTATCTGAGGAAAAATTTTAACTAATTTTTCTTTTTCCATTTTTTTTCTTTTCGAATAATCTACTAATTGTTCTTTATCAATTCTAGATAAACCAAAGTATTGTGACTGGGGGTGTGAAAAATACCACCCACTGACAGATGAGGCAGGGTAGACAGCATAAGATTCAGTTAGCTGTAATTTTGAATTATTTTTAATATCTAAAAGATTAAAAAGAGCAATTTTTTCACTATGATCTGGGCATGAAGGATATCCTGGCGCTGGTCTAATTCCAATGTATTTCTCTTTAATTAAATCCTCATTTTTCAAGGATTCATTTTTAGAATAACCCCATAAGTCTGTCCTAACTTTTTCATGCATTTTTTCAGCTAAAGCTTCTGCAATCCTGTCACCCAAAACTTTTATCATGATACTTTTATAATCATCATTTTTATCAGCAAAATTTTGTCCTATTTTTTCAACATTGAATCCAGCGGTAACGGCAAACCCTCCAATCCAGTCTTTTTTACAAGATTCAACAGGTGCAATAAAATCAGATAGACAGTAATTAGGTATCCCCCTTCTTTTTAATGTTTGTTGCCTCAAATGGTACAGATTAAAATTTTCTCCATGTAAAATAATATCATCTCCAGAAGAGTTAGCGGGGTAGAAGCCTACTGTAGCTTTTGTATCAAACCATTTTTCTTTAATTGCTTGATTTAAAAGTCTTTTACCATCGTCAAATAGCTTCTGAGCTTCTTTTTTGGTTTCATTCTTTTCGAGAACTTTAGGGTAACGACTATTAAAGCCCCATGCATTAAAAAATGGTGTCCAATCTATATAATCAATTATTTCTTCAACTGGAATATTATCAAAATATCTAATTCCTTCAAATGTAGGTTGAATAGGATTATAGATATCCCAATCGCATGTAAATTTATTATCCCTTGCCTCATCAATGCTTATTAATTTTTTTGACTTGTTATTATTATAAGACTCTTTTATTAATTTATATTCCTCCTTTATTTCTTTTTTGAAAACTAATTGTTCTTTACTCATTAACTTTTGTGAAACAGATACACTTTTTGAGGCATCGTGAACATGTACTATTCCATTACTATATTCTGGACTAATTTTTATAGCAGTATGTTTCTTTGAGGTTGTAGCTCCTCCAATAAGTACAGGAATATCAAATTTCTGGTTTTCCATTTCTTTGGCAACATCAATCATTTCATCCAAGGAGGGAGTAATTAGGCCGCTTAGACCAATCATGTCCACCTCTTCTTTTTTTGCTGTATCTAAAATAATATTTGTAGGGACCATTACTCCAAGATCAATAACTTCAAACCCATTGCACTCTAATACTACTTTTACAATATTTTTACCTATGTCATGCACATCACCTTTTACTGTTGCTAATAAGATTTTTTTACTTGATTTAGTTTTTTTCTTATCAATAAATGGTGTTAAATGGTTCACTGCTTTTTTCATAACTCGAGCACTTTTTACTACCTGCGGAAGGAACATTTTACCTTTACCAAAAAGGTCTCCAACAACATTCATTCCATTCATTAGCGGACCTTCAATAACATCTATGGCATTTTTAAGTTTTAGGCGTGCTTCTTCTGCATCTTTATCAATATATTCATCAATACCTTCAACCAGAGCATATTCAATTCTTTTTTCAATATCGTAAGATCGCCATTCTTGATTATTATCTTTCTTTTTGTAATCTTTTTTATATGATTGTGAAAATTTTAATAATTTTTCTGTTCCTTCTGAATTTTTATTAAAAATAATATCAGTAATAAGACTGTTAAGCTCTTGATCAATTTTATCATAAACAACAATTTGACCTGCATTTACAATGCCCATATCCATTCCCGCATCTATTGCATGATATAAAAAGATAGAATGCATTGCTTCTCTAACAGCATTGTTGCCTCGAAATGAGAAAGATAAATTACTAACTCCACCACTAATATGAGCTTCTGGACACTTTTGTTTGATTTTTCTACATGCCTCAATGTAATTAAGAGCAAATGGATTATGTTCTTCAATACCAGTAGCGACAGCAAAAATATTAGGATCAAAAATAATATCCTTTGGATCAAAATTTATTTGATCAACTAAAATATCATATGCTCGTTTACAAATATTTACTTTTCTATCAATTGTTTCAGCTTGACCTTTTTCATCAAATGCCATTACAATAACTGCCGCTCCAAAGCTTTTAATTATTTTTGCCTGCTTTATAAATTCATTTTTCCCTTCTTTTAAACTTATAGAGTTAACAATCGGTTTTCCCTGTATATTTTTTAACCCTTCATTTAAAACGCTCCATTTAGATGAATCTATCATAATAGGCACTTTGGATATATTGGGATCTGCAGATATAAATCTGAGGAAGGTTTCCATAGCTTTTTCAGAATCAAGCATACCTTCATCCATATTTACATCAATAATTTGTGCACCATTATCTATCTGTTCTTTTGCAACACTTAGAGCTTTATCATAATTATCATTTAGAATTAATTTTTTAAAAATTGAAGATCCAGTAACATTAGTTCGTTCTCCTACATTGACAAAATTAATATTATCTCTAAAAATAAATGGTTCTAAGCCTGCAAATGATGTTGGATAAGTAATTTTAGGAACTATTCTAGGAGATTCATTTGAAACTTTCTCTTTTATTGCCTTAATATGTTCAGGTGTTGTACCGCAACAGCCTCCTATAATATTTAAACAACCCATATCTGCTAATTTTTTAATTTCGCTTGCCATAAAGTTTGGAGAATCATCATATTCTCCTAATTCATTTGGAAGGCCAGCATTTGGAAATGCAGAAACATAGCAATTTGATATTTTTGAGATTTCTTTAAGGTATGGTGCCATATCAGTAACTCCTAAAGCACAATTAATACCAATACTTAAAGGTTTTGAAAATTTTATTGTATGCCAGAAAGCTTCTATTGTTTGTCCTGATAAAGTTCTGCCGCTTTTATCAACGATGGTCACAGAAATCATAATTGGAATATCAAGATCATTATCATTTAAATAGTCCTTTATAGCCATAATAGCTGCTTTACAATTTAAAGTATCAAAAATTGTTTCAACCATTAGTAGGTCTACCCCACCCTTGACTAAGCCGTCTACCTGTTCGTAATAAGCATCAAAAAGTTCATCAAAAGTAACATTTCTAAATGATAAATCCTCAACCTTAGGAGACATAGAAGCTGTTCTATTCGTTGGACCAATACTACCACATACAAACTTTATATCTTCATTTTTTTTATTGTATCTTTTTACTGCATTTCTTGCTAATTGTGCAGACTGAAAGTTCATTTCAAACACCGAACCTTCTAGGTCATAATCTGACTGAGATATACTATTTGCATTGAATGTATTTGTTTCAATGATATCAGCGCCAGCCTTCAAATACTGATAATGTATATCTTCTATAATTTTTGGCTGGGTTATAGACAATAAATCATTGTTGCCTTTTAGGCTAGAATCGTAATTAGCAAATTCTTTTCCTCTATAATCATCTTCATCAAGTTTATAGTCTTGAATCATTGTGCCCATAGCACCATCTAAGATTAAAATTCTATTTTTTAATATTTCTCTAATTTCTTTCATATAACAAAAAACCAGCTGCTAAGCTGGTATTTTTTACCTTTTTAGCATATTTTTTTATGTCGCAGCAATATTGTTTAAATCACGACTATTGAGCTATTTTAAGTCTATTTTTTCTAAATAATAAATGTTTTTTTTAATATATAATTAAGACTATATTCGCAACAGAAATGATTAAAAAACAACACCTTAAGAGTATAACATAATCATGGCCGTGATTGATCAAATAATTCTATTACAAGATGTAGATAATAAACTATTTGAAATCAATAAATTATTAGGAGATCTTCCATCAAAAGTCCAAGAGTTAACTGAGGAAGAAGATTCAGTTAAAATGTCGTTGGCAAACAAAGAAAGCAATCTCAAAGATACCACTGTTCTTATTAGTAGTAATGAAACATTAGTACAAACAACTTCAGATAAAATAAATTCACTTAAAGATAAGTTGATTGATGGTTCTATTTCTACAAATAAAGAATATGATGCGATGATGGAAACAATAGATTTTGAAAAAAACCTTTTAGACACAAAAGAATCAGAGCTGATTGATTTAATGACTAAAAAAGAAGATTTAACTAAAGAAATTACTGAAGATAAAGATTCTTTAGATGGAATTATCTCAGAATTAAAATCTAAAAAAAATGATTTAAATGCTAAGATGGAAGAGGTGTCGGAAGAAAATAATGCACTAAAAGTCGAAAGAGAGAATATTGCTAAAGATATAGATACTGATACTTTAGACAAATATTTACAGATTTATGAAGCTAGAAAAGGTTTAGTTGTTGCAGAGATTCTTGATAATAATTGTGAAGGTTGTGGAGCTTATATTCCACCGCAATTAGTTAATGAAGCGCTAGCAAAGCAAATAGTTTTCTGTGGTACATGCAGTAGGTTTTTATACAAGTCAGAAAACAATCCAGAAAATTAATTTTTTTCTTCTTAATTCAATTTCAATCCCTTATTATATCTTCAAGAGCTGATTGGATGATTACTCGATTTTTTCGAGAGGAAAGTCC
>Ga0209631_10000871_pt1 | contig 40287 bp, 37 predicted proteins | sample COG_08_FD_184752 | JGI IMG/M metagenome (GOLD analysis project Ga0209631, IMG submission 184752) | Pelagic Microbial community sample from North Sea - COGITO 998_met_08 (SPAdes) (version 2) | ecosystem: Environmental > Aquatic > Marine > Neritic zone/Coastal water | place: Helgoland, sampling... | reverse complement strand
TTGCAGCGGCCAGAGGAATTTTTATGAATCGAGTGTCCATGGGACGTGGTATTTTTGTGGGCAAATTTACCGCATCAAATGGATTGGATAACATTGGAAACTGTAGAAGATTGGAACGAGGCGTTCAAGAATTCGGATGAAAGCCCCATCGTCGTCTTCAAACACAGCACACGTTGTAGTATCAGTCGTATGGCTTTAAAACTGACGGAACAACGCTGGGATTTACCTGACAACGTTCGGCCTCTGCTCTTAGATTTACTCAGCCATCGGGAGGTCAGTCAGGCCATTGCATCCGACTTGAGCATCGAACATCAGTCTCCTCAATTGATTTTTGTCTCCAAGGGTAAAGCGCTGCATCACGCCAATCACTCGGCCATCGACCCAGTTGAATTGAAACCGTATCTTTAACCCATGGAGGAGATTGTCAAACTTCGTGTGATCCTGGACGTGGAACAGGATATATTCCGGGACATTGAAATTGAAATGGATGCACCGCTGATGCACTTGCATTTGGCCACTTTGGATGCATTCAATTGGAACGATGCGCACGAGATGGCCTCCTTCTACAGAAGCAATGATGCGTGGGACAAAGGAGACGAATTTCCTTTGATGGCCATGTCTCCTGAATTGCCTTCGATGGAATCTGCAAAAGTCCGGGACATTGTTCCTTCTCAAAATTCCCGAGGGCTCTATGTTTACGATTACCTCCGTATGTGGTGTTTTTACCTTGAACCCATTTCCATTGGGCCTGCTGAAAAACAAACGGAATATCCGCGGTTGATGTTGGAGTTTGGAGAGACGCCGCATCCAATGAGCCGAGAGCCTGAAGGATTGGATGACGCAGAATTGTTTTCTGACGTTTTTGGAGAAGAGGCCAAGTCGGGCGACAAGGCCACCAGCACGGGCGACCCTGAGCTCGATGCCTACCTCGCTGATGACGGAGAGGAGGACCCTTCAAACGGCATGGAGAACATCGACGACTACGACGATATTTTTTAATGGCTGATTCGCCGCTCGAACACCTCACCTCCGTAGCCGCTCCAATTCAGCCGAATGAGCGGCCATTGCTCATCGTATTGGTCGGACCTACCGCGGTGGGAAAAACTCGCTGGGCGATCGAGATAGCTCGGGCACTGAATACCGAAATCGTCAATGCAGACTCGCGCCAAATTTATCGGCGAATGCCGATTGGCACCGCGACTCCCACGGCCGAAGAACGCGCAGAAATAACCCATCACTTTGTGGACTTTGTTGAGCCTGACTCAGCTTACAGTGCTGGCCAATTCGAAAAGGAAGCATCGGCCTGGCTCGACCATTGGTTCCAGCACCACCGCACCGCGGTTCTTGCTGGCGGGAGTGGATTGTACGTCAAAGCCTTAATCGAGGGACTCGATGACATTCCTACGGATCCGTCCGTTCGTTCACAGTTAAATGAGCGATTTGAATTGTACGGTCTTGGACCGCTCGTCGATGAATTGGCCCAGCGTGACCCCGTTCATTTGGAGAAGATGGATGCGCAAAATCCGCAGCGCGTCATCCGAGCACTGGAAGTGTGCATTATTTCAGGCAGGCCTTTCTCAAGTTTTCACAACCAAGTCCCTCAGGAGCGACCCTACGACATCTGGATTGGGGGGCTTCAAATGGACCGTGAATCTCTGCACTCACGCATCAACCTGCGGGTAGAAAACATGATCAAAGCGGGACTCGAAGAGGAGGTTCGCGCCCTTCAGCATCTGAGGGATACCAATGCGCTGCGTACGGTAGGATTTCGAGAGTGGCCACCCTATTTCAACAACGAATGTTCTTTGTCCGCTGTTCAGGATGAAATCCAAATGCGCACCCGGCAATTCGCTAAGCGCCAAATGACGTGGTTTCAAAAAACGAATGGAATACAATGGTTCGATGCATCGGACGGAGAGAACATTGCTGAGGCTTTGCGCGTTGAATGTGGGAAACGTCGCTGGCATTTCGCTCAGCCATTGGTCCATTCGGGATCCCAGTAAGATGAGTAATTCCTCGAAACAAATGCACCCAAAGGATGCTGCACAACGCGCGCGGCATGCAGGATTTATGCCACATTTCGACGAACAAACCGCACAAGATTTGGAGTTCGATGTCGTCAAAGTTCTGCTCCTGAATCACTGTCACAATCCGACGACCATTCAACGTGCAGAATCACTGCATCCGAGCATCCGACCCAAGCAATGGCGTCAAGCGCTCGAGCGAACCAAAGAATTCTTAGATATCCGGCGTGAAGGGAAAACGTTCCCAGCAGTCGGGTGCGAGGAGATTGCCGCTGACAATGACCGACTCGCCATACGTGATGCTGTTCTCGATGAAACAGGGTTTGCTCGCATTCGAACGGCGACTTTGACGGTCAATGAGGTGATTGACTCGCTACAAGGAGAGGATGAGTCGTTCCCGAACCTTTGTCAACTCATTGCCGACGCTTCGTCCAACTTAGAATTGCCTCAAGCCATCGATGGCGTGTTTGACGCCAAAGGACAAGTGCGCAGCAACGCATCGCCGAAGTTGATTCAAATCCGCGAGGAAGGCATACGATTGCGCCGAACCCTCAACCGTCAATTCGTGAAGGAACTCAAACGCAATCAAGAACGAGGTTGGCTGGCTGATACCAAGGAGGGGTTCATCAATAACCGCCGCGTGCTGGCCGTTAACAGCACCCACAAACGCAAGATATCAGGCACTGCTCTAGGGCAATCTAAAAATGCTTCCATCACCTTCATTGAACCAGCCTCGACCGTTTCATTGAATTTTGAGTTGGAAATGCTACAGGATGATGAGCGAAAAGAAATTCATCGCATTCTGCGAGCGTTAACCAAACAGATCAGGCATTTTTTACCGCAGCTCAAAATCACCCATCAAATCCTCGTTGAGCTCGACTGGCTGAGGGCCAAAAGCCAACTAGCAAGCGAAATGAACGCCGATTTACCCGGACTTCGAAACGCTCCCAACTTCCACCTCATTCAAGCCTACCATCCGTTGCTAGCGATGCAGAATACAGCCAAAGGGCTGACCACTGAGCCTCAAACGGTATCCCTGAATTCCAAGGCGCGCATCTTGGTCATTTCAGGGCCCAACGCCGGTGGAAAATCCATTACACTGAAGACGGTTGGACTATTGCAGGTGATGCTTCAGAGTGGACTGCTGGTGCCTGCTCATCCGAACAGCGAAATGGGTTGTTTCAATTCAATCCTAACCGACATCGGAGACAACCAAAGCATCGAGAATCAATTGAGCACATACAGCTACCGATTGAACAGAATGAAGCGGTTCTTGGACGTCGCGGACGCAAAATCTCTTTTGCTCTTAGATGAATTTGGTACGGGTTCAGACCCCGAATTGGGTGGTGCTCTGGCCGAAGTTTTCTTCGAAGAGCTCTACAAACGGAAAGTGTTTGGGGTGATCACGACGCATTACGCGAACATCAAAACCCGAGCGGCACAGTTACCGGAAGCCATCAATGGGAGCATGCGGTTCGACCAGGAGTCCCTTCAACCGCTATTCAAATTGGACGTCGGTCCTCCTGGAAGCTCTTTCACCTTCGAGGTGGCCCACATCAATGGAATTGCCCCTGAATTAATCGAACGCGCCAAAGGCAAGCTGGATGGCAAGAAAGTCAAGCTAGACGCATTGATTTCAGAATTGCAAAAGGAAAAGAACACGTTAGCGCGTGTGACCGATCGGCATTTAAAGAAAGAGCTGGAACTTGAACGTTCCAAGGCAGAAATGGCCCAACGCGAACAGCACATCAACGAGCGTGCAGTGCATCAGCAATCACTAACCGAAGAGAACAATGACGCATTGCATCGAGGTCGCAAGCTTCAGCAGTTCATCGATCGCTTTGATCCCGGGAGCAAAAACAAACCCTTGCTTCAGGACGTGCAGAAATATCTAGCTGTCGAGAGGACAAAGTATTTGGAGGCCGGTGCAGCAAAAAGAGCAAAACAAAAGGCGCAAGAAGCCCGTGCTGCAAAACGCCGACCCAAGCATTTCACAGAGCGCATCAAGGTCGGTTCGACCGTGCGTCTCAGAAATGGAGGCAAAGAACGCGGTGAGGTTTTAAAAGTCCACGGGAACAGTGCGACTGTCCTTTTTGGAGCCTTCAAAACCAAGATTGAATTGGAAAAACTATCGTGGGTTGCGAACTGAGGAACTGCGCTGTTACTCAATAATCAACTTTCGTGTAGCCATTGCCCCTCCTTCCGTTTCTAAGGTGATGAAATAGGCTCCGGACGACAAGCTGCTCACATCGGCCGTAGGTACGGTCATCTGTTGTACATCACAGGAAAGTACTGGACGTCCCATTTGATCGTAAATGCGCATGTGCGCAGCTTGGATTTCACCTGACCAGTCAATGTAAATCGTATTCCGAGCGGGATTTGGGCGCACCGCCCAAGGGTTCGAGAGCAGCCATTCCTCCTCGATTTCCACAACACCGCACAAGCTCTGTTCAGCGCATGGAACCTCGAGTTCTGTCACATAGCTCCCATCCAGAATTTCTTGGCCTGTCGCAATTGGATCCAAAAAGTTGAAGAGTTTCTCATCCTCCGAAATGGGATTGTTTCCATCCCAATGGTAACTCATCTTGCCATAGTAATCAGGAGCATTCGGGTTATCGCAAAAAGAAGCGCCGCCCGTAAGGGTTCCAACAATCCGCTGGTCTTCGTCAAACAAAGCCGATCCCGAGGAGCCTCCCTCTGTGACTCCATGATTGGTCTCCGTCTCCTGCCAATACACACGCCAATGCGCTCCAGGGTGGTATACACTACTATTGGTAGCCGTTGTTGTGTAAGTAGATATCTTTTTTCGGTCGCCTGATGGATGGTGAATTCCAACACCTTCTGTTGGACTCAAGCCTGTAACATCCCATCCCGCATAAAAGGGTGTCCAGGAGGCAAATACCGGATCCTCAACCTCAACCAATAGAAAGTCAGACCCGTTGATGTTATTTCCGACCATGTCGTCCGAACTGGTCAAAAAATACACACCCGTTCGAACATGCGAGTTGAAGCTCGATGTGCCATCACAATCAAAGTACTCATAGTTGAATCGAACTTTAAGCAGTGCCCACTCCGACTCGGACATGTCATCTGCACAGTGGAAGGAACTTAAGAGCAGTTGCCGGCAATCCATTGCTGTATTGTTCACCATCGTCCCTGAGCACAGATAAATTCCGCCGCCCATGGAAATTCTCAACCGAACAGAAGCATCGCGCTGGCACTGCCAATCATCTCCTTCCGGGCACATAACATCCACTTGACACGGATCGGATCCTCGGTTGTTTTCGGACAGCAGATCGTATTCGCCATCCAACCAGAGGTAGCGGAAAAAATAACCTACACCGTTAATTCTCAATGCAGGAGATCCAGTCGCATTCATCGGTTGCGTGTATTGAATCACCACTTCTTCCCCCGGAATTTCTCCGCTCACCCACAATCCATGATCATTGTTTTCTTGATAATCCACCGGACCTTCGACGTAAGGTGCCGCAAAACGTCCTGCCTCTGAAGAAAAGGTCAACGTGCTTCCTACCGGCAAATGAAATTGATCAAAGTAGACACACAAAGCCGGGGCATCTTCTACGCGAAGGCGCAAGGTCCATTGCTCGCTTTGAGGCGTAAGCGAGTGCGTAGCCCACTCGAAAAAGTCCCAGTCAGCGGCGAGAATTTCTCCTTGCATTGTCTTGCCGGTGTGCTCCTCGTGCCAAAATGCTCTGGCCCATAATTGTTCCATCGAAGGAGGTGCCAATTCGACCACTTGGGTTTCGAGTCCTCGCCCATCTTGACCTTGTACTCCCAAGCATATGATTGCCATGGACATTGCGAGTCCAAATCGTGTTTTCCAGCTCATATCCCAATAATTTCTTGCAGTTCAATCCGAAATTTACGCTGTTTCTCCCAAATGGATTGGTGAAAATTGGGGAACTTCATTTCCGGCTGTTCAAATCCATTCGGTACCTTGAAGGCTCATTTGAAAGGAAGATGATCGAAACACGAATATTGGGGACCGCGTGCATGCTAATCGCTTTTATGGCGAGCCCTGCCTTAAGTCAACAGAGCGAGATCGAGGCTCAAGAATTTGAAGTCCAAGGACAAAAATTCAATACACTTTTGTACTACATGGACCAACTGTACGTGGAAGACACGGATATGGAGTCCCTCGTGGAAACCGCAATTGTCAATATGTTGGAAGAGATGGATCCCCATTCGGTTTACATCCCAGCGGAGGAACTGCAGGCCGCGGATGAACCACTCAATGGAAATTTCGAGGGAGTGGGCATACAGTTCAACATTTTTCGCGACACGATCATGGTTGTTTCGCCCATTTCTGGAGGACCATCCGAGAAGTTAGGCATCATGTCCGGTGACCGAATCGTCACGGTAGATGGTGAAACCGTTGCTGGCACGGGTGTCACCAACAAAGATGTTCAACGGCTCCTCAAAGGTCCAAAAGGAACCAAAGTGGTCGTGGGAATTAAGCGTGGGAACGAGCCTGAATTATTGGAATTTGAAATCATCCGAGATAAAATCCCCATATTTTCGATCGATGCGTCCTTTATGGTGGCGCCCGGAATTGGTTACATCAAAGTCAATCGATTCTCTCGTTCTACCATGAGTGAAATGTATGGTGCCTTCGCACAGCTCCAGAGAGAAGGCATGACAGACCTCGTGCTTGACTTGCAAGGCAATGGCGGCGGAATGCTGCGTACTGCGATTCAAATGGCCGACGAATTCCTCTCGGGAGACAAGCTCATCGTTTATACAGAAGGCCGTCAGTTCTCTCGTGATGACACATTCGCTCGCATTCCTGGGCGATTTGAAAAAGGACGGCTTATCGTTTTGATCGACCAAGGCAGCGCCTCTGCCTCAGAAATCGTATCGGGAGCGATACAAGACTGGGACCGTGGGTTGATCGTTGGAAGGCGCAGTTTTGGGAAAGGACTTGTTCAGCGACCTGTTAACTTACCGGATGGAAGTGCTGTGCGCTTGACTGTACAGAAATACTACACCCCTTCCGGTCGTTGCATTCAAAAACCATATGATGATGGAGTGGATGCCTACCGAAAAGAAAAATTTGAGCGGTATGAATCCGGAGAATTATTGAGCCTGGATAGTCTTGAATTACCCGACAGCCTCAAATTTGCGACCCGCATTCAATCACGAACGGTATATGGTGGCGGTGGGATTTTGCCTGATGTTTTTGTTCCACTCGACACCACTGAGAATTCGGCGTATTTCAGCAAAATTTTGCGCAAAGGATTGGACAGTCGCTTTGCACTCAATCTTGTCGATAGCTTACGAGATGATCTCGTTTCTGCCTACCCAGACGAAGACACGTTCATCGCTCAATTTGAGTTGGACGCTGCACTTCTCAAAGAGTTTCAGGAATTTACCACAGCTGAAGGTGTGGAATTTAACCCAACTGATTGGGAAACTTCACAAAAAGCCATAGCCCTGCGACTGAAGGCTATGATTGGACGAAACTTACTCGAACCGAGCACCTTTTATCGCGTCATCTCAGGCCTCAATGAATCCTTGCAACGAGCAGTTGAGGTATTGCAAGACGGTACGTTCGAACGCTCCAACTTAGCGCACGATACGTTTTGACACGAGGGCATTTCAATCGTAATTTTGAACCAACAACACTTCTAGATATGAATATGAAATTTTTGATCGTCCCCCTCTTGGCCCTCTTGGCCATTGGCTGCAACACGGAGAAAAGCAACGAAACAGCCGCATCTCGACCTGCCAATGATGCACAAGACTCGCGTGAACTTCCCGTCAATACAAGCCCTGGCCAAAAGGATGATTTTGATCCTGCACGCACCACAACTGCAGCACCTGCGGGCCCAACAACCACTATTGCCTTCCTCAGCTACGAGCACGATTTTGGCACTTTGACGCAAGGCGAATCGGCGACCCACATGTTTGAATTTACCAACATAGGTGACGAGCCGCTGATCATTGACAATTGCAAGGGATCCTGCGGATGTACCGTTCCTAAATGTCCGAAAGAACCCATACAGCCCGGAGGGAAGGGACAGATCGAAGTGAAGTTCAATTCGAAAGGAAAGAAGAATCAGCAAACGAAGAAAGTGACCATTAACGGGAACACCGATCCCGCTCAAACGTTTTTGACCATTACGGCATTTGTCGAAGTGGAGCCTGGCGCTTGATGATGCGAATCAGACCGTTTTATTTAAAAGAAACCCTGCTTTTTAGCGGGGTTTTTTGTTGGGCAATTTTGGCCATTCCATTCCAAGCTCTGGCTCAGCTGAATCCATCAAGTTCCCCGCACGACGGAGAGCGTTTGGACTACCTGATCACTTATGAGTGGGGTCCCTTCTACTTGTCCGTGGGTGATGCCTCGTTTACGACGGTCCAATTGCAATATGGAGAAATTACAATGTGGAGTTTTGAAGGCTGGGGTGCCTCCAAAAACCATTGGAATTGGTTTTATCCCGTTCAAAGCATCTACTCGAGTGTCGCAGAGAGTGATTTCAATCCACGTCATTTTCAACGCAAAGGAAGAGAGGGATCTCACCGGTATGACCGGTGGTATGATTTAAGTAACACGGCGCAAGTTTCTTGGACAAGTCAGGATATGGAATTGCAAAGCGGGAGCATGCTCCTGCAAAACGACACCCGTGTTTTGGACCTGATGACTGCCGTTCATTGGTGCCGACACTTGCCGTGGGAATCGTATGCTCCTGGTGATACGGTATCTATGAATTTGATCCTCGATGGATCCATTCACACCACTTCAATTGCGTTTGAGGGACCGACGGATTGGACCGATCCCGAAACCCTCATTGTGCATCGCTGTTGGGCATTCCAACCCAAGCTCATCGATGGAACAGTATTTAAAGAGGGCGATCATATGCGCGTACTGGTCTCAGCCGATGAACAGCGGCTCCCATTGTTCATCGAAACAGAGCTTGTCATCGGTGCTGCAAAAATCTACCTCTTGCGCAATCAACTGCTCTCTCCTGATGTGATGAAAAGCTTTCGAGATTCAACGGAACAGAGACGAAATACGTTTATGTCTCAGTAGGTATTACTGAATCAAGCGGTAACCAAAGGAACGGGGGATCAACTATTCAACTGGCTGAATCCACCGACGTTATAAACCTTATTGAAACCCGCTTTTTTCAAAAAACTTGCCGAAGCGGCGCTTCTTCCGCCCGACCGGCAATAACAATAAACGGGCAATTGTTTATCCCACGACTGACTCTTACTCTGGATTTCACCTTTCAACCAATCCGCTTGCACAGCATTGGGGTACATTCCGCTGGCGCATTCATCAGCAGATCGGCAATCCACCACAATCCCGCCTTCTTTTTCCAAGGCCTCCCGAAATTCGTTCGGTGTCAAATCAACTTTTGGTCCAAAAAACATCTTCGTGATTTTTTAATTCTTTAAAATCTCGATTGATCCGTGACCCAATATCACTAAACCTTCTCGTTCCATTTTCTTGAGAATTCGGCTCACGGCCTCCCTGCTCACATTTAGATCGCTTGCAATGTCAGCGTGTGACTTCTTAATTCTGGACGCGTCTTTTATGTCGCCAAGAGACGATCTGTAATCTTCAAAATAATTACTCAGGCGCTCCTCGAGCGAATTGAAGGCAAATTGATCAAACATATCCAATGACTCAAGCCATTGCTCATGAACCACACCCATAACATACGTGCTCCAAGCTTCATTGGTTCGGATAAAGCTCATGAATAGGGATGTCGGGATTGCGAGCAGATCAGCATCCTCCTCAACCGTTGCCGTAATCGTTGCTGATTTCTGCAGCAAAGCAGAGATCATACTTAGTCCGCATCCACACGCTCCATTCAACCGATACATCAGATATCGTCGGCCAGATAATGCGGTGCGGTGCAAAGCAACCTGTCCTTTCAACAAAAACAAAACGTGATCAAAATGCTCACCGGGTTTCAAAAGCACAGAACTCTTTTTAAAACTCATCCTCTCGGAGGATCCGAGCAATTGCAATTCCATTTCAGATGACAAGAAAGGCAAGAGTCTGGTAGGTTCAAAGGCTTCCATTTTCATTTAATTGGATGGTAAAATTACGCACTATTTGCCCCTAAAAATCCGTAAAAGCTATAAATGACGCCTTTGTAATGCGGGTCACACTTCACGAACTCAGGTTAAATCAACTTTTTGAAATCTTGATACTCCGTGGATTGTAGGCTTAATTTGCATCCATGCCCCTTTCCCGTAAACCAGTTGGGTTTGCTCCCCCCCCCATCGATGAAGATACCATCATCGCGGTTGAACGCGTTTTGCGCTCAGGTTGGATTACCTCCGGTCCGGAATTGGCTGCTTTTGAAGCAGAAATATCTGACTTTATCAAAGTCCCCATGGCCAGTTGCTTCTCCAGTTGGACGAGCGCTTGTGAATTGGCACTTCGCTGGTTTGGAGTTGGGCCGGGTGATGAGGTCATAATTCCCGCAATGACATATGCGGCAACCGCCAACATCGTGCTGCATTGTGGAGCAATACCGGTCATGGTAGACGTCACACTCGATGATCGAGTCGCTTCCCTGGAAGCCCTACAATCAGCGCTTACGGCAAACACGAAAGTGGTCATGCCCGTTGATTTGGGGGGATGGCCCGTTGACTATCAAGGCATCTGTGAATGGCTCTGCAGCGAGCATGTAAAGAGAATTTTTCAGCCGGCTTCACAAAATCAGCGCGCACTTGCTCGTCCGCTTTTTTTAGCGGATGCAGCTCACTCTTTTGGGGCCGTATACCGGGGAAGGCGCGTTGGAAACCATGCAGACATAACAGGGTTCAGTTTCCATGCGGTCAAAAATCTTACGACCGCAGAAGGCGGTGCCCTCGCGTTTAACTTGCCTGCCCAGTTTGACTTGACCGAATTGCAGAGATGGTTCAAGTCCATGTCCCTTCATGGACAGTCGCGCAATGCACTCGAAAAAACGACTTCAGGACGCTGGCAATATGACGTGGCCGACGCTGGGTTTAAATGCAACATGACGGACATTCAAGCAGCAATGGGTCGTGTACAATTGCGCAAGTACCCCACGCAATTAGAGCGACGACGACACGTGGCAATGCTCTATGATGCAGGGTTTAAAGGACACGAATGGTACGCAGCACCTCCATTGGAGAGCCCTGAACGCACCAGCTCGTTCCACTTGTTTCAACTCCGAATTACCGGTTTCCAATCCAAACAACGCGATGCGGTCATGTTTGCATTGAAAGAACGAGGAATCGCGACCAACGTTCATTTCATCCCATTGCCTCTATTGAGTTTACACAAGAACCGGGGTGAAAGCATGGATCCGTATCCCAACACCGCCCGACTGTTCAATGAATCCCTAAGCTTACCCATTCACTTGCAATTAAGCGACGATGACGTGCATTGGATCATTTCAGAGGTCATACTCGCCATCGAAGCTGAATTGTAATCAATGAAACGAGCCTTTGATATTTTTTTCAGTGCGCTGGCGCTGTTGCTGTTGAGTCCATGGCTCGGTGCGATTGCCATTTGGGTCATGTCAGACAGCCGAGGAGGTGCATTCTATGGACAAACCAGGGTTGGCAAGCATGGTCGACTCTTTCGTCTCTTCAAGTTCCGGTCCATGACTGCGGATGATGAGGGTCCTGAGGTCACACTCGGAAACCGAGATCGTCGAATCACGAAAGTTGGTCGTGTGCTTCGTCGTTATAAACTCGATGAATTGCCACAGCTTTGGAATGTAATGATTGGCGACATGAGCATTGTAGGGCCGAGACCAGAAGTACCGAAATACATTGAACTCTACACCGCTGAGATGCTTCGAGCACTTGATGTTCGACCTGGTCTGACAGACCCGGGAAGTCTTGCTGGATTTGATGAGGGAGAGGAGCTTGCCGACGCCGCGGACCCCGAGACACACTACTTAGAAATCATTATGCCTCGCAAAGTCGCCTTGCAAGTGGCATACCTCGAAAACGCTACTTTCTTAACCGACATTGGGCTGATCGCCCGAACGTTCCTCCGCATTTTCAAAGGATGACAGCAAAGGGGCAAAGACCTCCATGAGTCGCTCAGCTTGTTGCTGCTCCCCCGATTCACGCATTGCGAAACCGACATTTCGTACAAGCCGTTGCACCACCTCCATGGTATGCGCTGGGCGCCATTGCCGTCCTGAATCCGAAGCATCGATGTGGCTCAAAAACTCCGAGACATCATCTGGTCCAATGACTGATCCTTGGCTAAAAGGATTTATGTAAAACAAGATTCCCGCTTGCCCTTTCGTAGCCCCTTCATTTCCGACAAACGATTTATCGCAGTAGGCCAAAATGAAATGACTCGGCAGATTGATTCCGCGGATGGGCAAACCCAATGCTTGAGCGATTGCTAAGTAGAGCATCCCCATGCCAATTGGATTGCCCTTCTTATCCTTCAACACACCAGATGGCAGGGCTTCCATTGGGAGATGAGGCAATCTTCTCTCACCTTCAAATTGATGAACGCTGAAGAAGATGTGGTTCAAAATACGCACTTGTTCAAGTGCGGTCAATTCCTCGTTCAACTCCAACCACACCTCTTTTCTCAATGATTCAAAGGCAAAATTCGAATCCGCTAAGCCCCAAGCGGGGTCAATGGACCGATGCACCAATTGGACGCCCTCCCACAGATCCTCCCCCCCTGATTCCATCCACAGCGCAAGTTCTTCGCGGATATCCGATTGCTGCAAGCCCTGCTGCAGCCTAGACAGACGTCCTTGAAAAAGTGCGCACTCAGGTCCGGTATTCACCGCATCAGTGACATAAGGAAGGACATCCTTACCCTTGGAAAGAAGCCGGTCTCTGACGTGGTGATATATCCCTTCATCGGGATCATCCATTAAGGCCAACAAAGCATGAATTTCGGAAATACTCATCTCAGGTTATCTAATTCCAGACAGGAAGCTGTGTGGTTTCCAAATCTAAAAATCCAAGACCGCTGATAAATCATCTTAAAAATCACTTTTCCAACTTGCTCTGTTGAATGCATCGACTGCATTCCCCTTATCTTTCGTCCATGCGCCGTGCCCATTCCATGCTCCAGCCTCGCTGGAATCCGGCTGTTTTGGATAAGAATCGCCTCTTTTATGCGCTTTGGACCACGGGGCTTTTTTTGGTGCTCATTTGGGGAGTTTACGGAATAAATGAAGTTTATGCCTTGGGTTGGAGAAGTTGGGGAAATCATCCGAGGGAATGGGATCATGTTTGGGGCGTCTTCACATATCCCTTTTTACACGGAGACATGGATCACCTCTGGAACAATACAGCCACTTTTTTCACGCTCAACTCACTTCTCTTTTACTTCTACCGTTCCATTGCCCTTCGAATATGGACCGCGCTGTTCTTGATTTCTGGTATTGGACTTTGGGTATTTGCACAAGGGGGAAATCACATTGGAGCCAGTGGAGTCAATTATGGTCTCGCAGCTTTCCTCTTCTCCTCCGGCGTCTTTCGGAAATCTCAACTCCTTCTTCGCGTGAGCTTGGTGGTAGCATTTTTATACGGCGGCATGGTTTGGTGGATGCTGCCGATTGATGAACACATATCGTGGGAGGGTCATATAGCTGGAGCCGCAACGGGAGTACTCTTGGCTTGGTTCGCTCGAAACAAAGGTCCATTACCGGATTTAAGCCTACCAGAACCCGAGCCCAACGAACCGTTGCCAGAATGGTGGGCCGCAGCGCACCCCAATCACCCTGATGTCATTGAACAACGTGCGGGTGAAGCGTCGACTCACGCCACGGACGATGGACCCACCTCGGTCGCTTACACTCTACTTCCAAAATCGAGAAAAACCGACCGTTCTTCCGATCGCCCCCTCAAATAAGCCATGGCCGCTAGTTTCCGTCAATTCGAGCCGCTCAGGCATTGAGCATGACCGGCATAACAAGCATCAAGACGTCCTCCCCTTGATCTTCTGCTTCTGTCGGCTTGATGATGCCAGCGCGATTGGGTGCAGACATTTCCAAAGACACCTCTGCACTGGATAGGTTGTTCAACATGTCCATCAAGAAGCGACTGTTGAACCCAATTTCCATGTCCTCTCCTGTATAGCTGCAATTCAATCGTTCGTTCGCTTCGTTCGCAAAATCCAAATCTTCTGCACTGACTACCAACTCGCTACCTGCCAATTTGAGACGAACTTGATGCGTCGTTTTGTTGGCGAAAATGGAAACACGACGGATTGCCTGCAAAAAGTCCTGGCGATTGATCACCATGCGGTTTGGGTTTTCCTTCGGGATAACGGCTTCGTAGTTGGGATATTTCCCCTCAATCAAACGGCAAATAATCGTGACTTCATCAAATTCAAATCGCGCATTGGAATCCGTGTAGGACATTGTCACCTTTTCGGCATGCGATGCCGCATTTTTCAATAAGTTAAGCGGCTTCTTGGGTACAATGAATTGTGCATTCGAAGAAGCTTGAACATCCGTTCGGGCATACCGCACCAATCGGTGTGCGTCAGTTGCAACAAAGCGAACGCTTTCTGAATAGAACTCGAAGTAAATGCCTGACATCACCGGTCTCAGATCGTCATTTCCTGCGGCAAATAACGTCCGGTTGATTGCGCTAATTAAAGCATTGGCTTCGATGCCCATGGTCGCTGCATCATCCAGCTCAGGAGATTTGGGAAACTCATCTCCGTTCGCCCCCGTCAATTTGTACTTGCCCGCATCACTGATCAGCTCGATGGCGAAGGTGGCAGGGTCTACCTTGAAAGTCAATGGAATGTCCGGAAATGCCTTCAGGATATCCAACAGCATCTTCGCCGGGACAGCGATGGAGCCAGAATCTTGTGTCTTTACCTCCAGCTTCGTGGTCATGGTGGTCTCGAGATCACTCGCCGAGATCACTGCCTCTCCAGGCCCTAACTCGAATAAAAAGTTATCCAAAATAGGCAAGGTGTTGCTGCTATTCAATACCCCACTGAGCGAGGATAGATGACGGAGCAGCTGGCTGCTTGAAACGATAAAATGCATAATTACAATTTGGTTCTTCAAATATGCTCCAACATCCTGCTCTATGGGATTTTTCTTGCGGTTTTTCCTTGACTACTTTTCCACATCAAATCAACCGATTGCATGAAGTTTTTCACCGAAAAAGATTTACATTCGGAGGATGAAAAATGTACTCACTTCATTCAGCTTGGCTGTTTTCACCCTCGGATTGAGCATCACGTCTGTTGCACAATCTGAAATCCAATCGGATTACCTCGATGTGCATCTCACTCAAAGCACGACTCGAACGGAATTGGCTCAGTTACAAAAAGACTTCAGCGAGGTCGGCATTGGATTCCGGTATGACCTCATCGACTGGGCGGACGAAAACCTGCAGTCCATTCGCTTTGCAATCATTCTTCCTGATGGAAGCATGCGCCGTCACATAAGCGAATCCATGGATGCAGAAACCGACATTTGGATTCGCCTTGAAGGCAGTGGTTCAGAACGCATTTTCTGCGCAGGCGGCTCGTGTGAGGATTGATTTCACCCTTCAGCTCACCGCTGGAAATGAACGAAAACTGAAAAAAGCATGGCCTCGGCTGTGCTTTTTTGGTTTCATCTCATTGGGTCTCATTGGGGCTCATTGGTTGCACATTCACTGAAAAACCTACGCATCAATCCTGAGAAACCTTTTCGATTGCTGCTATCACGCTTCTAACATCGATGCCTTGACCGCAGTCAAAGTGACTTTTGGGACATTTAACGTGACCGTGCAAACCACACGGCTTGCAATCGAGCGAATGAAGAGTTTCCACGACAGCGCGTTTGAGAGAAAGTGGGCCAAATCCGTAATCTGGAGTGGTCGAGCAAAATACCGCAACTGTGGGAGCATTGACCGCACTTGCGAGGTGCATAGGACCGCTGTCATTGGTCAGCACCCACTGAGCCGCTTGCATCATACCAGCAGAATCCAATAAGCTTTGAGACGACCTGACGACCACTCCCGAGTGAGCGGTTGCACGTTGGATTCGATCCAGTAAGGGAGCATCGCCTGGACCGCCTACCAAATAGATCTTTTGAACTTCCTCCATTAGGGCATCACACGTGGCCACCCATTTGGGCTCAGGCCATTGCTTCGTTCCCCACTGACTCGCGGGAGCCATCACTCCAAACTTACCTGAATCAGGTTCCACAAAGCGATGGGGATCAGGATAAAGCCGGGGGGAGGAAGCAACGGGTGATTCCAACCATGGATCCATCAACCGGTGGTTCCGCTGCACTTCGTGGGTTCCTTTTTTGAACTCATGTCGCGTCGTATGGGTAAAACCACTCCGCATAGGATGCTCATCAAAACCGGATCGAATTGGCGCTTCTGTCAAACGCGCCAAGACACCCGAAGACGCATGCCGGTGTGGCGTAAACACGGCATCAAAACGTTCTTGACGGAGCCCGATGCCCAAACGAAACAATCGCACGTAGCGCACCAACACCCCACCCCGTTTATCCCAGGTCCACACGCGGTGGATGAACGGATGATTTTGGAACAACACCTCATTGCCCGCTCGAACGCAAACGTGAATCTCATCTTCAGGGAATGACGTGTGCCAGGCTTCCCACATCGCTGACGCCAAAATGGCATCGCCGATAAAAGCTGTTTGAATGAACAAAATTTTACGCACGCCTTGCATGGCGCGAAGATAGGGGGTACGGACGTCGCGATGTACCTTGCACCATGGCTCGATGGATTGGAATTGATTTTGGAATTGTGCGAACTGGAATTGCCTTCACGGATGATACAGAACGACTCGCCTTTCCGTTCGCTACGGTGCCGACTGCTGAATTAATGATTGCATTGGAACGTTTGATCAACGAATCACCGTGCCGTGGATTGGTCTTGGGCATTCCCAATGCTTGGGGCCTTGCACTGGGTAAAGCACGTACCCACAGCACCGAACCCATACTTGCCTTTCAAGCGAAACTTAAACAACGTTGGCCTGCCTTGCCCATTGAGCTTATGGATGAAACCAATACGAGCGAGGAGGCGCTTCAAGCATCCATCGCTGGGGGAATGAAAAAGTCAAAGCGTTCGAAAAAAGGTGCCCTCGACAACGTGGCTGCTGCGATTATTTTACAGCGTTTTTTGGACAAGCGAAATGCCCTGTAACTCCGAGACTTTCATTCGACTTACCCTTTCTTGAACACTTCAATTTCAGCGTTCTCCCGAACCAAATCACTGAACGTACCTTGATATCGCGTAGCGCGTACGATATGATTGTCAATCCAATGATAATTTCCTCCTCGCGGCTTGCCCATGAGTAAACCGTGGTACAGGAATCCATGCTTATCCAACCACGCCTCTGTCACCGAACGGTGATTTTCAGTCCGGGATGTAAAAAAAGTAATGAGATGACCTTCCTCATACCACTTATTCAATGTCTCAAGCGCATCAGAAAACGGCTCACACGTCGCCATGCGTTCGGGCTCTTCATTCGGAACATCCTCTGTAACCGTTCCATCAATGTCGATGAGGTAGTTCTTGACATCCGAAGGCAACTGCGGTGATGCAGTCATTCCTTGCGCGTCTTTAACGGCTTCAAGTTGGACACGGTCGTCTCCCGGACGTCCTTTGGGTTGAGATGATTCAGTCATTTCGTCAAAGTTAGTCGTCACCAATGAGTTAGGCAATCTTCAACGATGCGAACTGAAGACCAGAAAACAGGACTCCTCTGCGTTTTCAAGCAACTTAAACCATTCAACCTTCAACTCGGCCCATCCGCCCAATGATTTAGCCGCAACCAATGCGCTCAACCATCTTTCCTGTGGCTTCCCGTTGGAGGTGAGCCACGTATCAAAAACCTCTTCAACCTGGGCACATTCCTCACTGTGCTGCTGCCGCCACAGTTTCCTCCATTTCTTGCGGACTTGTTGAAGCTCTTTTTCCATGCGAGACAAGGCCGCACGGGTGGTTGGAACTGCATCGCCCGGGATTCCTTCAGCGTATGCCAAAAGCGCATTGGACCAGGCATCAAATGGGCCAGCGATCTCTCCCAATTGATCCAATTCAAAATCCACCCAACGCGTTCGCGCAACTTCTCCGGTCCACCATCCTTGAATCGGATTCCATTGGGTCCATCTCACCACCTGACGGGCACGATCATTTAACACCACTGCACCATCCCGAAGCAACAAGGCCGGTTGAGGAATACGATGATGTTGAAAGCACTTTCCCAAGGACATCCAGTAGGCTACTTCTGAGGGACCGCCTACAAAAGCAGCACTTTGCAAAAGCCATTCCTGATAAAGCGGGCGCAATGCCGCATTCGGACTGTTCTGCTCCGGCCGAAGGTCCCTCCAAGCATCCATTTTAAGCCCTTCATTTTGACCTTTCGAGACCCATCGATCAGCTCGGATTCGCGCACCTTCGTCTTCCAGAATGAACAGGTTGTTTTCCCTCGGTTGCAAGGGTGGATTGCCCCAGCGTTCAGAATATTCAGCATTGGCTTCCTTCAAAGTGTCCCCAATTCCTGCCTTCTCCCACTCCGAATCCCAAAGGAATTGCGCCATTTCTTTGAGCTGAACGTCGTTGCCATCGATGACCAGTAAGTCTTCATCTGGAAACCACTGCATCAACCACCCCCGCATACGGTCTGCCAATGTGACCCCTTTCGCAGGTGGTATACCCGAAGGCACACCCTGACGCTGGCACCACGCATTCCATGTTTCCTCGGCATCTTTCTCCCAAGGGATCATACCCACCGGAATGTTCGATGTTGCCCGACTCGGATTCCACCGAAAGGAATCCGTGTCAACTCCGATTGTTTCCGCAACTTCTTCGAAATCATGATCCTCAGAGGCCATCCAAAAAACGGCAATGGAGGACACTCCACTGGCACGTAATTTTCTCGACCAGCGCAGTGCAGATAGTATTTTGTAATGAAAATAGGCCGGACCACCTCCGGCTTGCAATTGATGCCCAACAGAAATCACTTCAGCACCCTTGCGGAATGCTGTTAGGGCATCAGGAACGGTCATTCCTATTTGATTATACTGGCCGACAATGGCGTCGGCAATGCGAGAGCGGTGATTGAGGTCAATGCTTTCCCGTCGGTCCATAGCGGCTTGAATCCCATTGAAATCGCCCGTGCCTGGCCAAAAGGCATTGCATGAAACAGGATCCCGACACCAATCCGCTGCCGGAGATTGTGCAGGGAGCACCTGCGATTGAGGAATCAAAGGCTCCTTCATCCAACCCTGTTCAATCAACGAATCAAATTAATGGCTCCCGATTCCGATATGGTCCGTCCATTGACATCCTGTAAGTCCATTTGCCAGATGTACATGCCCGCTGCTACGTTTTGATTCGAAAGTGATTGCCCATCCCATCCATTGGAACCGCTACTCAATTTATATACCAGTTCACCCCATCGAGAGTACACTTCGAAGCGCACCATGGTGAGGTTTCCCCAAATTGGCAGAAACAAGTCATTTTCGCCGTCATCATTGGGGGTAAATGCATTGGGCACAAACCAAGCCGGTTCGGATTCCAAGTCAATCACCTCAATTTGAGGTTTGGGGTTGGGACCACGAACATCAACCTCATCCGCCGACATTTCACCTTCCGAGAGGACCAAGTTAAAATCATCTACAAAACAATATGCCATGGAGGGCTGATTCCCCTCAATGGGTTCAATTATTCGGTCGGAATCAGGTCCAAATGCACCCCAGGTGAAATGACTCCAGTCCGCGTCAGCCACAAAAGTGAATGAAATCGTTTCCCATTCTCGGCTAAAAAAAACAGGAGTCAGGACGAAATGAGGAGCCTCCAACATGGGCGAAGCACCTATTTGGGAGAGCGTTCCCATCGAAAAATGCATACCCAACTTTCCAATCCCTAACCCGCCCTCTGAGAACGCAGTCAATTCACCACTGGTCATCCTGAATGTCATCCTGTAACGGGTGCCTGCTATCAGTGGACTTGAGAACGTACCCGTTACGTATTCACGTCGGTCCGTCCCTGCACTCCCGCTGGCCATGAAACCCGCAACGGCCATTCCTTGGTACGGTGAAACAAGGGCGACTGGTGTTTCTGGAAGGTCTCCTCCCCCGGCGCCTTGGACATGGAAAACATCCGGACTATTTTCAGAACTGCCTGTAGACGCCCAACCTCCTGCGAGTGACCACTGTCCGGTCGTTGATGGTAAAGCAGAAAGATCCTCAAACCCACCGTTCACGATGACCTGACCCGTCAGACCTTGCGCAGACGCAAAGACCATCAGCAGACCCAACAGGGGTATGTGTGCTTTCACAAAATGTTTCATCGTTCGTGAAAAGATACGACAAACTCAGTGTTCCACTGGCAGACGTCAGCCATTGAAGTGCTCAACAAGTTGACCGCCGTTATGCCGAGGTTGGCAAAACCGTTCACATTCGCTTTTTGAGCGAAGACTGCCGAGCCCTCATTGACAAGGCGCACCACCTTGAAAGTGGGATTATCGAAGTGATTGAACTCGTTGATGCGCTCAGGAAGTAAATCCCTCTTCAGCTCGCGTGCGACCCGTCGCAGTATGGCGGATTCTTGGTTTTCTTGCAACTGCAAAGTGCCACTGGCTTTTCTGATTCTGCCTTGAATACAACTGGTTGCTTGTCCGTTCCTCGGTGAGCACCGTTGCACCAAGGCTGGTTGGCCGATTGACCGCACGAGCACCACGCGTAGGTGGTGTCCGGGATCAATGTTTTGATATTTGGACCTTGTGCTTTTGAGCCGAGTCCATTGGATTGATTGTCAGACATCGATCACTTGACTTCAAGGTGAACGGTCATGACAAAAATGTCGCGAATCGCTTGATCTCCGAGGTTGTCAAAAAAGGAGTTTGATCCGTAGCGCACATCAAATTGACTGCGATCGATCTCGATGGTCGCTTCATAAGCGCTGCCTTTGCGAGTCACTTCAAATTCGAGCGGTTTGGTAATGCCTTTGATGGTGGCATTGGCTTTGACGGTCGCTTTGTTCTTTTTGAATGTTGATCCTTCATTGATGACAAGTGTTGCCATCGGGTGGGCTGCAACATCGAAGAAATCGGGTGACTTGAGGTGCCCCATCAATTTGGCACCGTACTCTGGGCTCAAGTCCGTATTGGCCATGGATGTCATATCCAATGCTACTGAACCGGATTTGATTTGATCATCCTCGAGGACAAGGCTGCCTTTGTTGATTCCGATGGTTCCATTGTGATCGCCGCCAACAATTTTACCTGCGGCCCACTCCACGGTTGAGGATTCGGCATCAATCGTAGCGTTTTGTGCTACTGAGAAAAGAGGTAAGGCAAAGAGAAGCGCCGCTGACAGCGCAAAAGAGAAGTAATTCATGAGATGGTATTTATGAGACAACGAATGTAGAACCCGTTTTCTCCGCTCGTGTTCTCCTCGATTAACTTCCGTAAACCTTTCCTACCCGTTGAGCCCGCAGTTTGCTCAGCGCCTGAGGAGTGATGCCCAAATAAGACGCAATGTGACGCTGCGTCAAACGTGAAGTGAGGTCCGGATACAGCTCCAAAAAATGCTCATAACGTTCCAATGCTGATGTACTCATCATCATCAAAACCCTGCGCTGCAAAGCCCCTGCTCGGCGAAGCATCTTTCTGAACTCCGCCTGCTGGTCGTTCTGATTCAGGAACCCTGGAGCCAGCACCTCGACCTCACAGTCCTCGATGGCTTCAATCGTCAACTTACTTTCGATTTCAAAAGCGATTGCCTCCAAATCGCCGCATGTCCAGCCCTCTGAGGCGAACATGAAATTATGATTCTTACCGTTGGTATCACTGAAATACAATCGCAGCAATCCTTTGTGGACGCGATAAACACACAAACGCTTCTGCCCAGAATCCTGCAAGACATCTCCTTTCACAAACCGTTGCACCTTTGTCATAGGCCAAAGGTAGACGCCACAAAAACAACCTTGGCCGATTTACCTTGGCCGCATTATTCTCTCGTCAGTGAGTGCACAATTTTTAAACCGATAAAATGGTTCTGTTCGGACATCGGCACCACCAGCCCCGTGGCACAGATCGCCCATCTCGAAGCGGGAAACTGCCATCCCAAACTCCACGTGATGCGCGGTTGCCAAATCGATTGTCCCCATGCGCCATCAATGAAAGGCATCGCGTCCAATTCAGGCGATCGAAATTGGATACGGCTTTCACGTTTGGATGCCGCAGCGAGACCCAGCCCCAATGAAGCGATGAATCGATCTGTTCGGGCAGAGAACCGAACCATTGCAAACGGCGCAAACGCACGCTGAAATTCAACAGGAACATCCAAAGTATCCGTTTCTACCCCTATTGCGAATCGCTCGTAGGTTACTTGCTGTAACTCGCCCACTTCGGAAGCTGGAAGAAATCCAATGACTGAATCCGATAATAAATGGGTGTTCACCGATTGAAGCCAAGCCACGTTAAGTCCCACCATCGCTGACCAATCAAACGAAAATGCCTTGCGAAAATCTCGTGGTTTATGTGTCTTCCAGATGGTCGATCGCACCTCAATCGCCCGGTCATACCGTCCTGTCCACTGATGCCATCGATCCGACTCATTTCGCCCCCCTGCGCCCCAAAACAGACCTGCTTCGATGTCTGAGATCATCCACGCGTCGGTCCGCTTCGTTCGGATTTTGATGATTGAATCAAATTGAACTTGAGCGTCGATGGAAATAACGCGATGATCGATGATCAAGGAGTCCTGTTCAGTCGCCCAAACCGTCATATTGACGAAAAGGATGGAAGCGGCAACAAAGCTTCGAATCAATCGGCTCATGCCGGGAATTTACTCCTTGACTTCGACAGTTGCAGGCAATACCCACGTTTCTTCCCCTACATCTTGTAAAATCACCGGGATTTCGTGCGCTCCCTGATCAACAGGTTGCGCCGAACGAATAGCCACTGGCTCGATGGTCTTTGGCTGGATTTTTGGTGTTGCAACCGAGCTCGGTGGCACACGTTCTGAATCAGCAGCGGTTGGGCTTTTCATTGTCCGATCCTCCAAAGCATTCGGCTGCTTTTCTTGTAAGTCCATCCTCTGAAGAGACATCGCATCTTGCTCTCCGTCCACGCTTGGTTGTTGGGTGTTTGCGGGCAATTCAACTGACGATTCTTTATGGACCGCCGATCCTGAACTGAACACTCCAGACGTACCATAAGCCAATGCCCCTAGAATCATTATTCCTGCTGCCATTCGACCAAATTTTTTGCGACGCTCGATCTTCGCAATAGCTTCAAAAATGGCCCCCTCGATTTGCTGAGGAGGTGCGATGCTCTCGCCAGCAAATTGGGACTGTATGTATTGATCAAATTCTTCGTTCTTCATCTTTTCCTACTTATTCCTTAATGGCGCGCTGTGACATGCCATGCAAAACATCCTGCAAATACCTCCTAGCCCGACTCAACTGGCTTTTGGAGGTATTCAAATCGATTCCCAATTGCTCGGCAATCTCCTTGTGCTTGAATCCTTCTATGACATACAGTTTAAACACCATTCCATATCCTTTGGGCAATTGAGCGATTGCTTTTGCCAGTTCGTCTTTTGTGAAGTCTAAATCCTTGAACGCTTCAAAATCCTTGGGGGTTGCATGCACCTCATCAATGTCCAACTGAAACGTATGCTTTTGATTGCGTCGGTAGTGCGTAATGGCTGTATTCACCACAATTCTCCTCAACCATCCTTCAAAACTGTTGTGCTCACCAAAAGATTTAATGTGACGGAACACCTTAATCCAAGATTCCTGCATCACATCTTCCGCATCCACTCGTGCATTTGTATACCGAATGGCCACTGCAAACATCATGGAGCTGTACCGTGTGTAGACCTGGCGTTGGGCATTGGGATCTCCCTTCTTACAACGTTCGATGATATGTATCTCTGCCGCTTCCATGGGTCGCACTAGGAACGTTTCAATCAACCGATAGGTTGCTTCAAGATCCTGCGTTGAAATATTCAGGCTGCACGCCCAACCAAGCAAGTGCCGACCCGTTGAATAATTGGTCCAATTGGCGCTGGGATAAACCCATTTCTAGCATGTAGGCGCCCAATTCTAAATCTCCCAACGGGAAAGGGTAGTCCGATCCCATGCAGACCCTTTCTGCTCCCTGCATTTTGAGCACATAATGCAACAAATCCGCATCGTGGGTGATGCTATCAATCCAAAATTTTCCGAGGTAGTCCCGCGGGTTTACATCATTGTCCACCGCCACGAGATCTGGTCGGCAACGGAAACCGTGTTCAAAGCGACCCAGCGTTGGCAAAAACGAACCGCCCGCATGACTGAACATAACGCGCAACCCCGGTAGCCTTTCCAATACACCTCCAAAAATCATCGAACTCGCGGCACGGGCAGTTTCCGCGGGCATCCCGACCAACCAAGGCAACCAGTACTTTTCCATTTGCTCCTTGCCCATCATGTCCCATGGATGGATCATCAATGCCATACCCAGCTTATCGCACGCCTCAAAAAAGGGAAAGAAACGATCATCCGAAAGATTCAACCCATTGATATTCGAACCGATTTGCACCCCCAAATGCCCATTGGCTTGAGCCCGCTCTAATTCACGAATAGCGCTGTCCGTATCCTGCATAGGAACCGTCGCAAGTCCAGCATAATGCAAAGGATCATTCGCCACAAGGTTCGAGATGTGGTCATTCAAAAATTGAGCGATTTCCTCCGCATGCGCCAGAGGAGCATCGTAATTGAACATCACGGGGATCGTACACACCACTTGAACCTGTGTCGATTGCTCCGCGTACTCCTTTTTCCTGACCTTCTCATCCCAGCAATTTTCCCCGATTTCACGAAAAAATTGATTCCCCTGCATCATGCGAGCAAACCCTTTTCGGCTCCCATGCTCCAAGTGAATGTAACTCCCGCCACCAAAACGTTCAGACCATTTTGGCATTTCCCTCGGGAGGATGTGGGTATGGGTATCAATTCTGAGCATGCTTTCGGTGATTCGTGCTCTCCAAGTTACGGGTTATGCCTCAAGTCGAAGCTTTGCGGAAAAGCCTCTCCTCCAACTCCTCGTTTTATTTGTGCACTCGCCTCAAGTCCAACCGGTTGACTGCATTGATTTCCCACCCTTGGACTTCTTTGCGCAAAAAATGCGTTACCTGGTCATGGAACAATGGAATCACAGGAAGGTCATGAGAGATCATGCGATTTAACTCTTGGTACATGATGAATCGCTTGGCCTCCTGCGGTTCATTGATTGCTCTTTGCATGAGGGACTCAAATTCATTTGACCGGTAATGGGTGTAATTCGGACCTCCCGGGGCAAAGTTGGATTCAACGAAAAGGGACAAGAAATTTTCCGCATCAGGGTAATCTGCAAGCCATGATTTTCGAAACATCTGTGCTTTTCCATTCGCCACATGTTCGCGGTGCGTTGAAGGTGAAACCACATCCACGGCTACTTCCAAGCCCAATGATTCCCATTGAAACTGCAATGCCGAACACAAGTCCGTGTAATCAGATGTCGTCTTAATCACTAATTCTGACCAGGGTTGCGGATGCACCTCTCGAATGGAATCAAGCATGCCCTGTGCTCTTGGCACATCGCAATCAACTAATCGGGGTCGAACCCTACCCAAAAGCGCGGGCGGCACAAAATCCATCGTCGGCACGACGGAACCTCGACGCAGCGATTTGGCGATGCCTTTTCGATCGACGGCCAAAGAAAGTGCGCGGCGTAGCTCTTTATCCAACCAGGGCTGCCATAACTCACCTTCAGATTCAACAAGAACCCCGATGTAATCTGTCTTCAAAAAAGGCGTCTTTTCCATGCGCAATTCCCCAGCATGCCGGGATCGCAGGTCGCCATTGGCATCCAGCATTTCTTCCATGTAAGCCGGATGCAATCCACTCATGAAATCATACCTACCCTGCAGCAATCCCTGGTACTCCGCCCCCATGTCAGTGGCGAAATCAATGTGCACCGCCTCGAGGTACGGCAAGGCTTGGCCACTCTCATCACGTTCCCAATAAATCGGGTTCCGATGCAGCACACACGCTACATCCTCCATCCACCAGGCCAATTGAAACGGGCCCGAACCGACCGGATTGCGCCGAAAAGCCTCCCCATAATATTCTACGGCCTCACGGGGAACAATGTTCGCATAGGCCGTGGCGAGCAATCCCAAAAATGGAGGGAATGATTCGCGGAGATAGAATCGAACCGTGTCTTGTCCCAGTGCCTCCATCCCCGCTCCTGGAGCGTCACGATCCAATGGATCCAAAATCCATTGACCCGCTGAAGCCCATTGAGGATCTCGAATTCGATTCAGACTGTACACCACGTCGTCCGCAACAAGCTGACGCCCCTTTTCCAATCCTGGAACCTCGGGCGCTTGAGAAAACCTTACGTTATTCCGCAAAACGAATGTCCACGTAAGCCCAGAATCTGAAGAAAAGTAAGATTCCGCTATGCACGGCTTGACTTGCATAGCAGCGTCGAGTTCGACCAAACCATCAAAGATCTGATCCACCACCCACATGGGTTCCAATGTTCTGGCGAAGGCGGGGTCCAGCGAATTGATATTGGCACTTTCGTTGTACCGAAAAACAGATGCATCGGATTCAAGATTCGAGGCACAACCGGAGAAACAACCGACCACAACAGCGGCCAAAAAGAGCAACTTGAAAGGTTTGATGTTCACGTCTGCAAGGTAGTGACCAACAAATGCTAATTCCATTTGTTAAACAAACGATTGATGATTGGACCGACCTAATTTTACCTCGTGCAAGCTCTCCGATTTCTTCCCTTCTTCATCCTGTGGTCCTGTTTTAACTCGACCGCATTAAGTCAATTAACCGTCAGCGGAACTGTTACAGATGCTTCAACAGGCGAAACCATCATCGGTGCTACCGTATTCCCCGCTCAATCTAACCGGGGGACGTCAACCAATGCTTATGGATTTTACAGCTTGCCCCTATCCGCAGGAAGTCAAGAAATCCAGTTCAGCTTTATCGGGTATGAAACCCAGGTGAAACGGTTCAACGTGACCGCTCCTGTTACATTCAATGTCGAATTGAAACCCGCGGTTGTGGCCTTTGAAGAAGCAACGATTGTAGGAGAACGCTCAAATCATACCCAAGGCACAGACTTGGGTCGGGAATCCGTCGAGGTCGATCAAATTAAAGCCCTCCCTGCTTTACTGGGTGAAGTCGACGTTTTGAAGGTTCTCCAGTTTTTGCCAGGGGTTTCCAGCGCCGGGGAGGGCAACTCTGGTTTTTATGTGCGAGGTGGAGGGCCAGACCAAAATTTGATCTTATTGGATGATGCGACCATTTACAATGCGTCCCATTTGTTTGGTTTCTTCAGTGTTTTCAATGCCGATGCGATCAAACACATCGATTTAATCAAAGGCTCCATGCCAGCAGAGTACGGTGGCCGGGTTTCATCTGTTCTCAACATCGCACTCAAAGAAGGCAACTCAAAAAAATGGGCGGCTTCGGGAGGATTGGGACTCATCAGTTCGAGACTCACCTTGGAGGGGCCATTGATCAAAGACAAGTGCAGCCTCATTTTATCAGGACGCCGCACGTACATCGATGTGTTGACAAAGCCCGCACTTCAGGGAACGGCGTTCGAAGGAACGGGATATTATTTTTATGACCTCAACGCCAAGATCAATTATAAAATCTCCGACAAAGATCAGCTCTTTTTGTCCGGCTATTCTGGCCAAGATGTGTTCAGCTTCCAGAGCGCCGAAGCGGGATTTGGCACGGAGATTCCATGGGGTAACACGATGGGGTCACTGCGCTGGAATAGAATACTGAATGACCGCATGTTTCTCAACGTCGGAGTCACCTATTCAGAATATACTTTTTCATTTTCAGCTGGCCAAGAGGAGTTTCAATTCGGTTTTGAAAGCGGGATCAAGGACCTAGCGGGTCGAACGGAATGGAGCTTTTACCCCAACCTTCGACACAACATCAAGGCAGGCATCGATTATGTGCACCATGATTTCATTCCCACTGACTTCTCAGCAAGCAGTGGAGACATCGTTTTCGATACAGGCACCTCAGAACAAACCTTCAGTCACGAGGGAGCCGTCTATTTGCAAGATGATGTTGATCTGACCGAAAAGATTCGACTTCATGCAGGCCTGAGGTGGTCTGGATTTTGGCATGTCGGACCGTTTACTCGTTACCCCTTGGATTCACCCGGCATGGCGCAGGACCCTGCTTTGGAATACGAGGCGGGTGAGCTTGTTAAATTCTACAACGGATGGGAGCCTCGGTTGGCTCTGAGGATTACGAGCGGTCCAAAATCCAGTATCAAGGCCGGCTACAGCGAAAATTACCAATACGTCCACCTCACTTCTTTGGGCACGAGCTCATTGCCAGGTGACATTTGGATTCCAAGCTCCGATCGCGTCAAACCACAATGGGGAAGGCAAGCGAGTTTAGGCTACTTCCAAACCCTCGGAAACGATGACCAATGGGAGACTTCAGTCGAAGGTTATTGGAAAGAACTTGAAAATTTGGTGGCCTACGGAGAAAACACGAGCCCGGAGGATAACATCGGCAATAACGTCGACAACAACCTCGTCTTTGGCGACGGTTGGTCGTATGGTCTTGAAACATTCGTCAAAAAAAGGCAAGGCCGCTTTACGGGATGGATTGGATATACCTGGAGCAAGACGGATCGGCAATTTGACGATCTAAACAACGGGTTGGATTTTCCAGCAAAATATGACCGCAGACACGACTTGAGTGTCGTCATGGATTGGACCATTAATAACCGCTGGCGATTGGGTGGTGCATTTGTGTATGCCACAGGGAACTCGTTGACCCTGCCAGTGCAAAGGTATCTTTTTGAGGGGCGCATCACCGATGTATACGGGGCGAGAAACGGTTACAGGATGGCAGCATATCACCGGGCAGACATCAGCGCGACTCTGACTCCTGACCCCGATAAATCCAAAAAAAGGCGCGACCTTCGTGTTGAATCAAGCTGGACCTTCGGTTTTTATAACGTGTACAATCGCATGAACCCCTATTTCATATTTTTCTCCAATGAAGGAGACTTGAGCGAGGGAACATTGGATTTAAAGGCAAATCAAGTGAGCTTGTTTCCGATCATTCCGTCCGTGACATGGAATTTTAATTTCTAGACAGACATGCGCGAGCTCTGGAAATTAAACAGCCTCATCAAAAGGTACCCGCATCTTTTGCTCGGAGGTGTGGCGTTTATTTTTCTAACGAATGTCTTCGCTGTGTACGCACCATCTCTTATTGGAGAAGGTGTCAATGCCCTGAAGGATATGGATGCCGCAGTATTGGAGCCTTTGAGGGAAGGGGCGACCGAAACAGATGTTTTCTCAGAGTCCATGTCCATGGACTACCCACCTTCTTTGCGTTGGATTCGATCTGCCCTAGCCCCTGAATCTGAAGCGTCATTGATTGCATCAAAAGGCGATGCACTTGCTTGGATGAAGCGTCTGGCATTTTGGCAAGCAGGATTGTTTTTGTTGGCCTACTTCGTCAAAGGCATTTTCCTTTTTTTCACACGACAAACCATCATTGTCATGTCCAGGCGAATCGAGTTTGATCTCAAAGGTAAAATCTTCGATCAATACCAAAGGTTGGACGCCTCGTTTTATAAGGCCAATGACACGGGAGACCTCATGAACCGAATCAGTGAGGATGTAAGCAAAGTTCGGATGTACCTCGGGCCGGCCATCATGTATACATTGAACCTGACCATGTTGATTTTTCTCGTGGTAAGTGTCATGGTCTACATCGATTGGCAATTAACCCTGTTTGCCCTTTTGCCCTTGCCGCTGATGTCGGTGGGTATTTACCTGGTCAGCACGCGGATTAATCGCCAAAGCGAAGCCGTGCAACAACAGCAAAGTGGCCTGAGCACTTTTGTCCAACAGCACATCGCCGGCATCCGGGTTCTCAAATCGTTTCAACGCGAACGCGACGCAACCGATCGATTCACCGAGGCTGCAGATTTGTACAAAAAAAACGCCCTGAACTTGGTGAAAACTGAGGCGCTCTTCATGCCGATCATTGTTATGCTCGTGGGATTGAGCACCATCCTGACGATTTACATCGGTGGCCAACGTGTCATCGCCGGTGAATTGGAAATCGGCCATGTGTTTCAATTTGTGTTTTATGTCAACCTTTTGACATGGCCGTTTGCATCTGTAGGCTGGGTGACCTCACTCGTGCAAAAAGCCGAAGCTTCGATGAAACGAATCAACGCTTTCATGGAAGCAACCCCGATGATCCAATCGGCACCAGACGCCACTGCTTGTTCCGAGGAGAAATTAAATCAAATTACGTTTGACAAGGTCACTTTCTCTTACCCTGAAACCGGAATCATAGCTGCAAAAGATGTCAGTTTTAGCATCGAGCCCGGTCAAATTGTCGCCGTTACGGGACGAACAGGAAGTGGGAAGTCGACCTTGGCACAACTGGCCATGCGCATCTTTGATCCTGAATCAGGGGAAATCCGTGTCAACGGAAAACCTCTGACACAGTGGAACCTTGCATCCTTCCGTTCCCTTTGCGGATACGTTCCGCAAGATGTTTTTCTGTTTTCGGATACCATTCAAAATAACATCGCATTTGGCATAGAACAGGGTGACGCATCATTGGATGAAGTCAAAATCGCCGCACGCGATGCCCACGTTGCCCACAACATTGAAGGATTCAAAGCAGGATATGACACGCTTCTCGGGGAGCGGGGCGTAAACCTCAGTGGGGGCCAAAAACAACGCATTTCGATCGCTCGAGCTTTTATTCGCCGGCCGCAATTGCTCATCCTCGATGATTGCTTATCCGCTGTGGATACCGAAACTGAGGAAACGATTCTCAATTCCATCCGAAGGCGAGGCAACGAATCTGCCGTGTTGTTGGTTAGTCACCGAATCAGCAGCATCCGAGGAGCGGATCATGTCCTGGTGTTGGACGGCGGAAGAGTGGTTGAATCCGGACATCCCGATGAGCTTGCTTCGTCAGGGGGCTTGTATAGCCGAATGGTTGAGCAACAAGGCCAACAAAACGAGGGAAACGAGGAAGACTGAACTCAATTTGGACATCCCTCTCCAAAGACGGAAAGGAAGCCAAGCAAGTCACCGATGACGACCACACCATCGCCATCAAAGTCCGCTGCACAATTCACCTCGCACCCAAATTCACCGAGGAACACCAACAAATCAGCTACAGAGATGGTTCCGTCCAAATTAAAATCACCCGGACACCCCATTTCTTCTGATCCTTCGATCACTCCGTTGCAGTCGTTGTCCAATCCCTGTCCCGTGCCCGGTGCCCCAGGAAAAACCACGGATGAAGCATCATTGCAATCCTCCGCATTCTGAACATATCCCATCGGCATCAGGCAGGCATTCATTGGTGATTCCGAGTTACCGAATCCATCCCCATCCGAATCCGCGTACCACAGAGACCCCCCGTCCACTTCGAACTCAAACTCCTCTGCAACCGTATTAAGCTCAGAGTCCAATTGAATGGTCAGGCTTGTCATTCCAATCAAGGCATTCAATCCCGTGATGGAGAAAACGAATTCTCCCGGTCCGTCCAGTTCAGATTGAAAATCAACGAGGGTCGCTCCTGCAGGTAAATTCGGAATAGACAATGAGTAAGGTGGCAGCAAACCACCTAACACCTCCGCGTAAATGACCAAATCCTCCTCCACACAAACAGTGGGATCAATGATCTCCACTTCGATAAATTTGGGGCGAATCACGTAGATGCCGTCTTCGATGGAGGTCACGACTACAATTCCAGATTCAAAATAGGGATAGGTTGACCACGATCCGGAAAATTGTGCTGCGTCGCTGCTCGGATCCACGTCAAAAAAGCCGATTTCGGTCAGCTCTCCTTCAGCTACATCGGTCAGCTCCAGCATGCGTAAACCCGCGCGATAATTCGCCTGGAACAGCAAATTCCCGACGACATATTGATTGTGATCGATGGCTTGCAAATCAGACAAATGTTCTCCAATTAACACGGGATTGGACAAATCTGCCACATCAAAAATGAGTGTTCGGGTGTTGATTCCTTGGTTTTGTTCATCCAACTCATCGCCCAAAACCAAATAGCGGTGATCTTCCGTCAACCAGCATTGGTGAGTGTAGGAATAATCGTAATTCGTGATGCTTATAGAAGCTATATCAGAAGGATCTGTGGCATCCAAAATGGCCAATTTATTGGCATTCGCACAGAACAACATCGACTTTCCAACGTAATCCGTATCCGGACCGTTGTAAACCACTCCTTGCGCATCGTGGGTGTAACCCGCCTCACTGTAATCCCCAACCAAAATCGGATTTCCCGGATCGTTGATATCAAATGCGACGATTCCGCCGCCCGCCAAATTGGTTCCGACTGCATACAGCATGGCCGATGCCTCGTCAATCACGACATTGTGTGCATCGGAAAAACTGGACAGCCAAGTCGTGGGCAAAAGGGTCGTTGGAAACGACGTTAAATCACGCAATTGGTTCAAATCAAGAACTTGCAATCCGTGGCCATTGGCCTCCGAAACAACATAGACGTGATCCGCATATACCTTCATATCACGCCATGTACTGCTGGACGTTTGAGTTTCCATAAATGCCACCAATACAGGGTTCACAGGATCGCTGAGATCAACCATAGCCAACCCCTGCCGCTCACCGACCAAGGCGTACTCCACCCCTGTCTCCGGATCGGTCCAGCCCCACACATCATTGGCCCCTGTCCCCATCAGATCCGCATTGCTCATGGATGAAAGCAGTTCCATTCGATCGCAAGGAAATCCTTCCGCGAATCCTCCCTCACATGGGGTTTGACTAAATACGATGGCTGAATTTCCGACGAGGAAGAACAGCAATAGAAAACCGATAGGATAAAGGCTCAAAAGTCGTATCATGATGGAGAGTTCAAATGGAAAGTAAACATTCTACAAGGAAACAACAAAACCTCATCGATGGTTGTTTCCATTAGCATGAAAGCAACGTATCTCATAACAGGTGGAACCGGACTGGTTGGATCACGGATCATCCAAAAGCTGGCAGATCGCGGCGAACGGATAAATATTTTGACAAGGCGAACAGCGGCCTCCGACATCCCCGGCGTTACTTACTACACTTGGAACCCCGATGAAGGAACAGTGGATTCCGATGCATTCAAGGATGTCCACACGGTCATTCATCTCGCTGGAGCGCCAGTCGCTCAGCGTTGGACAGCTGCAAGCAAACAAGCCATTCTCGATAGCCGCGTCAAAACCACCGCGTTGCTCAATTCTCATATCTCTTCTTTACAAGAAAACGAGAAACCCGAAGTCTTCATCAGTGCAAGCGCCATCGGAATCTATCCCTCGGGCAATGAATCATTTACCGAAAATTCACCCGTCGCAACTGGTTTTCTGAGCGATGTGGTCCAGCAATGGGAATCAGGAATCGCCCCCCTTGAATCGCAAGGATTGCGAACCATCCGACTTCGAATTGGATTGGTCTTGGCCCGAGACGGAGGTATGTTAGGGCGGCTTCTCCCTCTGTTCCGACTGGGATTGGGTTCAGCTGTGGGCCCGGGAACACAATGGCAATCCTGGATCCACATTGATGACTTGGCCGAAATGTTCCTCTGGGCCGCTGAAGAGGAAACCCTGAGTGGCGTGTTTAATGCCGTCGCCCCTCATCCTGTCACAAATCGTGAGTTGAGCAAATGTTTAGCGCGGGCTTGTCGGCGACCTTTTTGGGCTCCTGCTGTGCCTTCATGGGGATTGAGGCTGGTATTTGGAGAAATGTCGTCTGTCATTCTCGCTTCTCAGAAGGTGGAAGTTGAACGCGCATTGAAGGCAGGCTTTAATTTCACGCACCCGACGCTTGAAGGTGCCCTGCGTGATATTATTCAATAGACTGCAATTCATTTAAAAAGAGGGGCAAAAAAGAACGGGCAAAAAAGAACGGGCGAACCCAGTTGGGCCGCCCGCTCATAGAAGTTAATCGGTCTGAGAATCAATTAACCAGAAACATCTTATTCACACTGTAGTCGCCTTCCGTTACTCGGACGACGTATAGACCAGCATTCCAAGTTTGTGTTGAAAGGCGCTCCCAGGATTGATTCGCCGTCGTCTCTGCTACTTGGCGACCGGCTGCATCCCACACTTGGATCAACGCACCCGCATTCCAATTGCCTCGGATGTTCAATTCTCCTTCTCCCGCTGGGTTGGGGTAGACCATGACGGCCAATTGATCTGCTTCAATCACTGCATTCGCAGTAGGTGGCAACAAGACCGCGTCGATGACGTGGACCACTCCGTTGTCTGCCTCAATGTCTGCTACGATGACCATGGCGTTATTGATCATCACGCCTTCATCCGTGATGGAGACGGTGACGTCTTCTCCCAACAACGTCTCGATCATTTGTCCATCAGACAAATCTGCAGCGAACGCAGATGCTCCTACAACGTGGTACTGCAAAATCTCACCGAGGTTGGGCAATGCCAACAAATCCTCAGCCGTAATCTCCAATGCCTCCGTCAGTGCAACAATGGCCGCATCGTTTGGAGCAAATACGGTGAATGGACCTTCTCCGCTCAAAGCTTCGACCAAGCCCGCCTCAATCACTGCGGCTTCGAGCAATGTATGGTCATCAGAATTAACGATGATGTCCACAACCGTATTGGTCGGAGGAGTTGGCGGTAACAAGACCGCATCAATCACGTGCACCACACCGTTGTCGGCAGCGATGTCGGCAGCAGTGACCATTGCATTATTGATCATCACGCCTTCAGCGGAGATGGTAACGGTCACGTCTTCACCTAATAACGTCTCAATCATTTGGCCATCGGACAAGTCTGCCGCATAGGCAGCTGCTCCTACAACATGGTACTGCAAGATCTCACCGAGATTGGGCAGTGCCAATAACTCCTCAGCTGAAATCTCCAAAGCCTCTGTTAAAGCAACTACTGCTGCGTCCGTTGGAGCAAAGACAGTAAACGGACCCTCTGCGCTCAAAGCCTCTACCAATCCTGCTTCAATCACCGCTGCTTCGAGCAACGTGTGATCATCTGAGTTGACGATGATGTCGACTACCGTGTTGGATGGTGGTGCTGGCGGCAACAAGACCGCATCTATGACGTGCACAACTCCATTGTCCGCTGCAACATCTGCCACAGTGACCATGGCATTGTTGACCATCACTCCATTCTGATTCACTGTCACTGTAACGTCTTCCCCTAATAAAGTCTCAATCATTTGGCCATCAGACAAGTCTGCTGCGTACGCTGCTGCTGCAACAACGTGGTATTGCAAGATCTCGCCGAGGTTTGGCAATGCCAACAACTCCTCAGCTGTAATCTCCAATGCCTCTGTAAGAGAAACAATGGCCTCATCGGTTGGAGCAAATACAGTAAACGGGCCTTCTGCACTCAATGCATCGGCCAGTCCTGCTTCAATCACTGCAGCCTCTAATAAAGTATGGTCATCCGAGTTCACGATGATGTCAACGACGGTGTTGGACTGCTGAACGGGGTTTACCGTGATGGTTGCCACCATACCATTGGCAGCGTGAGAGCCGATTGAACAATCGTAATTGTAAGTTCCTTCCACTGTGAATGTATGCGAACCGATGCATACACCATCCATTGTTCCATTGACTGCACCGAAGGAAAAAGACTCCGGGTTGTTCCACATATCACCGAGTGTGCTTTCCGCTCCATTGACATCGTGGAAGCCGTCTACATTGACCCAAACAACCGTCTGGCCCACTTCGATTTCCAAATCTGACGGTGTATAGGAGAAGCTTTCAGCCTCCACAACAATTCCTTCAACCCCACATGGGTTGTCTTGCGCGGTTGCGAACGTCGCAACTCCAGCCAAAAACAGGCCAAATACGTAAAAAACTTTTTTCATTATAACAGGTTTATGGAGTAGTAACTATCATCTTGCACCTTTGTTCAAAATACAATTGACTTTATCGATAAACTGACGAAAACACATGAAAAACCCCGCGTCAACCATCGCAATCCATTGGATTCGTCGTGACATACGAATTGAAGACAACCGCAGTTTGTTGTCGGCTTTCCAACAGGACAAGCCTGTTTTGATCGCCTTTATTTTCGATCAGGACATCCTCGATAAGTTGGACAATCCTGAAGACCGGCGAGTGACCTTCATTCACCGCGAACTCCAAAAGCTGCAACATCAACTCGAAGGGTTTGGCAGCACATTGCACGTTGGCTACGGAAAGCCAGAGGTGGTTTGGAATCAATGGATTCGTGATTTTCAACTTGCAGGAGTCCAAATAGATTCCGTGCACGTCGGCCGGGACTATGAGCCGTATGCTCAGGCTAGAGACCGTTATTTGGCTTCGCTTTTTGATGAACACGGCATTGCTTTTAAGGGCATCAAAGATCATGTGATATTTGAAAAGTCTGAAGTCACCAAAGACGATGGCCTGCCTTACACCGTATTCACGCCGTACAGCAAAAAATGGAGGAAAACCCTGACCGAAGGCCACTATGCCAAAGCCGAATCTTTGGAGTGGTGTTCCAGCAAGACCCTTGTTCAACGCAATGAAGTGAACACCACAGAACTCCCGAGCTTGGAGTCGATGGGTTTCCGACAAGTCGACCTCGTCGATCAATGGGTTCCATCCAAGAAAATCCAACCTCAAACACTTCACTCCTATGGTGAAAAACGCGATTTCCCTTCCGTTGCGGGGACTTCCCGACTATCACTCCACTTGCGCTTCGGAACCGTTAGCATTCGAGAAGCGTTACGTTCGGGACTGAGGCACAGTGAAAAATGGACCACTGAACTGATCTGGCGGGATTTCTATCAAACCATTCTGTATCATTTCCCTCATTCTGCGACAGATAGCTTCAGGCCAGCGTATGATGCCATCCCATGGGACAACAACGAAGCGCATTTCACTGCATGGTGTGAAGGCCGCACAGGTTATCCATTGGTCGATGCCGGCATGCGAGAGTTGCTTGCAACCGGATTCATGCACAACCGAGTGCGCATGGTTGTCGCCTCATTTCTCTGCAAGCATTTGCTCACGGATTGGCGCTGGGGAGAGCGGTTTTTCGCTCGCCACCTGCTCGATTTTGATCTCGCATCGAACGCTGGAGGTTGGCAATGGGCTGCTGGATCCGGGTGCGATGCCGCGCCTTATTTTCGGGTGTTCAACCCGAGTGCACAATTGGCCAAGTTTGATAAAGACGAAGCTTACGTAAAAAGGTGGGTGCCCGAATTTGGGACCGCACGCTACCCTGAGCCCATTGTCGACCATGCAACAGCGCGTCTTCGCGCCATAGACACTTATAAGTCTGTGTTGAAACCAACCTAACAACGTAATTTCGTTGCATGGCTGCACTGGAATCTGTTCGAGTTTTGGAATTAGCAAGTGTTCTAGCGGGTCCACTGGCTGCTACAGCACTGGCAGAACGCGGGGCTCATGTGACCAAGGTGGAGCGTCCTCCTTCTGGCGATGTAACGCGAAGCTGGAAAGGAGCAAATGAAGACCCCGAGTTAGACATCTCCGCGTATTACGAAGCTGCAAACGGCGCCAAACAATTGGAATGGATGGATCTGGGTTCTGACAAAGGTCAGGAGTGGCTCGAAAAACAGCTCGCCTCCCATGATGTGCTGATTGAGAATTTCAAATCAGCTGATCTAGAGAAGTTCAACCTCCAACCGCATGCTGTGGCCACACGCCACCCTCACCTCATACGTGTGCGGCTCGTCGGATTCAACAATGCACCAGACCGATTGGCATATGATGCAGTGGTCCAAGCAGAAACCGGATTTATGCACATGAATGGAGAGACCAACGGGCCACCATTGCGGATGCCCGTCGCCTTGATGGACGTACTTGCTTCGCATCAAATACGGCTCGCTGCTTTGGAGGGTTTACTGGACAGATCACAAGGGGGAACGGGGTTTTTTGCGGAAGTTTCGCTCGCTGGAAGTGGTGTTACAGCGCTGGTCAATCAAGGAACCAACTGGCTCGTAGCAGAAAACTCTCCTCAACGCAACAGCGGATTGCACCCTAATATCGCACCCTATGGTGATGTGCTGTTTTGCAAGAACGGTCATCTTGTATTGGCCATCGGAAACAGCAGGCAATTTGAAGGTCTTTGTAACGTGCTTCAATGCCTTGAATTGCTGACTGATCCTCGATTTGGCTCGAACCAATTGCGGGTCACGCACCGGGAAGAATTGATGAAAACCCTCAATTACGCATCGGCATCCTGGGAAAAAATTCCGCTCGAACTGGCGCTGCGCGGCGCAGGAGCTCCTGCAGGAGTCGTTCGCACGATTCAGGAAGTTTTAGATCCCAACGGGCCAAACACCGAGTGGATTCAAACCAACCCTTCTGGCAGCAAACGTCCTGCGGCAATTGCATACCGCGTGCAACATTTTGGCGATAATCCAAGGTGAATTAAGACGCGCCTTCGGAATCTTGAAGAGCGCGGGGACCACGCACCAAAAACCAAGGATTGAGTAATTCTTTCCGATTGTAGGTCAGTACATACTTGGTTTCCCAATTCATCACTTCACAACCAGCTGCCAAGCAGACAGCTTGGCCAGCGGCGGTGTCCCACTCCATCGTCGGAGCAAACCGCGGATAGCAGTCAGCGAATCCGGCCGCCACCATGCACATTTTGAGCGAGCTTCCCCGCGATATCAAATCTACCGAGCCATGCAATGCACGCAGTTCATCAATGAATTCCTCTGTCTCCGGTGACATGTGACTTCGGCTCGCTACCGCCGTGAACGGGCGATCCACCGATGGCTGAGGCATTGGCTGCGCTATCTCTTTCCATTCATCGAGATGCCAATGCGCAAGCCCCCCTTCCGCGAAGCATGCCCCATTGAACTCATCCCCATAAAAGAGTTGTCCTTTCGCGGGTGCATATACCACACCCAGCACAGGCACACCGTTTTCAACCAATGCGATGTTGACCGTAAATTCTCCGTTTCGCTTGATGAATTCTTTGGTACCATCGATCGGGTCAATGATCCATAATCTGGCCCAATCCTTTCGCTCTTGGTACGGAATGGATCGCCCTTCCTCGGAAAGCATCGGAATGTTCGTCCCCCTTAGGTGAGATTTAATTTCTTCATGCGATGCGACATCTGCACGTGTCAGCGGGCTGTCATCCCCTTTGATTGTTACATCAAAATCACCTGAGTCATAAATCTCCATGATCACTTGACCCGCCGTTACGGCTGCTTGCAAAGTCACTTGCAGCAATTCATTCATCCTGGAACTCGACAGGCTCTTTACCCTTTCCATTTTCATTTCATTCAATCGGCAGATCGATGGCGACAGAATCGCCCGGCGCGATGGTCAAACGGTCCGAACGAAGCCACGGGTTCAAGATTTTGAGTGATTTTAAATTCGCCCCTTCTTGCAGCGCAAAAGCTGCTGCATCTTCTACGGACGATGTCACCCAGACTGTTCGCGTCTCGTGGGGACGGTATAGCGCATCTTCGTCAATGGAAAATCCAAAAGATTCGGGTGCTTCAAAAATGGCCTTGATCGCGAGCAAACGATAAACGTATCGAGCGGTTTCTGAATTCAGGTGCAATTCCCAGTAGGTTCCAACTCCTTGTTTTTCCATTGCCTTTCGGACGCCCGCTTTACCCATATTGTAGGATGCTGCTGCAAGGGCCCAGCTTCCAAATTCTTCCCTGGATTCTAGCAAATAAGTACAGGCCGCTTGGGTCGCCTTAGCAACGTGGTAGCGCTCGTCTATTTCTTTCGTCACCTTTAGCCCGTACTGCGGGGCCGTTCCTTTCATGAACTGCCAAAACCCCGTTGCTCCGGCAGGCGAAACAACTTGGGCCAGGCCACTTTCAATGATAGCGAGGTACTTCATGTCCTCCGGCAAACCGTTTTCGCGCAGAATGGGCTCGATGATGGGGAACCACCGTGCTGCGCGTTTAAAATACAGCATGGTTGAGCTGTGATGGTACGTATTGACAATGAGTTCCCGGTCCAATTGATCCCGCACACCGAAGGCATCCATTGGCACCGTTTCTCCTGCCAAATCCTCCCGATTCGGCAATTGAGGCGCTTCATTTTGTGTCCACGTAACCCGCTCCGATGGCTTGTGTCCATCGGTCAATGTAGGATTTGAAACCAACGCCGTGAGTCCGATTACAAAAACCAAACAAGCAGCAGACTTTGCCAAAATCGAACGCTCCTTCTTCCAAGAATTCATTGTATTCACGTTGAAATTATTCCAAATGGGGTTCCCTAGCTATTCATTTAAAAG
>Ga0209631_10000869_pt1 | contig 40300 bp, 27 predicted proteins | sample COG_08_FD_184752 | JGI IMG/M metagenome (GOLD analysis project Ga0209631, IMG submission 184752) | Pelagic Microbial community sample from North Sea - COGITO 998_met_08 (SPAdes) (version 2) | ecosystem: Environmental > Aquatic > Marine > Neritic zone/Coastal water | place: Helgoland, sampling... | reverse complement strand
CCGTCGCCGCCGTCGCCGCCGTTTTCCCGGTACATGATGGGTAACAAACCAAAGGCTGCGACCGACCCGAGCCTCAGGACGCCGTTGATGAACCCGCTGACCGTTCCCCATCGGCCCGGTAACAACTGCGGTATGAATCCCAGTGGGGTCATATCGACAGCCTCGTACACAGCCCCGGCGATGCCCCTACCCGCGAGGAGCGTCGGGAAGGATCCTCGCTCTGCTCCCACGGCGGCGACGAAGTTGCCGAGCGCTGAGACGATGCACACGCCGACGAAGACGACGACCGACGGCACGCCGCCTTGGCTCTTGGGCACCGCGCTGAGCAGACCGAGCAAGAGGGGCACGATGGACGACGGGAGAAAGTACATCGCGGTCATCGTGGAGTATCGCTCGGGTGTGACGTCGAGTTTCGGGTCGACGCGCAGTTGTTCCTCGACGACCCCAGGGGCGTCTCTGTTGAAGTGGTTGCACGCCATGACGATCGCGAGCAGTATTGAACATGCGACGCCCTTGCGCAGGTGCGGGGGGATCGGCGTGGGACGCATGGTACGACCCGACCGCCCCCTCCCCGCGCCTCGTGGGTGTGTCGACGGAAAAAGCGCGATGATGATCAACGCTTCGAGATTCTCGTATGGCCTTTGTTCGTCGGGTCACTAATATTGTTTTCCCGTTAACCCTCCTAACTGTTTGCCTATACGAAAGACGCGTAATTGTACCTCATCAGAAAAAGGATGGAGCGAGCCTCGTCAGCAATCTCCCCGAAGCGTCACTTTTTGCTGCGCGAATGGCGCTCCAACCCTTCGACCTTCCCGCGTCCACGCGCTCGGCCAAGCCAGGATCCATGGCGCCCTTCGGCAGCAGGGTTCCTCTGGCCGAGCCGTCGTGGTACCAGAACCTCAACACGCCGTACTACAACGCCAGCCACGTCGCCTGGCGCGCCAAGCTCCGCGACTTTTTCGAGAAGGAGGTTGAGCCGAGTGAGTAACGAAATATCCTCCCGCGCCCCAGATCTCGACGTGGACCGCGTCGGACGTGCCGCACCCTCCCGACCCGGGTTTGGAAGCGCTCCAAACGAGCCGCGCTCGGAACACCATGCGCGCTCGACCCGCCTCCGCCAACCCCGAGCGCCACACGCGCGTGATGCGCCCCGAACCGGAAAAGGGTTTCGGCCGCCCCTCGAGTTTAACAACGCCGCCCGAGAGGTTTTTTTGAGAGAATTGAGTCCTGACTTCGCCCTCCCTTTCCGTCATTTCCCACCATTTCTTTCTCAGTCGTCGACGACTGGGATAAGCAGGCGTCCCAGAACAACCACGCCGCGTGCGGCGACTACGTCAAGCGCATGTACGCCAAGTCCGCCCACTACGGCATCCTCCCCGCGTGCGTCGGCAAGCCCTGGCCGGCCAAGTACACCACCGCCGCCGAACCCGAAGGGTACGACTACTTCCACGAGCTCATCAACGTCGACGAGGGCACCCGCGCGGGCGGCGGCATCGCGTGGGCCATGATGGGCGGCCTGGGCATCGGCATGCCCCCCGTCATCAACTTTGGCATCCCCGGCGACAGATCGCTTCAGGACCGCGTCATCAGAGAGTGCCTCGCGGGCGAGAAGATCATCTGCCTCGGCATCACCGAGCCCGGCGCCGGTAGTGACGTCTCTAACCTCGCGTGCACCGCCGAGGACAAGGGCGACCACTGGCTCGTCAACGGCAACAAGAAGTGGATCACCAACGGCATCTACGCCGACTACTTCACCGTAGCCGTGCGAACCGGCGGCCCCGGGTCCGCGCACAAGGGCCTCTCCATGCTCCTCATCGAGCGCGACTCATCCCCGGGCATCACCACGAGCAAGATGGACTGCATGGGCGTGTGGCCCAGCGGTACCACCTACATCGAGTTCGACAACGTCAAGGTTCCCAAGAAGAACGTCGTCGGGAAGGTCGGCGACGGGTTCAAGCAGATCATGTACAACTTCAACCACGAGAGGTGGCTCCTCGCCGCGCAGGCCGCGAGGATGGCCAGGACCTGCGTCGAGGAGTCCATCGCGTTCGCGCGGTCCAGGCGCACCTTCGGCAAGTTCCTCATCGAGCATCAGGCGATCCAGCACAAGATCGGCGAGATGGCGAGGCAGTGCGAGGGCCTCCAGGCGTGGCTCGAGAACGTCACGTTCCAGATGAACACAATGTCCAAGGAGGAGCAGAACCGCAAGCTCGGCGGGCACATCGCGCTCCTCAAGCTCTCCTCCTCCAGGGTCGCCGAGTTCTGCGCGTCCAACGCCATGCAGGTCCTCGGCGGCGCCGGGTACACCCGCAGCGGCAAGGGCACCAAGGTTGAGCGCATCTACCGCGAGGTCAAGGCGTACGCCATCCCGGGCGGCAGCGAGGAGATCATGCTGAACCTCGCCGCCGGTCAGTTTGGGTTCGTGACGCGCAGGGCGCCGGACCCGAGGGACAAGGTCATCAAGCAGCTCAAGGAGGAGCTCAAGCGCGTCCAGTCCAAGATGTGATTGATGAACACGTCGTATCGTACAGCCACCACCTCTGCCGTCGCCAAAACAAGGCGCCAATGTTGTAAATATGATTCTATACACGATTTTATATAACTGATTGAACTATGTAAAAATTATATTTACTATTAATATCTTAGTTATGGGCTTTTAGGGAGATGCAAGTCCAGAAAAATGCCGCGGGTGTTTCACGGCGAGCCATTCTTTTAACGCCCGCGGCCGATGGCGACCACGGGCGACGCGAGGGAGGCGGAGCCCCTCCTGGGAGGGGGCGATACGGGCGCGCCCGCGTCGTGGTGGCACAGGGGTCGCGGCAGGGTCACCGCGCTGGTCGCCGGCGCGACCTTGGTGCTCCTCGGGGTGTGCGCGGGATCGGCTGGTACGGCGATGCCCGCGGTGCTCTCCCGGCTGGGCGATTCCTCCGACGCGGCGTCTGCGCCGACGTACCCGGCCGCGGAGACACCGCCGCTGTTGGACCCCCTGGTATCGTTCAACACGCCGAGGTGCCGTCAGACGCGCGCGTCGCTCGCGCGGGTGACCAACCACGACGGCGACGTCGTGGTCATCCCCGAGCTCCGCGCGGTGTACGTGGACATCGTGAAGGCCGCGTCCGAGTCCATCCGCTCGGCGCTCGAGGACAACTTCCACGCCAGCTGGAGCGCCGACTTGGGACAGTACAAACATCCAGTCAGCGGACGGCCCCAGCGGAGCAGCACCAGTTACCTCACCGACGACGTCCTCGCCAACTACACCTTCTTCACCTTTGTCCGGGATCCCAACACCCGGTTCAGGTCGTCGTACGAGCAAGCCATCTGCAGGGAGCGGTGCACGCTGTGCACGGCGCGGGGCGCGGGGACCATGTTCACGCCGACCATCTCGGAGATCACCGCGTTTCTCCAAGGTCGGCTCATGCACTTCTACGGCGACATCGCGCTCAGAGGGGAGCGGAGCGATGAGATCACCCTGCAGGAGGCGTGGGTGGACGAGCACTTCGAGTCGCAGATCTTAAGGCTGAGCGGCGCGACCAAGGACGGGTCGCCGGTGCCGCTGAATTTCGTCGGGCGGGTGGAGAGCTTCGAGCACGACTGGGCGCGGCTCATGGACCACCTCGGGGTGAAGGAAGGGGACCCGAGGCGGGTCACGCCCGGCCACCAGGAGCACTCGTGCGACATACCGGAGCGAGGTAAGGTTGTGCAGAGGCAGCGCGAGTCGCCGGTGACGACGCTGGAGAAGGTGGCGGTCGCGGCGCTGTACCACGACGACTTCGAGTGCCTGGGGTACCACAAGCCGAAGATTTGAGCCGTAGCGGAAGGAGACGCCATTAGGGCATTATTAGCATTCCACATTGTAGTAGCAGGGCCGAGTGCTTGCGTCGCAGACTTTTCACCCGTCCACTTCTGCCTGTTTTTGAGGACGAGATTTAGTAAGGGTTTGCGCACATCGATCCGGGTCGCGGGATCCCGATGGCTTCATGGAAGGATGGGTTGAAAGATCGCGAGGGGACGGTGACACAGCTCGCATGCGTCATGATGTCCTCCCAGAATCCGCCCTACACCGCGGAGGTCTTAGAGGAGGCACGCAAGACGGCGAGGAAGTTCGAGGTTGGGTTTGTTAGCAGGAGCAAGAGCGCGAAGGAGTACGCGAGCAAGGTGGCCGCCAAGAAGGGAGATCTGATCAAAAAGATCCTCAACGGAAAGATACCCGAGGGGGTGCAGAAGGAGAACTACCAGGAGGCGATCGCCACCGCGGCGATGCTCGACAAGGCGGCGGCCAAGGCGGAAGCCGAGGCGAAGATCGAGGTGAAACCCGAGGTGAAGCCCGAGGTGAAGGTGGAGGAGAAGGTCGAGGTCAAGACCGAGACCGCGCCCATGGACGTGGATCCCCCGCCGCAGCCGACTGCCCCACAGGCACCCCTCATCCAGCGGCAACCGTCCGACACCGCAGCCGCCATGGCGCAGGCTGAGAAGGAACCCCTCATCAAGACGATCCTTCGCAGGGTACTCGAGCGCCACGAGATCAAGTACCACCTCTCGACCCTGGAGCTGGACGACGCCAAGAAGAAGTATTCCGCCAAGGCTGCATCCGCGGTGTCGCACGCGATGAAGAAGTACCACGAGCAACTGGAGGCGAGGAACGCGAAGCTCCCGCCCGCGCAGCGCAAGCCGGGCCTCGGTGAAGCCGCCCTCATCGATCACATCACCAACGGGGCGCACAAGATGCTCGTGGCCAAGCTGAAGGAGGCGCAGGAGCCCAAACAGGAGCCGCCGCCGCCGCCGATACCCAAGCCCGGTGACGCGTCGTTCGTGCCCGCCGCGCGTCCCCCCGGGATGGAGGGCAAGAACTTCGAAGAGTTGGTGGGGTACTGGAAACGACTGGGCGAGCTTCGGGTCGCGTACCTACCCCGGGTCAGGCAGACCCTCCCGCTGCTCCAGAAGTACGCCAGGGGCGCGGGGCCCGTGGCGGTGAACGCGGGGAACTTCGCCCGGATGACGGAACAGACGCTCATTCCCTTGTTGTCGCAGACGGCGGATGAGCCGATGATGTCGGCCAAGTTCACGGCGGACGAGCTCGCGGCGCTGGAGGGACACGTGAAGAAACTGGTGGCGCTCGCGGGTGGCCGCGGTGTGAACGAGGTGCCCGCGCCGGCACCCGTCGCCCCCAAGCCCGCACCGGTGGACGAATCCGCGGGCGACAACAAGAGGAAGCGCGACGGTGAAGAGGGTGACGAGGATGACGGCGAGGACGGGGAGCGAAAGCGGGCCAGAACGGAGCCCGAGCCGGAGCCGAAGCCCGTCCCGCGCGTTCCGTCCGCGTTCACCGGTCTCACGTCATGCGCGCCGGAACACATAGACGCGCAGCCCGCGCCCCCGATGCCGGCGTCGCTCGATGGTAAGTCGACGAAGAAGCCCCAGGGGAAGAGCGGTGGCGACGGCGGCGGGTGCCCAGTCGCCGTCGAGGACGGCGGGTCCGTGACCGCGGTGCTGTACTCGAGCGACGACGTTGGGTACTGGGCGCCGGGTGGGGACTTATTGCGGCGCGCGCTGGAGGGGGAACCGTGGGGGGGTAAGTCCGCGGCGCTGTTCAAGTCATTCGACGAACTGAGGGAGATTTACGGCGCATCCGCGTGACGTAAACGCGTTCTTAATACCAATAGCTAGCTCTAATATGATAACGTCGACGACGACTGTTACGCCTGGTCCGGCACGTACGGCTTGTCCGGCGCGTGCATCCACACGTGGTCTCTCAGCTGCTGCGGCGAGATGCGCGTGATCTCGTCCACCTTGGCGCCCGAGCGGTAAAACGAAAACGTGGGGGTGAACCTGATGTCCTTGCCGGTGTCGGGGAGGGTGTCCACGTCCGCGAGGACGAAGTGCGCCTCCGGGTGCCTCCGTGCCGCCGCGCCAAACTCCGGAAGCATCATCGGGCAGTGCTTACACCACGCGGCGCCGTACTTGACCACCACCAGCGCGCCGTTCTTGCCCTTCTCCCACAGCGTCCGGCCGAACTGATCCTCCCCGCGCACCGCGCTCAGATTGCCGCCGGCGTCGGGCATGCCCCCGATCGCACCGCCCATCTTGGCGGCCATGGCGGACAGCACATCGTTCGCCGCCGCATCGTGGGCCGCTTTGTCAGCCATCGTGGTCGTCCGATCGCCGCGCTGTCCGATGTGAGGAAACCCTGAGAAAGCGTTTGCGGCCTCGAGTGCCTAGCCTTTTTCCAACTCGGCTGCCCAACACTTCACCGCGCACCGATGTCCGACATTGACTACGGCGCGTGCCTCCTCGCCGCCGAGTGCGCGGCATGGGCCGCCGGGGACGAGATCAAGTCGGCGTGGGACGCTGAACGCGATGTCGAGTACAAGGGTACCGTCGATCTGGTGACCGCGACGGATAAGAAATGCGAGGACCTCATCTTCGACATGCTCCAGGCCAAGTTCCCGACGCACGCGTTCGTCGGGGAGGAATCCGTCGCGGCGGCGGACGGCAAGCTCCCGGAGATCGGCGAGGGACCCACGTGGTTCGTGGATCCTCTCGACGGCACCACGAACTTCGTCCACTCGTTTCCCTTCTCGTGCGTCTCCATCGGGCTCGCGGTGAACAAAAAGCCCGTCGTCGGCGTCGTGTTCAATCCCATCTCCAACGAGTGCTTCACCGCGGTCGTGGGCGAGGGCGCCAAGCTCAACGGCAAACCGATCAACGTCAGCAAGGTATCGGACCTCGGCAAGGCTCTGATCGGAACGGAGATCGGCGTCAGCAGGGACGCCGCCACCGTCGACGCCATCATGGGGAGGGTGAGAGCCTGCGTGGAGAACGCGCGGTCGCTCCGATGCTCGGGCTCGTGCGCGATGAACATGGTGGGCGTCGCCATGGGACGCCTGGACGGCTTCTACGAGATCGGGTTCGGCGGCCCGTGGGATTGCGTGGGCGCGGCGGTGATCGTGACGGAGGCTGGCGGGGTGGTGTGCGATCCAAGCGGGAAGCCGTTTGAGCTCACCGCCAGACGGGTGCTCTGCGGCAACCAGGCCATCGCGCCGGCGCTGACGAAGGTGCTGAGCGCGATCCCGGACGGACCGCTCGAGCCGCAGAAGCCCTAAGTGGTGATTGGGCGTGTGAGAGTATTAGACGCGTTGTGATTCATTTCGTTTCGTTGAAAGTGCCCGTTGGGCTCGTGCGTGTTTACTACGAGTGCTTCCCGACCCTTCGCTTCACCGCGCACACGCTCGTCTGCAGGAACGTCTCCAGCAGCCCGGCGCACGTGTACACCCCGCCGAGTAAGGCGCACATGCCGAGGATCCAGTCCAGCAGCGGCTTGGTCACCTCCTTCAGCACGACGCTCATCGGTGACACGTCGTAGGAGAACTTGATCATGGGCCCGTCGACGTGCTGGTCCGGATCGCCATCCGCGGATAGCGGAGGGTTGAGCCTGAACCTGTTGCTGTTGAACGTGTACTCGTACAGCTGCACAGCCTCGCCCTCGAGGGGCTGGAACTTGCGCGAGACAACCTTGAGGTAGTGCTCGTGCACCGTGTTGGGTTCGTCCGAGCTGAAGGTTGCCTGGTCCCCGGCGGCGAACCGACCGCCGAGGTCCTTCGGGACTCGGTTCCACACCCGTCGCAGGTTACGGGGCACGTAGGAAGGACGCCCGGGGACGTGCTTGCCGAACGACAGGTGCTTGACCGTGTGCGTCATGTTGATCACGTCGGGGTTGAGGTTGTGCCCCATGGAGTGCGGGGTCACGTAGAACGCACCGGGCACGCGGTTGACCCTGAAGCTGCCGTCGATGACGCATCCGCTGGTGCGAATCTGACCGCCCAGCGACCTCGCCGCCCGAGTCATCTCCGCAGCCTTCATCCCGGCCGCCCGAGCGTTCGCCTCGCTGAACTCGTCATCGTACGACGACTCGGCTTTGGCGTCGGCGACGGACTGCACCTGGTCCAGTGCCTTGAGGGCGTAGGCGGCGATATCCTCGGCGGACCTCACGCCGTGGTAGGCTTCAAACTGGAGCTGCGGCGGCTCGACGACGGCGAGGTCCGCGCTCGCGGCGTCGTCGCTCGCCGTCGATTTCTTTGACGACTTTGGAATATCCACGGGGTGTAACGAGCCGGCGCGGTACACTCGTATGGTCGGGAACGCCTGCACGTGCTGCTCCTTGCACAGATCCTTGTTGCTGTCGACGGTGCAGTCCACCGTCGCGAGGGCGGACGCGAGTCGAGCGCGCTTGCCTCTTCGCAGCTCGCTTCGCACCAGGTCCGCGGCGTGCTCGTATATGGGCGCGAGCCTCTGGCAGTGCGAGCACCACGGGGCGTGAAACGCGACGAGGAGAACCTTATGCGCGCGAATCATCCGTTCGAACGTGGCGCCGGTTACCTCGTACGCTATCCTCCGGTTGCCGTAGTGGTCGAGATCGGTCGTCTCGCCGTACTCTGGCTCCCGCTGTGACTCGCGACCGGCGGACGCGTGCTCGACTCCGAGGTACCTGGACGCTCCCATGCTATGCTTGTATATGGACTCGCCGCTTATGTTGAAGTGCCTGGTGCCGAGGGCGTCGATGACGTCGACGGTGGCCCACTCGCACGACAGCGCGGGGAGCTCCAGCTTGAAGTTTATTTGGAACTTGGCGTCCTCGGTGTGGTCGACGGCGATGTCGGTCCTGGTGTTCACGGTCCACAGCACCCGCAGCTGCATGCCGAACAAGGACACGAAGAGGAACATGAGGACAATGGAGAAGATTCCGCCGAGGTACGTGCCCTCGGCGAGCTCTCTGGGCATTTTCGCGTACAGGTCCACGCTCTTGAGCGCGCCCCCGACGCCGTCCCGCCCCGAGGCGCCTACGGTGAAGCCGCTGCCTGTCGATGTTTTGCGCAGAAGTATCGGCATCGCGACGTCCTCACTTCACTCCCGCGCGTGCGTATCGCGCTCCCGCGCGTCTCGATAAGTGCGCGCGCGTGCGATACTCCCCGGGCTCGGTCGCACAAACGAGAGTTTCGTGGTGACGAGGTTAAAAGTTTTTGGCAATGTTTTTGGCCATGGATATTATTGATAACCGCGGTCCTCACGGAGTCTGCTCCTCCAGCTTCACCTGAACCCCCGGCCGCACGCACTTTTCCCACACGTGCGCAGCCTCTTCCCTCGACGACGGCAACACCCTCCGGGCCACCCGTCCCTCGTTCCTCTCACCGACGTAGAACTTGAACATGAACGTGTTGCTCACCTCCGAACGCATCGACTCCGGCTTGGTCACCAGCGCCTCCACCTCGACGTCCACGACGGGACGCCCGCACGATGTCTGCGCCGAGTGCAGCACCCTCGCGCGCACCCTCATCAGGTCCCCGACCTCGACCGGCCTCAGAAAGTTCATGTCCGCGACGGAGTGGAACTTTGGCTTGGCGCCCCCGAAGACGTAGGTGGTCGCGAAGGCCAGCTCAAACGCCCTGCGAAGGAGAAAGCCACCGAAGATGCGGCCGCTCAGGTTACGCTGCTGGGGCTGCGCCACGAACATGTTCTCCGTGCGCGTCGCGTCCATCGGCACGTCCGTCGCGGGTGCCAGCGCGGGAAGCTCCCGCAGCGCTCGAGCCGCCCGCGTCGCCTCGTCAACGAACAGTCGCTTACTCTCCGCCAGCTCGGGCGACAGCGCACCGTCCACACCGCCGCTCGTTCGCTCCAGCCGCATCCTCGCCTTCTTCCGCTCCACCCTTTCCGCGGTGCGTTCGAACAGCGCCTTCTGTTCGTCAGTCTCCGGCACGAGCGGGTTCACCGCGGCGCCCTTGTTTGTCACCGAGTCCCGCGCGACAAAGGTAAAGTCGGCGGTGAGGCTGGGTCCCGGCTCGTACGAATCATACTTCACGCGGTCTTCAGCGAACGGGTCGTACAGTCCTGGGTCTTCGGGCGCGTCGGGGTGGTCCCGAGGCCACGCCTCCATGCGAATGACGATGGACGACCTGCCGACCCACGCGACGGCTCCGGACAGGTTCATGTCCTCGGACAGTCGCAGCGGCCGGAGGAGTCTTACCCTGTCCACGGACGCTGTGACGAGGAGCTGGGGACGCGTCGCGACGTCCGCGTCGTCGCAGTGCGCGAACGCGATGTTACCCGCCAGCGAGTCGAGGTCCTCGAGTACCCGTCCCAGCCGAACCTCGTTCCAGGGGTTGCGGTACGCCTCCCTCACGTCCTCGTCATCCTTGAAATCGTACCCTACCGTGGTCCTGTGCGGGGGTTTAGACACCAGCTTCTCCTGGGCGAGCATGTTCGCGGGGTTCTGGTCGACACCGGCGAGCTTCGCAGCCCTGAGACGCGCGTGCCACAGCTTCGCGGTGACGGCGGTGCGCTCCCTCGACACCGAAGCCATGCCCCTGGTGGCGCCCGAAAAGCTCATCGTCGTCGTGACAACGCCTTGGTTGACATCGCCCACCAGCGCGGTCCAGCCGCGCTGGATAAGCGCCCGGCCGCCCGAACGACGCGCGCTCGATTTGAACACACTCGTGAGCATATCCTTGACCCGTCTGCTCGATGAAATACGCGCCCGGCGCGCCCCTGGAGTGGTGCGAGGCCGCTCATAAAGGTCATCATCCAAAAAACCGGGCATGGTTCTCGTTCCTCATTGGTCGAAAAGACGTGTCCGAATTTCTCGGGGCTGACGCGGCCTCTGTCGGTCGCCACAGAGCGCCGCGCGCGTGTCGCACCTTGGGTGGAAAGAGCGCGTGGAAGCGTCCTCCGCGCGATATCCCCGCGCGCGCGCCATGTCGTCGGAACCATCCCCGTCGCCGCCCGCGACGATATGCCTGACCATCAAGAACCTCACGAAGCGAGATTTCACCCTCGGCGAGGTGCCCCTCGCGCTGACCGTGGGCGAGCTCAAGACTCAGATCGAATCGGAGTACGAGGGTAACCCCCCGCCCAACACGCAGCGCATCGTGTACGCCGGGGCGCTGCTCAGGGACGAATCCGCGGGCCTGGCGGACGTGGTCAAGGCTTCGGATCTCGAGCAAGCCGCGGTGGTGTTTCACCTGGTGCTCCCCGCGGAGGCGTCGTCGACGACGAGCACGCCCGCGAGCACCCCGGGCGTGACGCCGGTCCAGAGCGCCGGACAGAGCGACACACCCGTCAGCGCCGCGCCGCCGGCGACGGAGCGCGCCGCGCCCGGGACCCCGCCGCCCGCCGCGCCACCCGCGCCTCGGGAGGATCATCCGTTCGCCGGATACAGGTACCCTTCGCCGCCCGATCGGAATCGACCGACCCAACAACCCACTCCAACCCAGACGCCTCCGCAGACGCCGCAGCCCGTGTACCCGCCCCCGTACGCGGGACTCGGCGCGCACTCGCCGCACGTGCAGGCCGTGTACGCGTCCGCGTACGCCGCGGCTTTCAACGCGTTGAGCCCGGGCGGGACCCCGGCGCCCGGAGCGCCGGTGGCGGTGCCCGTGCCCGTGCCAGTGTTCGGCTTCGGGGGGTGGCCGGGTGCTCAGGGTTGGCCGGGTGCTCAGGGTTGGCCGCCCCACGGGTACGGCGTCCCTGGGTACACAGGCGCGCCGGGGCAGCACGCGGCATATGGACAGCACGCGGTCGTCGCGCCCGCCGCGCCGGCGGTGCGCGGGTTCGATCTGAACGACCCGGACGACGCGGCGAGGGCTGTGGCGCAGGCTGTCCGCGACGGGGATCCCGTCGCCGCCGCCGCCGCAGCCGCCGCGGCAGCCGCGGGGGGCAGGCCGGTGCACGTGATGCAGATCCACATCGACCTGAGGCTGATCATGAAGCTGGCGTTCGTCGTCGCGATGGCCTCGCAGGGTGCGACGCACGTGAGGATCGGGATCTACGTGGCGATGGCGATCGTCGTGTACCTGTTTCAGACTGGCGCGGCGACGGCTTTGCTTCGAAGGTTCGCGCCGGACATGGTGGACGATGGCGCGGCCGGCGGGATGGCCGCGGGAGGTGCCGCGGGTATCGGTGCGGGTGCGGCGGATGCGGCAGGGGCGGCGGGGCCACCCGCACGTCGTCGACCGCCGCCGGGGCCCAGGACGAACGCGGTGCTGCCCGGAATGCGCGACGGGATGCCCCGGAGCTGGGTCGGCGAGATCAAGGTGCTGGTGTGCGGGTTCCTGGCGTCGCTTCTGCCGAGCTGGCAGCCGCCGGAGCTGCACAGGCATCCCCGACCCGGGGCTGCCGCCGTCGCTGGGGGCGAGCGCCCGCATCAAGATTGATCAAGGGGTTGAGAAAGTTTCTTCCCTCAAGTTTTTAGCTAATTGAATACGATTCTTTTCACGCGAACGCGGTTACCCTCCACCTCCGAGGCTGTTCATGCCGGCCCTCGAGGCACCCCCGCTCTCCGACGCCCTGCTCGGGTGCCTGTGGTGCCCACCCCCGTTCATCTGCTTCGGCGAGAGCGTCAGCTGCGACTCGTTCCTGGTGAGAAAGTTTTCGTTGAGCGCTCCGATTCCCCGTCTCACGTTTTCCAGCCTATCCCCCCGCCGCTTCTCCGCGTACCTCTCCCACGCGTACCAGCTGATCCCCACCGAGTTTAGACTGAGCCCGAGCACGTTCGTCAATCCCCAAGACACCGAGAACGCGAACAGACCAGCCACCCCTTGCACCACGCTCTTCGTCCTGCCCACCACCGAGGTGGTCAGCGCGTCGTTGAGTTGCGTGCAGAGATAGGTGGCGTAGTTCAACACAAAGGCACTGGCGCACGACGTGATGAACGCGGCGAGGAAGGCAGTCTCCGTGACGTGCGGGTAGCTCATCACCCCGGCGACCTCCCCGGTGAGGATCGTGATGGCGAACGACAGCGGCGTGGACCACAGCGAGTTGTACAGCAACAAGGTGAACGAATCGAGCTGCAGCTCATCTCCGAGCTTGCCCACCAACACCACGTAGCACGCGGTGCACGCCGCGGACGACAGCGCCAGCACGTACCCGAGCGGTTCGAAGTGCAAGTCCCCGAACCCCGCGACGAGTCCACCCACGGTCGTGACCCACACCGCCATCTGGATCCGCGTCGCCGGGACCCGCCCGCGAAGGATGTAGTCCAGAAGCATGACGAACGGCGTGGTGCTGGACTTTAGGATGCCGTACATGGGTATGTTCACCAGCACGAGCGCGGACATGTCCAAGACCAACTTGAGTTGGAACACCGCGGACACGGTGAACACGCGCTTGAAGTGGTCCACGTTGAACTTCCCGAGCTTGATGACGCCGAAGCGGCTCAGCGTGAAGATGGCGAGCACGGTGAAGACCGTCTGGCCGGAGACCAGGCTCGCGGGGTACCTGTACCTCCACACCTCGAATATCGCCTTGTTCAGGAACACGGACGCGACCGACATGGACCCGTAGAACACCGCGGCCCAGATCCCAGCCCAATTCCTACGATCCTTTCCCTTGGGGTTGTCGTGAAGGTCCTGCTTGACGCCGTTCACGAGCCCACCCATCTTCCCAGCCATCTTCTTAACCTTTCACCGTCAGCGTCGAAACGTCTCGATCCTCCTCCTCCGCGCCCCTTTTGCCCGACGCCCCTTCACCGCACAGAGGCTAAGCGTGCACACCCACACCTAACCCACGAACGGAGTGAATCACCGACGTCCCAGAGGTCGTGCTCGGCCCTGGCGCTTCTATCGTCTGGCCGAGGGTTCGAAATCTTGACTTGACCTCGCACCCAAAAACCTCGAAATCGTATAAGCGGCCAGGGATTATTTCCAACTGTTTGCTCGTGTGTTTTCTTTGGATAAAGTGTCTAACTAAGGTTAAAATAATGCTATTTCGAGTTTATCTAAGAGTTACTACGCCACTGCACCCATGCAGTGCAAAAGTTGTCTGCACGTGCCCGCCAGCTCCTCTGACCCGGCGGTGTCCACCGCGCGTCTCAGCGCGCTCCTCACCTCCGGCACCGACTCAGCGAGCGCCTCGAGCATCGCGTCGTCCCCGGCGATCAGCGCCGTGACCAGACGCGCCGCCGCCATCCTCACGCCGTCGTCCAGCCCGTCATCCGACAGCGCCGCAGAAGCCGCGCCGACGAGGAGACTCGCGTGTCTCGCGTTAGCCGACCCAGTCGCCTTCACCACCTCCTCCGTGGACACATCCGCGGTGTTCAACGACGTCGTGGCGATCGACACCATGGCGCACTGGAACGCCGCCGCGCGAGTCGCGTCGTCGGCCGTCGTCTTCGCGACGGCTATCCGGGCCAACGCCGGAAGCGCCTTGTTGGCGTACGCCGCCGCGGCTTCCGCGTCACCCGGGGGCCTTCGAGCGACCGACACGAGGACGTTGGCGAGCGCCAGGCGGGCCTGGGTCGACGCGTTCGGGTCTTTCGGGGAGGTCCACGCCGGTGCGTCGGTTCCCGCGAGCGCGGCGAGGATACCGTCGAGCGTGGCGCTTCGCCTGGGCCGGGAGGGGCGACTCTTTGAGGATGGTACCGTCGTTTCGTCCTCGTCGCCGTCGAGCTCCGTGATGAGCGGCTCGCGCTCCACCGATCGTGTCTCCCGCGTCGCGAGTGGATCGACGTAGATCTTCGCGAATGACTTCGCCATCGAATCGCCCGTCTCGGTGGGCTCGAGGAGCCCGCCGTCGCGACGCCGGGGCTCATCCGGAGAGTCATCCGGAGAAGAATCGTCCTCGAGCTCGGCGCGAATCAGCGCGGCGAGAGTCTCCATCGCGCCCATCTGCGTCTTCTGCGTCTCCACGTCGTTCTCAGCGACGACCCTATCGCCGAGGACCCCGGTGACACACGCGCGCGTCGACACCGGGGACGCGTCGGGTGAATGCGCGGGACACGCGTCGACGCCGCGGAAGGCGAGCGAGGAGCAGAGCGAAAACATACACGCTCGAGCCGCTGCGAGCTCGTCAGCCTCGAGCGCCGCCGCGAGACGTGTCGCGCGTGTATCCGCGGCGGCGTCGGGGTGCGCGCGGCCGTGCAGCTCCGCGGCGACCCTGCGCACCTCGTCGTGCTCGCCGCCCCGCCCCTTGGAGAGCGCGCGGTCCAGTAGCAGGTCGGGAACCGAGGGAACCTCGTCGCAGAGCAGGTGGTCGTCGTCCCAAGCCTCCAGCGGAAGCGTCCGCAGCAACAGAAGCGGCGCGAGGCGCCCGAACACCTCGTGCGTGTTCGCCGACGTGTTGGACGCCGCGGGTTGTGACGCCATGGCGGCACGCGCGGCGGCGAAGGTCTCACGGCACGCGGGCGGCTCCCCGGTTCGGCGAGCCAGCGCTGAGGCTGCTTTTATAATAACCGCCACGCCGGGGTTCCGCAGCGCCGACGCCGCCACGCCGGCGGCCACCTCCACCGCCTGGCCCTCGGTCAGCGTCTCTGACCACCTGCCGAGGATGGACACCGCGCGTGATTCATTCGTCGGGTCGTCAGTCACCGCGTTCGTCACGCGGATATCCCCTGCGTGTTTCTCCCCCGCGGAGACTTCGGAGGTTAATCCAACCGGGCTATGAACGCAGGCTATGAACGCGTCCAGCGCCGCGCGCGCGCCCATCGTTTCCGTCCACGCGCGCATGGCGTGCACCGCGCTCTCCCCCGCGGCGCTCCGCTCCCGATCGTCCTTCGCGGTTAAAGCACGGATGAGGGGAGGGAGGACGTCTTGGATGCGGAGCGCGGAGAACGCCGCCGCCGCGGACTTTCTCACCGCGAGCGCCGGGTCCCTCAGCGCCTCGAGCAGCGCGTCGGTCGCCGCGGTGACCTCGGACGCGCGCGTGTCCGCGCCGGTGATCGCGAGTACCTCCCGGAGCACCGCGAGCGCGCTCCGCCGTGCATCCTCCGCGTCGTGGCCGCACGCACGAAGCACGCGCGCGAGGCCCGGTCGAGCGCCCGCGCGCGTCGACTCATACGGCTCAGCCGCGACGAGCGCGGCGGCGAGCGACGCGAGTCCCAGAGCCGCCGGCCCGCCCGTCGCGTCTTCCAACAGCGGCAACAGCCCCTCGAGCAGCGCAGCCTGCTCAGGTCCCCACCCGCCGTGTTCACTGACGAGCGCGGCGCGTACGATCGACGCGGCGAGTTCCTGCGCGACGGCGCTCTTCGACCCGAGCGCGGGCGGCAGCGACGCCGCCGCCGCCGCCCTCAGCGCCCGCCTCGCCTCCCCATCGCCGCCGCCGTCGCCCGCGGCCAGACCCAGCTGCCCGACGAGCAGGCCGGTGGAGATGAGCGCGTGCGTGAGCGTCTCACTCGCGCTTCTATCTTCGGACGAGGCTGCGACGGCGGCCGTGTTCAACCACCGCGACAGGCGAACCGCTCCGACGTTTTCGTCGTCCTCCCCGCCGTCGCCCCCGCCGTCCCCATCCCCCGCCGCACCGACGATCCCGTCCAGCCCACCCTGCACCGCGAGCAATGGCGCCCAGTCCTTCCACGCGCCGGCCAGCGCGGGCGACCACGCCTCCGCGTCACCGCCGGTCGCGACGCGTTCGATGCGTCGCGACGCCTCCCTCGCGGCGAGTCTCGGCGCCGAGCACGCCACCGGCCACCACCCTCCCACCGCGTCCGTCACCGCCTTTAGGTGGGGCACAGCGCGCCACAGCGCCCTGTGGTCCACGACGGCGAGCCTCGCGGTGATCGCGAGCAGACAGTCGGCCGCCTCCGCCTGGAGACGGGTCGGCGCGTCGCCCTCGCCCTCGTTCTCCGCGACAGTCGCGAGCAGGCCCGGCGCGATTAGATCCGGCGAGCACGACGGGGGCATGCCGTCCACGAGGGTCACAGCGGCATGGCGGAGCGCGATGCACGCGGCGAGCCGAGGGCGCTTCGGCGTTGACGGTGTGCATCGAGACGCGAGGGCGGCACCGACTCGCGCGGCGCATTCGTCCCCCGCGCCTCGCGGCGACGGGGCGAGCAACCACGCGACGATTCGCAGGGCGATCTTCCTGGACTTGGCGGTCGCTTCGATCCCGCCCGCGACGCCTCCCGCGGGACGGACGATGTGTTCGAGCATCGGATCCACCACGGGATACGCCGTTACCGCGCGCGCGTCGTCGACGGCGGCGACGTCGGTTCCAAGAAAGGCGGCGATATCGTCGAGGGCGTCCGCGAGCTCTCGCGCCATCTTCGTCGCGGTTTTGCCGCCACCGCCCGACGCCCCTCGATCGCCGCCCGCCGCGCGGAGATCCATCGCGCGACGCAGCGCCTTGGGCTCCTGGCATCCGAGCACGACTCTAAGAGCGGGTCCGAGCCGCTTCAAGGGCTCGACCCGCTGCGCCGCCTCCTCCATGGCGCCCAGACTATGGCTTCACCACCGCCGCTCGCTCATCGTCTTCTGGTCCGAGTTTTCGGAGTCCAGTCAGCTCGATGCGTTAGGTATGCGAAAGCCGGCGTTCGGCCGCGCGCCACTCACAGACGCGCCGATTTGACGTCGGTTGAGCGATGGCGGCGATATTTGCATCGTACACAGCGCCGTCGTCGATCCGCGGGGAGCTTCATCGGATCCGACGTGCGAAGGCCGCGCCGCGCTCCGTCGCGGTTCCGGCGGTTCCGGCGAGAAAAGATGACATTACCCTCGTGAGGGCGAACCTCTACTCGGGGCTCCCTTCCCGTGCGCGTGGGGGTCCACTCAGGCACCGCCGCGTCCACAGAGCTCCCACGATCATCGCGTCGGATGCGGCCAAGGAAGATGGGGCGGTCGAGCTCTCCGACGGGGCCACGCTGGACCACAAGGCTGAGCTCTCGGCCGTGGTCAAGTTCGCGGTGCCGCTCCTCGCCACCAACATCGTCACCCCGCTGCTGACGATGACGGACACCGCGTTCGTGGGCCGGTGCGCCGCCGACAGCGTCATCCAGCTCGCCGCACTCGGCGTGTCCACCCCGCTCACCGACTACACCGTCTCACTCGCCGCGTTCATCCCCGCCGGCCTCACCAACATCATCTCCAACGGAATCGCCAGGGGCGAGGGCAAGACGAGCCTCGCGTCCAAGACGTACGGCGCCCTCATCGTCTCCATCACCCTCTCCACCATCGTCACGATCATCCTGAACGTGTGGCCCGAGCAGCTCCTCACGATGTTGAAGACCCCGCCCGAGGTGATGGCCACCGCGATTGAGTACACACGGATAAGGTCGATCGCCATGCCGGCGGCGTACCTCACGGCGGCGGCCTACGCGGTGCTGGTGGCGCGCAAGGACACGACGTCGCCGCTCGCGTGCGTGTGCGTCGCCGCGGTGGTTAACGTCGTGCTGGACTGGATCGCGGTCGGGGTGATGGGCAAGGGCGCGGCTGGCGCGGCGTGGGCGACGACGGCGGCGCTCTACGCGGGATGCATCGCCATTTGCACGGTGCTCAAGCGCAAGGGATTCACGGATGCGTTCCCGTGGGGGCAGTTTCGGTGGAAGGATCAGTTGGCGCCCATCATGGGGTTCGCGGGGCCCATCACGTTCCTGGTGTTCGCGCTGTTGTCCATATACACCACGCTGATCATCATGTCGAACTCCCTGGGCGTGACGGTGTCGGCGGCGCATCGCATCGCGGGAAACGTCTTCGCCGTCGCCGTCCTCTGCGGCGATCCGCTCATCCAGGGTGGCCAGGCGTTCATGCCGCGGTACCTGCTGCCGGAGGTGCCGCGCAGGTTAGCCGCGCGGAAGATGGCCGGCTTGTTGCAGAAGGTTGGGCTCTTCACCGGGTTCAGCGCGTCGAGCATGTGCGCTTTGGTGTGTCTCTTCGGGGGCGCCGCGTTCACCAGGGACGCCGCCGTCATCGCGCAGCTTCGCGCGGTGGTGGTGCCGGTGTGCGCCGCGGTGGTCACCAACATCGTGAGTAAGAGCATGTACGGGGTGACGGTGGCGGCGAAGCAGTTGGGGTTCCTGGCGGCCATCACCGGCGTCGGCCTAGCCGGTTTCGCCGGGAGTCTGTGGTGGTTCAAGCACAACCTGGTGGGTTCGGAGCTGTATTACTGGATGTGGTGGGTCGTGGCGGGGTACTACGGTTTGGCGATCGCGGCGATCCAGGTGAGGTCGTTCGGTGTCCCAGGGGTGATCAAGGGGTCGTTCCACGACGATCAAAAGGACGTGACCGCTCCCGCTGCGGCGTGAATGAGTAGACTACTTGTACGTTGTCGTGCCATCTCAGATTCGAGTAAAACGCGTATAAATGTGAACAAGGGTGTAATTGTGAACAACTCCAGTTCCGCGGGCGCCGACCGGGCGGGTTAGGGAACCACGTCTTCGATTCAGGCACCTCTATTCCAGAGCCGCGGCCGAAAAGGTTCGTCGGCGTCGTACGTCATGTACGCGTCGAGGTGGCTCACGCTGGTGCTCTCCCAGTTCGTCATGGTGTCGTCCGGCACCCTCTACCTCTTCCCGGTGTACAGCCCGATGCTCAAGCACAGGTTGGACCTGACGCAGGAGGAGGTCAACTTCGTTGGGAGCGCCGCGCACTTCGGCGCGTTCTTCTCGGTGTTCGGGGGTTTCTTCTACGACGCGTTCGGGCCGCGCGCCACGCTCACGCTGGGCGGCGCGCTCAAGCTCGGCGGGTTGACGACGATGGCGCTGACGATCCAGGGCGTCGCGCCCCAGAGCCACCGCTTCGCCGCGTTTTGCGCGTGGGTGTTCGGCACGGGCTGCTCCACGTCGCTGACCGCGTCGCTGGGCGCCAACTACGCCACGTTCAAGGATCACAGCCTGCACGGCCGGCTCGTCGGCCTCATCCTCGCCTTCTTCGGTTTGAGCAGCGGGATCCTATCCCTCGTGTACGACGTCTTCTTCACCTCGCCGGTGTCCTTCGTGTACTTCCTGGCGCTGTTCGCGGGGGGTACGGACCTGTTCGCCGCCACCCTCGTGGGCTCCCCGAAGACCCTCGCGCTCCCCGACGAGGCGGAGAGCGGCGGGGAGGGACGTAACCTGCCTTTGGGCGGCGTGGGCCCCGCGCCGTCGGGAACGCTGGGAAAACTCTTCGGCGCGGCGGACCAGGACGCCAAGCTCTCCCGCGGCCTCACCTTGTGCGGCGCGGTGGCGGTTCACGTCGCGGTGAGTGCGTTACTGATCCAGTCCGCGAACGGCGCGGCGGCGGTGACGGTGACGTGCCTGCTGGTCACCGGCGCGCTCATGTCGGCGCAGTCGTGGTCGTTGCTCGGCGGCGGCGGGAAAGTCGTGTTCCGGCGTCACGAGATGGCCAACGTGGACCCGCGGTCGCACGCCGCGAACAAAGCCGCGCTGGAGGGATTCAGTCCCGAGAAGCTCCCGTTCCTTGTCGACTTTTGGTTGTTCTTCACCGCCATGATGCTCGGCATCGGCGCGGGGGTGACGGTGGTCAACAACCTGTCGCAGATGGTGTCGGCGTACCCTTCCCTCGCGCCCGACGCCGCCGCGACGTCCCGGTCCCTCATGAAACTCCTCGCGTGCACCAACACCCTCGGGCGGCTGGCGTCCGGGTCCCTATCCGATAAACTCGCGCACAAGGTCGGCAGAGTGCAGTTCACCGTCTACCTACTCGCGTTGATGGCGCTCGGTCAGTTTGCGCTGGCGATTGGTTTAGGCGGGACGACGGCGCCGATGTTCGGTTTGGTGGTGGGCGTCGTCGTCGTCGGTTGGGCGTTCGGCGCGTTGTTCTGGGCGACGCCGCTGCTGGTCATGGAGCTGTTCGGCCCGAAGAACTTCGGCGCGAACCGCGGGCTCGTGGGCCTGTCTCCAGCGATCGGCGGGTACGTCATGAGCACGGTGATTGCCGGTCGGGTGTACGCGGGGAGCGCGGGGGTGGATAACAACTGCGACGCGGGCGCCGCGTGTTACAGAGCGACGTGGTGGTTCAACACGTTCGCGGTGGTGGGTGCGACGGGGATGATGTGGTGGTTGGCGAGGCGACGGGCGCGGGGGCGCGGGATGGGGCCGGTCAGTTAGAACGTCGAGCGACGAGTGGCCTTCGACGGTGCCGAGTGTGAAACAACTCAGACGAACTCACATCTGGTTGCCAAATGAATCGCAGAATCATTTGCACCTCTTCGCCTTCGAGAGCCCCCGGCTTTCTGGGCTCTCGGCCCAATCAGAATGCGAGAAGGCTTCCCGTAAATTTGGCCGCGAATTAATTAACTCAAAAAGTCCCATTGGTCGAACCCGAACCGCGACGCTTCATGGACTTTCGGTGGGCTCGGCCGCCCCCGAAAAAGCGCGAAGTGATCCGCGGCATCTCACTCCGAAGTACACACGCACGGTACAGTCAAGATGGCTGCTATCGCCATTTCCACCCCCATCGTGGCCAGGGCCCCCGTGGTCGCCCGCCGCGCGCGCGTCACCGCCCGCGCGGCCGTCGCGCCCGCCGCGAAGCCCGCCGTCTCCATCGGCGCTCGCACCATGATGTCCGGCTCCCGTGTCGAGTCCCGCACCATGCAGGTCGCCTCCGGCCGCAAGGCCCTCGTCTGGTGAGCACCCGGTACCCGATAAAATCATTTCACGGCGCACTGTGGTATCTTCCCGTGTGGGTAGAGAGTCTCGCGCGTCGCGTAACCCCCCGTCCGCCGGCGTCGGCCGCGGTGCTTTTTCGGGATCGTCAAAAACCGGAGGGTTTGAGACGCCGCAAAAATGCACAGCCAAACGCGGTGAGATTGATTCTCAGACACTGACCGACCCACCCACCCGTCCTTCTCTGTTCAGCAACGCGGGCGGCGTCCAGAAGGCTGCCCCTGGCGAGGCCAAGAAGGTGTTCGGCCTCAACCTCCCCGAGAACGAGTCCCTCTCCTTCCTCATCCTCGCGGGTGGCTCCCTCGGTTCCGCCCTCGGGTTCGCCGCGCTCCAGGAGGGTGTGTTTCGCATCCCGGGTTTCAAGTTTGGCGCGTGGATGACCATCCTCACCACCTTCACCTACTTCCTCTGCGGTGCCCTCGAGATGAAGCTCACCGGCGACTCCCGCAAGGCGTCCTGGAAGAACTACGGTATCCTCTCCGTGTACACCTACGGTGGTATGGCGTTGACCAACTACGCCCTCGCGTACCTCAACTACGCCACCCGCATTGTGTTCAAGTCGGCGAAGATCATTCCAGTGATGGCCTTCTCCGTGCTCATCGTCGGCAAGAAGTACTCCTGGAAGGAGTGGTTGTCCGCCGCCATCCTCGTCGCGGGTATCGTGCTCTTCACCCTCGGTGACGTCGCGTCCTCCCCCGCCTTCGCCCCCATCGGCGTCGCCCTCATCGGCGGTGCCCTCTGCGTCGACGCCATCTGCGCCAACTTCGAGGAGAAGAACTTCTTCCGCTGCGAGAACCCCTCCACCACCCAGGAGGTTCTCTGCTTCGCCTCCCTCATCGGTACCTTCTACGGTCTCATCCCCTTCCTCGCCTCCGGCAAGGCTAGCGTCGCCATCGCCCACTCCATGCAGTACACCCAGGTTGTTCCCATGATCATGGGCTTCTCCGTCCTCGGCTACTCCTCCGTGTCCTTCATCCTCTCCCTCATCAAGTACTACGGCGCTACCGAGGCTGAGATCATCAAGTCCCTCCGCAAGGTGCTCTCCATCGTGATCTCATTCATCCTTTTCCCCAAGGCGCTCAACTGGAAGTACATCGCCGGTTTCGCCGCCGTCCTCGTCTCCACCGCCTACACCTTCTACCTCAAGGGTGAGAAGAACAAGGCCAAGGAGGCCGCCAAGGCTGCCTCCGCCTAAGCGTGTTGACGTGATTGGGAAAGTTTAGGAAACTCGTGCAACGGGAGCGGGAGGATGGACGGACCATCGACCGCGAGTTGCACGAGCGCACGCACGCCGCATACTTATTAACAAATTCTTTAGCACCACGCTCGCGTGGCGCAGTAGCGATTAGCGCCTCGCACACTTTGTGATCAAATAATAATCAAAGGTTGAGAAATTTTGCACGTCCTCGCCCGGTGTGGTCCCTCGGCAACCTACGCGCCAACCTACATTTATCGAAGGAACGCGTTGGTTCGATTTCAAGCGATGTGAATTATTGAATTCCAATGATTGCTAAGTAATTTTACTCAGGCTTGGGTACTTCGCGGGACCACACTGTCCTGTTCCGCACCCAACCGATTCGCCAAGATCATGAGAACCCTCCGTTCAACCGCCCCTGCCACCGCAGCGCTGCGGTGCATAAAAGAATAGTATTATGCTCTGCGTAGTATGTCTAAGATGTTTCTTCCATGAAGAACCCGCGTGCTGATAGATAAATATGCGCACGGCGCTGATGAGCTTCCTTCAACGCCGCGCCGACACGATTCTAACCGTTCCAACCGACTCGTGAAATTTAGGCCGCGTCGAAGTCCACCGGGTCAGACTTGAAGCCCGTGAACAGGAGGACGGTGATGGCCTGGAGCGCGGCGATGGGGAAGAAGAGAGACCAGCCCCAAGAGCCACCGGAGACGGAGAAGAAGTAGCCGGTGAAGAAGGTGGAGAGGGTGGACGCGATGGCCGCGGCGGTGTTGGTGATGCCGAGCATGACGGACGCGTACTTGGGGGACATGTCCTGGTGGCCGCAGAAGAGGCCGGTGCGCACCCACGCACCCATACCGAAGCACACGGTGAGGAGGGACATCACGGTGATGACGGTGGTCTGGGTTACCGCCTCGGGGGGGGTGGAGTTGACCACGAGTCCGACGAGGGCGAGGCAGACGGCACCGCCGCCGAAGCAGAGCGTCTGCGAGAGCTTGCGGACGTTGGTGCGGGTCATGCCGTTCTTCTCCCAGCCGTCGGCGGTGGGCGCGACGATGGTGGTCACCGCGACGGTGGCGAGGTAGGGGAGAATGGAGAGGAAGGAGGACTTCGCGAGGGTCACGTTGAGCGAGGAGGAGAGGAAGGAAGGGAGCCACGCGAGGAGACCGTAGGAGAAGTAGTTCCAGGTGAAGTGCGCCGCCATGAGGGCCCAGAAGGACTTGTTCTTGAAAAACTTGCCGATGGGGATGGGGGCAGCCTTCTCGCCGGCGGCCTCCTTGGCCTCACGCGCCTCCTTCTCCTCGGGGGTCTCGCGGGCATCGGTGGTCTTGTCGTTCATGTAGCCGATGCCCCACCAGGCACCCCAGATGAAACCGAGGACACCGAAGAGGTAGAACACCGCGGGCCAGCCGCCGAGGAAGAGGATGATGGGGGGCGCGATGATGAGGCCGGTGAGGGATCCGACGTCGAGGCCGCCGAAGGTGGCGGTCACAGCCTTGGAGCGCTGGGAGCCGGGGATACCCTTGGCGAGAACGCCGGTGGCCGCGGAGGGCGCCACGCCCTCGCCGAGACCGACGAGGAAGCGGGAGACGAGGAGCGCGGTGAAGGAGAAGTTGGCGCACGCGGGCGCGATGAGGGTACCGAAGGACCAGAGCATCACACCGGCGAAGAGCACGATCTTGCCGCCGTACTTGGCCGCGAGGTAGCCGCCGGGAACCTGGGTGAAGGCGTAGCCCCAGAAGAAGGCGGACTGGACGAGACCCTTCTCGACGGAGGTCCAGCCGAAGGACTGGGCCATGGGCACGATCGCGACGGACATGTTCACCTTGTCAAGGTTGCAGAGCACGAAGGCGCAGAACAGGGCGAAAACCATGGACCAGCGCTTCTTCTGGCCGCCCTCGGTCATGTCGAAACGGACGTCCTCGGGGACGGTGTCCGCGACGACGGGACCACCACCGCCGGCGGTGACGACCTGGGCGTCACCGCGCTTGGCCTGCACGACGGGCGCGGGGCGCGCGACGGCGGCGATCGTGGAGATACCCATGCGCACGGCAGATTTGCCGGGGATCTGAACAGCCGGAACCGCGGCGGCGCGGACGGTGCGAACGGAACCGCGCGCGGATGCGCGGGCACCGGTGAACACGGCAGCCTTAGCAGGCATAGCCGACATGACGAAGGACATTTCTCACCGACCTATGCCGATCGGCGGTCGTATGATGTGGAGTGATCCGCCGAATCGCCGCCGTCTGGGCTTTTATTGAGAAAAGCAAACCCTGTCGTCATCCACAAACCCTGAAACGTTGGTTTATTTGATCGGGCATCTCTTTTCGGGTTTTAAATCCTCAAAAAGGACGCGGGGCGAGCGAAAAGGAATTTTACAATTTCAGAAAGTTTCAAGACTGGTTTGCACACAGAGTCCAGAGTCGGTTACGTGTAGAACCAAAAAACGACGGTTGGAGGGCCATTTTGCGGCTCGAGCCTCTTCGAATTTGGTAAAGGGCGAGACACGTGTGTGACTGTGAGACACCGAGTCGGGGGATTCTAATCCAAAACCGGATTTTTGCCTCCCTTCCCGCCCACCGGGGGAGGCAAACAGGTTGTCTTCGCACACTTGGTTCGGACTCCGCGCTGGATCGCAAAAAATTACAATAAACGTGTTGCGACGAGCCAGACAGACAGCTAGGTCTGCCACTCTGGCCTCGGGAGCTCCGCGTCCTTACTTTTAGTCAAACGCACGGCCGTGACCGTCCCGACATTCGAGGGTACCGACACGCGCCGCCCGAGCCGCCGGTCAGGAGCCTGTCCGTCGCCACTTCCCTTGCCACTTCCCTCGCCGTCGCCACTTCCCAACCGCTTCCCACCCGTCCTCCCCCCGTCGCCCCCACCCACCCGTTCGTGCGTCTCCACGCCGAGTGCCGCGTCCGCCGACATCGCCGCCCGCTGCGCCAGCGCCAGGTCAGCGTCCGCGGTCGAGTGGTCCACGAGACGCACGAGGTCGAACGGCGACGACGACGCTAGTCCTTTCGAAGCCTCGCGAGCCTCCGTCGCCAACGCCCTGAGCTCCTTGACGAGTGCGCGCGCGTCCGCCTCGTCCCTCGCTAGCGTGCTCTCCCGCGTTTCGTACGTCCCGCACCGTTCCTGCGTCGCCTGCAGCTCCCTCAGCAACGTCAGCACGAGTGCGGGGGAGCTTCTACCCGCCGCCGCCGCCGCCGCCGCCGCTCTCTGTCTGCTCCCGTTCAGCTCCCAGGACGAGGCGTCGCTGCCGAGCTCGGCATCGAGGAGCGCGGCATCGCCGAAGGATGTCGTCGCGCCATCGGTGACGCGCTCGCCGTCCGCCTCGGCCGCGTCGGCGAGCAACTGGTCGAGACCCGCGCCGCGCCCGCCCACGGGCTCGTCCTCGTCCTCATCGCCACGGAGGATGCCGAGAAGCGTGGGCATATCGCGGACCCTCGCGCGTCTGCCCATGCCCTCCGTCCACACCAGCGTGTCCGGCCCGATCTCGCCATCCTGCCACATGGTGCGGAGGGACCACAGCTTCGCTTGGAGCTGCGAGGGGGGGAAGGGTGGGAGGTCAGCGAGGGGCGACGCGGGGCGCGCGATATTTCCTTCAAAAACAACAACGGATCATCGGCCCTTCGAGAACCCGGGCTACTTCGGGGATGGCACTTACCGGCCGCTCGTCGCCGTAGAACCATCTACACTCCTCCGGTCTTTGCACCCACGGCGGTATCGGCGACGCGGGCTCCATCGCGCCGGCCGGAGTGGGGAGCGGGGCGAAAGCTCACGGCGATTTGTTAGGATCCCAACTGTCCAAGAAAAAAAACTTGCTAACTGAACTCAAGGGGTGTCGTAACCAAAGTCGTTCGTCTCCCCGTCGAACCTGTCGTAGTGCCTAAACCCCCGGCCGCTTCCCCCCGTGAACGCCGCCTTCATCGCGCTCACGAGCTCGGCACCCCCGCACGCGGCGTACGCGTAGTACCCTAAACCCCCCGCGACGACTACGAGCGCGATAACCGCCGCCGCCATCGTCCCGCGGAAGACTCTCTCGCCCGAAGACCCTCTCGCGCCGCGGACCGTGTCGGGGTCGCACGTCTCGCTCAGCCTCTTGGGTGACCCCGGGCTCGCCGCGACGCACCGCTTCACGCAGCTCACGTCGCGCCCGGCGTCGACGAAGAACAGGTCCCCGGCGCACTCGTCCGTGACGCACCCCGAGCCGTCCGCCGCTGACCTCGCGGGCGGATCGCACGACACGCGGTCGCACCCGTCGGCGCGGTGCTTCCCGTCCACGCACTCGCGGTAGCACGTCGTCGCGGCGTGTCCTCCCTCGGGATCCTTGAGAGGCACGGCGATGAACGACCCCTCGGGGCACGTCCTGAAGTTGCAGTCCGCGGCGGTCCACCCCGTCTTGCACTTGCAGGTGGCAAAATCTGGGGAGGTGACGTCGGCGACGCAATCGCCGTTGTCGGAGCACTCGCCGTCCGTCGCGGACGGGCACACGCCTTTTTTGCGGAACGACATTGAATACTCCATGGGCACCGTCCGCGCGGGGTTGTACAGCGCAGCCTGCCACTTGGCGCCCCTCATCTGCGCGGCGCACAGCTGTATCGAGTACTCCTTCGACCGCGTCTCCATCGTCACCTTGAACGTGTAGTTATCCGCGGACGGGAACGCGGTTCGGTCGTCGCCGTGAAGCAGCAACAAGACGGGTCTCTCCGGGCGCCAGTAGTAGCTGCTCTCGTCGCGCGTGTACTCGGCGCTGAGCACGAGCTCGATCTGCCTCTTGCTCTCGCGAACGTCCACCGCGGGCAGCATGAAGAAGTCGTAATCCGCCGCGCCCAACGTGCCGTTGACGTGCCACCCGTCCTTCGCCGGCGTGAGCCCGGAGTACTCCTCCTCGCACCCCACGCCCAAGTAAGGCCCGAGGGGTCCGGTGTCGCACCGGCACGCGCGCGTCCCGTTTTGCGCCACGACGCACTCGCCCCGACCGCTGCAGTCGCGGGGGCAGTCGTACTTTCGCACGCTCACGGTGAACTTGGACGGGGAACCGGTGCCCGCGTGGACGCCCGCGTACCACGTCCCCGCCACGAACGCGACGTCCCCTTTGGTCACGGCGACTTCCTGCGTCGGATGCGTCCCCGACACAAAGTCGTCGGGGAGATCGTGGTGTCCCCATCGAGAATCGGGAAGGGTCTCGTGCCTCAGGAAGAGCCGCGCGCTTCCGCCGTCCGTCTCGTCTCTCTCCATCGTCACCAGCACCTGGTAGTCGTCGTCGGTGATCTCGAACCGGTAGAACGCCCACGAATCCGCCTCCAGACTCACGTCCTCCCACGTCTTCCCCTTGGACCCGGCGGGGACGAAATCTATCCTCGAGCCGCACGAGTCAAACCCGAGTTCGCTCGGCACGTCGTCGTGCTCGCTCCCTTCCGGCTTGACGAACGTGTGGTCCTCGTACGCCTCGCAGACGCACTCGCCCGTCGACTCGTCGCACCGTCCCGGAACCTCGCCCGCGCCGCCCGACACCGCCGAGCACACCGTCGCGACCGAGTTGGCGTCCTCGGTGCCTTCACCCTGCGTGAACCCCCCGGGGCACTTCGTGAACATGGAACGCAGCTCGTACGACGTGACGTGGTCGCCGTACGCGGTGACACATAGGTACACCCCAACCGCGTTTGTATGCGCCCAACGCTGTCGTTGAACCGAGAGTTGCACAAAGTCCCGCGACGAGCTCGACACCTCGCGAAAGTCCCATCCTAACGTGTTGCCCGTCGGGTAGCGGGCCGCATCGCTGGCGTTGTAGAACATGCCGTAGACGTCGGGGTCCCCGTCGAGCTGCTTGAGCTGCAGCGAGAGGTAGTTCCAGTCGCCGACCGCGGGGGTGGCGGTGTGGTAGCACTTCCACGTCGCGGACTCGAGGTTGCCGCTCTGCGCTTCGTGGGAGGCGAGCGTCTGGGTGTCGAGGCCGACCACCGGCACCTGGCACAGTCCGCCGGTCCAGCCTGACGCGCCCGCGGCGGGGCGTGGGTTATCGCACGAGCACGTGGAGTCGGGGTTCAGGGTGCCGTGACCGGAGCACGGAGGCGGTGGGGCTGCGCACGGAGGATGGGAGTGGAGGAGTCGCGTCAGCCGAGTCGAGATGGAATGCAGAGCCTCAGTATCGGATCTGGAGGACTTAGGCGGGGTTCGGCGGGTTGGGGAAGGGTGCGTACCTTGAGACCGCGCGGGCTGGACCCCTGCGACGATCAAGACCGCCACCAGGGTCAGCAACCCCGGTCGTGTCATGACGACGTTCTGCCTGCGGGTGTGTCGGAGTGCTTTCGACGATGATGCAACATCGATCTTTTGCTCTTTTTGCACACCTACAAGTAATTCAATCTCAACTTTGCACATGCAGATAGTGACAGTAAGCGCATCAACACCGCCACGTTAAGCACAAACTATTAGCAACATAACCGTGATCGCTGTTGATCGCGTATTCGACATTTTTGAGTGAATCGTGGGGTGAAACTCAAAAACGATCCCGTCCACCCGTTGCGCGACGCCTTCGCGACAATCGCCGAAAATATATATATTGACTGCGCGCCCCCAACGCCGGGAAAAGCAAAAGGGCTGGGCGACACCGCGCGGAAAATGACCGCGGAAACCCAGCAGGCTAACGAGCCGTACGAGGCGAAAAATGTCCTCATCACGGGCGGTGCCGGGTTTATCGCGTCGCACGTCGCGATCCTGTTCGCCAAGAAGTACCCCCAGTACAAGGTGCGGCCCGCGGACCCCATGGGAGCGCGCCACCCCCCGCGCGCCACCCCCCGAGAGGCGTCGCGCGCGCCTCTGATCCAGTAGAAGTCCCTTCTGGGTCGCCAACGAACGGCCTATGGACCCGAACGCGCGCGTAACGCTCCGCGATCTCTAGCATCTGTCCACCCACTCACCGTCCTTTTTCCCCACGCCGACTTCAAACGACAGGTCGTCGTCGTCGACAAGCTCGACTATTGCGCCAACCTGAACAACCTTAAATCGATCTCGGGGCTCCTCAACTTTAAATTCGTCAAAGGCGACGTCGGATCCGCCGATCTCATGACGTACGTCATGAGGTCCGAGGAGATCGACACCGTGATGCACTTCGCGGCTCAGACCCACGTGGACAACTCCTTCGGCAACTCCTTCGAGTTCACCGAGAACAACATCCGCGGTACCCACGTTTTACTCGAGACTGTCAAGACCCTCGGCACCATCAAACGGTTCCTCCACGTCTCCACCGACGAGGTCTACGGCGAGTCCTCCTACGAGAACAACGAGGCCAACGTCGAGGCGGCGTCTCTGCTGGAACCCACCAACCCGTACTCCGCCACCAAGGCGGGCGCCGAGATGCTCGTCATGGCGTACGGCCGCTCGTACAACCTCCCGTACATCATCACCCGCGGTAACAACGTGTACGGCCCGCACCAGTACCCGGAGAAGGCCATCCCCAAGTTTATCATGCTCGCGCAGAGCGGCGCCACCATCCCCATCCACGGCGACGGCATGGCGACTCGCTCTTACATGCACGTGTACGACGCCGCGTCCGCCTTTGATACCATCCTGCACAACGGCGCCATCAAAGGGGTGTACAACATCGGCGCGCACGAGGAGCGCACGGTGCTGTCCGTCGCCCAGGACATCGGCCAATCGCTCGGTAAGGACATCTCCAAGACGATCGTGCACGTCTCTGACCGCAAGTTCAACGACCGCCGCTACTTCATCGACTGCAGCAAGCTCCACGCCCTAGGCTGGTCGCAGAAGGTTTCGTGGGAGGAGGGACTTAAGGAGACCATCGAGTGGTACACCAAGAACGGTCAGGGCAGCGGGTACTGGGGTAACCTCAGCGGCGCGCTCGTGGCGCACCCGACGGGGGGTAAGCCCACGCTCGAGGGCGAGGTGTATCAAAGCCTCGAGGAGATGATGGCGGCGCAGGAGAGGGGTGGCGAGGAAGGGAAGGGGGAGAAGAAGCCCATGTTCCTCGTCTACGGCCGCACGGGCTGGATCGGCGGTAAGCTCGGCAAGCTCCTCACGGAACTCGGCCACGAGTGGTGCTACGGCAGCGCGCGTCTGCAGGACCGCGTGGGCGTCCAGGACGACATCAAGCGCTCCAAGTGCACGCACGTCCTCAACGCCGCGGGCGTCACCGGCCGACCCAACGTCGACTGGTGCGAGGATCACAAGGTGGAGACCATCCGCGCGAACGTCATCGGGGTCCTCCAGCTGTGCGACGTCGCCCTCGAGAACAACGTCCACGTCACCAACTTTGCCACCGGGTGCATCTACAAGTACGACGAATCGCACGTCATCGGCGGCGTTCCGTTCACCGAGGACGACGACCCCAACTTTGGCGGTTCGTTCTACTCCGAGACCAAGTCGTACATGGAGATGATGCTCAGGCACTACCCCAACGTGATGCAGTGCCGCGTGCGCATGCCCATCGACGGGGACCTTCAGAACCCTCGGAACTTCATCACCAAGATTGCCAACTACGCCAAGGTTGTCGACATCCCCAACTCGATGACGGTGCTCGAGGAGTTTGTCCCGATGGCGGTCGAGGGTGCCATTCGCGGCCTCACCGGCGCGTACAACTGGACCAACCCCGGCGCCATCTCCCACAACGAGGTGCTCGAGCTGTACCGCGACTACCTGCACCCCGAGTTCACCTGGGAGAACTTCACGGAGGAGGAGCAGGCGGAGGTCATCAAGGCGCCCAGGTCCAACAACACCATGTGCGACAAGAAGATCCGCGCCGCCTTCCCCCAGGTGCTCGGCATCAAGGAGTCCATCATCAAGTACGTGATGGAGCCCAACAAGAAGGCCGGCATCAAGGCGCCCATCAAGCGGGAGATCAAGTGAGGAGCGAGTATATTATCGTTATTGAGCTAGCGGGGCACACGTGCTCGGACGTTTTTAATCTCAGCTGAAAGCTCGGATTTCGTCGCGCGCTGCCAGAAAGACTGATGGATAAAATTTGCTGCTGAGTCGGCTCGCTGTCGGCTGGCCGAGCGCAGCTGCCGTCACACAAGCACGCGCAGCATCCACGCGCGACTCACGCCTCGTGCGAATTCGAATTCGACCCGCGTCGTCCGCGTCCCGTCGCCCCGCCCACCCCTCCGATAATCGAGTGAAACAAGATGCTCTCCCTCGTCGGCGCTCAGCCACGTGTTGCGACCAGCGCCGTCTCCCTTCGCGGCACCCCCGTGAAGTCCTCCGCGCGCCCTGTGCGCGTCGCCGGTCGCGGGCCCGTCACCACTCAGGCATTCTTCGGCGGCTTCGGCGGTGGCGGCGTCCCCAAGGCGAACGGCCAACCCATGCTCTGCATCGACTGCGGCTACATCTACCGTGGCGACTTCGACGCTCTTCCCAAGGACTACAAGTGCCCCCAGTGCAACGTGGGCAAGAACCGCTTCAAGGTGGTGGAGCAGGCCGGTTCCGCGTACTCCAACCTCGCCGCGCAGAAGAAGGCGAACAAGGCTGCGGCCGCGAAGGCCAAGAAGGGCAAGGGCCCGAGCCCCCGCGAGCTTGCAAAGCAACGGATGATCGAGGCCCAAGAAGAGGCAGACGCCAAGAAGGGCCGCGGGTTCTTCGGCCGCTAAAAGCGTGGGCTCCTGTACTAACGTAGCGCAGCGAACACGTTCGCTCTCTCATTCTTTTTATTACCAAAAACAATATTCTTAATCGAGAACCTTCGACACGATACCGGCGCCGACCGTGCGGCCGCCCTCGCGGAGCGCGAAGCGCAGGCCTTGCTCCAGTGCGATTGGGGTGATGAGCTCGAACACGGCGGTGATGTTGTCGCCGGGCATGACCATCTCGGTGCCCTCGGGGAGGGTGATGGTCCCGGTGATGTCGGCGGTGCGCATGAAGAACTGGGGGCGGTAGTTGCTGAAGAAGGGGGTGTGGCGGCCGCCCTCTTCCTTGTTGAGGACGTAAATCTCAGCCTCGAACTTCTTATGCGGGGTGATGGTACCAGGCTTGCAGAGCACCTGGCCGCGCTGCACCTGGTCGCGCTTCAGGCTGCGCAGCAGAAGCCCGCAGTTATCGCCCGCCTGACCCTGGTTGAGGGACTTCTTGAACATCTCCACGCCCGTCACCGTCGTCTTCTGCGTCGGCACGATGCCGATGAGCTCCACGTCCTCGCCCGCCTTCACGATACCCTGCTCGATGCGGCCGGTCGCCACGGTACCGCGACCCTGGATGGAGAACACGTCCTCCACGGGCATCGAGAACGACTTGTCGAGCGCGCGCTCGGGGGAAGGGAACGCGTCGCACGCCTTCATCAGCTCGAGGATAGCCTCCTTGCCCAGCTTGTCGTCGGTGCCCTTCAGCGCGTGCAGCGCGGAGCCGCGGATGATGGGGATGTTGTCGCCGTCGAACTTGTAGAAGGAGAGCATCTCCCGCAGCTCCATCTCCACCAAATCGATGAGCTCCTCGTCGTCCACCATGTCAACCTTGTTCAGGAAGACCGCCAGGCTGGGAACGCCGACCTGGCGCGCCAACAAGATGTGCTCGCGCGTCTGCGGCATGGGGCCATCCGCCGCGGACACCACCAGGATGCCGCCGTCCATCTGCGCGGCACCGGTGATCATGTTCTTGACGTAATCGGCGTGGCCGGGGCAGTCGACGTGGGCGTAGTGGCGCTTGTCGGTCTCGTACTCGACGTGCGAGGTTGAGATTGTGATGCCGCGAGCCTTCTCCTCGGGAGCCTTGTCGATCTGATCGAACGCGACGACCTCGGCGCCGCCTATCTCGGCGAGAACCTTGGTGATGGCGGCGGTCAGGGTGGTCTTGCCGTGGTCAACGTGACCGATGGTGCCGATGTTGAGGTGCTCCTTGGTACGGGAGTTCACATCGTACGCGCGGGCGGTGCGCCAGAGCGCGGGGGTGGTCTGGCGCCAGCCGGCAGCCCTAGACGTACTGCAATCCGGGAGGGGGGAGGGAGGCTGCGGTCAGCGCGTGCGGCGAATTAGGGCGCTCGAAAGGTTTGGCACGACGGATCTGTGTCGCAACGGCCGCGTGGCGGGCTCGCAGGCGACACGCGCCCGCGGCGTCGCGACGCCCGGCACGCGATCGCCCCCCGGCCACGTCACGTGGAAAACCCATAGGACGGGGAGGATTATGCAGATTATCGCCGAAACGACGCGTTCGGCGTCGCGACGGCACGCGCGGAGGTCCGGGAGGCGACCGGGGACTCACCCTTGGTACACCGGGGCGGCGGCGCGTGCGACCGTGGTCGCGAGCCTGCGGAGAGAGGAAGACATCCTTCCCGTGTCCGGTCGATCGCGCTAAGCAATGACCGCCGCGTAACGACCACGATCGTTCCTGCCAGCCGACTCGGTCGAGCGGGCAGTTTCACTTTGAAAAAAACAGCCGTGCTCGCGCCATAAGAGGCCGCACCAGTCGCGGACGGGACCGAAGGAGATGGGGTCCGACAAGCGCAAACGCCCGACCAAGTCCTTGAACGACGACTTCGACGATGCACGCACCGGCCGTCGCGGAAGCGCCAAGGCGGTGAAGCGGGAGCGCGCGAGTGCGGGATCAGCCCGGGGAAGGGCCCCCCAGCCTGCCGCGGAGATCGAGGTGGACGACGCGCCCATCGAGATCGACGACGACGATGACGTGTTCCCGGACGAAGATCCCGACCCGGTGGCGACGGTACGTCCCCGTGACATACCGCCGAACCCACCGTCGGGCCCCGATACACCCCGACACCCGTCCCTCCTCGTCGTCGTCTCCGGGGGTGCCAACCTCCCACGCGGTGGTACAAGACGCGCGCCTGACCACCCGCCTCCCAACCCTCCCAACTCACGCAGGCTCAGCAGTACATGTCGCAGCTCGAGGGCCTCGCGACGCAGCCTAACGTGCAGAAGCTCTCCGAGGAGGTACGCGCGCGCGGGCCCGGTTCAACCGGACGACCAGCCAGATCCGATTTCGAAACCAAAATATGGGCACCCCGACTCACACTTTCCCCATCACCGCCGTCAACAGGAGAAACACAAGCTCGTCTCCGAGGTGATGCGGTACATGCTCTTCTCGCAGTACCGCGACGGTGCGCCCGTGCAGAAGCCGAAGCTCTCGGAGCACCTCTCCAAGGTGGCGCCCGAGCTCAAGCGCGCTAAGGTTTCCACGTACGTCATCGCCGAGGCGCAGGTCAAGTTTAACGAGATCTTCGGCGTCGAGATGAAGGAGCTGTCGCGGAAGCAGCAGAAGAAGACGGGCGCGGCGAGGACGAACATGCAGGTGTCGGAGCCCACGAAGGAGTACGTCCTCAAGTCCCTGTTGTCATCCAAGGTTCGCAGGCAGTTCATCGATCGCCCGGAGGATCACACTTTTCGCGGGTTCGTCATGGTGGTCGTCGCCTTGGTCTCCGTCAGCGGCGGCGAGATCGAGGAGGATACGCTGTGGAAACACCTGGGGAAATTGGGCGTGAGGCAGGACGATGAGAGCCATCCCAAGCTGGGTAACGTGCGGAAGCTTCTCGACAAGCTGTGCGTGCAGAGGTACCTGATGAGGGAGAAGGATATCAAGGAGGGCCAGGACAAGTTCAAGTACTCGGCCGCGGAACGCGCCGAGGACGAGCTGCCGCAGGAGAAGGTGGACAAGTACGTGATTGAGATGATGCGGGGGCACGACGATGAGGATGAGACCGAGAACGCGGCGGTGCAGAACGGCAACTAGGCGTGAGGCTCCGGGGACGACGACGGTTTGTTGTGGATGAATAATTACATGTGTCAGGTTAATACATATATCGCCGCGGGTTAATACATAATAATATCGCGGGTCGCGCGAGGCGAAGACGATCATCTCTTCTTCTTCCCCTTCTCCTCCTCCTTCTTACCGCCGTCGAGCAGCTCCACCACGCCGTCCCACAGCTTCTTCGTCCACAGCAGCTGCAGCGTCGTGAAGAACACGTTGGCGAGCAGCACGCCGGCGGTGATGTATCCCGGGTATTGCTCCGGGAAGTCACCCGCCTTGAGGATACCGAGGCCGTCCTTCCACACCGTGATGGCCGTCCAGACCCACAGGATGTCCCTCACGATCAGGAACAGTATCCCAAAGGAGAGCTTGGACGCGAGGTCGAGCCACGGGAACCGCTTGGTCACCTCCGGGTAATACTTGCAGATGTCCACTACGACCAGCGGCACGGAGGACACCTCGGCGACGCCCATGAAGTAGACGCCGTAGTAGTGCATGTAGGGCATGGTGATGGCCCAGTAGCACAGGAGCGCGGCGAGTAGGTGGTGCGCGAGCATCTCCGGCGCGGCGGTCTCCTTGTGCAGCATGGACGCGAAGAAGTCCCAGGTTTGAAACGCAAAGTTGCACTGCAGCACGTTCCTGGCGTGCGGGCTGGTGGCGTACAGCCTCTGCTCCTTGGTGGTGAAGTCGTCGAGCTTGAACCACCACGCCGTCGCGCCCTCGTACGCGCAGTAGAACAGTGGGAAGAACGCCACGATCTCGAACGCGAGGAGGAACGCGCCGTGCTTCTTGATGGTCTTCGGGAACATCATCTTGAGAAGAGGGAAGAGCAGGACAAATCCGACGGTCATTCCGCCCAGCCAGGTGGGCACGACGCCGTCGCCCCAGACGGCCTCCCACGCGTCGACGGTCTCATAGACGCTGCTGGATTTCTTCGGCATCGCGAACGGATCGGTTCGGTGCGCGTCAAGCAGTGGCGCGCGCTGGAACCGTACACTTAGTGCTAGGTCAAATATTTCGAAAGCGTGCTGAGCCCGGTCGTCCTGCACAGTCAGCCACAGGTTTCTGCGCGCCCCCGGGTCGGATGTCGTCTTCGGAGGTGAAGCACCTGGCGGATCCGACGAGGCCCGGGGTCGGGCGCCTCTCCTTCGTCGTGAACGGGAAACCCGAGCCCTGGACCAAGTTCAGGAAACGCGAGAGCGGGGAGGAGGACGTGAAGGAGCCGGAGAACGAGGCGTACGTCGCCTACGAGATACGATTCTTCATCGACCCTTACGAGCTGGAGGAACCGAAGGGCAGGTCGAACGCCATCGGGGTGGAACGATCGAACGGGACGATGAAGCTGTGGCACACGTACGTGCCGGAGTCGATGCGGGGCAAGGGTATCGCCGAAATCGTCGTGGAGCAGGCGATGGAGTGGGCGTACGCGAACTGCCTGAGCGTCGACCCAGCCTGCTCGTACGTCCGAGAAACCTTCATCGAGAAGCAGCCGAGGTGGAAGCACCAGATGGTCGGGGTTGACTAGCGCCCCTAGCACGTCGTGCTCGACATTAGCGAGTCGTCACGCGACGGTAGACTAAATAATTACATCTGGCGGCATCCCTGCGCGTGCGGGGAGTCGAGCGCGTCGATCACCTCCTCGCAAGTCTCCACCGCGCCGTACACCAACCGTTTCCTGATGATCAACGCCTCGGGGGTGCTGGCGTTGGCGAGGACGGGGCCGCCCACGCGCCTGTGACGCGGGGTGTTGATCCACACGCCGTCCCGCATCATGCGACGCGCCAGCACGGCGTTCGCGGCGTCGACGCTATCGTCCGTCCCGACGTCGGAGGTCTCGGCCGTCGCGGCGGTTGTCCTAAACTCAAACTCGCCCGCGGGCTCGACGACCGTCGCGCGAAACGCGGGAGGAGCCGTCGCGGGCGGCGCGGGAAGCGCGAGGGCACGTCGCCCACGACGCACCGAGCGACGCGCCTCGTCGTGTTCCGCGAGCGCCGCCGCCTTCGGGGTTTTCCTGAACATGCCGAGGAAGCCCCGCTTGGTCCGGACCACGTGGAGCAGCTCAGCCGTCTTCTCCCGTTCCGCCTCGAGCTCCTTCGCCGCAGCGGCAGCCGCCGCGACGGCCCGCTCCTCGGCGATTGATAGATCGCCGTTCAGCCCAGCCACGTGTTGCTTGAGCTCCGCGGTTTCCCTGGCGAGCACGTCGCCCCTTCGCTCCGCCGACGCCAGGCTCTCGCGAAGCTCCCGCTCCGTCGCGACAGCCTTCACGTGCCTCTCCTGCAGCAGCGCGCCTTCCTCCATGAGCGCCCTCTGGGTGTCGTCAGCCTTTTGCCGAGTCTCCGTCAGTTCGCGCACCAGGTCCTCCGCCTCCCTCCGCACGCGCGCCAGGCTCGCCTCGGCCTCGTCGGCTCGAGACGCTTCCTCGTCCGCCGTTTCCCTCACAGAGTCGTACTTCATCCTCAGCGCGGAGCTGCTGATCTTCTCGTTGGCGAGCTCCTGCGTCCGACGGTCCAAATGCGCGGATTTCTCCTCGAGCCGTTTCTGCAACGCGTCCGCCCTGCCCCGCGCCTCACGCGCCACCGTGCACTCAGCCTCCAAGAGCCGGTTGGTCGCGCTGAGCTGCTCATCCTTGGCGCGCATGGCGCCCTCCATCATGCGGGTCATGTCGTTCATCTTCTCCTGCGACAGGTCGGTGGACTTGGAGAACTGCTCGGCGACCGACGCGATGGAGCTCGCGAGCGAGGGCTTACCGAACCAGCCCGTGCGTTCCTTCCGCGACGCGCCCGACGCGGCGGAGTCGGCGGATGACGGCGTGTTCGCGTTCGCATTCGCCCTCGCGCCGCTCGATCGGGCCGACCCCGCGCTGGACGCCGGGGACACCTCATCGGCGATGGCGGACACCGTCAGGGGGCTCGAAGGGGTGATTGCCGCGGCGGTAGGCCGTGCCGCGGCCGGGGAGGGCGTCGCGGGCGCGCGCACCGGGGTGAGACCCGGCGCGAGGAGCGCGATCGCGGCTTCCTCGCTCATCTCCGGATCCCCGCCCTTGGCCTTCATCGCGGGGGTGAGCGCGCGCGGGAGTGCGGCGAGGGTCGCGTCGAGCCCTGCGCGTATTCGCACGTCCTTGACGAATGCCTTCGCGTCCGATGGCGAGTCCGCGACGAGGAACACCGTGCGCCAGGGTGTCCCGAGCTCGAGGTAGACGCAGCAGCCCTTCATCTCGGCGTCGCCGTGGAAGTTGGTTGTGGACACCGTGGCGCTCCTCACGTCCGCGAGGGTGATCACCGACCGGGTCTTGGCATCGGACTTGTCCCCTCTGATCTCTACGACCTCGCCGGCGGCGTCGGTTTGGAACCATCGGCGCTTCCATCGCTTCAGGAGCTCGGAACGCTTCAGCAACCACATCCCGCCCGCCAACGGGCCGCCGGCGGAGATCATTCTTTTCCCTCGCCCGGACGATCCGGCCGAACCCCACGCGTTGACGCGGATCGAACCGGCGTCCCTGGCGAACCGGAAGGCATCTTCCGTGATCTCATTCGCCGCGGACGCGTCCGCCATGGCCTGAGAGAGCGCCATCGTCGCCGTGCGCGCGGCTCGAACGTGCGGGTTGATTTGAAATCAAACGGCTCGTTCCCGGGGGTTTTCTTGGAGGATGCGAGGAGATCGGCACCCCAGCCACAATTTCCGACCCTCCTCAATAGATGGGGCGCGAGGAGGAAGCGCCAGGGACCGAGCGCCCGACACCCGCCGAGACGGGCGGGTTGGGCGAGGGAGATGTCCCCTCCACCTCTGACGGGGACCGTCGAAGCGGCGAGCGCGGGTCCAAGTCGATGACCTCGATGGACTTCCTGCTCGCCGGGAAGAGCGTCAAGGTTAATCCGTACCTCCGCGCGTTCGCCGCCTCGGGCCTCCCCGAGCGCATGCGTGGGGACGATAACTTCAGCTCGTGGACGAATATCAAGGGAAAGGTGCTCAGAAAAGAAATCGCGGAGGCGTCGGCGGCGGCGTCGAGGATCCCGCGCGCCGTCGCCAAGGCTAGGGGCATGCCCGCCGCCGCCGCGGACGGCACCGGCGCCGACGACCCGCTCGGGGACGGCGAGGGCGTCGTGCTCTTCGACCTGTGCTCGGGGAAAGGGTTCACGTCCATCTTCCTGGCTCACAAGTACCCAAAGGCGCGCATCCTCATGTTCGACTTCAACCGCAAGATGAACCTCAAGCACCTCCCCTCGCTCGCCCCGAACGTCACGTTCCATCGGCTGAACCTTTACGACGACGAAGTCCAGTCGCTCGTGTCCGACGCCGTCATCGAACACGGCGACCGAGGGTCGTGCATCGTGGGCGTCCACCTGTGCGGGGACCTCTCCAGGCGCGCCATCGAGCTGTGGGACCGGTGCGGGGTCGACGCGATGGTGCTGTCGCCGTGCTGCCTCGTCACGGAGCTCGCCGAGATGAAGCGGCCGAAAGGAACGTTCGGGTACGGGATGGCCAGGCTGGCGAAGCGAACCGGTTGGGACTCGTACAGGCTGTGGTGCCTGTTCCTGTGGAACCACATCGGCGTGATGGGACATGACGGGGACGACGGGGACGACGTCGATCGCGGCGGGGGGGACGGGGACGGCGGTGAGTACGTGACTCGGCACGCGAGGGACCTCAACTGGGACGACGACATGATCTCGCAGCGCAACGCGTTCATCTGCGTCGCCCGGGGTGCGCCGTGCGCGCCGTGCGGGTGATGGAGTGTGGTGTTTAGGATTTGTAGGTGATAGGTCAGACTATTTAGGCTCGCCGCGTCGGTCCTCGCGCCCGGAAAGCCTCCCGAACTCCTTGTCCCAAACGCTTGGACCTGAACACTCGACCGCGGAAAGAATATTCCGGATTGGGGCTCGGCCAATCGGCGCACTCGCGAGAAGTTTTTGAGGGCCGAATTCTCAGAAACCAGAATCCTGGGTTCACGAACCGTCAGAAACCAACGCGTTTCAGACCCTTCATTGCCGTTTTTTGAAGTTTCGCGGGGTTTTCCCGCGAAACAATAACCTCTTCTT
>Ga0209631_10000864_pt1 | contig 40482 bp, 41 predicted proteins | sample COG_08_FD_184752 | JGI IMG/M metagenome (GOLD analysis project Ga0209631, IMG submission 184752) | Pelagic Microbial community sample from North Sea - COGITO 998_met_08 (SPAdes) (version 2) | ecosystem: Environmental > Aquatic > Marine > Neritic zone/Coastal water | place: Helgoland, sampling... | reverse complement strand
ATGCTAATTAAGTAATATTATTATTTTCCTCTTCAATCTCTATTTTTTTAGGTTCTTCAATTGGTTCAGTTGTTGGGTTTAATTCAATTCCAGCAGGAGTAATTGTTTGAGGCATAGCAACAAATTGAGAGTCAGGATTATCAACAGATTCTCTAACACGCATTCTGTAAAGACCAAAAAATCCAATTATTGCGTGAAAGAAAAATAAAAATAAAAAAAATCCATTTGAACCAACTATATTCATAAAGACTGAACAAAGAAATGGACCACTCATAGCTCCCAATCCAAAAGTGAATTGTAAACCAGCACCAGCTGCCACAAATTTTTCTTTTGGAATATAATCATTTGTATGAGCAAGTATTAGTGAAAACATTGGTAAACTACAAAAAGAAAATAAAATTAAAAAAATATAAAACCAGGTTTTACTTGTAGCAAGATCACCTGGAAGATATATTTGTCTTGAAACTAAAAGTGTTAAAATTGCGAACGTAGAAGCAGCAAAGGTTGCAAAAACAATTACTTTTCTTCTATCGTACACATCTGATAGTTTTCCAATAGGAAATTGTGAAATAGCTCCAGAGATTGCCAACATAAAAGTTACAAGTGATATTTCAAAAATAGTAAAATTCATCGAAGCAGCATAAACAGCTAGCAATGTGAATAATGCTGACTGTATTGTTCCATAAAAAAGAGAACTTACCATTCCAAAAGGTGATGCATTGTAAACTTCTTTAAGACTCATCGCTTTAATCTTTTTAAATGTAGGAGGTTTTTTTTTAGTTAATAGAATTGGAATTAGTGCAACAGATGTAATAATTGAAACAAGTATAAATGGTTGAAAATTTTGTGGACTACTAAAGTTTAATAAAAACATTCCTACACCCATAGCACCATAAAGAATAACCATGTAGATAGACAAGACACTTCCTCTATTTTTATTAGTTGACCTATCATTTAACCAACTTTCGGCTACAGTATAAATACAAACCATACTTATTCCTGTTAGAACTCTTAAAACAAACCAAATAAATGGATTAATGAAAACTGAGTGTACTAGAATAACTAATGATGCCATAGAGGCAAACGCAGCAAAAATTCTTATGTGTCCAACTCTAGATATTAAAGTTGGAATTGTTGTTGCTCCAATAAAATATCCTACAAAATATCCTGACATCATAAACCCTGTTGAGGTTAAACTAAATTCTTCTTGGACTGCTCTTACCCCAAGTAAAGAACCTTGAAAACCATAGGCCATCATCAAGAAGCCCATTCCCAAAAACAATGCCCAAGAATTTTTTAAAACTTTGTTCATAAAATTGACCGTACTTATTTGCGATGTACTTGTAAATCAAGTCTTTATTATGACAGATCTATGAATTTTTTAATTTGATAAAGGAGTGTATGGCTATAGTTGCAATGATCACGGCCCCACCTTGGATTGTCTCAAGAGTAGGCTGTTCTTTGATAATTAACCATACCCAGATAGGACCAATAATTGTCTCTAACAAAAAGAATAGATTAACTTCTGCTGCAGGTATAAACCTTGGAGCTATTGTTACTAGCACAAAAGGGATTGCAACACACATAATACACATAAGAGGTACAATTATTATATCATGATTTACTAGAGTGAAGCTTTCAATGAATAACAATGCAAACAAAGCTACGAATAATTTTCCAACTACAGCTGCGGGGATCAAATTTTTATTTCTGGCAGATCTAATAGTTACTGCACCAACAGCCAAACCTAAAGCTGTGATTAAACCTAAAATATCTCCAAAAAAATTACCTAATTGCAAAGAATCATAAAAAATATAAACTGCTGCTAAGAAAGTAATAAATATCGCAATCCAAGTTTTCCTATCTGGTAACTCTTTTAAAAATATTCCACCTAAGATTGCAGAGAGCATAGGTGCCATAGCAATCATTACAAGAGTATTCGCAACATTTGTATTTTGAATTGACACAACGAAAGTAATGTTAGTTAGAGAAAATGTTCCAATATAAAGTAAACCATGATAGCCACTAGAAAAAAGCATCTTAAAAAAATTTAGTTTATAAATTAATAGCATACCCAAAAGAACAGCTAAAAAAGGAATGATACCTCTATAAAAAACTAAACCCCAAGTGTCTATATTGGAAAGTCTTATAAATAAAGAGTCTGGAGTAATAAACATTACAGCTATAAATGCCATCAAAGAACCTTTTTGTTGATCAGATAAATTTTTCAAGCCTTTAATCCTTTCCAAAAAACTTTAGCAAGATTTATTCCCGTAAGATCAAAATATGTTTTAAGACCAGTAGGAGAAGTTACATTTATATCTCCATTTAATTTTTGATCTATAAAATCTATTCCAGCAAAATAGATATTTTGTTTTTTTAAGTCTTTTGCAATTATTTTAGAAATTTTTAATTCGATTTTGTTTGGTTTTGTTATTATTGCCTTAGCCCCTTTACTTAAGTTGCTTAAAAATGAACCTTCTTTGGGAATTCTTGATATTGCCCCACATACCTCTCCATTTATTAACCAAATTCTTTTATCCCCATGTTTTATTTTAGACAAAAATTTTTGACACATTATATGACCATGTTTTTTTATAAATTTTGTAATAAGAGTTTTTTTAAAAGAAGTTTGTATAAGGTGAATATCATTACCACCAAAACTATGAATAGGTTTAATTATAATCTTTTTATTTTTTTTATAAAATTTTTCAATTTCATTAATATCTTTGGTAAAAATCGTATTAGGCATAAATTTTTGATATATAGATGAATATAGTTTCTCAGAAATATTTCTAATAGATGTTGGATTATTAATAATTTTAATCTTATTTTTGATTTTATCTAAAATATAAGTTGTTGAAATATATTCTAAGTTAAACGGGGGATCTTGTCTTATAAGTAAAAATTTACATATAGATAAATCAATTGTTTTTTTCTTAACAATATTAAAGAAATTTTTTTTATAATAATCAAAGTTGATAAAATAACCTTTTGCTATAACCTTATCATTAATTATTGATAGATTATTTGGCTCATAGTAAAAAATTTTATATTTTTTATTTTGAGCTTCTATTGCAAGAAAAATACTTGTATCACTCTTTGGGTTGAGTTTTGTGGGATTGTTTCCTTGAATGGCTATTATCTTATTTGTCATATAAATCATTTAAATTTTCATTTTTAGAAAACTCATTAATCATATGATCTGCGTTTGTTAGTTTATTATTAATTATTTTATTTAAATGATCTAAATAATGTGTTTCGTTATAACCACCTTTACCTATTATATCTCTTTTTTCTAAACCTTTTTTTGAAATCTTTAACAGTAGCGAAGTCCAATAATATAGATCTTTACCCATCAATTCAGTATTAAAACCTCTTTTTGGGGCCTCAAGATAAGCATTTATAATTTTGTTTTTATCCCATTTAGAAATCAAATCATAAGCTTCATCTAGATTACCATATAAAATTCCAGTATTGAAAGCAGGTCCTGAACACAAGCATTCCCAACCACATGCATCCATTGATCTTAATTCAATATATTTTTTGAGTCTATTTTCAGTAAAAATTGTACTTAAGTGAGTAGCCAAATCATTCTCTGTAGGAAGTTTGTTATTTATTTCTTCAATTTTACCATTCATAAAATCTGAAAATAAATAATTTCTTCCTGAAATAATTTTTTTATTTTTTTGAATAAATAGAATTGAAAAATTCATTGTAAAATCGGCATATTTTTCAAAATCCATATTATCAAAAAAAACCTCAGGTAGACCTCCTCTTGATGTATTTTGCCAAACTTTAGATCTATAAGAAAGATAGTTACTTTTTTTTTTTTCAACAATGGATGAGTTAGCAAATAAAGCTATTGATATAGGAACAATTGAATTAACTACTTTAAATTTTTTAATAAAATCTTTTTCTGATTCATAATCAATGTTCAATTGTGTTCCGCAAGTACGATACATCATGTCTAAACTTAATTCGCCCCCATGCGGCATATCATTAGTCATTACTTTATATCTTTGTTTCGGATTATTAGGAACTTCAGAAATTTTAGAAATTGGGTCAAATCCAGCACTCACAATTCTTAAATTTAATTTTTTAATAGCTTGTTTTATTTCGAATAAATAGTCCTGAGACTCTGAGCATGCTTCATGAATATTATTTAATTGATCTCCAGAAAGTTCAATTTGATTCCCTGGTTCTAGAGTGATACTTTTGCCATTTTTTTTAAGACCAATAATATTCTTATTTTCTAAAATAGGCTTCCAACCAAATTCATATAAACTTTTAAACATTTTAAGGATTGTTTGATAATTAACTCTTTTATTTGTATTTAAATCAAATAAAAATTTTTCATGCTCTATCCCAATTTTAAATTGATGTGTATTTCTTATTCCAGAATTGAAATATTTAATTATATGCTCTTTAGAAGAAACCATAGTTTATATATAAGTGTTTAAATAACTTTTTAAAGTTATTAATTTTTTATTGTTTTTAGAAAATATTTTCCTTTTAATTTCCTGATGCTGTACTTAGTAAAGATAACTGAGTTATTTTATCATCACCCAATTCGTCTATTGGTTTTACTGGGTATTCACCAGTGAAATAATGGTCTGTAAGTTGAGGGTAAGATCTATCTCTTTTTTCAAACCCCATTGCTCTATACATTCCTTCTATAGATAAAAAATCTAAAGATTTGGCACCAATATATTCACAGATTTCATCATTTGTTTTATTTGCTGCAAGAAGCTCTTTTTTAGTTGGTGTATCAACACCATAGAAATCAGGAAATCTTATTTCTGGACATGCTATTTTAACATGAACTTCTTTAGCACCAGCATCATAAAGCATTTTAACTATTTTATGAGAAGTGGTTCCTCTAACCAAAGAGTCATCAATCAAAATAATTTTTTTATTTTTAATTGTAGATTGATTAGCATTTAATTTTAATTTAACTCCCAAACTTCTAATTTTTTGACTTGGTTCGATAAATGTTCGACCAACATAATGATTTCTAATTAAACCTAGTTCAAAATTTATTCCAAAATATTGTGCAAACCCTAGTGCTGCAGCATTTCCAGAATCTGGGACCGGTACCACGATATTAGCATCAATATTGTTCTCTTTCGCAAGCTCGATACCAAAATTTTTTCTATGTTCGTAAGCAGATTTGCCATTTAGTAGACTGTCTGGTCTCGCAAAGTAGATATATTCAAAGACACAGGGTCTAACTTTTCTGGTAGGGAAGGGCTTGATACTTTTTAATATATTATTTTCAACGTAAACAACTTCACCATTTTCAACATCTCTTACATACTTTGCACCTATAATATCTAGAGCACATGTTTCAGAAGCAAAAACATAACTTTCTTTTATTTTGCCAATTACTAGTGGTCTAATTCCATAAGGATCTCTTACTCCGATTAATATATTTTGTGTGAGCATTACTAAAGCGTACCCACCCTGAATTTGAAAAATTGCATCTATAACTTTATCAATTGTTTTATTTCTTTTTGATTTAGCAATTAATTGAACAATAGTCTCAGTGTCAGATGTTGTATGAAAAATAGCTCCATCTTTAACTAGCCTACTTCTAAGAGTAATTGAATTAGTTAAGTTACCGTTATGGGATACACCAATCCCTCCAGCATTAGTATCAGCAAAAAAAGGTTGAATATTTCTTAATGTGTTTTCACCTGTTGTACTGTATCTGTTGTGCCCAATTCCATAGTTACCTGGTAAGCTTTTTAACACTTTTTCTTTATTAAAATTATCACCAACTAAACCAAATCTTTTTTCAGAATAATATTTTTGTCCATCAAAAGTTACTATTCCACAACCCTCTTGACCTCTATGCTGTAAAGCGTGAAGGCCTAAAGCTGTAAGAGCGGCAGCATCATTGCTATTACTGATACCAAAGACACCACATTCTTCTTTAAGTTTTGTGTTATAGTTCTTCAATTTTTTCTTTAGAATCTTGATATTTTTTTTCATTAGGAAACTCTTTAATTAAATAATTACTACCTTTTTCTATGTATGGAAAGGTGTATGATGACTTTAATTTAATGGGCCATTTATCATAATTATAAACAATATTAACACCTGAAAATAATAAAACACAGATGATATAACTTCTAATAAAGCCAAAAAAGAATCCAAACACAGAGTCTAAACTACCCAACCCTGAATATTTAATTGCTTTACTGACCCCTTTATTAATCATTAAAATTATAAAGATAACTATAATAAATATCCCCACCCCAAGAACAACATCAAGCACATAATCGCTATCAATGATATTCTTAAAAGAAGGTTTAATTATTGGAAAAATAATTAAAGTTACAACATAAGCAAAAATCCATTTTGAGGCAGCTAGAATACTTAATACAAAACCTTTACGATAACATTTGATAACTGAAAAAGTTGTAATGATTAAATATAAAAGATCAATTATATAAATTGCTTCATAAAAATCTTTTATAAGATCTTGCATTATAAAAATTTATTTACCAAATGGTTTGCTTATTAAAATAAGAGATGGAAGCAATGTTAACACCGAAATCATAGCCAACAGCATCGCAATACCAGTAAACACTCCAAAATAAATGGTAGGTATAAAGTTAGAAAAAACTAAAATTGAAAATCCAAATACTATTGTTATAGATGTATTTAGTATTGCAACACCAACTGTAGAGTGACAAATTTTAAGCGTATTGATATAATCTTTATTTTTTAAAAACTCTTCTTTAAATCTATAAATATAATGAATACTGTTATCAACTGCTATACCAATAGTGATAGCAGCTATAGTTATGGTCATCATATCTAGTGGTATTTCTAATAAACCTATAATTCCCAAAATAAAAAAAGCAGCTATAAAATTAGGCACGATACCTATTAAAGATAGTTTGATATTTCTAAAAAGTACCATGAACATTGCAAAAATACCTATCATAACCAAACCTAATGTAAGTATTTGAGATTTAAAAAGACTTTGAAGTAAATTATTGAATAAGATCAGTACTCCAGCAAGTTTGAACTCATCTTCATTTAAATTTAATTTATTTTTTAAATCATAATTTATTTTTTTTATTAGATCATTTCTTCTTAAACCTTCTTGTGAGTCTATAATTCTTAAACTTATTCTCGCTTCATTATTTTCAATAGAAATATATGGATCAATTATATCTTTTTTAATATTTTGGGGAATTTTAGAATAAAGAACACTCATTTCTAATGTGCCTAAGGGTTTATTATTATTTAATTGTGTAGCAACTTTTATAATTGAGCTAAATGATAAAACTTTACCTACCTCAGGTAGTCCTTCAAGATAGTTATGAACAGAGTCAATTTTGTCAATTTTATCTTTAGTAAACCAGTATTTTTCATTATTTTGATCTTGGTCATCATCCCAATCCTCAAACTCATCATCTTCATCAGTTTTAAGATCTTCTTTATTTGGAAACTTCAAAATAATTTCCAAAGGAGTTGTACCTCCCAATTTTTCGTCAATTAACTTCATTCCTTTATATATTTCAGTATTTTTTTTGAAATAGTTTATGAAGCTATTTTCTACTTCAAGTCTACTAATACCAACTACACTTAAAATTATAACTATACCAGTTAATGCAAATATAATATCTTTATGATTAATTGATACATTTTCAAAAAAAGTAGTAATCTTTGAGTCTTTATTTTCTTCAATTTCTACATTATTATTTGAAACAAAATTTAAAAGAGTAGGTAGTAAAGTAAAAGTGATAATAAAGGATGTTATTAATCCAAAAGTCATCATCCATCCAAAGTCAATAATAGGCTTAATACTGCTAAATATTAAAGATAAAAAGGCACAAACTGTCGTTAATACAGTGTAGATAATTGGCCAAAACATTTTTTCAGTAGTCATAGAAATAATTTCAAAGTTACTTGAAACTGGAAAATCTTTTCTTAACTGTAAAAAACGGGTGCTCATGTGAATATTCATTGCCATTGTTAAGATCAGCATTAGTGCAATAAAATTTGACGAAATTACAGTGACTTTCCACCCTAATAGACCAAGAAGGCCTGTCATAATCAGAACTGAAAAAAAACAACTACTTATTGGTACTATGATCCATATTAATTTTCTAAACACAAACCAAAGAGTAGCAATAATAAACAAAAGAACTCCTAAACCAAAAACTACGATATCACTTTTTATGAATGACATCATGTCATCAGCGATCATTGGAATACCACCTAGATATATTTTTCCTATATTGTTATAATTGTCTATAATTTCTCTTATCTGAAGAATATTTTCATGGTTTTTTTTCTTTAAAGTATCTTTATATATATCAATTTCTTTTTGAGTTTTATTTTCAAGATCTTTTAGAATGTTTTTTTTGATATTAACAATAATACCACTTGTGTTTCCATCTTTGCTAACTATAAAATTTCTAAACACAGGACTATTTAAAATTTCTTTAAATCCTCTTTCTTTGTCAACTCCTTCATCTTTTAAAGTTTTAAAATTGTTTAACCTTTTATGAAGTGGATCATCTGAGTTATTTAGTAAAGGAATATCTAGCAAAGTTATTACACTATGAACCCAATCTAAACTTTGAATTTTATACTTTAAACTTAAAAGGTTATTAACTGATGAGTCTGATACCATTGCCTCATTAGGAGAATAAGTTAAAACTAGAAATTCTTTAGATCCATATCTTTCTGTAACTTCTCTTAAATATTTAAGATCAGGATCTCCCTCTATTAAAAGCGTATCGGAGGATGCATCCAATCTAAAGTCCTTAGAAAAATATCCAAAACTCAATAAACAAATTATTAGTAATATGAAAATTGATTTTGGGTTTTTAAGTACAGTGTTTTGATATAAATGAGACAGCATTTAATAACAATATATTGGAAATTAATATCTTTGAGTATCTTTATCTTTAAACTTAGTAAACATAGCCTCAAACTCAACATCAATATTACCAGTAGGGCCATGTCTTTGTTTTGCAATGATTATTTGAGCAAGTGTTGATATTTCGCCCATTTTTGCCTGCCACTCAGCATGCTCAACTGTAGCTGGTTGAGGTTCTTTATTCTCTAGATAGTAAGCTTCTCGATAAACAAACATTACAACATCAGCATCCTGTTCGATTGAGCCTGATTCTCTTAGATCAGACAGTAGAGGCTTGTGATTATCTCGTTGTTCTACTTGTCGTGATAGTTGAGAGAGGGCTATAACAGGAATTTTTAACTCTTTTGCGATTGCTTTAAGACCTTGAGTAATTTGAGAAATTTCTTGAACTCTACCATCTTTATTATTAAGAGAGCCAGTCATCAATTGAATATAATCTACAACAATTAAATCTAAACCAAAGAGCCTTTTAATTCTTCTTGCTCTATTACTCATTGCAGCAATGCTTATTGCTGGAGTCTCATCTATATATAATGGTAATTCAGCTATATTTTTTGAAGTTTCGATAAATTTGTCAAACTGTTCGTTTGAAATTTTTCCTCTTCTTATATCATTAGATTTAATCCTAGATTGTTCAGCCAGAATTCTAGTTGATAGTTGTTCAGAAGACATTTCCAATGAAAAAAAGGCAATTGACGATTTTCTTTCACTTTGTTGTAATTTTTCTGCTGCATGAAAAGCTATATTTGTAGCTAAAGCTGTTTTACCCATACCAGGTCGACCAGCAATAATCACTAAGTCAGAATCATGGAGACCACCCAATCTATCATCTAAATCTCTAAGTCCAGTAGGAACACCAACAATACCTTCTTCATTTTTATATGCAGCTGATGCCATTTCTATAGTTTGTTTCATCGCTTCATCAAATTTTACTAATGAAGAATTAAAAGATCCTTTTTCAGCTAGGTCAAATAGTAATCTCTCTGAATTTTCTATTATATTTTGACCATTAGTGTTTAGATCATTTATTTTAGCAGAGTCTATGGTGTTTTCTGAAATTTTAATTAACTCTCTTCTAACAAACATGTCATAAATAATCCTTGAATATTCTATTGCTTGTCTAGAAGATGTAGAGAATTTTGTAATTTTCACTAAATATTCTGGTACATTTAATTCATCTTTTTCATTTTCAAAATAATTTTTTAATGTAATTGGATTAGCTAACATCCCTTTATAAACTAAACTTTCAATCGCAGAAAAAATTTTTTGGTGCATGGGGTCATAAAAATTAATATTTGATACAATTGTATTTATTTCATCAAAAATTTCATTAGAAACTAGTATTGATCCAATAACAGACTGCTCAGCTTCAATATTATTTGGTAATTCTTTAAAAGTATCTTTAACTAAATTTAAGTTATTTTCCATAATCAGATTTTAACTGAATATTAAAAAAAAAAAATAATTAATATATGTTGGGGAGAAAAATGTATAATTATTGAATGGTCTCTGCAGTTACTACATTTATAGTGATTTCTGAATCTACTTCAGAGTGCAAAGTAATTTTTACTTTAAATTTACCAAGTGATTTAATTTCTTTTATTGGTTGAATCATTGATGGTTTAATATCAATTTTATCGTTTTCCAATATCAATTTTGAAATTTCAGTAGGCTTTACTGAGCCATAAAGTTCTTTGTTTTCAGTACTTAGCTTTTTAATTAAATATTCTTTATTTTTAATTTGTTCTATAATTTTTTGAGCTTCTTTCTTTTTTTCAGTATCTTTCCTTCCTAACTCTGTTTTTATTTTTTCAACTTCTGAAATATTTTCTTTTGAAGCGTACAAAGCTTTTTTAGTTGCAATAAGAAAGTTTCTCGCAAATCCTCTTTTTACCTCTATAATTTCTCCTATAGAACCAATTCGTCTTAGATTTTCTAAAAGAATAACTTTCATTTAAATTAAGGCCAAGTTTCTAGCTCTCTTAATCGACACAGAAAGCTCTCTTTGTTTTTTTTGACAAACATTTGTAATTCTTGAAGGTAATATTTTTCCATTCTCTGACATATACTTTTTAAGCAATCTTATATTTTTATAATCCACGATCGGGGCTCCTTTTACAGATAAAGGACAAGATTTTTTAAACTTATATTTATTTGGTTGAAATATACTTAGTTTAGCAAAGCTACTTTGTTTATTTTTTTTATTCCCGGCTCTTTTCTTTGATGGCATAATTAATCTCTTTTATTGAATTTCTTTTCTTGTTCATCTTTCTTAGAAAAATACTTTGATTCTAAATCAAATTTTTTTACCTTAACAGTCATATATCTTAAAAGGTTTTTATCTATAATTTCATTTTTTTCTAATTCTGTAATGATTTTTCCAGAACCTTCTATTTTAAAGTGTATATAACTACCTTTTCTATTTTTTTTTATTATATGTGATAGATTTAATAAGCCCCATTCTTCCGTTTGAACAATCTTACCTTCATTTTTTTCAACTATTTTTGAATATTTTTCAGTTAACTGCTTTAATTGGGCTGGACTTGTATCCTGTCTGGCAATAATAGTATGTTCGTAAAAATTCATATTTGTTCTTTAATAAAAAGTGAGGATATACTATTATAATCCTTTAATTACAACACTTAAAACAATAATAAACTTTATAAATTTAAATGTTTTCTGTTATTTTTCCAGGTCAAGGATCACAATTAGTGGGAATGGGTAAAGAACTACATGCTAAATATAGCATAGTTCAAGATTTATTCAAAGAAGCAGATGATACACTTGGTTTTTCAATATCAAATCTTGTTTTAAATGGCCCCAAAGAGGAATTAGACTTAACAGAGAATACTCAACCAGCAATATTTTTGCTGAGCTATTCAATTTTTAAGTTAATCAAAGAAGAATTTAAAATTGATTTAGATAAAGCAAAATTTTATGCAGGTCATTCCTTAGGAGAATATTCTGCATTAACAGCAGCTGGATCATTATCATTTTCAGATACTTTAAAGATATTAAAAGTTAGAGGTAATGCGATGCAAAACTCTGTTCCGAAAGGTGTGGGAGGGATGGTAGCAGTTCTAGGTTCTGAAATTAAAGTAATAAAAAATATTATTGAAGAAAATAAAGATAAATATGAATGTTTTATTGCAAATGATAATTCTGTAGGACAGATAGTATTAAGTGGAAAAATTGAAGACTTAGAAAAAATTATGATTGATTTAAAAGCTGCAAATATCAAGAATATTAAATTACCTGTAAGTGCTCCTTTTCATTGCAAATTAATGAATAATGCGACACTTGTAATGAAAGAAGAAATAGCTAAATTAAATTTTAATGAACCTAAAAATACTCTTATTTCAAATGTTACAGGAAAAGAAATATCAGACTCAAATGAATTAAAAGAATTATTAGTTAAGCAAATTGAAAGCAGTGTTTGTTGGCGTGAAAGTGTTATGTTAATGATAGAGAAAGGTACTGCTCAATTTATAGAAATAGGACCTGGTAAAGTTTTATCAGGATTAATAAAAAGAATTGATAGAAATGTTAAAGTTAGTGCAATAAATTCAGAAGAGGATATAAAGTTAATTAATATCAATGAATAGTTTAAAAGATAAAAATATTATAGTTACAGGTGCCTCAGGTGGAATTGGCAATTCTATAGTTGAAAAGTTAAATCAATATGGCGCCAATGTTTTGGCGACTGGGACAAGAGTGGAAAAGTTAGAGGAGCTAAAAGCAAAATTTAATAATATAAAAACTCTTAAATTTGATATTTCTCAACATGATAAAATTGAAGAATTTATAGAAAGTTCTTCAAAAGAATTAGGTGGATCGTTAGATTGTATTGTAAACAACGCAGGCATTACAAAAGATAATTTAACTATTAGAATGACCATAGAAGAATGGGCTAAAGTTATAGACATTAATTTAACTTCTACTTTCTTAATGTGTAAATACTCGATAAAAAAAATGCTTAAGAACAAGTCAGGAAAAATTATAAATATTACATCAGTTGTTGGACACACAGGTAATGTGGGTCAAGCGAACTATACAGCATCTAAAGCAGGCATAGTTGCTATGTCAAAAAGTTTGGCTATTGAGTATGCAAAAAAAAATATTAATGTTAATTGCATATCACCAGGTTTTATAAGTACTGCTATGACAGATCAAATTGATGAAAAGCACAAAGAGGCAATTATTGCAAAAATTCCATCAAATAGACTGGGTAAACCCAAAGATATAGCAAACGCTGTTGCTTTTCTAAGTTCTGACTATTCAGATTACATTAATGGGGAAACAATACATGTAAACGGAGGCATGTATTTGGGTTGACAAAATTCCTTTTTAATCTATTAACGAATTATAACAAAAAGGAACATTATGTCAGATGATATTTCAAGCAAAGTAAAAAAAATTGTTGCAGATCATTTAGGTTTAGACGAAGCGAAAATTCAAGATGAATCAAGTTTTATTGATGATCTTGGAGCAGATAGTTTAGATACAGTTGAGTTAGTGATGGCTTTTGAAGAGGAATTTGGTTCAGAGATTTCAGACAGTCAGGCAGAAAAGATTCTAACTGTAGGAGATGCAGTTAAATTTATTGAAGGCAAAAGTAATTAGATTAATTAAATGTCCACAAAAAAAGATGGGATAATGGTAGTTTTATCATCCCCATCTGGGGCAGGAAAAACGACTTTAGTAAAACTTTTATCTGAAAATAAAAATTTTTATATTTCAGTATCTCACACTACAAGAAAACCTCGACCTAAAGAAATCCCAGATAAAGACTATTTTTTTATAAATCATAAAAAATTTGAGAGTTTAATTGAAAATGAAGAATTCTTAGAATATGCAAAAGTTTTTAATCATCTTTACGGAACAACAAGAACACCTGTTATAGAAAAATTAGAAAAAGGTGAAAATGTATTATTTGACATAGATTGGCAAGGTGCCGATCAAATTAAAAATAAAAAATTAAATTATAAATTAATTACTTTTTTTATATTACCACCAAGTAAAAAAGTATTATTTGAAAGATTATCAAATAGAGACATGAAAGATAAATTAATAGTTGAAGAAAGAATGAAAAATTTTAGTAGAGATGTACTGCATTGGATTAATTATGATTACGTAATTATAAATGATAATTTGGATGAATGTTATGCTAAAATAAATAGTCTTATTGAAGCTGAAATTAATAATGGTTCAAAAGATTATGATAAGGATTATATTAGAAAACATGTCGACCATTTAACCTCTTAAGTGTTCATATTCTCTTGTAAGTTTAAAATATGTCTCTGGTTCCAAGTTTTGAGGTCTTAAATTTAGGTTAATATTTAATTTTTTTGAAATTTCATTTGAATTTTTAAATATTTTATTAAAAGGTCTTTTAAGCATTTTTCTTCTTTGGCTAAAAAAAACTCTAGTAATCATTTCAAGATTTTTTGCATTTCTTAAACAAAAAAATTCTTTTTTTGGACTAAATAATAGCAATGAACTATCTATTTTAGGACGTGGAGAAAAACTATTTGGTTTTATGTCTATTATCTTTTTTATTTCCAGTTTCCAGTTTGATAATATAGATAATCTTCCATATTTAGATGTATTAGACTTTGCAATAATCCTATCTGCGACCTCTTTTTGAAACATTAAAACCAAGTTATCAAACCAGAAATCTTTATTTAAATTAATTATCCATTTAGAAAGAATTTCAGTAGAAATATTGTAAGGTAAATTTCCAAAAACTATTAATTTTTTTTTTGATATTTTATCTTCTGACACTTTCAGAATATCATTATTAATAATTGTAATTTTATTATTAAATTTATTTTCTAATAAAGAAGATAAATTAGTATCTTTTTCTACGACATAAACTTTTTTTGGTTCATTTTTTAAAATATGTGTTGTTAAATTTCCACTGCCAGGACCAATTTCAAGAACCTCTCTTTGCTTTATATCAACAGTATTGACTATTATATCAAGAATGTTTTGATCTATTAAAAAATTTTGTCCAAGACTTTTTTTAGGTTTGATATACACTTATTTATCTAAAAAATTTAAAGCTCTTAATAAGCTTTCAGGATTAGATAAATTTTTTCCTAACATGGGAGTATTAGGACCATGATCGGGAGATATTCTTATAAAAGGTAATCCTAATGTTATATTAATAGCATTAAATTCAAAAAGAGTTTTCATAGGTGTTAAAACCTGATCATGATACATGCCAACAATTACATCAAATTGTTTTAGTTTATTTTTCATGAAAATTGTATCAGCAGGAAAGGGGCCTTTGACAATAAATTTTTTTTTAATCAATCCTTTAATTGAGGGTCTTATAATCTTATTTTCTTCACTAGATTTATAATTACTTTCACAATGAGGGTTTAAACCAGTTACCCCAATACGTGGTTTTTTGTTAAAATATTTTTTATAAAAATTTTCTATTAAATTTATATGGTCTATAATTTTATTTTTAGATATTTGTTTATGAACATCTTTTAAAGGCAAATGTGTAGTTATCGGACTTACAGATAAATTTTTATTAAAAATAACCATCGCATATTTTTTACTATTTGTTTTATGTGCTAAAAACTCAGTTATACCTAGAAATTTATTTTTTAAAAAATGTTTTTTTGATATCGGTCCATTAATCAAACCAGCACAATTATTTTCTTTCATCAATTTAAGAGCAATGTTAAAGCATTTATTAATATAAATATTTGATTGTTTTGAGATTTTTGTAAATGTAGCAGTCAGATTTGAGTCAACATTAATTATATTTATACTTTTGTTGTCTATTTTTTTAAAATCTATTTTTTTTTTATCTAATGTCTTTATTGTGAATCTAAATTTTAATTTTTTCATCTGTTTTAATAAAATTTTCTTTGAAACAATTAAGATTATTGGATTTTTGAATTTATTTTTTTTTTTAATTTTAAAAAAAATTTCTAAAAAAGTGCTGTACGGTTCACCCGAAACAATTATTATTGGTTTTTTATTCACTTATCTGACTATTTAACTTTATTTTACTATAGTATATACGTGAAAATTGATTGTATTGTCTTTGTAACTCATAATTTATTAAGTTTTTAAGAATTTCTTCTTCATCTATTTGGATATTTTTTTCTTTTTTATTATCAATTTTCAAGATTAGGTATCCATCTCCTGTCTCAATGGGTTCACTAATTTCTCCTATATTTAGTATTCCTATAATACGGTTTATATTTTTGGATAGTTGACTTTCATTTACCCATCCTATCTTTCCACCAATTTTTGAAGTGTCAGAAATACTATAAATATTAGCAGCATTTTTAAAACCATTAGTGTTAATATAATCTTTTATTATATTATTTTGATTTATTAGATTTTTTGTTTGATTAGTTTTAAATAAAATTTCAGATAATTCATATTGTACCAAAGATTTTTCACTCAATTTTTCATCATTAATTTTTTTTTTTAAAAATTCTTTATTTATATTTATTTGATTAGAAAATTTTTGTTTGATTAATTCATTCCATAACATTTCAATTTCAAATTTTTTTTTAACATCCTCTAATTTTACATCAAAAGTAATTAGATAATTTTCAAATTCTTTTTCACTGTTATGATTTAATTTAGTATAAAATTTCACCAAAAAATCATTAACTAAAGTTTTATTGTTATTTAACTTAAAATATTTTATAATTTCATTTTTTTTAATTGTTTCTCTTACAAGTGAATTTGAAGCAATTTTAAGTTTCGTTAATTCATCTAATTTATATAAATCATTATTTAATGCCCCAAGATAGTTAGCTTCTTGCTGAATATCAAAAGTAGTAATAATTTCATTATTAACTTTGACGGCAATTGATGAGTCAAGTGATTGTGCTGAAGTACATAATATTGAAAAAAAAATTAAAAATTTTATCATAATTAAATTTTTTTTTATCATTTGCCAACCTCAGGTGTTTTCATTTTACCAAACGGCATAATTGTAATTGAAAATAACAATTGTTCCTCAGGTTCAATATTTACATCTTGATAATAATCTTTTTTGTACTCTATCCCCGCAACTAAACAGTCATTTTTATATTCATATATTAAATTATAATATTCTGTTAAATCTTTTTCTTTATTGTTTCTAGTTTTAAAGCTTAATGAATTGTTACTGTTTAATGCAAGAGTTGTGTTATTTGAAATATAACTTTCAGATCCTATTTCATTGCTTTTTTCTAAAAATTCAAAAGTGGTAACAAAATTATTAACACTTATTGTTGTATCTATTAAGTTATAATTGATAGTGTCAAAACTATTATCAACTGAAAAGTTATAAGCAAAATCAATAAAACTATTTGATTTAAATTTCATTCCACCAACTATATCAGAGGTTTTCTCTCCAAGGCGGCTTGATTCAGGTAACTTAAGATTTTTTTCATCCCTAAACATTGTAGCAAGGTTAAAAGAAAAGATTTCATTATTTTCGTTTCTTTTATCATAAATTTTGTATTCATTCCCAATCGTAATTGATTGACCACCCTCTATTGTATAATTAGAACCAATTCTATCAAGTGAAAAAATATTATCATAGTTGATTAACCTATCCTCATTTTTTAAATTTTTATTTTTATTGGGACTATATCTTGCGGAAAAAATTGGTGAAAGAATACTATCGAATCTATTTCGACTTTTTTTGAGTGGATATCTTACTTCATAGTTAAGAAGTGTTTGTAGGTTGTTCTCATTTTCATTTTTAAAAATACTTGAATTTTTTGAGTCAGCATTAAAATTTTTAATTAGTATTTCATAGTTACTTAAAAAACCATTTCGGCTTATTAAGTCATCTGATTTATATTTAAAATCATTAACTACAATCTTTTCACTAATATTTGTATCATAGAGCTTGTTATGACCAAAAGAAGAAAAAACTAAATCCCCATTAAAAAAATCTTCATAGAATATATTTGAATAAGTATAACTGGGGAATATATATTCATACCTATCGCTTTCAGCTTTATTTAAATTTTCAAAAACCTCAGCTATAATACTAAAATCTGAATTATTATTTAATGCTTCAAAATTAATTTTTGAATGCAAACTAGATGCAGACTCAATTAAAGGAGAGTTTATTTTATATTTTTTAAGGTATGTGTCATTTGAAGATTGTTGAATTTGAAGATCAATTTTTGATTGATCAAAGTAATCCAAATTTAATTTATAAGAAGAATTTGAAAAAAAATGAGTTTTTGAAGATTCTTTTTTATCGATTAATTCTAATGGATTTTTATTTTTAATACTAAAATCTAAAATATGGTTAGAATTTTTTGTAAGATGTCTATATTCAGTTTGTAAAATAATTTTATCATCTAAATATAATCTTGGTGTAAAAGTTAGATCTATATTATCTTTTATAACCTTGTAATATGGAACAGCTAAATAATTACCGACTGTGTTAGACTGCGAGAATTTAGGGGTTAAAAATCCAGATTGTCTTTTTACTGTTGGGTCTGGGTGAAAAAATCTAGGAAAATATAATATTGGAATATCATAAATTTTAAGCCAAGCATCTTTATAATTTAAAGTTTTTTTTGATTTGTTATGCTCAATTTCAGCGAAAGTCATTTGCCAAGGAGGGCATTTATCTCGTTTCCTACAAGTTGTAAATATTCCCTTTTTAATTATTGTTGATTTTTTATCTAAAAATATTGCGTTACCTTTTAATCTAGGTTGATTTTCTAAAGAATTAAAAAGCTTATTATTAAAATTTACACTTATGTCTTTTCCTAGGATCTTATCTTCATAAAGGTTGAATCTTAATTTTTGAATATCATATTCATTTCTATCACTATCAATTAGAGTTGCCTTTTCAGCTTTAAGGATTTTGTTTTCTATTGAATAATTAAACTTGGAAACTGTTAATTTATTATCATATAAATCTTTAATATCAGTTTTATTTTTGCTAGAAATTTTTTTTAGATTAGCGTCATAAACTATGTCTAATGTTTCTAATAAGTGTGTTTTATTAACTTCAATAGTTGTATAATTTTTCGTATTAATAACTTTTAATAATTCATAATATATAATCTCATTTGTTTTTAAAATATTCTTATTAATTTCATCTACAACAACAACATTTCCTTTAACTTTTAATAAAGATTTATCTTTATTAAATTCTATTTCATCTCCATCAATTGTTATTCCACTTGGGTCAATAATTTTTACACCACCAGTAGCTGTAATAATATTTCCATCACCTGAGGTTAAAATGTTTGTAGCTTTAAATATTAAATCATCAGCTAAAGCTTTATTTGAAAAAAATATAAAAAAAAAATATATAAATACTTTTAATATGATAATTTTATTTTTCATTTATTTTTATTAAACCAATTGAAACGATTAAAATTAGAATTAATTGTGGTCCCCATACAGCTGCTAAATAAGAAATTTCTTCACTCTCTACCAAAATATTAAAAAAATAGTTAACATAATATATTATTACAGATATGAAAATACCAAGAATTAAATTTAAAGCTTTTGAATTGTTATGTTTAACATTTAGCATCAGAATAGAAGAAATACAAACCATAATAGATAAATATAATGGATACGAGTATAATTTATGCTCATGCACATTTAAATTAGTTGTCGAATAACCCAATAATTTATAATCATTTTTAAGCTTTTTTATTTGTAAAAAATTTAATGATGACAAGTTAGAAAAAAGATTTGAAATTTTTTCTAAATTAAAATTACTCTTATAGGTTAGATTTTTTACTTTTTTAGTAATATTGTTTTCAGTAATATTTGAGTCTACCAAACTCCATTCATAACTCTTAATATTTGCACTTTTTGAAGCAATCATTCTTTTAAAATTAAAATCTAAATCATACTCAGTTATCAATACATTGGAGAGATTTTCACCACTGATTTTTGATGCATTTATTATTGAAATTTTTTGGTCAATTTCATCTTTGATCCATAGACCATTAGCGGTAATCACAGCCAAGTATTTGTTATCTTGAGAATATTCATTTTTAATCTCAAGATATAAAAATTTTAAGTTGGAGGAAATATTATACAATATAACAATAGAAAGAATTCCAACAATAAAACTTGTTGTTGTTATAGTCTTAATAATTTTTCCATTAGTGAGCCCAAAACTCTTATAAATATTTAATTCATTTTTGTCTAAAATTTCAGAAAAGAAAAATAATGTACTAATTAAAAAAACAAATGGAAGAATATCAAATAAAACAGATAGAGAATTTAATAACGTAACAAAAATAGGCAAATATAAATCAACATCAGAATTTTTAAAAAAACTAATCTCTTCAAAAAGATTTAGTATTATTACCAATGAAAGAAAAAAAATAGAAATCTTAAAAAGATTTTTTAAAAATGAGTAAATTAAATACTTTTGATAAAGTGAAATCATTGTTTTTTTATTTCATTAAATGATAATTTTTTTATTAAAACAAAATATAATAATAAAAATAATAAGAGAGGGATAAGTACAGTAATAATACTACTGAAGTTATCTCTACCAAAATAACTTATAGAGATTTCAGACGCGGCCAAACTAATTATCGCAACAATAAATATGATTGATTTAATAGACTTATAAATTATATTTTCTCTGTAGCTAATTAATAAAAAACTAACAATCATAATAACAACAAATAAATATAAAGGTTTAAAAAATCTTTTGAAAATTTCTTGTTTAATTTCGATAATAAAATCTTTATTACAAACTCCTGGTATTTCTACAAAATTTATATTGTTCATATAAAAATTACTTAAACAACTTAAAAGAGATCTGCTGTCTCGTTCTTGTATTTTTCTATATGTTACTGATTTTGTTCCAAAATTAGAAAGATCAAAATCAGTTTTATCAAAATTAAAAATTGTTGTTTTATTGTCGTTAACATTTATGAATACACCACCATAAAGTCTTAAAGTTCTAACCCCTAAGACATCAATTAATTTACCAGTTTTTGCAAAAATGATTTTTGATTGTTGAGTATCTACCTGATCTTTTAAATAAATATTTTTAAACGTATTTTCTGCATCGTTTTTACTATCGATAAAAATTGTTAGTTTATCCACAGTATCTATAAATTTTTTTTCTTTAAGCAGAGATGGAAAAAAATCTAAATTAGAATTTTTAATAAAAGATCTAGCTGAATTTTGAGTTATTGGTGTTAAAAAACCACTTAATAAAATCTGTAAAATAAAAAATAAAAAAGTATATTTTATTAATACATTTAAAAATTTAATTTTATTAATTCCATTTATCCAAAATATTTTTAACTCATTGTTTTCTTCATATTTTATCAATGAATAGAAAATAGAAATAAAAAAAACTACAGGAATAACCTTGCTAAAAATTCTTGGTAAGTTCAATAATGTGTAATAAAAATATACTTTAAAACTATGACCATCTTCAGATACAAAGTCTAAAAAATTTACAGCCTGAATAACCCAAACAATAAGGGTTAAACTAATAGCAACAAATAAAAAAAAATAAGTATTATCTAGTAAGAATTTTTTAAATATGATTTTTTCATTGAAATTAAGCATTAATAATCTATAAAACCTTTCAACTAGAAGTATATATATAAAATCTATGGCTGTTCAAATTAATTATAAAACTGGTAGTTTTAAAAAAAACATAACCAATCTTGTCTTATTTGTTGATGAAAATTTTAATATTAATGGCTTAAAAAAACATGTTAATAATATTGAATTCTCTTACATTTCTGATTTGTTAATAAATGTAGATTTAAAAAAAGACTTACTTTTATTTAAAATTAGTTCAAAAAAAACAATATTTTTAATATCCATAAAAAAAAATTTAAATACCTCTGATATAGAAAATTTAGGAGCTAAATTCCACAGTTTTATAAATTACGATAAGAAAAGTGAGTATTTAATTAATGCAGATAGCATTAATAGTAAAATAGAGAATTTTGTAGGATATTTTTTACATGGATTAAAGTTAAAATCTTATGAATTTAATATTTATAAATCAAAAAAAAACAAAAAACTTATTCCTATAAACGTTATTGAAAATAAGAATAAAATATCCACTCAAAATCAATTAAGGTTTAAAGCACTAGAGGAAGGGATTTTTTTTGCAAGAGACCTTGTTTCTGAACCAGGAAACATTTTACACCCAGACGAATATGTAAAAAGATTAAATTCTCTGAAGAAACATGGTTTAAAAATTAGTATCTATGATGACAACAAATTGAAAAAGCTGGGAATGAATGCCTTGTTGGGTGTAGGGCAAGGAAGTATTAGAGGATCATATCTTGTCACAATGGAATGGAATGGAGCAAAAAATAACTCTAAACCTTTAGCATTTGTTGGTAAAGGAGTTTGTTTTGATACTGGTGGTATTTCACTTAAACCAGCAAAGTTTATGGAAGATATGACTTATGATATGGCAGGATCTGCTACAGTAGTTGGTTTAATGAAAAATCTAGCATTAAGAAAAGCAAAAATTAATGCAGTTGGTGTTGTGGGGCTAGTAGAAAATATGCCCGGTGGTAACGCTCAAAGACCCGGGGATATTGTAAAATCTTACAGTGGAAAAACAATAGAAATATTAAACACAGATGCAGAAGGTAGATTAGTTTTAGCTGATGCCTTAACTTTTACTGAAAAAAAATTTAAACCTAAATTTATAGTTGATTTGGCAACTTTAACAGGTGCCATAATAGTTTCATTAGGATCTGAATATGCAGGATTGTTCTCAAATGATGACATATTATCAAAACAATTGTTGACTGCGGGAGAAAAAGTTGATGAAAAATTATGGAGAATGCCTTTACATAAAAACTTTGACAAACTTATAGACTCAAAAAATGCTGACATGCAAAATATAAATTATGTTGGTGGAGCGGGATCAACAACAGCTGCACAATTTTTACAAAGATTTATTTTAAACAACACACCTTGGGCTCATTTAGATATTGCAGGTATGGCCTTTTCAAAATATGGAGGAGCTTTAAATACAGGTGGAGCAACTGGCTATGGAGTAAGATTATTAAACAAACTAATAGAGGATGATTATGAGTAATATAGAACAAACGTTATCAATTATAAAGCCAGATGCAGTAGAAAGAAATTTGGAAAATGAAATAAAAGAAATGTTTAAAAATAAAGGATTTATTATTGTTAAGGATAAAAAAATTCATATAGCAAAATCTGAAGCTGAACAATTTTATAAAGTTCATGAAACAAAACCTTTTTATAGTGATTTATGCTCATATTTATCATCAGGACCAATTGTTGTAATGGTGCTTGAAAAAGAAAATGCTGTATTAGGAAATAGAGAATTAATGGGAGCAACTAAACCAGAAGATGCTGCCGAAGGTACTATTAGAAAAAAATATGGTATTTCCATAGATAAAAATTCTGTTCATGGATCTGATAGTGTTGATAATGCTAAAATAGAAATTGATTTCTTTTTTAAAGACTAATTAAAAATTTTCATAATAGCAGCGGGGTATAATTTATGCTCCTGTTTTAAAACTCTTTTTGCTAATGAGGCAGAATTGTCTTTAGCTATTATTCTAATTTTTTTTTGTAAAATTATTTTTCCTGAATCTAGTTTTGATGTTACGTAGTGAACGGTGCATCCAGCAAATTTTTCTTTATTTTTAATAGCTCGAGTATGTGTTTTAAGACCTTTATATTTTGGGAGTAAAGAGGGGTGAATATTAATTATTTTATTATTAAATTTTTTAATAAATTCCTTGGATAAAATTTTCATAAAACCAGCTAGGCAAACAAATTGTATTTTATCTTTTTTAAGTAATATTAAAATTTTTTTTTCAGCAATTCTAAAGTTTTTAAAATTATATATTTTTTTTTTAATATTGAATTGATCTGCAAAATTCAACCCTTTAGCCTGGATAGTATTAGAAATTATAAGATTTATTGAAATAGGTGATTTTTTTGTTTTGGAAAATTTTATTAAGTTTTTTAAATTACTTCCTGTACCTGAAATAAAAATAGCAGTTTTTATTTTTTTAAGACCAGTCAATTTTTCCATTTAGTCTAACTTTATTTTTACCTGAAGTGATTTTACCAATAACATAAGGATTAAATCCTTTGGTAAAAAATTTTTTAATTTTATTAAGGTTTTTTGGTTTAATTATTAAAGAGAAGCCAACTCCACAATTAAATGTTTTTAACATTTCATTGTCTTCTATATTGTTTTGTTTCAACCATTTAAAAATTTTAGTAGTTTTTATTTTATTTAAATCTATGTCTGCAACTAATCCATTTGGAATTATTCTTTTAATGTTATCTGCCAGCCCCCCACCTGTAATATTCGCACATCCATTTATAAGATTATTGTTAATCAAATTTAAAACTTCTTTAACATAAATTTTTGTTGGTTTTATAAGTTCTTTTTTTAAAAAGTCATTTTTTTTTAAATTAATTTTTTTTTTTTTTAAAACATACCTGACTAAGGAATAACCATTAGAATGAACGCCACTTGAGGGTATAGCTAATATCAAGTCATTTTTTTTAATATTTTTTTTATGTAAGATTTTTTTTTTATCAACTACCCCTACAGAAAAACCTGCTATATCAAACTTTCCTTTTTCATATGTACCTGGCATTTCTGCTGTTTCACCTCCAACCAATTCACAATTAGAGATTTTGCAACCTTTTACTATTCCCTTAAGGATTGATTTTAGTTTTTTTAAATCAATTTTATTAATTGAAATATAATCTAAAAATAATAGTGGTTTTGCTCCCTGGACAATTAGATCGTTTACACTCATAGCAACTAAATCGATACCAATAGTGTCATATTTGTTAAGAGTATTTGCTATTTCTATTTTAGTTCCAACACCATCAGTACAAGCCACTATTTGAGGATTTTTTAAATTGCTTGGTATATTTGATATAGATCCAAAACCACCAATATTTCTAAACTTTTTTTGGCCTTTATTTCTTGATGAAATAGCAGATATATACTTAACAAAATTATCAGCTGCATTAATGTTTACACCACTTTTTTGATAGGTAAATTTTTGTTTTTTCATTAGTATAAAATATGCAAATTATAAATAAATTTTTAAAATTAAAAAAAGTATATATATATATTTTTTCATACGTTCTATTTATAATAATTTTTTCCACAAGTCTTTTGAAAGCCAATACTTTTAAAGTATCAGATATTGAGATTTCATCGGCTTTTGACCTCAATTTTAGTAAAAGTAGAGTAATTGATGATGGTTTTAGAGAATCATTTTATAATTTACTTTCAATGATTACAACCTCAGGTGATCGGAATAAAATAAAAAATATTTCACTTAAAGAACTTAAGAGTATGATAGACACTTTTACAATTAGTGATGAAAAATTTATTAATAATGAATATTTTGCAAAACTAGAGAGTTCATTTAATAAAAAAAAAACTTTATCCTTTTTAGAAAAAAAAAATATATTCCCATCAATACCAACTAGAAATCAAATTTTATTAATTCCAATATTTGTTGATAGTCAAAATGAAAAAATTTACTTATTTACTGAAAATTTTTTCTATAACAAATGGAATGAAAATAAAATAAATTATCATTTATTAGATTACTTGCTTCCAACTGAAGATCTTGAGGATATAAGTATGATACAAGGAATATATAATACTATTGAAAATTATGATTTCATCGATTTAATTAAAAAATATGATTTACAAGATTATATAGTCTCAATTATATTTAAGAATAAAAACGAAATTAAAGTTTTATCAAAAATTAGTTTGAATAATTCTTTTAAGATAGATAATAGAAAATATAAAATAACAAACGAAGAAAATTTTTCAGCTATATTAAAAGATTTAAAAAATATATACGAAGATTATTGGAAAAAAGAAAATCAAATTAATACTTCTATCAAACTACCTTTGACAATAACGATAGATACAAAAGAATATGAAAAAATAGTAAAATTAGAGAAAACTCTCAATAATCTTGATTTGGTATCAAACTTTTATATTTTAAGATTTAATAACAAAAATACATATTATAAAATAATATATAATGGCTCACCCAAAACATTTTATAACGATATTACAAAAAAAAATTTTAAATTAACAATGGAAAATAATATTTGGGCCATTAGATGAAAAGTTTAAATCAATTATTATTAGATTTTGATTATAAGCAAAATTTTAAAGATGATGATTTTTATGTTGGACCAAGCAATTTTTATACATTTGAGCTTTTAAACAAATGGCCAAAATGGGAAAAAAATTTTTTAAATATAAATGGTGAAAACTATTCTGGCAAATCACATTTGATCAATATCTTTTTAAAAAAATTTAATGGTTTTAAGATAGAATCAAGTTCATTAAATAATAAAAGCTTAAAAGAGATTAAACCGTATCAAAATATTGTTTTAGAAAACCTTAACTTAAATGTAAATGAAAAATTAATTTACACTTTATTTAACATAATTGATCAAGATAGTAAGTTTTTGATAATTACATCTACAAAACCGGTAACTGAAATTAACTTTCAATTAGATGACCTTCGATCTAGAACCAAAAACTGTTTATTGGCTAAAATTGAAAAACCTGATGACGAACTAATGTTTGCTCTAATATTAAAAAATTTATCTGATAGACAGATTATATTGGATAAAAAATTGATCAATTTCATCATTAAAAGAATAGATAGATCGTATGGCAAAATATTTGAATTCATATATAAAATTGACAATATTAGTTTAAAAAAAAAAAAGTCTATTGATTTTAAGATTATTAATGAAGCATTAGAGAAATAAGTGAATAAATATAGAACTCATACCTGTGACGAACTAACCAAAAAAAATAATGGTCAAGAAATTATTTTAGCTGGTTGGATCAATAAAAAAAGAGATCATGGTAATCTTTTGTTTATTGATTTAAGGGACAATTATGGCATGACCCAATGCATTATTGATAAAAGTAATTCAAGCTTTAAAGAATTGGAGAAAATTCAGTTAGAAAGTGTAATAAAGGTATATGGAAAAGTTGTAGAAAGAAGTGTTGAAACAGTAAACTCTGAACTTCAAACAGGTGAGATTGAAATAAACATAAACACCTTTGAAGTATTGGGAACATGCAAAGAACTTCCAATGCCAGTATTTACTGATCAAGAATATGCTGAAGAAATTAGGCTTAAGTATAGATTTTTAGATTTAAGAAGAAAAAAAATTCACGATAATATTATATTAAGATCAAAAGTAATTTCATTTATTAGAAATGAAATGTTAAAAATAGGTTTTTTAGAATTCCAAACTCCAATATTAACATCATCTAGTCCAGAGGGTGCACGAGATTTTTTAGTGCCTAGCAGATTGAATCCTGGAAAATTTTATGCTCTACCACAAGCTCCTCAGCAATTTAAACAATTAATAATGGTATCTGGATTTGATAAATATTTTCAAATTGCACCATGTTTTAGAGATGAGGATGCTAGAGCTGACAGAAGCCCAGGTGAATTTTATCAATTAGATTTAGAAATGTCATTTGTGGAACAAGAAGATATCTTTAAAGTTGTTGAGCAATTAATAGTTAAAGTATTCAAAAATTTTTCTTCAAAAAAATTGATGTATGAAGAATTTCCAAGAATACCTTATGAAGAATGTATGTTAAAATATGGATCTGATAAACCAGATTTAAGAAATCCATTATTGATTTCAGACTTGACGAATATTTTTAATCGTGAAGATGTTACTTTTGAAATATTTAAAAAGCTTGTAAAATCTGGCTCAAAAGTAAGAGGTATAGTAACAACGAATACAAAAGACAAGCCCAGAAGTTTTTTTGATAATATTGATAAATGGGCTAAAGAACAAGGTGCATCTGGTCTTGCTTATTTTACAATTGAAAAAGATAAAAATATTTCTGCCAAGGGACCTGTGGGTAAATTTTTTTCCAAAGAAGCGCTTGAAGAAATTATGAAAATTACTGGAGCTGAAGTAGGCGATAGTGTATTTTTTGCTTGTGGAAAAATTAGTGATGTTGAAAAAATTACTTCACAAGCAAGAGAAAAAATAGCTAAAGATTTAGATTTAATTGATGAAGATTGTTTTGCTTTTTGTTGGATTGTTGATTATCCAATGTTTGAAAAAAATGAAGTTACAAATAAAATTGAATTTAGTCATAATCCATTTTCAATGCCGCAAGGAAAAATTAAAGACATAGATTTTGAAAGTCCATTAAGTATTAAAGCTTATCAATATGATATTGTATGTAATGGTATTGAATTATCCTCAGGAGCGATTAGAAACCACATACCAGAATTAATGTATAGGTTATTTTCTATTGCTGGTTATGATAAAAATCAGGTAGATCAAAAATTTAGCGGAATGATTAATGCCCTAAGTTATGGAGCACCTCCTCATGGTGGAATAGCTCCTGGTATAGATAGAATAGTAATGCTATTAGCTAATGAAAAAAATATTAGAGAAGTTACAATGTTTCCAATGAACCAAAACGCACAAGATTTAATGATGAATGCACCCTCAGATATAAATGAAGAACAACTAAAAGACCTTGGCTTAGCATTAAAGATTAAAAAATAATTTTTACTTCTTACCTTTTAAACTAATCTTAATATCCGATAAATCTACCAGATTTTTTTTATAATTATTTCTGACAAAACCTTTACTTGTAATATCTTTAACAATTTTAAGTAGTTGATTTTGATCTTCTGTGTTTTCTTCTTCGGTTAAAGACTTATCAGTTCCACCAATAGATGGAGTATGAGCTAAATCTTCTCTATTTTGATAAGATATAGCTAATTCTCTAAAAATATAATCTAAAATTGATGAAGCACTCATTATTCTGTCATTGCCATGAACTTTTCCTGATGGTTCAAATTTAGTATCAACATAAGCACTAATATACTCGTCTAATGGAACACCATATTGAAGCCCAAGAGATATAGCTATTGCAAAATTGTTCATTAAAGCTTTTACTAATTCTCCCTCTTTGCTAGTATCAATAAAAATTTCACCTATCTTTCCATCCTCATATTCTCCTGTATGCAAGTAAACTTTATGATCTCCAATTGTAGCTTTTTGGATATATCCTTTTCTTCTATCTGGCATACTAAATCGTTTACTAACTCCTTCACTAATTTTTTTAACAAAAGTACTATTATTATCTTTCGAAATAATCTTAACTTGGTTTTGTGCAGAAATAACATCTAATTTTTTAGTATCACTTACTTTGTTGTTTGGATCTAAACTTTTAGTTTTCCTAGTATCTAGTTTTACATCTAACACCTCAAATTTGCCATCATCTCGTTTTTCCAGGTTAGCAAGCTCAGTTTCATTAATATCATCTAAATAATGATTAACTTTAAAGCTGCATGTATAATAAGTTTCTACTAAGTATTTTGCCATTTTTCCTTTAATTAATTTTTATTTTGAATCTTAAGATAATTAATTTATATACAAATTCATACTTTAGTCTAATTTAAATTATACAATTTTGAATTGAACAATAAATAAATATAAATGTTGACACTTTTAAAAAATATTTTCATTTGGTGGAATCAAGAGACAATCGGAACAAAATTAAAAACTATTTTTTTTGGTAAACTTGTTGGGGTTGATACTTATGGAAATAAATATTTTACTAGTAAAAGTGGTAAAAGATGGATTATTTATAAAGATGAAATAGATGCCTCAAAAATACCAAGTGAATGGTATTCGTGGATACACTATACAAAAAACAAGATTGAAAATAATCATGATTTAAAAAAATATGATTGGCAAAAGCCACATCAGTCAAATCAAACAGGAACTGAAAATGCTTATCACCCAAATCGTAACAATGAGCAAATTAAAAAAAAATATACAAGCTGGAAAAGTTAGTTATTTAATAACTTTAATATTTTTCTTTTTTTTTAGTTTTATATTTTCTACAATAGCAAATGAAAAAACAGATAATCTCGAAGGTAAATTTATTGAAATAAAAATTTTAGATAAAGTTAGTTCTAAGAATAGTCTTTTAATATTAAAAATAGGCGAAGAAAAAGTATTTAAAAACCTTCTAATTAAAAGTTTAAAGTGCAAAAATTCAGAGTTTGATGATAATCCTGAAATCACAGCTTATATTCAGGTGCAAGATTTAACAAAAATAGATAATGATGATGTATTTATTTTTAATGGATGGACTTTTTTTTCTAGCCCAACAATAAACCCCTTTGATCACCCAGTTTATGATATTTGGTTAACTAAATGTTATTAAATAACTTTTTCGTTATCTAGCCAGCTTACATTAAAATCTGAGTTTATAAATTTTTTGTGGCTTAATAAAATTTTATGAAGAGGTATCGTAGTTGTAATACCTTCAATTACAAACTCATCCAGTGATCGGTTCATTCTTTGAATTGCTTCTGTTCTATTTCTTCCATGTGTAATTACTTTACAGACCATACTATCGTAGTATGGTGTAACTTTGTATCCTTGAAATATTGAACCATCCACCCTTGTTCTAAAACCAGAAGGTTGATGACACATACCTATAGTTCCTGGTGAGGGCTGAAAATTTTTACTAGCATCTTCAGCGTTTATCCTACATTCAATAGCATGACCTCTAGGATTAATGTCATTTTGTTTTAAGGCAGTTTCACCAGTAAAAGCAATAAAGATTTGCTCTTTAATAATATCAATTCCTGTTACCATTTCTGTAACTGGATGTTCAACTTGGACTCTTGTATTCATTTCTAAAAAATAAAATTTTTCATCTTCATAAATAAACTCAACTGTTCCCGCTCCCTCATATCCAATTTTACTTACCATATTTACAGTTTTTTCAAAAAGATCTTTTCTAATATCATCACTTAAAACTGGACTAGGGGTTTCTTCTATTAGTTTCTGATGTCTTCTTTGTACAGAGCAGTCTCTTTCATGTAAATGAACAGTTCTATTTTTTCCAGACAATACCTGAACTTCAATATGTCTTGGGTTTTGGAAAAATTTCTCAATATATATCTCATCATTACCAAAATATTTTTTTGCTTCAGATTTTGCTGTAGAGAATAATATCTCAAATTCCTCTTCTTTATGGACGATTTTCATTCCTTTACCACCACCACCAGCAGATGCTTTAATTAAAACTGGAAAACCTATTTTTTTACAAAGTTCTTTAGCTGATTTTATATCTGTTATGCCACCCTCAGAACCTTCGATAACAGGTAATCCATGTTCTTTAGCAATTTTTTTTGCTTGAATTTTATCTCCCATCATTTGTATAAGCTTTGAAGAAGCACCGATAAACTTAATATTATTTTCTTCTAAGACTTTAGCAAAATTTGCGTTTTCAGATAAAAAACCATAACCAGGGTGAACAGCTTCTGCTTTAGTAAGTTCTATAGCAGACATTAAAGCAGGTACATTTAAATAACTATTTGCAGGTTGGTGAGAGCCGATACAAACACTTTCGTCTGCTAGTCTTACATGCATACTATCTCTATCTACGTCAGAGTGAACAGCAACAGTGGCTATTCCCCATTCTCTACACGCACGGATTACTCTGACTGCAATTTCACCTCGGTTTGCAATTAGTATCTTTTTAAACATTATTCAACGATGATAATTGTTTGACCATATTCAACTGGTTGGCCATCCTCAACACAAATTTTTTTAATAATTCCATCAGCAGTAGAAGGAACATGATTCATTGTCTTCATTGCTTCTACAATCATGACAGTTTCACCTTTTTTAATTTTTTTTCCAATTTCGGCAAATTTTTTAGCTCCCGGTTCTGGTGCGTGATAAGCTGTCCCTATAATTGGAGACTTAATCTCAGTTCCAGATATTCGTGTTATCGTGGGTTTTTCATTAGTAGATGTTGAAACAGGTGATGCAACGCTTACAACTTGATTTGAGTTATTTGATTTTGAAACTTTAATTTTAGTATCTTTGTCAGTGTACTCAATTTCAGTTAGATTAAACTCATTTAAGTAGTCTGTTAATTCTTTAATTGTGTTTTTATCTATTTTCATTTTTGTATCATGTTTTGCATGGCAATTATGGCCAAAATATAACCATTACCACCTAAACCAAAAATTCCTCCAGAGGCTATATCACTAATTAATGATTTCTGTCTAAATTCTTCTCTTTTATATATATTAGAGATGTGGAGTTCAATAATTGGTTTTTTAAATATATCTAAAGCATCTCTAATTGCGACTGAAGTATGAGTAAAACCAGCAGCATTAATTATAATACCTTCAAATTTATCTTTAGATTTTTGTATGGTTGTAACAATTTCACCTTCAATATTTGACTGATAAAACTCTAGATTAAGATTTAATTCATTGGCTTTTTTTAAACAATTTTTTTTAAGTTGTTCAAAAGTTATAGAACCATATTGTGATTGTTCTCTTTCACCTAATAGATTAAGATTGGGACCATTAATAATTATAATATTATTACTCATTCAAAACTTATATAGCATGAAGAAAGTAAAAAAAATAAAAATTAAGATAAATGGTAAATTTTCAACAATAAATGAAAATTTGACGCTATCAACTTTTCTTAAACAGTCAAAAATCCCTCTTAAAAAAGTAGCAATTGAATTAAATTTAGAAATAATAGATAAAAATAAAATAAATAAAATCAAACTAAAACAGAATGATAAAATAGAAATAGTTCATTTTATTGGAGGTGGTTAAATTGACGAAAGATAAATTGATAGTAGCAAAAAAAAAGTTTAATTCAAGATTAATAGTAGGAACTGGTAAATATAAGAGCATGACAGAGTGTTCAAAAGCTATAAACCTATCAGGTGCAGATATAGTTACAGTTGCAGTTAGAAGGGTTAACATTTTAGATAAAAAAAAACCCTTATTGATGGATTATATAGATCCAAAAAAAATTACTTACCTTCCTAATACTGCTGGATGTTTTAACTCTGAAGAAGCTCTTAGAACATTAAGATTAGCTAGAGAGATTGGTGGATGGAAACTAGTAAAGCTTGAAGTGTTAGGAGATAAAAAAAATTTGTTTCCAGATATGATTGAAACTTTAAAATCTACTGAGGTTTTAACTAAAGAGGGATTTAAAGTGATGGTATATTGTAATGATGATCCATTGATGGCTAAAAGATTGGAGAATGCTGGTGCATGTGCAATTATGCCCTTAGCCGCTCCAATTGGCTCAGGTTTAGGCATACAAAATAAAACTAATATTAAAATAATAAGAAGCCAGACAAAACTTCCTTTGATAATTGATGCTGGATTAGGTCAAGCGTCAGATGCAGCAATTGCTATGGAATTAGGATGTGATGGTGTGTTAGCCAACACTGCAATTGCCAAAGCTAAAAAACCTTTTTTAATGTCATTGGCATTTAAAAATGCTGTTATGGCCGGTAGACAATCTTTTTTAGCAGGTCGTATAGAAAAAACTTTGTATGGAGTGGCTTCTTCTCCAAAGACTGGTATTATTTAAACTGATTTTTTATAACTTTTTTTTTATAAAAAGCCCTTTTTTTAAAAGGTTTTTTTTTATTAGTATTCTCAAAATCTTTATCTGTTTTCTTTTGTTCATCAAGGTTCTTTAATTTTTCAATATATTTGATGACATCAATTATTTTTTTTGTTTTGTTTTGGAACTTTATTTCATATTCTGGAATTATAAGTGAGTTATCAGCAATAATATCAATCTTTATTTTATTTTTTTCTTCAAAATATTTTAGATCATCAATGAAATTTTCTTTCATAAAGTTTGATATTTTTTCACATATTCTTAGTTCTACAAATTTTGCTTTATTCAAAATAGCTTTTACTTCTACTAGTTTTAATACTTTGAATGCAAAAGACTCATCTGTTAAAGCTACTTTCCATTTTATGGCACTTTCCCTCAGTCTTTGTCTAGACATTTCCAATAATCCAAAAATACTAATTTTTCCAATTTGAATTCTTGCTCTGTCACTTATACATCTTTCTTTAAGTTTTTTTTCTACCAATCTTCTATTTCCAAAACTCATCATATCGATAAAATCAATAATTATTAAACCAGATAAATCTCTAATCTTAATTTGTCTTGAGATCTCCTCAGCAGCTTCAAGATTTGTATCTAATGCAGTACTTTCAACATTTTTTTGTTTAATTGAACTACCAGAGTTAATATCAATCGAAACAAGTGCTTCAGTAGGATTAATAACTAAATAACCACCAGATTTTAATTTTATTTCTGATTCATAAATTTCATTAAGCTTTTGTTCAATATTTTCTTTGAAAAATAATGGTATTTTATCCCTATATTTTTTAATTTTTTTAACATGAGAAGGCATCATCATTTTCATAAAAGTTTGAGCTTTTTTGTAACCTTCATTTCCTTCTATAATTATGTTTTTAGTATCTTCATCATATATATCTCTTAAAGTTCTTTTAATGATTTCGCTTTCCTGATGAATTAAAGATGGTGCAATAGAATTTAAGGCAGAGTCTTTAATAGAATTCCAGGTTTTTATTAAAGTTTGAAGATCAAAATTAATATCATTTTTTGTTTTATTAGAGCCTGCAGTTCTTACAATTAACCCCATTTCTTTTGGTATAATTATTTCATTTAAAATAGTTCTTATTTTTTTTCTCTCACCTGGATTAAAAATTTTACGAGAGATCCCTCCACCTTTTGGAGTATTAGGCATTAAAACGATGTATTTTCCTGCTATGGAAATAAAAGTACTTAGTGCTGCACCCTTTTGCCCTCTCTCATCTTTCAACACCTGAACTAGTATTACTTGATTTGGTTTTATAACTTCTTGAATTTTATATCTTTTGGATCTAAATCTGACTGTTGGCTTTTTAACATTTGTTACTACAACATCATTATTTGCAGTGTCGGCATGTGTTATTAAATCATTTTCAGACTCTGATTTAGCTTCAACTGGATAGTTAACATCTAAATTTCCTTCTTTAATATTTTCTTCTTCTTCTTTTTCACCTTGTTTTTGAAGTTCCTCTCTTTCTTTTTCTTCTTCATATTTTATTTTATCAAGATCATTTTGAGGAATTTGATAGTAATCTGATTGAATGTCATTAAATGATAGAAAGCCATGCCTTTCTCTTCCAAAGTCTATAAAGGCAGCTTGTAGAGATGGTTCTACACGGCTAACTTTTCCAAGATATATATTATTTTTAATTAGGTTGTTTTTTAAACCTTCATACTCGTAATCTTCAATATTTTCACCTGATTTGAGTACAACTCTAGTTTCATTAGGATGCGATGCATCAATGTATAAATTTTTTTCCATATGATTTTAGTTATTTGATTCATTTTATATTTAAATAATTTTAAATTTTGTAAATTTCTTGTGCCTTAACTTTAACAAATTCATATATATATTAAACTAAAATGCACCAAATATTTAAAAATATATTTATGGCTATTTCAGCAACAGCGCTGTTATTGAGCATTATAGTATTTTCAGTTTTATGGGCTTTTTCAAGCAATTTACCTGATTATAAATTTTTGAAGAGCTATAAACCAGCAGTTTCAAGTAAAGTTTATTCTGGTGAGGGAAAATTGGTTAATGATTTTTCCACAGAAAAAAGAATTTTTATCCCATATAAATCAATACCCACAAAAGTAATAAATGCTTTTTTGTCAGCAGAAGATAAAAATTTTTTTACTCATCCAGGTGTCGATGCTAAAGGAATTCTCAGAGCAGTAATTAATAATATTTCAAACTTAATAACATCTAAAAGATTAGAAGGAGCTTCAACCATCACACAACAGGTCGCAAAAAACTTTTTATTAACTAATGAAGTAAGTTTAAATAGAAAGTTGAAAGAAGCAATATTGGCTTTTAGAATTGAAAGGGCACTTTCAAAAGAAAGAATTTTAGAACTATATTTAAACCAGATTTATCTAGGAGAAGGATCTTATGGAGTAGCTTCAGCTAGTCTAGAATATTTTGATAAATCAATTAGCAATCTTGATTATAACGAAGCTGCTCTACTAGCCGCTCTTCCAAAAGCGCCAAGCAGATATAACCCTTATAAAGATATTAAATTAGCCACATATAGAAGAAATCTTGTTTTGCAAAATTTATTTGAAAATAATTATATAGATCAAAATAAATATCAAAACTTGATCAATGAAAAAATTTTATTAAAAAAAAGAAAAAAAATTTTTTTAGAGGATACACGTTATTATGTTGAAGATATTAGAAAAAATGTCATTGAAAAATTTAACTATGACAAAGTATATAAACATGGATTAAATATTAAAACACCAATGAATTTAAATTTACAAAAAATTGCAACATTGTCATTAAGAAATGGTTTAATAAGTTATGACAAAAGAAAAGGATGGAGAGGACCAATATCAAAAAAAAAATACTCAAATAACTGGAATAAAGGATTAGAAAAATTTAAATTAGAAAAATCAATTAATTGGGATTTAGCAATAATAAAAAAAGTAGAAAAGTTTACTGCAGAAATAGAAACAGAAAATAACTTAAAAGGTTTTATAAATTATGAAAATATATCATGGACCAAGAAAGAATTTAGTGAATTATTTGAACCTGGTGATATTGTGTATGTAGAAAAAATTACTAAGAATAATTTTGCTTTACGACAATTACCAGAGATAAATGGAGGAATTGTAGTTATAGATCCTTTTACTGGCAGAGTACTTGCTTTGAGCGGTGGATTTAGTTTTAAAAAAAGTGAATTCAATAGAGCAACTCAAGCCTTGAGACAGCCAGGATCAGCTTTTAAACCATTTATATATGCGCTAGCTTTAGAAAATGGGTTTACCCCATCCACATTAATCTTAGATGCTCCATTAGTTTTGGAACAAGGTTCAGATTTAAAGATGTGGAAACCAGAAAATTATGGAAAAAAATTTTATGGACCGTCTACACTTAGGATGGGTTTAGAAAAATCAAGAAACTTAATGACTGTAAGAATAGCTGAACAGCTTGGTTTAAAAAAAATTGTAAATTTTTCAAAACAATTAGGAATTTATGATAACCCAAATAAATTGCTTTCGATTTCATTAGGTTCGGCAGAGACAACACTCTTGAAATTAACATCAGCGTATTGCTCATTCGTCAATGGAGGGAAATTGATACAACCAATAATGATAGATAGAATACAGGATAGTGAAGGTAATACAATTTTTAATAGTGAAACAAGAAAATGCACTAATTGTAATCAAGTGTCATTCTCAAATAATAGATATCCTAAAATTGAGGACAAATTTGTTCAAATTTTTTCACCAGAAACAGCATATCAAATGACATCAATACTTGAGGGAGTAGTTCAAAGAGGTACTGGAAAAAAGTTAAAAGATCTAAAATTAGATATTGCAGGAAAAACTGGAACAACAAATAAGAATACAGATACTTGGTTTATAGGATTTACCTCAAAACTTGCAATAGGTGTGTATGTTGGTTCAGATCAACCAAAGCCACTTGGAAGATATGAAACAGGCGCAAAAACCGCTCTTCCAATTTTTAAAAGTTTTGTGAAAAATGCAGTAAAAAAAGATGAGGCAAGACCTTTTAAAGTAGCTGATAATATTTTGATGATGGTAATAGATCCAATAACAGGTCAGAAAGCTATAGCAGAGTCTAAAACTACAATTATTGAGGCTTATAAAAAAAATATTATTGAACAGAATACTTTAAACTTAAATATTAATAATAGATTAAAAAACAATAATATATTAAAGTTCTATTAATGGATAATGACTTTATAAATTATAAATCTGCAATAGAAAAAATTAATCAAAGAGTTAAGGAGTACCTTTGAAAAAGAAAATATATATTCAATTCTAAAAACGAATAATTTAAAAATGTTAGATGCCAATTTCTGGCAAGATAAGTCAGCTTCACAAAAAATTATTAAAGAAAAAAAATTTCAAGAAGATTTAGTTAACTCTTACGAAAATTCAGTCAAATCATTAAAAGATCTGGATGAATTACATAAATTAGCAATAGATGAAAAAAACCAAACTATAGTTGATGAGGTTTTAGATAATGTGAAAAAACTGAAAGTCGTTACAAAAACAAATGAAACAAAATGCTTTCTATCTAATGAAAGTGATAGCTCAGACTGTTATATTGAAATACATGCTGGGGCAGGTGGAACAGAAAGTCAAGATTGGGCTGAGATGTTGAGAAAAATGTATCTTAAGTGGTCTATAATTAAAGATTTCAAATCCGAATTAATAAACGAGCATAAGGGTGATGAAGCAGGCATAAAATCATCAACAATTAAAATACAGGGAGATTATGCATATGGCTGGTTAAAAGCAGAATCAGGAATTCATAGATTGGTAAGAATATCTCCTTTTGACTCTGGAGCAAGAAGGCACACTAGTTTTGCGAGTGTATGGATTTTTCCTGTAGTAGATGAAAACATCAATATCGAAATTATAGAAAAAGATTTAAGAATTGATACTTACAGATCAAGTGGTGCTGGAGGACAACATGTTAATACAACAGATAGTGCAGTTAGAATAACTCACATCCCATCTAAAATTGTTGTTCAATGTCAAAATCAAAGATCACAACATAAAAATAAAGAAACCTGTATGAGTATGCTTAAAGCGAGGATTTACAATTTTGAAATTAAAAAAAGAGAACAAAAAAACCAAAGTACAGAGTCTTCTAAAGCAGAAATAGGATGGGGTCATCAAATAAGATCTTATATATTACACCCTTACAGACTTGTTAAAGATAATAGAACTAACTTTGAAAGCTCTAATCCAGACAAAATTTTAGATGGTGAAATAGATGAATTTTTAGAAAGTTCTTTATACAGAATTAATGATTAAAAAAACCCAAAAAAAAAAATTAGAAGAAAAAGATAATTTCTGTGAAGAATGTAAAAAAGAAGATCAAAGTGTTTTTCAAAATTTAATTTTAATTGGATTTAAAATCTGTAATTCTTGCAGAATTTCAAAAACTATCTTTCCAGTTTAGCTTATATGACTAATTGGTAGAGCATTCATTTTGCTCATCAAAATTGAAAGTGATAAAAAAATAATTATTAAAAAAGATAAAAAAACTATTCCAAAAGATTTAAAGCCAGACTTTAAATTAAGAACTTGTTTTGTTGAAATTATTAGTCCTGCAAATATCCAAAACTGTGTCAAAAAAATTATTGGAATCATTAAATCAGGTGTGACTGCAAAAAATCTAAGTAAACCAGGTGAATGAGCAAAACCAACTCCAATTAATACTTTCTTAAATGAAACCTTAGTTTCTTTATCAGGAAATAATTTTACACCGACTACGAATATGAACAAAGCCCAAACGAACCATGTAAGTATTGAAGTTAAACCAGATAAAGCAATTGGCTGTTTAACTATTGTATTAGCTGCAACTCCACCTGCTATACCATATAGTATTATTATTAATCCTGCAAAATATATAGCAGCTTCACCAAAATTTTTATTATCTTTATAGAGAGTCTTATCTAATTTTATAGATCTAACAATTATATTTAAAAATTCACCAAACATTAGTTATTTTTTTTTACTATTTTTTTGAGCTTTATAAGACACAATTAGTGGAAAGAGTATTAAAGCAATTATTATTATTATGCAAACTGCTATTAAGAATGTTTTAGCCATTATTTATGGGGGAGTTTTACTTCCCCCAAAAAATTGATTTAACCTTTTACAACTTCTCTAGTGTTTGCGTTAAAGGATTCTTTAAATGGAATATCCACTACTACTGCATCAACAGGTGTTCCTGGTTTATCAGAGTATTTAGCTGGTAAATGAACTTTGTATTTGGTTCCAACTTTACCTTTAGGAAAGCCATTCGCATTTAATGTTCCATCAAATGGTACGTACCCCATAGCAATGTTTTGTTTTTTTTCTGGGTGATACCAAGGAGACGTAATAAAACCAACTGGATCTCCACCACTTTCAGGTGACACTAGCCAAAAATCAGGAGCATACTCTTCAATAGGTTTTCCACCTAATTCAAGACCAACTAATTGAAGCTTATAAGGTTTTTTCCCAGCCTTAATCTCAGCACCCATTTTTTCTAATGCAGCCTTACCAACGTAGTCAGCTTTCTTATTCCATTCACCCTTACCAGATAATGAAACTTGATAACCAAGGTTACACTGAAAAGGATTATGTTGTTGATCCATATCTTGCCCCCAAGAAAGAATTCCGGCTTGAATTCTTCTATGGTGTGCAGGTGCAATAACCATAAGGCTATGTTTTTTTCCTGCAGCAAGAACAGCATTCCACATATCATCAGCATATTTGGTTGCATCTCTTAAGTAAATTTCATATCCAGCTTCTCCAGAGAAACCAGATTGAGAAATTACACAGCTTCTTCCACCAACCTTTACTTCAGCCAAACCATAAAAAGGCATATTGTCAAAATCAACTTGATCTCCACAAAGGTCTTTCATTAAAGCTTTAGATTTAGGACCTTGGATTTGTACCGGACAAACATCAATTTCTTCAACAGTACAATTAAACCTTCCATCAGCATTTACTCCTTGAAGATACATACCAATATCAGAGTCAGACAATGAAAACCAAAACTCATCTTTTGAAATTCTAAGAAGGATTGGATCATTTAAAAC